>Ga0081540_1000310_pt1 | contig 50366 bp, 48 predicted proteins | sample TabmetS2T1R1_FD_71024 | JGI IMG/M metagenome (GOLD analysis project Ga0081540, IMG submission 71024) | Tabebuia heterophylla rhizosphere microbial communities from the University of Puerto Rico - S2T1R1 | ecosystem: Host-associated > Plants > Roots > Rhizosphere ...
TGTCGCCCAGCTCAGCCGCGAGCACGTCACGGTGGTGCTCAACGGTGACGGCGGCGACGAGTGCTTCGGCGGGTACGAGCGGTACCGGACGGTGGAGGCCATCCGCCGGATCCCGCCCATCCTGCCCACCTGGCCGTTCGACCGGCTGGGCGGGCGGCTCGCCGCGCGTGCCGGCACCGGGTCGGCGGCGCGCCGGGTCGGACAGCTCGTCCAACTGCTGAGCCTGTCGACGGACGCCCGCTACGGCCGGCTGGTGTCGGTGTTCGACGCCGCGCGCAAGGCGGACCTCTACACCGCCGGCCTCCGGGCCCAACTGTCCCATGTGGACAGTTGGGGGCTCGCCGAGGACCTGCTGCGCCGCTCGACCGCCCACGACGACGTCGGCCGCTACCTCGAACTGGACGTCAACACCTACCTGCCGGGCGACCTGCTGGCGAAGGTGGACGTCTGCACGATGGCCAACTCCCTCGAGGCCCGATCGCCGTTCCTCGACCACCACCTGATGGAGTGGGCGGCGCACCTGCCGACCGGGTTGAAGGTGCGGCCGGGGGCCGGCAAATACCTGCTCAAGCTGGCGGTCGCGCCGTGGCTGCCCGCGGAGGTCGTGGACCGGCCGAAGATGGGCTTCGCCGTGCCGCTTGCCGGCTGGCTGCGGCGCGAGCTGCGCGAGCTGTCCTGGAGCGTGCTGACCGACGACACCGCCCGCTCGCGCGGGCTGTTCCGACCGACCGCGGTGCAGGCCCTGCTGCGCCGCCACGACGCGGGCTCGGACGAGAGCCACCGGCTGTGGGCGCTGATCCAGTTCGAACTCTGGCACCGCCGCTTCCTCGACGCGGCCGGTTCGCCGGGCGCCACCGACGTCGTGCCCGCGGCCTCGCGGTGACCTCGGCGCCGGCGCGCCGGGCCTTGCGGAGCCTCACCGTCCGCGGCAGCCTGGCGGCGCTGGGCGCGGTCACCGGTGTGGTGATCGCCCGGCTGCTCCACCCGGAGGGGCGCGGCACCTACGCGGTCGTGGTGGCACTCGCCTCCGCCACGGCGATGGTCGGCCACCTCTCGGTCGACTCCGCCAACGTCGCCCTGTGGCGGGGACGGCGCGAGGCGATCACCGCCAACAGCGCCGTGCTCGGGCCGGTGCTCGGCACCGTCGCGGCAACCGCCGCGCTCGGGCTCGCGTCGGCCGGCCTGGCCGGGCCGGCCTCCGCCGTGACCCGCTGGCTGGTGGTGGTGGCTCTGCTGTCGGTACCCGTCTCCACGACCGTCGTGTACCTGGGCAACGCGCTGGACCTGGCCGGCCGGGTGGGTACCGTCGACAGCGCCGCGCTGCTGGGCGGAGTGCTCCAGTGCGGCACCCTGCTGACGCTGGCCGCCACCGGTCACCTCACGGTCGGCTGGGTGGTGGTCGCGGACTTCATGACAATGCCTTTGTCGGGGTGCCTTGTCGGGTTGGCAATCGGCGCAGTGGAACCGTAGCCGCTCAAGTAAGCGCTGGGCGTACAGGGCTCAAGTCACATGTGCTCAAGGTGATTGCGGCGGCAAATTGAACTGATTTTGAGGCTGGGAAGTCTTGCGCCGGCCGGGCGTTAGGCATGGCGGCACAGCGCCGCAGTGCTGCGTTCTCCAGTAACCATTCGGACATTCAGCCTAAAAGCATGTCGAACAATTGATGGACTACCAAGTTGTTCTTGCATTGATCTCTCGCGGATAGTAAAACTGCCAATCGAATTGAGCTTTCGAATCGATTACTGGACGTCGGCTCGGGCCGGTCGCGGCCGAGCGGGCAGTTTCGGCCAACAGCTCTGATTGGTTGTAACCACTCCATTGCCAAGATCATGGCGGAACGGGAACAGAAGACGATGAGTGACAATACTGGGCCGACCAACTTCATCAGCCTGACGGCAGGTATCGTGTCGGCTTACGTTAGCAACAATTCGGTGTCGGCGAGCGATATTCCGGCGTTGATCAACCAGGTCCATGCCGCCTTGCAACGGGTATCGAGCGGCCAGGGTGATGCCCCGTCGGAGCCGCTGAAGCCTGCGGTGCCGGTCAAGAAGTCGATCACCGCCGACTACATCGTTTGTCTCGAGGACGGCAAAAAGTTCAAATCGCTCAAGCGTCACCTGCGCACGCAGTACAACATGACGCCCGAGCAATATCGCGACAAATGGGCCCTGCCGCCGGACTATCCGATGGTCGCGCCGAACTACGCCCAGGCACGCTCGCAGCTCGCCAAGCAGATGGGCCTCGGCCAGCAGCGTCGCCGGCGCAAGTGACCCCTTCCTGACGGAAGCCGACGAGACCCAGACCCAGACCTAGGCTGCGGCCGCCAAGGCGGCGCGTGCGTCGGAGCGGATACGCTCGACCATGGACCGCAGCCCGTTGGATCGTTGCGGCGTGAGATGCTCGCGCAGTCCGATGCGGTCGAACAGGGCCAATGCGTCGGTCGAGACGATGTCGCGGGCCGGCTTGCCGGAAAAGAGCGCCAGCAGGATGGCGATCAGGCCGCGCACGATATGGGCATCGCTGTCGCCGACGAAAGTCATGACCGGCTCGTTCTTGCCGTCGCGGCCGACCCTGGTCCACAGCCAGACCTGGCTCGCGCAACCCTGGACCTTGTTGGTGTCGGTGCGCGCCTCGTCCGGCAGCGGCGCCAACATGCGGCCAAGCTCGATGACATACCGGTAGCGGTCGTCCCATTCATCGAGCAGGGCGAAGTTCTCGGTGATCTCGTCAATCGTCATAGCGTGCGCAACGCATCCTGCGGCTGCCGCCTCGGGCGGCGGGTTTCTCCGCTCTAGATATATATTTCCGGATAGCAGGTACAGCGCGGTTCCGGTTCGCGGCAAAAAGAAAACCGCGAGCGGGATAGGCAGGAACCCGCTCGCGGTGCAGCCGACGCAGGCTACAGGACCTAAGGGAGCACACTTGTTCTTTGCCAGCCGTGGCGAGAGGCGCCCGGCTGGATGGGTTCAGACGCGCGAGTCGGCGTCCTTGCGCGCAGCCGGCGCGCGCCAGGCCGGCGTCAGATCCGCGGGCGTCAAGGTGTGCTGCGAAGCAGCGCCATTGGCCGCGGTGCCCGAGCGTTCGCGCGCGGCCATCTTGTCGTTGAGGAACTCATAGAGCATCTTGGCGCCCGCCTGCGCCTTGTGCCCGAGCGCGACCGCGACTTGCGAGCCGACCGTGCACGCGTCGGGCTGTCGCGCGCAGAATCCCTTCATGTCGGAGACCGCGGCCGACGCGGCGGTCACCGCCTCGCTCGCGCTGATCTGCTGTTCGGGGCTGCTCCGACCGTCCTTGCTGCCGCCGGTCGGCAGCAGGATGAGAACGATCGTCAGCCAGAATGCGCTCTTCAAGAGGAACTTCATGGTCCTGCCCTTTTTCCCAATCCTCCCGTCATCCCCATGACGTTTTGTTTTTGCCCCAGCTGGACCGATCACTAGCAGACACCCTTGAACATGATATTCGCGACTTGAATCCGATTTGCCGCGTATTCGCAGAAAACACGCCGCTTGTTTTATGAAAATTTGAGATGTCGCAATTTGCTTAAAATTCGAATGATCGCCGCAACGATTGCATCCGGTCATTCACAGCTCGGCGGCACCGCGGTGCCAACGCAAACATCGGCGCGAGCGTTCGTCGGTAACCGCGAGTGCGACGTTAACCGTGGCAGCGGCATGCAGCAACGGAATCTTCACCATGAGGTTAATTCGTTAACCATAAAGGACGGTGTTTACCATGACGATGAAATGCGCGCGGCGCTCGGAGTTGAAACTGGATGGCGGCGCTCCCGCCTGGATGCCTTAGTGTTCGTTTAAGCGGCGTCTGACACGATCCCGAGACGAATAAGGGGAGCGCGTCTGGCCAAACAGGCGTGCGTTGCGTGACGTGGGCTCGCTCAAATCCGTTCGGGAGTATCTCGACCTGTTGGTGCATCCGACGGCGCAACAGGACGCGCTGACGACGGCGCGTCACCGGGCGTTCATCGCGCCGCGTCTGCTCGGCAGCATCATCGCGCTCGCTGCCATGCCGCTCTACATCGCGATGCGCGGGGTGCCGAGCGTCCTCGAGGTGGTGGTGTTCGCCTGGCTCGTGGCGCCGATCCTCACCGCCTATTTCCTGTCGCGCACGGGTTACTACGAGAGCGCGCATGTTCTCTCGTCGCTGGCGCTGACCGGCCTCGTCACCGCGGTCTCGCTCAAGACCGGCGGCATCTCGTCGTTCGCGGCGATCTGGCTGGTGGTGGTGCCGCTCGAGGCCGCGCTGTCGGCGTCACGCCGCGTCGTCGCCACGGCCTCGACCATTGCGCTCGCCGCCGCCGGGTTGCTGCTGCTGTGCAGCGCGCTCGACCTGGTGCCGCCGCCGCTGCCGGGCGAGCAGGGGCAGGGCGCGCTCGCGGCGCTCGGCATCGTTTCAGCGTCACTTTACGCGACCGGTCTCGCGCTTGGCGCCGAGTCGCTTGCCCGCACCAGCTTCTGGCTCCTCTATGCCGAGGAGGACCGCTACCGGCTCCTCGCCAGGAACATGACGGACGTCATCACGCGGCACGGCCGCAATGGCGGCGTCCTGTTCGTCTCGCCGGCGGCGGAAGCCCTGTTCGGCGCCCGCATCAGCGATCTGCATGGCCACGGCTTGTTCGACCGGGTCCACGTCGCCGACCGTCCCGCGTATCTCACCGCGCTGGCCGATGCCGCGGCACTCGGCGAAGCATGCTCGGTCGAGTTCCGCGCCCGCCACGACACTGCCGATCCGCGCGCCGGCGCGCAATTCATCTGGATCGAGATGCGCTGCCGTCCGTTCGATGCGATCTATGGCGAGGCGGTGCCGTCCGAGCAGCGCGAGGTGGTCGCCGTCATGCGCGACATCACTCAGCGCAAGGTACAGGAGCAGGCGCTGCTGGGTGCGCGCGCCGAGGCCGAGCGCGCCAATGCCGCCAAGAGCGGGTTCCTCGCCACCATGAGCCACGAGCTGCGCACGCCGCTCAACGCCATCATCGGCTTTTCCGAGATGCTGCTCAACGAGGACCAGCTGCGGATCGACGCCGCGCGCCGGCAGGACTATGCGCGGCTGATCAACGAGTCCGGCCATCATCTCCTCTCGGTCGTCAACGGCATCCTCGACATGTCGAAGATCGAGACCGGCGAGTTCGAGATCAGGCCGGAGCCGTTCGTGCTCGGTCCGGTCATCAGCAATTGCTGCAGCCTGCTGGCGCTCAAGGCCTGCGATGCCGGCGTCGAGCTGGTCGCCGACGTTCCGGATGGCCTGCCGGAGATCACCGCCGACAAGCGGGCGATGAAGCAGATCCTGCTCAATCTGCTGTCCAATGCCATCAAGTTCACCAATCGCAACGGCCGCGTAACCACGAGCGTGCGTATCGACGACACGCTAGCGGTGATTGCCGTCGCCGACAACGGCATCGGCATCGGCGCAGACGACCTGTCGCGGCTCGGCAAGCCGTTCTTCCAGGCGCGGGGCTCCTACGACCGGCCGCATGAAGGGACCGGGCTCGGGCTGTCGATCGTCAAGGGGCTGGCCGCGCTGCATGGCGGCGAGATCGCAATCGAGAGCCGGCTCGGGGAAGGCACGCGGATCACGGTGCGCTTGCCGATTGACTGCGAAGCCGCACGTCCGCTAAGCCGTGCCAAGGACGCGTCGCGCGTCGTCAGTGTTCTCGCGCCGCAGCGGGACGCGGCGGACGATAACCTTGAGTTGCCGGTGAAGAAACGTGCGTAGCCGAACCTACAATAGCCGCGCCGACGAGGCGACGCGCTGGTCCGATCTGCCGGGCTTCGTGCTGCTCGGCCGGGTCGTGCGGCTGCTGATACGTTGTCCGAAGGATTCGCTCGTCGCCCTTGTGGCGGTGGTGGCGATCGGCGCAGTGATCATCAACGGCCTGTTCCTTCAGCCGGGGCCGCATCCGGCGCCGATCTTTCCGATCCAGCCGCTGCCGGTCGTGAGCAGCGACGCGACCGGCGCCGTGATGCTGCCCAAGGCGCGGCCGGCTGAAGCCTCGCCGCGCACGCCCGAGGCGCCGGCCCCCGCCGGGCGGCCGCGCAACGAGATCATGGCCGACATCCAGCGCGAGCTCGTGAGCCGCGGTTTCTACGACGGCACGGTCGACGGCGTGTACGGTTCGAAGACCGACTCCGCCATCCGCGATTTCGAGCAGGCGGCTGGCCGCAAGCCGAGCACCGAGCCGAACGAGGCGCTGCTGCAGGACATCCGCCGCTCCACCGTCAAGGCCGCCGCGTCAGGCGCGGCGGCAAAGCCGCGCCGCAACGATCCGATCGGCGAGCTGATCGGCCCGTCGCGCCAGGTCATGGCGGTGCAGCGCGCGCTCAGCGATTTCGGCTACGGCCAGGTCAAGCCGACCGGCATGTTCGATCGCGACACCAAAGCCGCCATCGAGCGGTTCGAGCGCGAGCGCCGCATGCCGATCACCGGCGACATTTCCGAGCGGCTGGTGCGCGAGCTTGCCGCCCGCACCGGCCGGCCGCTCGAATAAGTCGCCATGCGGCTCAAGTCCGGGCTCTGGGTCGCCGCCTACGTTCGCCGCTGCCAGATCGAGGGCGCCTACGCGGTGGTGCGTCGACGCGGCGCCGAGGAGGCGGGCGCGATCTACGTCATGATCAACCGGCTCGATTCGACCGCCGACCTGTTCGGACCGGCGCCGCAGACGGCGTTCGACGACGCGCAGCCGGTGGACCGCGTCTTCACGCCGGCGCTGAAGGCGCAGCCCGCGCCGGAAGCCGAAGTTGAAGCCTATCTCGCGCGCGAGCAAAGGTTCGATCCGGATATCTGGATCGTCGAGGTCGAAGATCGCGCCGGCCGGAATTTTCTCGATCAGGTCGTGCGGTGACGTCCACCGACCGAGTAGGGACTCGGCGGACGGTCGGTGGCAAGCGTCGGCGTCGCAAGCATGCGGCGCGGTGCGGGGGTTGCACTGTCACGCGCGCCGCGCCGTTCGTCGTCGAACAGCTGTGGCTGATGCCGTCCGGTCTTGGCGGACGCGGGCGTAGCCGCTGAGCCGCGCCACGACGCGACGAGGCGCAGCGCGGCCTCGGGCCGCAGCTCTTCGTAAAGCGCACTCAGCGCGTAGAGCCGCTCGACCGAGCGGCCGACGGCGGGATTGAGGAACAATAGAATGCGCTGGAGCACGTCGAGCTTCATCGACAAGGCCTTTGCCGCAACCACGACCGGCTCGCCCGATGTGTCGTTGACGATGCGCTGCGCCTCGGCACGTGTGATGGCGAGCGAGCGCTCGAGCTCCGCGATGAACACGTCGGGTTGCCCCGCGAGCGCGGCGGCCTCGAGACGCGCAGGCACGTCGCTCGCCGGCTTGATCGCAGCGGGCGCTCGCTCGCTTGCAGTGGCGAGACGCAGCAGCATCAGCCTGCGCGCAGGCGCATCGAGCGCGTAGAATTGATCGCCGAGTTGCCGCTCGGGCGGCGCGACGGGCGTGACGCGCACCGTGCTGCCGTTGACGCCGCCGGCAGCGAGCGGGCGGGGCGGTGGCGGAAGGGCGGGGACGGACGCCGGCTCCGGCTCGGGCTCGGCTTTGACCGCCGCAATTGTCGGCGCGGCGGGGTTCCGGTCTGTGAACAATCGCGCGGTCAAGGTGCCCGGCACCGGCGCAGCGGCAGATTGAGGCGTCGTCGTTGCATTCGCCGCGGCGAGCACCGGCGGCCGCGGCGGCTCGCGTCGCGGCGGCGGGACCGGCGCGAGTTTCGGGGCGTCGCGCAGCTGCGGATCGGTCGGCACGTGGCCGAGGTCGAGCTTGGCGAACTCGAAGATGTCACGGGCAAGCCGCTGGATCACCGCAAGCGGAGCCGCCGGATAGCGCACCAGCCGTTCGGCGATGACCTTGCGGGTGGCGAGGTCGACCACCTCGACCAGCCGCAGCGCGAGCTCGGTGTAGTGATGCTCTTCCTCGGCCGAGTGCGCCGGCTTCTGCACATAGAGATCGGTCAGCACACGCAGCAAAGTCGGCCTGCTGTCGACCCCGTCGTAACGGGTCAGCGCCGGCATGCTGTCCGGTTTACCGAAAGACATGGTCGCCACCGGGGATACTCCCACCATATACGCGCGAGACCGGAGCAGTGTAGGGCGCGCTCGTTAGCGGAGCGTTAACCATGTCGTCGCCTAATTGGGACCGAGGAGGTCCGCGATCGGACCGACGGCCTCGCGTGGCGCGGGCCGGGAGGGGGCACATGGGCATCGTCATCGATTTTCCCCGAGAGCGTCGCGTCGCGCGCGAAGCGCCGCCGGCCGCGGAAGCGGCGCGGTCGGCGACCATCATCATCCTGCCGGTCATCCGGATCGAGCGCGCGGGCGACGAGCCGCACGGCGGCGTGCCGGCCGGGGACAACGCCGCATCGGGCCGCCGTCGCCGGCGGCGCCCGTGACGCGGCGCGTACGCTCGTCGTTCGCGCGGCAGTCGCTCGTCGCGCGCTGCAATACGCCGGCGATCCTGCTGGCCTTCATCATCGGCGCCTGCGCCAACGACGATTTCGGCCGCGTCAAGCCGGGGCTCGTCTGGGACAGCATCCACGACTGGATCGGCCGCGATGCCGTGCGCAGCGAGGGGCTGCCGATCTCGGTCTATCCGCTGACCGACGACGAGCGGCGCCTGCGCGATCTCGCCTATCCGCTGATCGAGCCGCCATATGACCGCAATCGCTGGTACAGCGTCATCAACGAATACGGAATCCTGCGCGAATTCAACTCCGACTGGACCTACTACAATCCGACCTATTATTTCACCCAGCTGACCTGGCACTGGGCACGCTCGCCGACGTCGCGCTATGCGCGGCTCAATGGCGACATCCGCAACGACGTCGAGCGCATTCCGCAGTTCTTCGACACGGCGCGGCGCGTCATAGACATCGATCACAAGCGCGAGCAGAGCCTTGCTTACGTGCGCGGGCTCACCCCGGACGAGCGCCTCAACGCCACTGCGCGGATCGCCGAGAACACGCTGGTCGTCGCCTGGGTCCAGCGGTCGCTCGCCTGCCGTGCCGAATCCTATCGCTTCGCGCTCGAGCGGCTGATCATCTCGGTGCCGTCGAAGGACGCCATCGAGGTCGAGCGCTCCCTGACGCTGCTCAACCAGCATATCGCCGCCAATCAGCTGGTGGCGGTGCCGCGCATCACCGGGCTCAACGCGCTGATCGCGCCCTGTAGTCAGGCGGTTGCCGTGGCCACCGGGCGGCCCGTCACGAAATAGCGGCGGTTCCCTGCTATTGCGGCTGCTGCACGCAGCGCGCCTGGGCCAGCACGGCGCGCACCGTCGTGGCGAGCCCCGGCTCTGAGATGAGCGCGCGGATTACGATCAGCCCGGTCGTGGTCGGCGATTCGACGATCAGCCGGTCGGCCGCTGTGACGTCTTCCTCTTCGGGGAGATCGCTGCGCTGCTGCGCGGTCATCAACTCGAGCTCGATGACGCGGCGGCCGGCAGCGCGATCGTTGATCGCGTAATAGGCCAGACCGTAGCGCGTGTAGAACGAGACCGACGTATAGGCCGACGAAACCGGCGCGGTGAGCTTCAGCGCGCCGCTGGAGAGGTCGTAACGGCACACCGCCGTGGCGAAGGCCGGATCCATGAACGGCATGATGGCGGTCTTCGGCGCCGGGGCGGGCATGGCCACGGTCTGGTTCACGGTGGTGATGGGGGCGAGCCGCGAATAGGCGTCCTGCGTCGCCGTGCGCGGCAGATAGAGCACGGTGGCGAGATGCACGATGCCGCCGCCCAGGAGCCCGCCGAGCAACCAGAGAAGCCAGCTGATCATGGGCAGCCTCTCTGGGCGATTGCCGGCATCGGCGCCTCACGCCCGGTTCGCGTCGCCACCCCGACCGGCGTGTCGTAGAGACGCATCAGCAGCGCATAACGCTCGATGCCGCCGGTCGGCAGCCAGTTGCCCGGCCGCGCGCGGGGCGCGACCGCGATCTCGAAGCTGCCGTCGGAGCGCCGCGTCACCTCCTGGCTGGTGAAGCCGTGGCGGTTGACCGTATTGGCGACCAGCTGGCCGTCCTGATCATAGAGCGCGATGGTCCAGTAGCGCGCCTGCGGCGTGATCCCGCTGATGACCGTGTCGCAGCGCCCGTCGAGCGCGCGCCCTCTGTCGTCGCGCCGCGCGACGAAGGCGACGCCGTCGCCGAGCCCGACCGGCAGCTCGCCCGAGCGCGCGATCACCGCGCGCGCGTAGGGGTCGATGTCGAGCGTCCCGGTCTTCGGCCACGCCGTCCAGGCGCCGAGCGCGATGCTGCCGAACGCCGCGCCGCGGGTGAGCGCGAACCAAGTCGCGCCGAGGCCGATCGCAGCCGCGAGCGTGAACGAAATCAGCGATCCGAACAGCAGCCGCACGGCAATCCCGTCAGGTGGTGATCGCGCCGATCATCGTCACGCGCATGGCATTCGACAAGGGGGCAATCAATTGCCGCGCACCGCGCGCTGCTCCTCGCCGGCGGAGGCGACCGTGCCGGAACGCGAGGGGCGTGCACCTGCGCCTGCGGGCTCGGATGCGGCGTTGCGTTGCGAGCCGCCGGACGCGATGAGCGCACGCGTCGCGTCGTCCATCAGCCGCTCGATACGCAGCAGGACCTGCGCGCCGCGCTGGGTCAGAACCGCCGGCCGCAGCGCGACCTCGGTCTTGTTCTTTGCCGACGCCGCGACGGCCGAGGGTGCCGGCGGGATCGGCGTCTGCGGCACGCCGGGAATGTTCTTCACCTCGATGCCCTGGTGCGCGTAGTCCATGATCTCGTGCCAGGTCATCGCCGGGAGCGAGCCGCCGGTCATTCGCTTGGTCGGCTGATAGTCGTCGTTGCCGAACCAGACGCCGCAGACGTAGTTGCCGGTGAAGCCGACGAACCAGGCGTCGCGGTAGGCGTTGGTGGTGCCGGTCTTGCCGGCCGCCTTGATGCCATTGAGGATGGCGCGCTTTCCGGTGCCTTCCTCGACCACCTTGTTCATGATCACGTTCATCTCGAGCGCAACCTGCGGCTTGAGCACCTGCACCGGCTTCTTGCCGTCGCGGTCGAACCGCCAGATCGTCTCGCCGGTGCCGGAGCGCACCTCGAGAATCGCGTGCGGGGTCACGGCCTTGCCGGCATTGGGGAAGGTCGTGTAGGCGACCGTATTGTCGAGCACTGTCACTTCAGCGGCGCCGATCGGCAGCGAGGTGGTATCCGTCAGCGGCGTACGCAGGCCCATGCGGCGCGCCGTCTCGATGATCTTGGCGCGGCCGAGCTTCGGATTGCCGTCGCCGAGCGAGATCGACAACTTCACCGGAATGATGTTGATCGACTTGACCAGCGCCTGGGTCAGCGTCATCGAGCCGGAATAGCCGCCCGAGTAGTTGTGCGGGCACCAGTTGCCGATGCAGACCGGCGAGTCGACCACGATGGAGGTCGGCTTGAAGCCGTTCGACAGGGCGGTCGCGTAGACGTAGGGCTTGAACGAGGACCCGGGCTGCCGCAGCGCGTCGGTCGCGCGGTTGAACTGGCTGGCGCCGTAATCGCGGCCGCCGACCATGGCGCGGACCGCGCCGTCGAGGTCGGCGACCACCGTGGCCGCCTGGCTCGCGCCGTAGTCCTTGCCGTACTGCTTGAGAATGCTCTCGACCGTGTCCTCTGCGGTGCGCTGCAGGCCGACGTCGAGGGCGGTGCGCACCACGAACACGCGCTCGCCGAACGATTTCGGGAACGTGTCGACGAGCTTCTTCATCTCGTCGAACGCCCAGTCGAGGTAGTAGTTGGCAGCGCGGTCGTCGCGGCGGTCGACGGCAGTCGCCGGATTGCGCCGCGCGCCGAACACCTGGCCTTCGCTCATGAACCCGGCTTCGACCAGATTGTCGAGCACGACGTTGGCGCGGGCGCGCGCAGCCGGCAGGTTGACGTGCGGAGCGAACTTCGACGGCGCCTTGAACAGGCCCGCCAGCATGGCGGCTTCCGGCAGGTTCACGTCGCGCGCCGACTTGTTGAAGTAGAACTGCGCCGCCGCGTCGACGCCGAACGCGCCGCCGCCGAGGTAGGCGCGATCGAGGTAAAGCTTGAGGATCTCGTTCTTGGTGAGCCGCGTCTCCAGCCACATGGCGAGGAAGGCTTCCTTCACCTTGCGCTCGATGGTGCGCTCATTGCTCAAGAACAGGTTCTTGGCGAGCTGCTGGCTGAGCGACGAGCCGCCCTGCACGACGCCGCCGGCGCGCGCGTTGGTGATGACGGCGCGCAAGGTGCCCGGAATGTCGATGCCGAAGTGCTCGTAGAAGCGACGGTCCTCGGTAGCGAGCGTCGCCTTGATCAGATGGTCGGGAAAATCTTCGAGTGGAATCGAGTCGTTGTGCTTGATGCCGCGGCTGCCGACCTCGTTGCCGTAGCGGTCGAGGAAGGTGACCGCGAGCTCCGAGCGCTTGAGCCAGTCCTCGTCGGCGGTCTCCTGAAACGCCGGGATGGCAAGCGCGAGCATGAGCACCAGGCCGCCGGCGCCGAATGTGGCCATTTCCGAGAGTGGCTCGATGCCGAGCCAGCGCCGCCAGCCGGAGATATAGAAGCGGTCCATAAACGCCGAATAGCGTTCATAGAGTTCCCGGCTCCAGTTCGCGCTCTGGAAGATGCCGAAATCGAGACGCGAATCGAGATCGAGCAGGAAGCGCTTGAAGCGCGTCTTGAACTCCTGCGGCGACGTGTTGTCGGAAAATGGATCGTGCACGCGCGTTCTCGGAGGTCGGCCATATGCCTTTGAGGCCGGGCCGCATCGAGCGGGCCGGCTTGCAGGTACTTAGCTTATGGCGGCCCGCAGGCCAATGACAGAAAGAACACAACGAGGAGGGAAATACGGCGTTTTCGGGTCGTTGGTGAACGGCGCAAGCAGGTTCCCGAAGCATCTTTTCGCGACTGTCGTGTGATTGCCGTAACCTTGTAAAGTCAGTAGCTTGGACCGGCTTCATGAGACGCCGCCTATTCCCTCCATCGGGCGCATCGGGACCACCGCGCCGCGTCTGTTCATCATTGCGCATGGAGCTTCCGAGCAATGCTCATGTTGCGCAAATAACGGCTCCCGGCTCGGATGGTATTCACGTGCCACGGCGAATCGGCGCCATCACTTGACCCTGGCACGGCGGCGGTGCATCCCGCGGGCCGTGAGGTGACGATGGCCAAGAAAGACCCGCTGTCCGCTGCAACGCCGTTCTGGCGGACCAAGCGGCTTGCGGAGATGACGTCGGCGGAGTGGGAGAGCCTGTGCGACGGCTGCGGCCGTTGCTGCCTCAACAAGCTCGAAGAAGAGGATACCGGCCGCATCTACTTCACCGACGTCGGCTGCAAGCTCCTCGACGCCGAGAGCTGCCGCTGCCGCGACTACGTCCACCGCAGCGACCAGGTCCCCGATTGTGTACGCCTGACGGCGCAGAACGTGCCGCGCATCGCCTGGCTGCCGCCGACCTGCGCCTATCGGCTCGTCGCCGAGGGGCGCGACCTCTATTGGTGGCATCCGCTCGTGTCGGGCGATCCGGACACGGTGCACGCTGCCGGAGTATCCGTGCGCGGCAAGGTGCCACTCAGCGAGGAGCAGGTACCCGACGATCAGCTCGAGGACCACATCGTCAACTGGCCGGCCCGTGTGCCAAAGGCCGCCCGCAAGCCGCGCTGACCTTCATTTGCCATCGTGAAAGATGACGCCGGCGGTGAAGCGCTGGCCGGAGCGCAGCCGGCTCACCCCGTGGCGCATGTTCACGCGATAGGTGCCGCGCGTCCCCTGCACCGGCCGATGATGCACCGGGAAGATCACGCCTTCGCCTCGGGTGAGCGGCACCACCTCGGCGCGCGACTGCATGCGCGGGCGCTGCTCGGTCAGCACGAATTCGCCACCCTCGAAGTCCTCGCCTGGTCGGGACAGCAGGAACGCGACCTGCAGCGGGAATACGTGCTCGCCGTAGATGTCCTGGTGCAAACAGTTGTAGTCGCCCGTCCCGTACTGGAGAAGGAGCGGAGTCGGCCGCGTCTGTCCGGCGTCGTGGCAGCGCTTGAGGAAAGCCTTGTGATCGCGCGGATAACGCACATCGATGCCCATCGCCTCGTTCCAGCGGGTCGCGATCTCGGCGAGCGGCGGATATAGCGCGCTGCGCAGCGCGGCGACCGTGTCCGGTAGCGGATAGGCGAAGTACTTGTACTCGCCGCGGCCGAAACCGTGCCGCGCCATCACAATGCGGCTGCGGAACAGGTCGTCGACCGGATAGCTTTCCGCCAGGTTCGCGCATTCATCCGGCGTGAGCAGTGGGCCCGTGGTCGCGCAGCCAAACGCGTCAAGCGCGGTCGCGATCGTGTCCCACGGGAGTTCCGCCACTCGCTGTTCCACTGGCGCGGCGGCCGGCGTTACGGCCCGAACTCGTCGTGTGGTCGCTGTCATGGCTGGCCTCATCTCGATTGAGCATGATCTTTTCCGAAAACCGGGACCCACTTTTCGGGATCATGCTCTCTAGGCCAATCTAGTCAGCGCCGCGGAAACTCCCACCCGATTCCTGACCTCAGGTCAGTTCCACGTCGCCCTCGATCTCGAGCTTGAGATTGACCCCGCCGAGCGTGATCGTCGCCTTGGCCGGCAGGGCGTCATGGCCCTTGAGCTTGCCGCTCGCGACGCCGTCGCGCACGGCCTTCTCGATCTCCCGCTGTGCGGTGATGCCGACCTTCTTGAGGAACTTGCGCAGACTGGTGTTCAGGGCGTCTTCGTTCATCGCGGCCTCCTGGGTCTGGTCCATCATATCACCCCTGCATGGCCGGGCATTGAAAACGCCCAGGCAGGCAGGCATTGGTGAGCCCGGGCAGATTGCATCCATCGAGTTCGGCGACCTGATGAAGAACTCCGACTTGGAGCCGATGACACGCGCCCAGGGAGAGGCGCCAAGCGGCGAGCCGCACGGCAAGCTGCCGCTCGATCATTCAGCCATCCGCGGCATCGTCCTCGGCATCATGCTGGCGATGTTCCTCTCGGCGCTCGAGCAGACCATCGTCGCGCCGGCGTTGCCGACCATCGGCCGCACCCTCGGCGAAGTCGGGAACCTTGCCTGGGTGGTCACAGCCTACCTGCTCGCCGCGACGGCGGTCACGCCCTTGTTCGGCAAGCTGTCCGACATCTATGGCCGGCGCACCATCATGCTCGTCAGCGTCGGCATCTTCATCGCCGGATCGATCGCCTGTGCGCTCGCGCCGACCATGCTGACCCTGATCCTCGCGCGCGCCCTGCAGGGGGTCGGCGGCGGCGGCATACTGCCGCTCGCACAGACGGTCATCGCCGATATGGTCGCGCCGCGCGATCGGGGTCGCTACCAGGCCTACACCGCGGTCATGTTCATGGCGGCAAGCGTGATCGGACCGCTGCTCGGCGGCGTGCTGACCGACCAGCTGCACTGGTCGCTGATCTTCTGGATCAATGTGCCGCTCGGTCTTCTCGCGCTGGTGATGACCGACCGCGCGCTGCGGCGGCTGCCGCGCCATGATCAGCCGCACCAGCTCGACATGCTGGGCGCCGCGGTGATGGTCGCCGCGAGTATCGCGCTGCTGCTGGCGTTGACTTGGGGCGGTGTTGCTTACCCGTGGCTGTCGCCGCAAATCCTCGGCCTGGTCGGCGGCTCCTGCCTGCTGTGGATCCTGTTCGCGGTCCGCCTGATGTCGGCCGCCGAGCCGTTCATTCCGCTATCCATGGTGCGCGAACCTGTGGTCGGCGCGATCGTCGCCGCCGGCTTCTTCAGCGTTGGCACCATCATTGGCCTCTCCATTTTCATCCCGCTCTATCTCGAGCTGGTGCTCGGCCTGCCGGCGAGCGCATCGGGCGGCGTGTTGATCGCGTTCATGGCCGGCACCGTGGTGGGATCGCTCACTGTGGGGCGGCTGATCTCGCGCATGCGACGCTACAAGCGCATCGGCATTGCTGGACTGATGCTCGCGATCGCCATGCTTGTGGTGCTGGCGATCAGGCCGGCCGGTTTCTCGGTGGTCGAAGTGATGGTGCTCACCGGCGCGCTCGGCACCGGGCTCGGCACCATGTATCCGATGACCACGATCATCATCCAGAATGTCGTACCGCTGCATCAGCTCGGCACCGCGACCGGAACGCTGAACTTCTTCCGCATTCTGGGCGGCGCAATCATCGTCGCCGTGTTCGGAGCGATCGTGTTGGGCGGCGCGGATCCGGCCCATTTGCGGCTCGGCCATGCGGCCGAGGCAGGGCGTCCGACGGCGGATCTCGCAGTCGCATTCCGTTGGGTGTTCACTGCCGCAGCGGCATTCCTGGCGGCCGGCCTCGCTGCCATGCTGATCGTCGAGGAGCGCGAGCTGCGCGGGCAGCCCACGACGTAGGGAAATTCCCGAACCGGCGCAGAGTTCATATCACCCCTGCAACATAAGCCATTGAATCTGAATGGCTGCGGGGCAATTTTACGGTGCAGGATCCGACTCATCATGCACGCGCCGCACGACCGCCCCTTGCATATGCCGAGTGTTGCCGAAGCGAAGGCGATCTTCGCCGGCCTGATGCTCGCGGTATTCCTGGCGGCGCTCAACCAAACCATCGTCGCCACCGCGCTGCCCACGATCGGCCGTGCGTTCAATGATTTCGAGAATCTGTCCTGGGTGGTGACCGCTTATCTGCTCACGTCGACCGCGGTCGCGCCGCTCTACGGCAAGGTCTCCGATATCTACGGCCGGCGCGCCACGCTGCTCGCCTCGATCGGCATTTTCCTCGCCGGATCTGCCGTCTGTGCTGCTGCGCCCGACATGACGCTGCTGGTGATCGGTCGCGCGCTGCAGGGCGTCGGCGGCGGCGGCATTTTGCCCGTCGCGCAGGCGATCATGGCCGACACCATCACGCCGCGTGAGCGCGGACGCTACCAGGCTTACATGGGCGTCGTCTGGGTCACCTCCGGCGTCGGTGGGCCAGTGCTGGGCGGCGTCCTCGCCGAGCACCTGCACTGGTCGCTGGTGTTCTGGCTCAACGTGCCGCTCGCGCTCGCCGCCGCGGCGATGACGCACACACGGCTTAAGAAGCTGCCGCGCCATGACCGCCGCCACGCGCTCGACTATCTCGGCGCCGTGCTGATGATGGCGGCGACAGTGCCGCTGCTGCTCGCGCTGTCCTGGGGCGGCACGCGCTTCGCCTGGACCTCGCCGCAAATCCTCGCGCTCGCGGCGCTGTCCGCCATCCTGTCATTTGCCTTCGCCTGGCGCCTCGCGGTCGCGCCGGAGCCGTTCCTGCCGCTCTCGGTGCTCAAGAACCCGGTGATGCGCTGGGGCAGCACTGCCAATGCCTTTGCCATGGGCGCGTCGATCAGCCTGGTCATCTACGCGGCGCTCTATTTCGAGGTCGTGCACAAGCTGAGCTCGAGCGCGGCCGGCTTCGCGCTCGTTCCGCTCGCGCTGACCACGCCCGGCTCGCTCCTCTCCGGCCGCGCCATGCTTCATATGCAGCACTACAAGCGCGTGCCGATCATCGGGCTCGCCATCGGCACCGTGGCGCTCTCGGTGCTCACCGTGTGGCCGCTGATGCCGCTGTGGCTCGCGATATCGGTGCTCGGCATCGTCGGGCTTGCGATCGGCACCTGCTACCCGATCTGCACCGTGTCGATCCAGAACGCGGTGCCTAATCATCAGGTCGGCGTCGCCATGGGCGCGATGAACTTCTTCCGCGCGCTCGCCTCGGCCTTCGCGGTCGCGATCATGGGCACCATCGTGCTGATCGGCTTCGGCGCGGCCCCGCAGCGCGGCATGGGCGTCGCCACCGTGGTGCAGGCGGCGAGCGGCGCGGCCAACCTCTCGCACGTGTTCGGCTACGTGTTCGCGGCCGGCACTGTGTTCCTGCTGTGCGCGCTGATCGCCGTCGCGGTGATGGAGGAGCGGCCGCTGCGTGGACGCAACGATCCGGTCGCCGCGGCGCAGCCGGCGGAGTAGGGCTACGCGACTGCCCGTCTGCGAGCGCGCAGAATCCCAATCGATACAAAGCCGGAAAACAAATCGCCCCGGCCACCCCCCGGCGGCCGAGGCGATCTGGCCGAATCCCGAGGTGGAGTTGGGAAGAAGCGTGGGATTCGGCTTGGATATGAAGCTATCAGGCGAAGCGGCAGGCGCCTTGATCTGGCGCAAAAGCTCTTGTTTGCGCGCCTCTGGGGTGTGCATGGTCAACAACACCCTAACGCGCCGGATTCTCGAGTCGCCGATTCGATTAAACTTCTCTCAATCCCGCGTAACGTAAGCTTGGTGCGATGCAGCTCGCGTTGAATGCCATGAACGAGAGACGCCAGACTCCGCGTGTGCGCGTGCTCAAGTCCGGACGCATTGTCGTCAGCGACAAGGCGCCGAAGATCGAGTGCACGATCCGCAATCAGTCGGAGGGCGGCTGCCTGCTTCAGGTGTCGACCACGTTCGGCGTGCCGCACCAGTTCGATCTTGTCATGCCCGACGGCGTGCGCAGGCATTGCCGCGTCATGTGGCGCACCGAGACGCGAATGGGCGTCGCATTCCAGTAGTCAGAACGCGCAGCCTCGTCGTCGCGTCTGCTCCGCGTTGGTCACGCTGCAGCTGCGCGGTCGCTGTGTTCTCATGACCTTGCGTCGCCGATAAACGCGCGCGGCGTTTTTACGTAGTTTCCGGCATGAACAAATCGAGTCGTGATTATGGACACGGTTCCTTTGCGGGGAACAAAAACAGTCCGCAACGCCGTGGCTTCATCGGTTGCGATAAGGTATTTCCCTTTGCGCATTGCATCAGGTCGTCCGGGCGGGAGAATATTCGTGGCTATTGTTGTCAGGCGGGTGTTCGCCTTCGTTGCTGTCATGCTCGCATTCGCGAGCCTCAGCGTCCTCGCAGCGCCGGGCGATTCGATCGCGCCGTCCGACATCCAGGTGATCGACGGTGGCACGATCCGCGCGCGCGGTGCGACCGTGACCTTGCTCGGCTACGACACGCCGCGGCGCGGCGTGCGCGAGCTGTGTCAGACCGAAATCCGGATCCTCGAACTGGCGACGCTGCGCTTGCGCGAGACCGTCGCGCGCGGAAACCTGTCGCTGCAGATCGTCCCATGCCCATGCGGGAAGCTCACGCGCGGCACATTCCTCTGCTATCGCGGTCGCGCCTGCGGCGTGCTGCGATCGGGCGACGTCAATGTCGGTGACGCGCTGATCAAGGAGAATCTGGCGCGCTCATTCGTTTGCGGTGAGACACGCTGCCCGCGCCGCAAGCTCGGCCGCTGGTGCGAATAGGATACAAAGGAGCTATCGCCCGAGTGGCGAGCCCATGCGCGCCGCCTCGCCGACGATCCAGTCCTGATAGCGGGCGAGCGGCGTCACGCCGGTGAGCCCGCCGCAGCCGGCGGCGAGTTTCGGTCCCGTCGACCAGCTCACCACGCCGATCACCGCGGCCCGGCCGCCGGCGAGATCGAACACCGGCGCGCCGGAATCGCCGGTGCAGGCGCCGAGGCCCGGCTGCTCGCCGCGCGTGATTGCATCGAACAGGCGGATCTGCAGCGAGCCGGGCTGGCCGGTCGCGACCAGATTGGCCGTGCGAATGACGCCGCCGCTCTTGCCGTCGCCGCGCACAGAGAGGCCGTAGCCGACAACCGTGAACGCATCACCCGGCGCCACCGGCTGCCGCGGCGTCCCGAGCGGCGCCGGCGCGAATGCGGCGCCGAGCGGCGATGCGAGCTTGATCAGCGCGACGTCGGCGGTGGCGCGGTGACCAAGCAGCGTGTTGAGATCGAATTGCGGATGCCGCGCGACTACCGTCGTGTCCTTGAGCGTCGGCACGCGTGCCGCGTCGAACTCGACCAGCTTGTAATCGGCACCCGGCAGCACGCAATGCGCGGCGGTGAGCACGAGATCGCGGGCGATCGCCGTGCCGGTGCAGGAGGTGCCGCGCGACCCGACGATCAGCACGACGTGGCGCGCAAGCGAGCGCTCGGCCGCCGGCGCGCCGCCGACCATGGCGGCGGCTTGTGCTGATGCGGCAAGGAGGAGGGCAAGGGCAGGGACGAGGCGGAGCATGCGGCGTAGATGAGCCCCGCTGCGGCCGTGTTTGTCAACCGTGTGTCGTTCGCGACGTCGACACCGCTCGCTCCTCGGCAGGGCGGTGTTTCGAGGCCCTCAGGCGCGGTCGCGCAGGCCGTCGACGCCTTCCTGCTTGGCGCAATGGACGCAGCAGAAGATGATGTCGTCCTTCTCCACGCCGTGGCCGACCACGTGGGTGCCGCAGTTCGGGCAGGTCGGCGCCAGCGCCTGGATCGCACTTTCGAAACTGTCGAGCGTGTGCATCGTGCCGTTCATTTGCACCTGGAACGCCTTGTCGTAATCGTTGCCGCAAGTCTCGCACTTGGCCATGGCAGCCTCCGCAATGTGGAGCACATCATCAACTTGCCCAGCCCTGCGCGGCGGTCCGAGCTCGCCTCATCACGGCGGATCGTGGCGTTGCGGTTGCGCCTGCTTGCCGCGCAGCAGCCAGGTCACAGAGATGAACGCGCCGATCCAGGACCCGGCGGCGGCGAACGCCACATAGATCGGGTTCTCGGTATAGCTGATCACCGCGAAGGCGGAGAGCAGGTACCAGATTGCGCTCCAGTTCGCCGCGCGGATGCGAAGCCGCGCGCCGACGGCGGCGTTGAAGAACACATAGGCGGCGTCCGTCACCGCCGTTGATGCAAGCACGCCGGCGGCGATGAGCGGGTTGATCGTGGACAGCATTCGTCGGCCTCCGTTAGTCCGTTTCGCGTAGTGCAACGGTCGATCGGTAATTGTCCGTAGGATCATATCGCAGCGGTAACGCGATCATCGCGTTTCGCCGCTCGTCGCGTCCGTGCACGTCCGTAAGGACTATTTCGAAGCGGTTTTGTGCGCTTTCCCTGCCACACTGTCATTAATTGGAATCAAACGATGCGGGTTGATTCTTGACCGGAAAGTGATTCGCGCGGCTGCATAGGCAAGCGGCGAATGCCGGCAGCGCCGAACAATGTGTCTGTTGCGGAGTGGTCCCGAGGCAGGATCGCTTCACGTGCCTCGACGACGCATAGGAGGCAATGCCATGTCCACGATGCGTACCATGAAGCTTGGTCGTATCGCTTTCATATCAGTCGGCGTGCTGCTTCTCCTCTTGATGGCGCCCGCGCGCGGCGTCGCGCAGGAGCAACATGCCGGTCAACACGCCGGCCACCAGGGTCGGCACGGTGTCGGGCACGAACGCTGGCATGAGCAGTTCTATTCGAAGCTCATGCGCAAGGACACCAAGACGAGCTGCTGCAATCTCTCGGACTGCGTGCCGACCCAGTCGCGCACGGTCGATGACCACTACGAGGTCATGGTCGACGGCGAGTGGACGCGCGTGCCGCAGAACGTGATCCAGAACGTGACCGCGCCGGACCAGGGCGCGCATGTCTGTTTCCCGAAGCAGCCGAGCACCTACTATCCGAAGGGCACGCTGTTCTGCGTGGTGCTGCCGCCGGAGACGTGAGCGGTTCGTCCGCTGCGGTCGCGGCGGCGTGGACGCGCAACGAGTCGATCAGCGTTTCATCGACTCGAAGGGGACTTGCAGATCGCCCGACCTGAACCGGGCGGGGTGCAGAACGATCTGCTTGCCGGGCAGCTTGAACTGCTCGAGATCGTTGCCGGCAACGCCGCGATACTGGATCAGCAGGATGCGCGGCTCGGCCCACTCGCCGCGCTCGCCGAACTTGATGTCGCCGACGACCGTCGAGAACGTCGTCTTCCGGATGTAATCGGCGAGCTTGGCGTCATCGGTCGAGCCGGTCGCGGTCACCGCCTGCTCGATGATCTGCATCTCCGAATAGGCATAGGGCGGAATGTAGATGCCGAGCGCATCGACGCCGGCCGGCACCGCGCGCTCACGATACTTGACCAGGAACTGCTCGATGCCAGGAAATTTCATGGTCGGCTCGGGCACATAAAGATCGTAGGCGACGATATTGTTGAGCATCGGTCCGAGCTGCGTCTTCAGCGCACCGAACTGCAGGCCGATCATGCCGCCGCCGACCATGCGCGCGCCGAAGCCGATCTCATGGATGGTGCGGATCATTCCCGACGTATCGGGCGGATAGGATGCGATGAACAGGAGATCGGGATTGGTCGCCTTGATGGCCCGCACGATCGGCGCGAAGTCGACCGTCGCCGGCGGATAGGTGCGGTCGTACACGAACTTGACGCCGGCCTTCTTGGCGTTCTCGCGAGCGCCCTCGAGCGCGAGGATCGAGAATTCTGCATCAGCGCCGACGATCGCCGCCGTCTGCGGCTTCGGTTGCAGCGCTGCCGCCAATTCGAAGAAACCCCTCGAGAACTCCACCTTGGCATCGGGCCCGTTTGGCTGCATCTGGAAATAGCGGTCGTACTTGAACTGGTCGTTGGCGGCGAGCGCGAACAGCGAGAGGATCAGCTTGCCGCGCTGGATCACGACCGGCATCGCCGCGGCGGTCGGCACCGTGCCGTAGCCGGACAGCAGCAGATCGACCTTGTCGACGTCGAGCAGCTTGGCGTAGATCGCCGGCACCGTCGCCGGATTGGTCTGATCGTCGTAATACACGAGCTCGACCTTGCGTCCGAGCAAGCCGCCCCTGGCGTTCACCTCTTCGGCCCAGATCTGATAGCAGAGCAGGGCGGCGCGGCCGCCAACAGCGAGCCCTCCGGTCAGGGCCATGCTGAAGCCGATCTTGATCGGGCTGGTCGATTGCGCCGACGCGGGCCTCGTCATCGCGGCAGCGGTCATGCCGCCGAGCGCAAGCGCGTCACGGCGTGTGAGCAGAACGGTCATCGCTTTTCCTCCACCGGCCTCGACGCGTCCCTGCGGGTTTGCCGCGCGAGTTTTGTTGGTGAGCTTAGGTGATGCGCGATCGTGCCGGCGTCGTCATTCGCGCTGGCCTGACCGGCGGCAACATCATGCCTGCGCACATCCCGGCTGTGGGCTTGGCGAGAGGTAAGGTGATGCCGGTATGCGGCGCTCGCGGGTTCAGGGCGGTCGCCCGATTATTCATCACCGGCTGAAGGACCACGCGAGCAGCGTCGGTGAAGCGCTTGGCGGCGTGAGGCTTTTCGCCCAGCCCTCGACTGACTCAGGTTTGTGCAATCTAAGTGTTTACGACTGCATGATCTTTTGGCGTGTGCGAGGGGTGGCCGATCCGGTATCTAGACCGGTCCCGGGCACCCTCTGTTGTTACACGCACAGGACCGCCGATGAAAATCCGTGTTGGCTACAACATCACCTTCGATTGCGCCGAGCCGACGCCGATGGTGTTGATGCTCAACGTCCATCCGTCGCGCGGGGCCGACCTGCTGATGCCCGACTGGATGCGCGTCAGCCCGGCGCGGTCGATCACGCCGTATGTCGACGGCTTCGGCAACAAGTGCGTGCGCCTGCTGGCACCCAAGGGCGAGCTGCATCTCTCGGCCGAGACGGTGGTGCTCGACTCCGGCCGGCCCGACCTCGTCCACCCGGGCGCGGAGGAACATGCGATCAGCGAGCTGCCGCACGACACGCTCGTGTTCCTGCTCGGCAGCCGCTACTGCGAAACCGATCGCATGATGCAGAAGGCCTGGGAGCTGTTCGGCAAGACGCCACGCGGCTGGGCGCGCGTGCAGGCGATCTGCGACTTTGTCCACCACCATCTCGAATTCGGCTACAAGCACGCCGCGCCGATGCGCGGCGCTGCCGAGGCCTTCGAGGCGCGGCGCGGCGTGTGCCGCGATTTCGCGCATCTCGCGGTGACGCTGTGCCGCTGCATGAACATCCCGGCGCGCTACTGCACCGGCTATCTCGGCGACATCGGCGTGCCGGCCGAGCCCGATCCGATGGATTTCAGCGCCTGGTTCGAGGTGTTCCTCGGCGGCCGCTGGTACACGTTCGACGCCCGCCACAACACCCCGCGCATCGGCCGCGTCTTGCTGGCGCGCGGCCGCGACGCAGCAGACGTGGCGATCAGCACCACCTTCGGCTCCAATGTGCTCAAGACGTTCGTCGTTCACACCGACGAGGTTCGCGAGGATGCCGGGCCGGCGATCCGCGTAGAGGAGCTGTCGCAGCTCGTGGCCTGACAAATCTGGGGCATAGGCCCGTATTTTCGCGGGGCCGCGTCGATTGACGCCTGCCGTCGGCGGCGGCCAAACTCCTCCCAAAATCATCAAGGGAGGAGCGCCACGTGATCATCGAGTGGCACACGCACGTCTATCCGCCCGAGGAAACCGGCGATCAGCCGACCTGGGACGGCAAGAGCGGACCGACCTGGCCGGTCGCTGCCCGATGACCGTCGAGAACGTGCTCGACGCGCACCACAAGGCCAATATCGACATCAGTGTCGTGTCGAACGCGGCGCATTACATGCGCGGCAAGCCCGAGGCGGAAGAGCTCAAGGCGATCCAGCGCTGGAACGACTACGCCGCCGAGATCCAGGCCACGCACAAGGGCATCCTCTACGCTCTCGCTACCATCCTGCCGTGTGGCGGGCCCGCCTATGTCCGGGAGGCGGAGCGCGCGATCCGAGAGCTCGGTCTCAAGGGCTTGTTCATCAGCTCAAGCCACAAGGGCCACTATCCGGATGACGACGAGGCGCGGCCGTTCTGGGAGCTGGCGCAGGACCTCGACGTGCCGGTGATGGTCCATCCGCCGCATGTCGGGTTCGGCGAGGAGCGGATGAAGGAATATCGCCTGGCGTCGAGCGTCGGGCGGCCGGCCGACCTCTGTCTCGCGCTGTCGCGGCTGATCGTGCGCGGCGTTCTCGAGGATTTTCCGCGGCTCAAGATCGTCGCGTCGCATGGCGGCGGCGGGATCTGCGAGGTGATCGGCCGGATGGACTACGCCTACGAGCTGCAGGACGAGGCCTATTTCCTCGGCCCCTACGCGCCGATGAAGATCAGGCACGCGCCGAGCTGGTACCTGAAGCAGATGTATTTCGATACGGTCACGTACCATTTGCCGGCGGCGCGGCTCGTCGTCGACACGGTCGGCGCCGATCACACGCTCTACGGCAGCGATGCGCCGCCGCTCACCTCGCTCAAGCCGCGCGCGATCAAGCTGATCGAGGACCTCAACCTGCCGCCCGCCGATCGCGACAAGGTGTTCTGGAAGAACGCCGCCGGCCTGCTGAAGCTGCAGGTGGCAGGGGCCGCGCAGGCGGCGTGACGGGGAGGGCGCCATGAGGACATTGCTGGTGGCCACCGCGCTCGCAGCGACCGCAGCGATGGCCAGCGCGCAGGAATTCCCGACCAAGCCGATCCGCGTGCTCACCGCGACCAGCGCCGGCGGCACCAGCGACATCTTCATGCGCGTGCTCGGCGACGAAGTGCAGAAGCGCTGGGGCCAGCCGCTGATCGTCGAGAACCGTCCGGGCGGGTCGATGAACATCGGCGGCAAGGCCTGCGCCGAGGCGCCGAACGATGGCTACACGATCTGCATCCTGCCGGTCGAGACGCTGGTCTATAACCAGTTCGTGTTCAAATCGCTGCCGTTCAATCCGGAGAAGGATTTCGAGCCGATCACCAATCCGTTCTTCAACACACAGGGCTTGGTCGTCTCGTCGGCGCTCGGGGTGAACTCGCTCGCCGAGCTTGCGGCGCTGTCGAAGGCCAAGGCGGGTACGCTGAGCTACACGGCGCCGTCGGTCGCGTTGCAGGTGTTCATGGAGAGCTGGAAGAAGGAGGCGGCCGCCGACCTGGTGCGCGTGCCGTTCAAGGGCGGCGGCGATGCGGTCAACGGGCTTCTCACCGGATCGACGCCGGTCGCGTTCTTCGGCCTCGGCAATTTCCTGCCACACATCCAGAGCGGCAAGGTCAAGGCGCTGGCGGTCGACGGCGACCAGCGCTCGCCGCTCATCCCGGACGTGCCGACGCTGCGTGAGCTCGGCTACAAAGGCAACCTGACCCGCGTCTATTTCGGCATCGTCGCGCCGGCCGGCACGCCGAAAACCGTCATCGCCAAACTCGCGTCGGAATTCGCCCGGATCGGTGCCGATCCGACCTTCCGTCAGAAGCGATTGATCGATGCCGCGCTCGAGCCGGTGTTCGATACGCCCGAAGCATTCGCGGACTTTCTCAAGAAAGATCGCATCGCCTCGGAGCGGATCGTCAAGGAGGCGGGAGCGGAGGCGCATTGACCCGGTCGGCTGACGCGCTTTGCCTTGAACATCACGCGCATGCCACACTCCGCGCGATCAACCGCGGAGACATTTCACTATGGACGTACGCGACGCCGTCGCGACCCGGCATTCCTGCCGGGCGTTCCTGCCGACCCCCGTTCCTCTGTCCATCATCCGTGACATTCTCGACCGCGCGGCGCGCGCGCCGTCGGGCGGCAACCTGCAGGCCTGGCATGTCGAAGTGCTCACGGGTGCACCGCTTGCCGAGCTCAGGGCGCAGGTCGCCGCGCATCCGGAGCTGTTGCCGCGCGGTGAGGGTGCCGAATACCCGATCTATCCCTCACCTCTGAAAGAGCCGTACCACGCCCGGCGTTTCGAGGTCGGCGAGCTGCTTTACAAGTCGATCGGCGTCGCGCGCGAGGACCGACCTGGACGTATCCGGCAGTATGCGCGCAACTTCGAGTTCTTCGGCGCACCGGTCGCGCTGTTGTTCTTCATCGACCGCAGCATGGGGCCGCCGCAATGGTCGGATCTCGGCGGCTTCATCCAGACCGTGATGCTGCTCGCGCGCGGCCATGGCCTGCACACCTGCGGCCAGGAGGCATGGACGCATTGGCACAAGACAATCTATGCGTTGCTCGGCACGCCGCCGGAGTTGATGCTGTTCTGCGGCATGGCGCTCGGCCATGCCGACGAGGCGGCGCCGATCAACCGGTGGCGCGCGTCGCGGACGGGAGTCGATGAGTTCGCCACGTTCAGAGGCTTCGGACCGTAGGTGAAGCGGGCGAATTTAAGCTTTCCGGGATTTAATGACTCGAACGCGCCGCAATCTTGAACCTACTCATATATAGTGAGACTCAGAAGTGTTGGCTTGCCGACGGCTTGAACCCGCGCATGGGGATGGCTCGTATCGGATATGCGACCCGCCGCTCTATTGCAGTGCGAAGCCGCACTGAAGGGGGTGGGCAGGAGGATTTGCGATGCGACTGCTGGTCGTCGAAGACGACCCCGATCTCAACCGTCAGCTCGCGACCGCGCTGACGGATGCGGGTTACGTGGTCGACCGCGCTTTCGACGGCGAGGAAGGCCATTACCTCGGCGAAAGCGAGCCCTATGACGCGGTCATCCTCGACATCGGGCTGCCGAAGATGGACGGCATCTCGGTGCTGGAGGCGTGGCGGCGGGCCGGGCGCGCCATGCCCGTGCTGCTGCTGACGGCGCGCGACCGCTGGAGCGACAAGGTGTCGGGCTTCGATGCCGGCGCCGACGATTACGTGCCGAAACCATTCCACCTGGAGGAGGTGCTGGCACGGGTGCGCGCGCTGCTGCGCCGCTCCGTCGGCCACGCCAAGAGCGAGTTCAACTGCGGGCCGGTCCGGCTCGATACCCGCACCGGCCGCGTCACGGTGGAGGGCAATCCGGTCAAGCTCACCAGCCACGAGTACCGGCTGCTGTCCTACCTGATGCACCATACCGGCCGCGTGGTCTCGCGCACCGAGCTGGTCGAGCACCTCTATGACCAGGACTTCGACCGCGACTCCAACACCATCGAGGTGTTCGTCGGCCGTATCCGCAAGAAGCTCGGCGTCGACGTGATCCAGACCGTGCGCGGGCTGGGCTATCTGCTGACGCCGCCGACCGAAGCGCGCTAATCTACAGGGATGCGCGCCAAATCTCTTGCGCTGCGACTGTTCCTGTCGGCCGCCGCCTGGACCGTGGTGATCCTGGTCATCACGGGCATCGTGCTGTCGTCGCTGTATCGGCAGGCGGTCGAGCGTTCGTTCGATCGCAGGCTCGGCGTTTATCTCCGCACGCTGGTCGCCGAGATCGCGACGCCCGATGAAGGGCCGGACAAGTTCGCCCAGTCGCTGGGCGAGCCGCTGTTCGACCTGCCGCTGTCCGGTTGGTACTGGCAGGTGACCCGCCTCGGCGTTCCCAAGGCCGACGTGCGCTCGTCGCGCTCGCTATGGGACAAGGGGCTGCCCAATCTCGAAGAGCAGAGCCTCGCTGCGACCGGCGACGGCACGCGCCGCAGCTATGTCGAGGGACCGGAAGACCAGCGCCTGCGCATGATCGAGCGCACCGTCGATCTCGGCGAGGAGGGCCGCTTCCGCGTCTCGGTCGCCGGCGACACCGCCGAGCTCGACGAGGAGACGCGGGCCTTTGATCGCGCCCTGATCCTCACATTCGCCGCGCTCGGCGTCGGGCTGCTGCTCACCACCATGTTCCAGGTGCAATTCGGCCTCGCGCCGCTCAAGCGCATCTCCGCGGGGCTCTCGGCGATTCGCTCGGGACAGGCGGAGCGCCTCGGAGGCAGCTTCCCCGCCGAGATTGCGCCGCTCGCCAGCGAGACAAATGCACTGATCGACGCCAACCGCGAGATCGTCGAACGCGCGCGCACCCATGTCGGCAATCTCGCCCATGCGCTGAAAACGCCGCTCTCGGTCATGGTCAACGAGGCGGCCTCGCGGGGCGATGATCCTTTGGCCGTGAAAGTGCGCGAGCAGACCGACATCATGCGCGACCAGGTGACGCGGCATCTCGAGCGCGCGCGCATCGCGGCGCGGGCGAGCGTGGTCAGCTCGGTCACCGACGTGCCGCCGGTCGTTACCGCGCTCGCTCGCACCATGGAGAAGCTGCACGGCGTGCGCGGCATCGCGATCGACATCGATACGCCGACCGAGGTCCGGTTCCGCGGCGAGCGGCAGGACCTCGAGGAGATGGTCGGCAACCTGGTCGACAATGCCTGCAAGTGGGCGCAGTCGCGCGTCAGCGTCGAGGTGACCCCGGAACAGGCCGAGGCTAATCCGCCGAGCCAGGTCGTGCGCATCGTTGTCGATGACGATGGTCCAGGCCTTACTCCCGCGCAGCGCGAGCAGGTGGCGCATCGCGGCCAGCGGCTCGACGAGACCAAGCCGGGCTCGGGTCTCGGCCTCTCCATCGTGGTGGAGCTTGCCGGTCTTTACGGTGGAAAGCTCGCGCTCGGCTCGGCTCCGATCGGCGGACTGCGCGCGGAGCTGGTCCTGCCTGCGGCCTGACACGGAACGCCACAAATGGGCCGTGAAATGTTCCGCTTGTTAAGCTCGGATTTACCCAGTTCGCCGCCGGTCGGGGGTCGCGATGTCCACGTCCAAGCTAGCCCTACTCGCGCTCGCCGCCACCCTCGGTGGCTGTGCCGGCGACCCCTATAGCGGGCCGAAGGAGAACACCGGCACGCTGCTCGGAGCGGTCGCGGGTGCCGCAATCGGCTCCCAGATCGGCGGCTCAACCGGCAGTCGCATCGCGGCCGGCGTCGCCGGCGCTACCATTGGCGGGCTGCTCGGTAACCGCATCGGTGCCGCGATGGACGACGACGACCGCGCGCGGGCCTATGCCGCGCAGATGGAGGCCCTGGAATCCGGCCCATCCGGTGCCCCGGTCGCCTGGCGCAATCCGGACTCCGGCCGCCATGGCACGGTGGTACCGGGACCGTCCTACCAGCAAGCCGGGAATACCTGCCGCTCCTATACCCACACGGTTTATCTCGACGGCCGGCCGCAGACCGCGCGCGGCACCGCCTGCCGCAACCCGGACGGGACCTGGACCCCGATCAGCTGATCTTCCCCGTGGCGTTCCGGGGGGTTCCTCAACGAGTTCTTAAGGCGAGCGAGTCTATCAAGGACCCCAAGAGTTTCGAACTTGTGGGTGCTTGGGATGGCGGGCGACGGCTCACCCGTCGAAAAGCTGCGCAATCTGCTCCGGGATTTGAAGCCGGAGGCTCGGGCTCAGCTCATGGCCGAGCTCGAGCGCGGCATGCTGCGCGGGCAGGAAATGCCCGGCGCTGAGCTCGTGATCCGCGAGCTGCGCGAAGGCCTGCGCGCCGCCAATCGCAAGACCGAGACGGACCGCGTCGGCAATCCGGCACGGCTGTTCTTTGCACCGATCGAGCCCTTCGTCATCGATGAGGCGGTCGACCAGCATTATCAGGCGCGCATCCCGCGCGCGCATCTCGAGCCGATCTGGGCCTGGATCGGCCGCGACCTGATGAAGGCCGAGACCGACGCCTACGTCAACGACGTGTCGCCGCTGCTCGCCTCCGGCGATACGGCCAAGGCCGAGCAGGCCGCGAAGACGTTCCAGGATCTCGTCGTCCGCCGATTCCAGGAGACGATGACCAAGATCAGCGGCGACGACAAGGCACGCCGGCGCTTCGCCGCCCAGGTCGGCACTCCGCGCGGCCTCGACGATGCCGCCGAGGTCATTGCCATCCTGCGGATGCGCGATGCGCTCGCTGCAGTCGCCGCACGGCTTCCTGCCCGCATCGCCAACCTGAGCGACGACCAGCTCGACGCGGTCAAGGCGCTGATCGATCAGGCAGCCGGACGGCAGCAGCAGTTCTTCGGCTACGCGCTGGTGCTGGTGATGAGCCGCCTGGTCGCGCCGTGGCAGCTCATCCGGCTCGCCACCAAGGCGGTCGAGAGCGATCTCGCCTCGCGCATCGCCGGCTCGCCCTATGCGGCCGCGGTCACCATCGTGCTCGGCGAGGTCGATCGCTTCATCCGCCAGCTCAAGAGCGATCTCAAGCGCGGGCAGATGGCCGAGATTGCGCTCCTCCTCAAGGACATCCACGACGCCGCGCGCGGCCTGCGCACCGAGATCAACCTTGCGCTCGACTCGCCGTGGGCGCGCCAGCTTGCCGCGGCGCGCGCGGAGATCGCCGACGTGCTGAAGTCGAACATCGAGTCGATGCCGGCGCGCGTGCGGCGCCTGCTGCGTCCGCGCCCGACCAAGGAGATCGCAGCGGGCTCCGTGCTCAACGCGGATGAAGTCGCCGAGACCGAGGCGCTGATCGAATTCGTCGGCACCTGCCGGAACTACGCGGGCGAGCTCGCCATCAACGAGATGACGATGCGCACCTATACGGAGCTGCAGAACTATCTCGAGAGCCACGGCAACAGCCTGGTGGACGCGCTGCGCGGCGCGGGTGCCTCCGACCGCAGCTTCCGCCAGTCGCAGATGGATGCGGCGGTGCGCTTCTGCGGCAAGGTGTTCGGGGCGGATTACGCCGCGACCCTGGCCAAGGCGGCCGGCGTGGCCGCCCAGAGCGATCGCAAGGCGGCGGCGGCCAAGGCCTGATTCGCTTCGGCGATTGATCTGTAGTATCCCGCCCTGGGTTGCGTTCCAGCCCGGTAACGCCCAGAAATGTCCCATTTCCGGTATTGACTGCCATGCCGCGGTGTACGGTCGCGCGGCGCGGGAGGCAGTTGCGGACCGCATGGCCGCGTGATGTAAACAGCGGCTCTCCAATCCAACGGTATGGGCGTCAATGACCCTGTGGTTCCTGTTCGCCTTGATGACAGCGGCCGCGGTTCTCGCCGTGCTGTGGCCGTTGCGCGGTGGCAAGACGCCGCCGGCGGCCGGAAACGATCTCGCCGTCTACCGTGATCAGCTGGAGGAAATCGAGCGCGACCATGCGGCAGGCCTGATCGGGGTCCCGGAGGCCGACGCGGCGCGCGTCGAGGTGTCCCGTCGCCTCCTTGCCGCGGCGGATACGGCGGAGGCTGCGAACAAGATTCCCCCAGCCGGCAGCCTGCTGCGCCGACGAACGACGGCGCTCGCCGCGCTCATCGTTCTGCCGCTCGGCGCCGGGCTCCTCTACATTGCGCTCGGCTCGCCCGAGCTGCCGGGACAGCCGCTCGCCGAGCGGATCGACCGCTCGGCGCAGAACCGTTCGATCGCCAGCCTGGTCGCGCAGGTCGAGGCCCATCTCGAGCGCAATCCGGAAGACGGCCGCGGCTGGGAAGTGGTCGCGCCGGTCTATATGCGCCTCGGCCGCTTCGATGATGCGGTCAAGGCGCGCCGCAACGCGCTGCGGATCCTCGGCGCAAATGCCGAGCGCGAGGCCGACTATGGCGAGGCGCTGGTCGGCGAGGCGAACGGGATCGTCACAGCCGACGCGAGGGCGGCATTCGAGCGCGCGATGAAGCACGAGCCCGATCACGTGCGGGCGCGCTTCTATGTCGGACTTGCCGCCGAGCAGGACGGCAAGCCCGAGCAGGCGGCAAAGATCTTCCGCGAGCTGCTGGCGCGTGCGCCGGCCGGCGCCTCCTGGGCGCCGTTCGTGCGTGCGGCCTTGGCTCGCGTCGGCGGCGCCGATGTCGCTGCGAAGTCCGCCATCCCCAACGCCGCTGAACCGAAGGCCGCCCCCGGACCGACTAAAGAGGACATGGACGCGGCGTCGCAGATGAGCGAGGGCGAGCGCGGCGAGATGATCCGCGGCATGGTGGCGAGGCTCGCCGAGCGCCTGAAGAACGACGGCTCCGACCCGGATCGCTGGCTGCAGCTCGTCCGCGCCTATATGGTGCTGGGCGATCGCGACAAGGCGCGCGAAGCGGCCGGCGACGCCCGCCGCGCGCTGACGAATGCGCCGGACAAGCTTCGCCGTCTCGAAGACGGCGTCAAGCAGCTCGGTCTCGAAGGTTGACACGCAATGACCCGCAAGCAACGACGCCTGGTCTTGATCGGTGCCGGTCTCGGCGTACTCGCCATCGCCGCCGCCCTGGTCCTCACCGCGCTGAAGGACACGATCGTCTTCTTCAACTCGCCGACCGACATCACCGAGAAGAATGTCGCGCCAGGCACGCGCATCCGGCTCGGCGGACTGGTGGCGCCCGGCAGCCTGGTGCGCGGCGAGAATCTCGCGGTGCGCTTCGACGTCACCGACGGTAAGGGCGTCATCAAGGTCGCCTATCAGGGCATCCTTCCCGACCTGTTCCGCGAAGGGCAGGGTGTGGTGACCGAGGGCGTGCTTCAGCCCGGCGGGACGTTCAAGGCCGACAGCGTGCTCGCCAAGCACGACGAGAACTACATTCCGAAAGAGGTGGCCGACGCGCTGAAGAAGCAGGGCCACTGGAAGGACGACTACGCGAAGAAGGGCGGCTCGGCCTCGACCCAAGGCTCAGCACAAGGCTCGACACAGGGGAGGGCGCAGTGATCCCGGAGCTCGGCCACTACGCGCTCGTCCTTGCGCTGGCGCTGGCGCTGTTTCAGGCGGTGGTGCCGCTCATCGGTGCGCGCCTGCGTGACCCGACACTGATCGGCATCGCCGTTCCGGTGGCGATCGTCCAGTTCGGCTTCGTCGCGCTGTCGTTCGCGGCGCTCGCCGCCTGCTACGTCGTGTCCGACTTCTCGGTCTCCAACGTGTTCGAGAACTCGCACTCGGCGATGCCGCTCGTCTACCGGCTTACCAGCGTGTGGGGCAATCACGAAGGCTCGATGCTGCTGTGGGTCCTGATCCTCGGCATCTTCGGCGCGCTGGTCGCGTGTTTCGGCGGCAACCTGCCGCCCGCCCTGAAGGCGACGGTGCTCTCGGTGCAGTCGTGGATTGCCGCGACCTTCTACCTGTTCATCCTCACCACCTCGAATCCATTCCTGCGCGTCGTCGACGCGCCGCCGGAGGGCCGCGACCTCAATCCGATCCTGCAGGACCTCGGTCTCGCCATCCATCCGCCACTCCTCTATCTCGGCTATGTCGGCTGCTCGATCGCATTCTCGTTCGCCGTCGCCGCGCTGATCGAGGGCCGCATCGACGCGGCGTGGGCGCGCTGGGTGCGGCCGTGGACGCTGGCGGCCTGGATCTTCCTCACGCTCGGCATCGCCATGGGCTCGTACTGGGCCTATTACGAGCTCGGCTGGGGCGGCTGGTGGTTCTGGGACCCGGTCGAGAACGCTTCGCTGATGCCGTGGCTCGCGACCACCGCGCTCCTGCATTCGGCGGTGGTGATGGAGAAGCGCGACGCGCTCAAAGTCTGGACCATCCTGCTGGCGATCCTCGCCTTCTCGCTGTCGCTGATCGGCACTTTCCTGGTGCGCTCGGGCGTGCTCACCTCGGTGCATACTTTCGCCAGCGACCCGACCCGCGGCGTCTTCATCCTGGGCATTCTCGTGTTCTTCATCGGCGGCAGCCTCGCGCTGTATGCCTGGCGCGCGCCCATGCTCAAGCAGGGCGGGTTGTTCGCGCCGATCTCGCGCGAGGGCGCACTGGTCTACAACAACCTGTTCCTCACCACCGCCTGCGCCACGGTGTTCGTCGGCACGCTCTATCCGCTCGCGCTCGAGGCGCTGACGGGCGAAAAAATCTCGGTCGGCGCGCCGTTCTTCAATTCGACGTTCGGGCCGCTGTTCGTGCCGCTGCTGATCGCGGTGCCGTTCGGACCGCTGCTCGCGTGGAAGCGCGGCGACCTGCTCGGCGCGGCACAGCGCCTGATGGCGGCGCTCGGCATCGCGCTGGTCGCGATCGCCGCGACCTTCGTCTCCGAAGGATCGCAGCCGGTGCTCGCGCCGTTCGGCATGGGGCTCGCGCTGTTCGTGATCGTCGGCGCGCTGACCGACATCGTCGAGCGCACCATGCTGTTCCGCGTGCCGCTCGCAGTGGCGCTCAGGCGCGGCATCGGTTTGCCGCGATCGGCCTGGGGCACGGCGTTTGCCCATCTCGGGCTCGGCCTGACCCTGCTCGGCGTGACCGGCGAGACCCAGTGGGGCAGCGAGCGCATCGCCTCGCTCAAGCCGGGCGAGAAGGTCGCGATACGCCGTTACGAGCTCACGTTCGAGGGCACCGTGCCGCGCGCCGGACCGAACTATCGCGAGCTCGCCGCGCGTTTCACCGTGCGGCGCGGCGGCGAAGTGATCGGGGTGCTCGAGCCGTCCAAGCGCACCTTCGCGACGCGCAGCATGACCACGACCGAGGCAGCGTTGATGACGCGCGGCACCGGCCAGCTGTACGTGTCATTGGGTGATCCCAATTCGGACGGCAGCGTTGCGGTGCGCGTCTATCACAAGCCGCTGGTGCTGCTGATCTGGATCGGCGCGGTGGTGATGGCCGCAGGCGGGGCGCTGTCGCTGTCGGACCGCCGCCTCCGGGTCGGCGCGCCGAAGCCCGCCAGCGCCAGAACGGCGATGCAGCCCGCGGAGTGAGCAGCGATGCGGCGGATCGTGCTGACACTTGCGTTCTTCGCGTCGCTCGCAGCGGCGGCGCACGCCGTCCAGCCGGATGAAGTGCTCAACGATCCGCTGCTCGAGGGCCGTGCGCGCCATCTCTCCAGAGAGCTCCGCTGCATGGTCTGCCAGAACCAGTCGATCGACGATTCCGATGCGCCGCTCGCGCGCGACCTGCGCATCCTGGTGCGGGAGCGCCTCAAGGCCGGCGACAACGATACCCAGGTGATCGATTTCCTGGTCGCGCGCTATGGCGAGTTCGTGCTGCTCAAGCCGCGCTTCGAATGGCACACGGCGATCCTGTGGCTCGCCGCGCCTATCCTGCTCGCCATCGGTGCGCTCACCATGTTTGCGTTCTCGCGGCGGCGTGGCCCGTTACCGGCCGGGCCGGCCGGCGGCCTGAGCGCTGCCGAGAAGCAGCGGATTGACGAGTTGCTGAAGTCCGACCGCAACTGAGCGGCGGCCTCCAGTGTTTTCGCTAAGTTATTGATTGACTGGCCATTCCAGGCCGATTTCCCACCTTACAAAAGTTTAATCCGGCCGCCATTCGGCTGTAAGGCGGCGCCCCCCATGTTGTCATTCGAAACGGCGCCGGGGCGGCGCTTCGAGTTCAAAAACAATCGGACACCCTCAGGGAGTCGAGTTCTATGCCTCTGAATGAGACCTCAACCTCGAAACCGCGCGGCGTTCTGTCGGCGCGTCGTTTCGTGTTGCTCGCCACCACGATCGCGGGGCTCGGCACCGCGGCGTTTGTCGGCGGATCGCTTGGCCTGTCGAAGGACGGCTATCTCTCGCTTGCTCCGGCCTACGCCCAGAGCGTCCAGGCCCAGAACTATCAGCGGCCGGTCGGTTTTGCCGACATCGTCGAGGCGGTGAAGCCCGCGGTCATCTCCGTGCGCGTCAAGGTGAACGGCGGCGGCGCCCAGACCAGCAATTTCGATGGCGACAATCCGTTCGGCCCGGGCTCGCCGTTCGAGTTCTTCTTCAAGCGCTTCGGCGAGGGCCAGATCCCGAACATGCCGCAGCGGCCGCGCCGCAACTTCACGATGGGCCAGGGCTCCGGCTTCTTCATCACGCCGGACGGCTACGCCGTCACCAACAACCACGTCGTCGACAAGGCGGACAGCGTCGAGGTCACGACCGACGACGGCAAGACCTATTCGGCCAAGGTGATCGGCGCCGATCCGCGCACCGACATCGCGCTGATCAAGGTTGAAGGCCGTACTGATTTCCCGGCGGTGAAGCTCTCCGACAAGTCCCCGCGCATCGGCGACTGGGTGCTGGCGGTCGGCAATCCGTTCGGCCTCGGCGGCACCGTGACGGCAGGCATCGTCTCGGCGCGCGGGCGCGACATCGGCGCCGGCCCCTATGACGACTTCATCCAGATCGACGCCCCGGTGAACAAGGGCAATTCGGGCGGTCCTACGTTCGACGTGGACGGCAACGTGATTGGCGTCAACACGGCGATCTACTCGCCGTCCGGCGGCTCGGTCGGCATCGCCTTCGCCATTCCGGCCGACACGGTGCGCACGGTCGTCGCGCAGCTCAAGGACAAGGGCGCGGTGACGCGCGGTTGGATCGGCGTGCAGATCCAGCCGGTGACGGCGGAGATCGCCGACAGCATCGGCCTGAAGAACGTCGAGGGCGCGTTGGTTGCCGAACCGCAAACCGGAAGCCCGGCCGAGAAGGCGGGCATCAAGGCCGGCGACGTGATCGTGTCGGTCAACGGTGAGCCGGTGCGCGACGCTCGCACCCTGGCGCGTCGTATCAGCTCCATGGCGCCGGGGACTTCGGTCAAGCTCGGCACCGTTCGCAACGGCAAGCAGGACACGCTCACGCTCACCCTCGGCGAGCTGCCGAGCCAGCAGCGCGAGGCGCGTGCCAACACGCCGGAGCAGCGCGAGGTGCCGGACGCCGATATCGGTAAGCTCGGCCTGACCCTCGCGCCGGCAACGGGCGGCGTCGGCGTCAACGTCACGGCGGTCGACTCGTCGGGACCGGCGGCCGAGCGCGGCTTCCAGGTCGGCGACATCATCCTCGACGTCGGCGGCAAGACCGTCAGCAATCCGGCCGACGTGAAGAAGGCGCTCGCCGATGCACGTACCGCCGGCAAGGCCACGGTGCTGATGCGCGTGAAGACGGGTGAGCGGACGCGGTTCGTCGCCATCCCGATCGGGCGCGCCTGATCTAGAGCTTGGGGCGTTCCGCCGGCATCCGTCGCCCCCGCCGGTGGTGCATCCCATGGGGACGGGCTTCGGCCCGTCCCCACACTGAACCAAACGGTCCCGGCATCCGTCGCCCCCGCTGGGGCCGACCTTGGTGGAGGGGACGGCAACCGCCGTCCCCTCTTTATTTTTGTATCGGTCGTTCTTAACCCTTTGGGTGGCGTCGTCGCGCCGGGGCCGCGGGGATCGGCTAGGATTGGCCATCGGGCCGCCGCTCGCGGTTCGTGCAAAAGTGGTTTCAGACATGCGGTTGCTGATCATCGAAGACGACCACGACGCGGCCGATTACCTGGTCAAGGCCTTCCGCGAGGTCGGCCACGTGGTCGAGCACGCCGGCGACGGCGAGGAGGGGCTCGCGCTCGCCCTCGACGGGCGCCACGACGTTTTGATCGTCGACCGCATGCTGCCGAAGCTCGACGGTCTCGCCATGATCGGCGCATTGCGTGCCAAGGGCATCGAGACGCCCGCGCTCATTCTGTCCGCGCTCGGGCAGGTCGACGACCGGGTCAAGGGCCTGCGCGCCGGCGGCGACGACTACCTGCCTAAGCCGTATTCGTTCTCCGAGCTGCTCGCGCGGGTCGAGGTCCTGTCGCGCCGCAAGGGCGGCCGGGAGGAGACCGTCTACCGCGTCGGCGACCTCGAGCTCGACCGGCTGTCGCATCGCGTCACCCGCGGCCGCGACGAGATCCTGCTGCAGCCGCGCGAGTACCGCCTGCTCGAATACCTGATGAAGCACGCCGGGCAGGTGGTCACGCGCACCATGTTGCTCGAGAACGTTTGGGACTATCATTTCGACCCGCAGACCAACGTCATCGACGTGCACATCTCCCGGCTGCGCTCCAAGATCGACAAGGGCTTTGCGCAGCCGCTGCTGCACACGGTGCGCGGCGCGGGGTACATGATCCGTGACGGCGCTCGGTAAACTCCTGCGGACGACGGCGTTCCGGTTGACGCTCGTCTATCTCGTGGTGTTCGCGCTGTTCGCGGCCTTCCTGCTCGCCTATTTCGCGCTCAACACGCGCCGTCTCATCACCGAGCAGATCACCAGCACGGTCGACGTCGAGATGACCGGCCTGACCGAGCAGTACAATCGCGGCGGCATCCGCCTGCTGGTGGTGGTGATCGAGGGCCGCGCCCGTCAGCCGGGCTCGAGCCTCTATCTCGTCACCACGTCGAAGGGCGAGGGTATCGCCGGCAACGTAGGCTCGCTGGCGCCGGGCGTGCTCGACCGGCCTGGCTGGTCGGAGACCGTCTATCGCCGCCTCGACGATCCGGAGACGCAGGAGCACCACGCGCTGGTGCGCGTGTCGACCCTGGGCGGCGGGTTCCGGCTGCTCGTCGGGCGCGACCTCGACGAGCGCGAGCGGCTCTATCACATCGTCGCCGACGCGGGCCGCTGGTCGGTCACCATCGTCATCATCCTCGGCATCATCGGCGGCGTGTTCGTGAGCCGACGCGTGCTCAACCGTGTCGACGCCATCACTGCAAAGGCGCAGACCATCATGGCCGGCGACCTGGCCGGGCGGCTGCCGGTCGGCGGCTCCGGCGATGAGCTCGACCGGCTCGCGTTCAGCCTCAATGCCATGCTCGACCGCATCGAGGCGCTGATGCGCGGCCTCAAGGAGGTATCCGACAACGTCGCGCACGATCTCAAGACGCCGCTGACGCGGCTGCGCAACCGCTGCGAGGCGGCGCTGCGCACGGCCGCGAGTGAAGCGGACTACCGCGCCACGATTGAAGCGACCATCGAGGAGTCCGAGGACCTGATCCGCACGTTCGAGTCGCTGTTGATGATCGCGCGCGCGGAGTCCGGCGAGGCGCGCGACAACATGGCCGCCTTCGACGCCGCCGAGATCGCCCGCGACGTCGCCGAGCTCTATGAGCCGCTGGCGGAGGAGAAGGGGCTCGCGTTGCACGTCGAGGCGCCGGCGGTGGCGCCGGTCAAGGGCAACCGCGAGCTGGTCAGCCAGGCGCTCGCCAATCTGGTCGACAACGCCATCAAGTATGCCGCCACGGCGCGGAAGGAGGCCAACGGCGCGCCCGCCGACATCGTGGTCGGCGCGGGCAACGACGGCAACCGCATCGTGCTCACGGTGCGGGACAGCGGGCCCGGCATTCCGGCGGCGGATCGCGGACGCGTGGTCGAGCGGTTCGTGCGCCTGGAGCAGAGCCGGTCGCAGCCGGGCTCGGGACTCGGTCTGAGCCTCGCCTCCGCGGTCGCGCGGCTGCATGGCGGGCAGCTCCGCCTCGAGGACAACGCACCGGGCCTGAAGGCCGTCATTGAATTACCGCGAGCCGCAGCCGACGCAGCGGCACCGGCATAGTGTTGGATTCGTTGCACAATTTTTGTGCATCGGTCGAATATTGGTAAAAATTTAGCGATTTTCGCCGAAGGATGACTCGTGTTGAGCCCTGATTGAATTGCGGTGGGATCTCTTATGGCTTTGCCTGCCATTGCCTCGCCAGTCACTGAGCAGCGGGACACGTCGCTGTCCGGCATCGCCAATCTGACGGCCGAGGTCAGCCAGGTCGCCGCCGACAAGACCCGCCGCATTCAACAGATCACGGGCCAGGTGAAGATCCTCGCGCTCAATGCGATGATCGAGAGCACGCGCGCCGGCGAGCAGGGCCGCGGCTTCCAGGTCGTCGCGCAGGAGGTGCGCACCGTCGGCCAGCAGGTCGACGAGATCGCCAAGGAGCTCGAGACGCATCTGAGCCAGCGCATCAGCGAGTTGCGCAGCTCGATCACGGTCATGGCCGAGCAGGCGCTCGGCGAACGGCTGGTCGATCTCTCGCTCAACGCCATCGAGCTGATCGACCGGAACCTCTACGAACGCACCTGCGACGTGCGCTGGTGGGCGACCGATTCCGCGATGGTGCAGTGCGCGGCCGACCCGTCTGACCAGGCTTCGTCCTATGCCGCCGAGCGGATGGGCGTCATCCTCGGCGCCTATACGGTCTATCTCGATCTGTGGCTGTGCGACCTCGACGGCCGCGTGCTCGCCAACGGCCGCCCGGATCGCTACCAGGTGCGCGGCCAAAGCGTGGCCAACCAGCCCTGGTTCCAGAAGGCGGTGAAGCTCGGGTCGGGCGACGACTATGTCGCCGGCGATCCGCACCGCGAGGACCTGCTCGGCGACGCGCAGGTCACGACCTATTGTGCGACCGTGCGCGAGGGCGGCCGCAGCAACGGCCGCACCCTCGGCGTGCTCGCCATTCATTTCGACTGGGAACCGCAGGCACGCGCCATCGTGAAGGGCGTTCGCGTCAGCGCCGCCGATCGCGAGACGACCCGCGTGCTGCTGGTCGACGCCAACCGCCGTATAATCGCCGCCTCCGACGGCGCTGGCCTCCTGTCGGAGACGATCGCCCTCGATGTGCGTGGACGCGATTGTGGCCACTACCGCGACCAGGCCGGCACGGTCGTGGCGTTCCATGCGACGCCGGGCTACGAGACCTACCGCGGGCTGGGCTGGTACGGCGTTATTGTGCAGCGCGTAGCGAGCACCTGACTTTTAATCAGGTGATCCACGCTTGACGGCTCCGCCGTACTCCGGTTTCACGGCGCCATGAAGCAACCGGTCAAGCGCAAGCCCAAGTCCACGCCCACCAACGGCCGCAAGGCCAAGCCGGGGGAACTGGCCGAGCGCGCGCTCGCGGAGCGGATCAAGACCGCGCCGCAATTGCGCGCGCCGGAGGAGGCACGCAAGCGGCTCAACAGCTGGCTTGCCGATGTCGCCAAGGGACGGCGCAAGGCTACGGCCAAATCGCTTGACGGGCTGTTGCGCCGCAAGCCGAAAGTCCGCGATCTCCTGCTCGGTCTGGCCGACGGATCGCCTTATCTCTGGGATCTCGTCACTGCCGATGCGCGGCGGCTCGTCAGCGTGCTCGAGGCGGACCCCGATCAGCGCCTGCAGGTGTTGCGCCAGGAGACCATGCAGACCGTCGCCGCCACGGCGGATGAAGGCGAGGCCATGCGGCTTCTTCGCGTGATGAAAGCGGAAGCCGCCCTGCTGATCGCGCTCGCCGACATCGGCGACGTGTGGCAGGTCGGGCGCGTGACCCGCGCGCTGACGGATGTCGCCGATACGGCCCTGCGCGGCGCGGTGCGGTTTCTGCTCAACGGCGCGGTGCGTGCCGGCGCGCTGAAACCCGAGGATCGTGCCCGGCCTGAGGAGGGGTCCGGCTACGTCGTGCTGGCGATGGGCAAGATGGGGGCAGGCGAGCTCAACTACTCCAGCGATATCGATATCATCGTGTTCTACGACCCGGACGCGCCGGCGATCACGTCGAGCCATGACGCGCAGGCGCTCTACATCCGGGTCACGCGCGGGCTGGTGCGGCTGTTGCAGGAGCGCACCGCCGACGGCTACGTGTTCCGCGTCGATCTGCGGCTGCGGCCGGACCCGGCCTCGACCCAGATCGCGATCTCGCGGCTCGCGGCGCTCGATTACTACGAAAGCACCGGCCAGAACTGGGAGCGCGCCGCCATGATCAAGGCGCGTCCGGCGGCCGGCGATCTGGTCGTGGGCCGCGCCATCCTGCGCGACCTCGCGCCGTTCGTATGGCGCAAGTACCTGGACTTCGCCGCGGTCGCCGACGTCCACGCGATGAAACGGCAGATCCACGCCTATCGCGGCCACGACGAGATCGCGATCGAAGGGCACAACATCAAGCTCGGTCGCGGCGGCATCCGCGAGATCGAGTTCTTCGTGCAGACCCAGCAGCTCATCGCCGGCGGGCGCCATCCCGAGCTGCGCGGACGGGAGACGCTCGCGATGCTGTCGGCGCTCACCGCCGGTGGCTGGATCGAAGCCGATGCCGAGCGGGAGCTTGCCGAGGCCTATCGGTTCCTGCGGGTGGTCGAGCATCGCCTGCAGATGGTTGCGGACGAGCAGACGCATACGTTGCCCTCCGACGCCGAGGCGATGGACGGCTTTGTCCGCTTTCTCGGCTTCGCCGATCGGCAGGCTTTTGCCGAGGTGTTTCTCGACCACCTGCGTAAGGTGCAGCGCAACTACGCCAAGCTGTTCGAGCACATGCCGCCGCTGATTTCGGTCAATCAGCGTGTGTCTTTCTCCAAGGACAGCGCCGACCGTGGCACGCTCGATACGCTGGCGCAGCTCGGCTTCAAGCAGCCGGTCGAGGCGATGGCGACCGTGCAGCGCTGGTTGTCCGGCACCTATCCGTCGCTGCGCGGCGAATTTGCACGGACGCACCTCGGCGAGCTGGTGCCGGTCTTCATCGACCATCTTGTCCGTTCCGAGAATCCGGACGGAGGCCTGGTGGCGTTGGACCGCTTCCTGTCCGGCCTGCAGGGCGGTGCGCGTTTCTATTCGACATTGCGGCGCAATCCGGACTTCGTGGCGTTGCTGGCGACGCTGCTCGGAACGGCGCCGCGGCTTGCCGAGATCCTGTCGCGTCAGCCCGAAGTCATGGACGCGCTGCTCGATCCGACCTTCTTCGGCGCGCTGCCCGGCGAAACCGAGCTCACCCGCGCGCTGGTCCGCCTGCTCGACGAGTCCCGCACCTACGAGGACTTCCTCGACCGCCTGCGGACGTTCGGCCACGAGCACATGTTCCTGATCGGCGCGCGCGTCCTGTCGGGCACGGTGTCCAGCCGGCAGGCTGGCGAGGCGTTCGCCAGGCTCGCCGATATCCTCATCCGCGCCGTCCACCAGACCGTGGAGGTGCATTTCGCGTCCCAGTACGGCCTCATCAAGGGTCAGGAGTCGGCGGTGCTGGCGATGGGAAAGCTCGGCGGCCGCGAGATGACCGCCGGCTCCGATCTCGACCTGATCGTCATCTACGACTTCGATCGGCGCCATCCGGAGTCCGACGGCGAGCGGCGTTTGCCGGCCGGCCAGTATTTTGCCCGCCTGACGCAACGCCTGATCAGCGCGATCACCGCGCAGACGAATTACGGCAAGCTCTACGATGTCGACATGCGGCTGCGGCCCTCGGGCCGCTCGGGACCGGTGGCGACCTCGCTCGAGGCCTTCGAAGGCTATCAGAGGGAGGAGGCGTGGACGTGGGAGCATCTTGCGCTGACGCGCGCTCGCGTCGTGTCGGGCTCGCCGGCCTTCGCGGAGCGGGTGGAGAAGGTGATCGCGGCGGTGCTGGCGCGTCCGCGTGACGCGAAGATCATCGCCGAGGACGTCCTGGCGATGCGCGAGGCGATCGCCAAGGAGAAAGGCGACGACGTCGTCTGGGATCTCAAGAACGTCGCCGGCGGCCTGATCGATCTCGAGTTCATCGCCCAGTTCCTTCAGCTCGTTCATGCCGCGAAGCATCCGGACATCCTCGACACGTCGACAATCCGCGTGTTGGAAAAGGCGGCGCGCGCGGGCGTTCTCTCGGCGCGCGACGCCGAGGTTGTCCGCCCCGCGGCGCTGCTCTATCACTCGGTGACACAGATCCTGCGCCTGTGCCTGTCAGGTCCGTTCGATCCGAAAACCGCGGGAGCGGGTTTGCTTTCGCTGCTCACCCGCGCCGCCGACGTGCCCAACTTTGCGACGCTCGAAGCGCATCTCAAGGACACCCAGGCCCGCGTGCGGGCGACCTTCAACCGCATTCTCGACAGCGCCGGGCAGAAGGCGCGCGCGCTTTGAACCACGTCGCGCCGACCGACCCGCCGGCGCGCTGACTCATGCAACATCAGGCCGATTTTGGATGACGCAAAATTTTGCGCGCCAATCATCCGGCTCCGGTTCGTAACGAATTTCGAGGCAGTCGCGGATGGTTACGGCCAATCCTCGGCTCGAGCGCAGCTCCGCGGCGGGCAACACGACACTTTCACGTTTCTCCGCCTCCGAGGCGCCGTCGCTCGGCTGGCAGGGCCGAACGCAAAGCGGGCCGCGCAACGCACGGCCCTGCTGTCAGCTCTCGAACTTTCGGCATGCTCCGCCGGCCGGGTGACGCCCGGCCGGATCGGTCTCCATCGGTGCTAACTCAAGCGCGCCGTTGATGGAAGCAAAACCGTACCTGCGCTGGACGGTTGAATAAGCCTGTTGAAAAGCGCGGGAGATCAACCTCTTCCACTGTGCTTGTTTGATACGTACGATGTTCTGTCCTCAGCATTTGGGGGGCCGCAATGAGACGGCGTGAGTTCATAGCGCTTGTCGGCGGAGCAGTGGCGTGGCCGCTGTCGGGGCGTGCGCAACAAGCAGAGCCGACACAGCCGACTGACGCCCCGAAGGGCGATGCCGGAGGGGACGCCCCGGCACCGGCACCGGGGACCGAACCCGATCCCCTTCTGCAACAGGTCCAGGCTCTCGGCGCTCCGATGGAAGCGGTTCAGCGCGCCATCAAGATTTCGCGCCAGCCGATCTTTACCAGGAAGGACGTGCTCGCGGTCTTCGACATTTCGCAGCCGTCGGCGAACAAACGATTCTATGTTTTGGATTTCAAATCACGTCAGGTGACCGCACACTACGCGGCCCATGGAAAGCATAACGGACCCAACGCAAAAGCCGTCAAATTCAAGGGATTTCAACGGGACCTGGACATGGTGCCATTGGGCCCGCTCAAGACCGCCCGGTCCGAGGTGATGGATCACTACAAGACGATCGTCGACCGATACAACGGGACGGTTTATCGAAACATGATTGTCGTCGTGCTCGAGGGCGTCACCTCCTATAACCGTTACATCAACCACACGCCGCCGTTCAAATGGATCATCCACCCGAACTGGTACACGACCGCGGGTTTTCGCGCCAAGAACAACGGCATGCTGGGCCGGAGCAACGGCTGCATCACCGTCGACCCGATCGAAAACAACAAGATCATCACGCGGCTTCAGAATGGAGCCCTGGTCTATGTGACGGTCGGAGATGACCCGATTGAACGACACTTGTAGTTCGAGGCTTCCGTGTCGTTGATTTTCGGGCGCCGTCTATTTTAGGCACGGCGTCATCACCGGGCCGGCGCCATAGCCCCATAGCCCGTCGAAGACGGGCGTGAACGCCCTTTTGGAAGACGGGCGTAAACGCCCTAATGGCGCCGAGACCCGGTGATCCATCGTTTTGCGAAAAGGATGGATTGCCGGGTCAAGCCCGGCAATGACGTGCGGAGAGGCGTCACCGCATCTCGATTCAGTCAAACTGGAGCACGCCCTAGTCTAGTGCAGCGTTTCCGAAATCTCTTCCACGTCCACCAGCGGCACCTCGCTGCCGAGCGGCAGGCGCAGCAGCACGATGGTGCCGACGCCCGGCGTCGAGCGGATGCGCAGCGTGCCCTGGTGCAGCTCGGTCAGCGAGCGGGCGATCGCCAGCCCGAGGCCGGAGCCCTGGTGGCTCTTGGTGAACTGGCTCTCGACCTGCTCGAACGGCCGCCCGAGCTTCTTGAGCGCGCCCTTCGGGATGCCGATCCCGCTGTCCTCGATCGCGACCATGACCGAGCCCGCTGACACGCGGCCGCGCACGGTGATGCGGCCGCGCTCGGGCGTGAACTTCACCGCGTTGGTCAGGAGGTTGAGCACGATCTGCTTGAACGCGCGGCGGTCGGCACGGAAGCGGATGCCACCGTCGACCTCGGCGGCCAGGGTGAGGCGCTTCTCCTCGGCGCGGCCGGAGACGACCCGCATGGCGTCGGCCAGCATCTTGTCGAGCTCGAGATCCTCGGGATCGAGGCGGATGCGGCCGGCTTCGATCTTCGACATGTCGAGGATGTCGTTGATGACGTCGAGCAGGTACCGGCCGCTGTCCTTGATGTCGCGGCAATACTCGCTGTAGCGGTCGGCGCCGAGCGGACCGAACATGCCGGACTCCATGATCTCGGAGAAGCCGATGATCGCATTGAGCGGCGTGCGCAGCTCGTGGCTCATGTTGGCGAGGAAGCTGGACTTGGCCTGGTTGGCCTCCTCGGCGCGGGTCTTCTCCTCGGCGTATTTCTCGGCCAGGTCGGCGAGCTGCTGCGCCTGCGACTCCAGCGCCTGCTGCGAGGCGCGCAGGTCGGAAATGGTCGCGATCAGCCGCCGTTCGCTGTCGATCAGCTTCTCTTCATGCCGCTTCAGGGCGGTGATGTCGGTGCCGACCGACACGTAGCCGCCGTCCTTCGTGCGCCGCTCGCTGATGTGATACCAGCGCCCGTCGTCGAGCTCGGCCTCGAAGGTGCGAGCGCCGGGCAGCGGATTGATCTCGCCGGTCGGCACGGCGCGCAGCACCGGCCGCCGTCCCGCGGCAACCACGTTCTCGTAGGACGTCCCGGTCGTGATCGCCTCGTCGGGCAGGTTGTGCAGCTGCTGGAAATTCGAGTTGCACAGGACGATGCGGTTGTCGCTGTCCCACAGCACGAACGCCTCGGGGATGGTCTCGATCGCATCGCGCAGGCGCAGGTCGGCGGCGACCGTCTTCTCGACCAGGTTCTTCTGCTCGGTGATGTCGACCGCGATGCCGATCAGGTGCATCCCGGATTCATCGGCCTGATGCGTCAGCTCGCAGCGCACGCGCAGCCAGATCCAGTGGCCGCGCGCGTGACGCATGCGGAAGGCTCGGTCGATCGACAGTGTCTGGGCCTCCGCCAGCTGGCCGGCCAGCTCATAGAGCTGGATGTCGTCCGGATGCACCAGCGTGCTGACCTCGCCGAATGTGAGCAGGTCGCCCTTCGACTCGAGGCCGAGGATCGCGAACATCGACGCCGACCAGAAGATGCGGCCACGCGCGAGGTCCCAGTCCCACAGGCCGCAGCGCCCGGAATTGAGCGCCGTATCGATGCGGCTCCGGACGGTCTCGTAGATCACGTCGGTCTCTCTCGCGCGGGTCGCCTGCCAGTGGAAGGCGAAGCCGAGGATGAGCACCATGAATCCGGTCGTGGCCGAGAGCGTGACCGCGAGCGCAGTATCCGAGCGCCAGCTGGCGAGCGCCTCGCTGCGCGGCTGGACCACCGCGAGATGGCCGAAGGGGCCCTTCAGATAGACGAGCTTGGCAAACGCCGTCGTTCCATCGGCGAGCGTCGCGTTCACGAATCCGTCGATCTCGTCCATGGTCGCGAGGCTTTGCGAGCCGCCGAGCTCGTCCTCGAGCTGGCGGCGCAGCGCGGTGCCCGGCGGCACGGACGCGACGATCGTGCCGTCCTTGTCGGCGAGGATGATGCGGCGGCCGATCGCCAGGGCGTGGGCCGGAAGGACGGCCGTCAGCAGGTCCTGTGCCCGCTTGTCGGCGGCCTTCCGATCGTCGACCGCGCGCTCGAGCCGGTCGGTCAGCACCTCGGTGATGATCTCGACGTCCTTGAGCGCGTCCGCGATCGACTGGTTGTGATGGTCGAGCACCTGGACCGACGCGCCGATGGCGATCGTGACCAGAAAGGCGATGATCAGGATGGGGACGGCGCGACGGAGTGCAGGCTCAGCGAACAAGAGGCGTCGATAAGCGGGCTTGGCGATCGACTGGGCAAGGCCCTTGATCGAATCCCTATGGTCCGACGCAGCCGCAACATTGGCGGGCGCCATCCAGGCCTCCGTTCGGAAAATGTCCCCAACCACCCTGTCCGGAAGGATGTGCCGCATCTCTCCGAATCATGTTCATTCGAATCGAAAAGCTGTGATTTGTCGAGAGTCAGCGCGAAAAGTTTTTGACTTTCAGGATGAAGTGACGCGACAGCGCGCGTACTCGGCATCTGGTTTCGCGCAGAATTGAACGCGCGAGCATCGCTCAGCGACAACACGTGATCGCGAGGTATTCGTCCTCGGTCGAGAAAGTTAACGCGTCGCGCTCACCGCCGCGTGGCCGGAATCGATTACCGCGCCACCGACACGCAGAGCGATCGAGATGTCAGGAGTGCACTGCGGTGCAATCACCTCTCCCCGCAAGCGGGGAGAGGTGAAACCCGCGGCTCTGCCGTGGCCGTCTCCGATGCTACATTCGACCGAGCTGGCGCGGCTACGAAGCCTCGGCCAGCGTCCGCCCGACGATATCCCTCACGTCACGGGACAGCGACGCCGCCGCCGCGACGCGCTGGAGCGCCGCCTGCGCCTTGGCGCGGCGGGTCGGCTCGAGCGCGCGCCAGCTGCGGAACGCGGTCATCAGCCGCGCCGCCACCTGCGGGTTCTTCGGGTCGAGCGCCAGCACGGTATCGGCGAGAAACTCGTAGCCGGCGCCGTCGGCGCGGTTGAATTCCCGCTGATTGGCCTGAGCGAAGGCGCCGATGAGCGAACGGATCCGGTTGGGATTGGCGAACGAGAAGGCGGAATGCCGGGTCAGCTCGCGCACGCGGTCGAGCGTGCCCGCCTCGGGGATCATCGCCTGCAGGGTGAACCACTTGTCGATGACCAGCGGATCGCTTTCGAAGCGGCGATAGAAATCGCCGAGCGCAGCCTCGCGCTCCGGCAGGTCGTGCATCGACAGGGTCGCGAGCGCCGCCATCCGGTCGGTCATGTTGTCGGCGGCCGCATACTGCGCGGCGGCCTGGGCGATGGCGGCCGGCGCCGCGGAGACGGCCATCAGATCGAGGCAGGCGTTCTTCAAGCCACGACGTCCGGCGCTTGCGGCATCGGGACTATACGGGGCGGCCGTGGCAAAGCGCCGATAGGTATCTTGCAATGCCGTACCGAGCTGCCCCGCCATGGCGGCGCGCAGCGCCTTGCGGGCGCGGAAGACCGCATCCGGATCGACGTCGCGGCCGATGTCGCGGGCGATGTCGGCCTCCAACGGCGGCGTGAGTGCGAGAGCAATGAACGCCGGTTCAAGACTTACGTCGGCCAGAATGGCCGCGAACGCCGCCAGCAGGCCGGCATCCTCGCGCGGGGTATCGCCTTTGCGCAGCGCCGCAACGTTGTCGATCAGGAGCGTCGTCGCCAGCGTCTGCAACGCCTGCCAGCGGTTGAACGGATCGCTGTCGCGCGCCGCCATGAAACGCAGATCGTCGGGCGAGACATTGGCCGACAGCTTGATCGGCGCCGAGAAGCCGCGGTTGAGCGACGGCACCGGGCGCTGGGCGATCCCTTTGAACTCGAACGTCTCGGCCGGCTTGGTGAGCGTGACGACCCCGCGCTCGATCTTGCGTCCGTCCGTGAGCACCAGCGGCAGGTCGCGCCCGTCGGCGGCCATCAGGCCGAGCGCGAACGGGATGACCATCGGCTGTTTCACCGGCTGGCCCGGGGTCGGCCGCTACATGTACAACGCGGCGACCAAGTTGGACTTTCCCGCGGTGATGGCCGGCACGCTGGTGATCGGAGCGGCCTACGTGGTGGTCAACCTCCTCGTCGACATCCTCTACGGCGTCGCCGACCCCCGGGTGGAGGCGTCATGAAGCAGCGTGCGGCGGCGCCCGGGCTGCGGCTGTTCCGGCCGAGCGCACCGGCGCAGTGGGTCGGCCTGGCGATCATCGCCGGTTGGGTTCTGCTCGCGGTCGTGGCCCCGCTGATCAGCGCCGACCCGTTGGCACAGACCACGGCCGACCGGCTCCAGGCACCCAGCGGCGCCCACCTGTTCGGCACCGACCAACTCGGCCGCGACGTGTTCAGCCGGGTCATGCACGGCGCCCGCGCGACGCTGCCGATCGGTGTCTGCATCGTGCTGCTGGCGACCCTGGTCGGCGTACCCGCCGGTGCTCTCGCGGGTTTCGTCCGGGGTTGGGTCGACGAGGTGGTCATGCGCCTGGCCGACCTGCTGTTCGCCCTGCCGGCCCTGGTGCTGGCCCTGGCGATCGCCGCGGCGCTCGGGCCGAGCGTCAGCAGCGCGATCATCGCGATCGCCGCCGTGATGTGGCCGCGCTACGCCCGGCTGACCCGCGGACAGGTGCTCACCCTGCGGCAGCGCGAGTTCGTGCTCGCCGACCGGGCCACCGGTGCGACGCCGGCCCAGGTGCTTTGGCAGACCGTGCTGCCCAACGCGGCGCCGGTGGTCACCCTGGTCGCGGTGCTCGACCTGGGCACCGCGACGCTGGCCGGCGCGACGCTGAGCTTCCTCGGCCTGGGTGTGCAGCCGCCCACGCCGGAGTGGGGCGCCATGGTCTCGTCGGCCGTGCAGACCCCGGAGGCCTGGTGGACCAGCGCGTTCCCCGGGTTCGCGCTGGTCAGCTTCGTGATCGCGGTCAACCTCTACGGCCAGGTCTTCGACCGGAAGGGTATCGACCGATGA
>Ga0081540_1000311_pt1 | contig 50309 bp, 35 predicted proteins | sample TabmetS2T1R1_FD_71024 | JGI IMG/M metagenome (GOLD analysis project Ga0081540, IMG submission 71024) | Tabebuia heterophylla rhizosphere microbial communities from the University of Puerto Rico - S2T1R1 | ecosystem: Host-associated > Plants > Roots > Rhizosphere ...
CGACCGACCGGCCGACCAGCACGCTCGATAGCCAGGTGTCGAACAGGCAGATACGCTGCACATCCGCGCGCGGCAGCACCGAGCGGAACGCGCAGCCGAACACGTAAGTCCCGCAGAGCAGTAGCATCAGTTCCATGCTGCCGACCGGCTGGACGCGGAGTTCGCGATAAAGCAGGAACCACAGCGCGATGTTGACGCCGCTGACCAGCGTCAGCATCGCCCACCACCACGCCAGAGGGTTTGACCGCGCACGCCACAGGCTCATTCCAATTGCTCCACAGAATTAATCGAACTGACATCCAGTCGTATTAATTCTGTCATAGAGTGCGGCGAGTCACGACAAAAATTCGCGAGTGCTGACTGTCATATAACTGTCATAAAACTCGGCGGCGGCGCGCCTAGTTGCGGGCGGCTTAGCGCGATCCGCTCTTGATCGTGCGGCGGAAGTGACGGTTGCCGCAGGCGGGACAACCTTTTTCCTTCAGCGCTTCGATCGTCGCGGGGATGTCGCCGGTGCCGAGCTCCCAGCGCCGCCGGCATTCCGTGCATTGGTAGAGGCGGACGCGCGGATTCACCTCCGCCGTATAGAGCGGGCCGTGCCACTGTTCGTTGGTGACATCGGTTCCGGTAGCAACGAGCTCATGCAGCTCGCTGGTCGAGCCCAGGATTGACGCGCCGGCATAGCGATTGAAGGCAGGATAGAGCGCTGTTGTTGCCACACCAATCGACGTCAGCGCCGACTGTAGCTTGATGCGATCGGGAGGCGAGGTGTGGCCGAATGACAGCATGCCATAGCCGCGTCCGCGCTCCAGCAACTCGACTCCGCGGCGCACGAACAGCGAGGCGCCGGCGATAGTGTAGGGCGGGTCGGTCTCAAAACTGTCGAACGTGCCGAGCAGAGTTTTGGGGAACGGCTCGCGCAGATCATGGCGGACGATCTCGACAGCGAAATCGGCGCTGCGCGCGGCATTCTCCAGAAACGCGACACGCCGCTCGTCGATCTCGAACACCACCAGCCGCCGCGGCAACTGCCTGCCCGCGAGCAGCCGTCCGAACAGGCCGATGGAGAGCGCCACCGAGTCGTCGTCGCCGAGCAGCGCGATGCGGCGGCCTTCCAGCGCGCCGGAGCGATAGAGCAGGGCGGCGCGCCGCACCGACGTCTCGGCGGTGCAGGGCGCCTGGTCGAGCGTGACATCGGTCTGCGGCGCGGCGGCGAGATGCGCGTCCATGGCAAGCACGACCTGCTCGAGTTCGGGCGCCAGCCGCGCTTGCGGCGTCACCGCTACGTCGATGGACAGCGTAGCGTTGAAGCCGAGCGTCTCGCGCACCCACTGCTCGCCCTCCTCAGTGAAGGCAAGTCCATGCTGGCGCATCAGGATGCCGCGCTTTTCCAGCTCGCGCCGGATGGCGGTGGCAATCGGAATCGGCAGCCGCGCCTCGCGCGCAGCATCGGCGAGCCGTCCGGACTCGTTGCGGTGCACGGCGCGCAGCAGCGCCTCGATCCCGGCGACGCCTTCGCGCAGCGAGGTCGCCTCCGCGACGTCCTGCAAGATTTTGTCCTTCAACTTGACTTCCCCGTCCCCGGCGACACGGCCAATTTGCCTGCTCCACCATAGTATATTAAGGCTGCCAACCCCATGGGCCGCTTCCAGACATCAGGCACCCACAATGTTGATGACCCAGGTTCTCGCAGACTGCTACGCTTGCGAGGCATCGATCGAGGACGCCGACGTATTGATGGCGGCAGCCACCGCTGCTGCCATGGCGGTCGGCGCCACCGTCGTCGGCGAGAGCACCGTGCGCTACGTCCCGCATGGGCTCACAATCGCCGTTTTCCTCGCGGAGTCGCATATCGTGCTGACGACCTGGCCCGAGCACCGGCTGCTCCTGATCGACACGTTGTTGTGCAATGCCGAGATGGACCCGGACGTCGCCATCGACGAGATCGTGCGCCGGCTGTGTCCGGCGGGCGAGGTGGTCCGTCAGCGCGTGCCGCGGCGCATCGCGGACAAGCCAAACGAGGCGTAGCTCTCCGCCGGGGTCTCAACCTTCGCCGGCAAAATGCTTCTCATAGAAAATCTGGGTCGGCACAAAACCGACACGGGCGAGCACGGCTTTCATCGGCTCATTGGTCGCGCGGGTTCGGAACACGACGCGGTCGAATTTCTGCTCGCGGCAGTAATTGAAGACGGCGTCGCACAGCTTGCCGACCGTGCCGGTGCCGCGCTGCGAGGGGCTGATGAAGATAGAGTGGAAGTCGGCGTAGGATTCCTTGGTGATGAAGTTCTGCCGCTTGCTTACATAGGCCCAGCCGACCACCTCGCCGTCGGCCTCGGCGACGAAGGTCGCTGCACCCCGATCGTCGATCAGCCGCCGCACCTTCTTGATGTAGAAGTCGAGATCGGTGACCGGATCGTCGGGGAACGAGATCTTTGCGATGTCGCGCTCGAAGCCCGCCACCGCTTCCACATCCTTCTCCTGCAGCGGCCGGAGCTTGGCCTCGGGTTTGTCAGTCATGTCTTGCTCGGCCTTGGCTTTCGCGAAAAATGAGGGTTAACGGGCGAAATTCGACCTTAAACAGGAGTCGCGAACTGTCTATAAGCCCGTGAAATGAAGAGCGAAAGCGCCAAAATCCACCGTTTCCCCGTCGCCCCGATTGAATTGGAACGAGAATTCAAGTTTTTCAACTGCCTGGAAGGCGGCGTGTGCACGACGTGTGCACCGGGAGATCAAGAAAAATCTATCGAGTGGCCGCTCTTTCGACTGAAGTGAGATCCGCAGACGTTTAGGTGGTTCGGAGCGTTGGGTCGCGGGGCAGGGCACCGAGGTGCGACCTGCTTACCGATCATGCCTCGTGATGATCGCTCACAACGTGCCGCCCGCACCGCAGATGAACCGCGAACGTGGCAACATCGGCGCGCACGGCGCCAAAAATGCGGCAGCCATCGCGCTTCACTTTGTCCCTGCACATGCCGCGTCGTCGAAAGCGCAACGACGCATTTTTTTCTTCGGGTTTGGCGTGAGGCGATCGTCTTTCGATTGAGGGCGTCGCGTCACCGCGGCTTTCCGCAACGTCTCGAACAACCGCACATCGGTTCCCAGCGACTTCAGCCGTCAATCCGCAAGAAGGTCAGAAGCACATGGCAAAGAAACTGCACAGCTCGATCGATACCGGCACTGATTTCGATTTCGGCGACAATCAAGGTGGCATTCGCGCTGATGATGTGAATGCAAACGCGATGACGCACAAAGCCGCTCTCGCAGACGCGCAGCCCGGCGTCGCCGATCATCAGCAGCCGCTCGCAGCCACGCACGAACTCGCGACGACATCGAATCAGGGCAGCCACACCAATCACCAGCAGGCGCTGGCGGCCGCTGCAGCAGCGCCCCGCGTGGAGGTGCTGTTAAGCGATTTGCGGGAGAACTTCCCCCTGCACCAGGGCGACCGCATCGGCGTCGTCCAATTTGTCGACAGCGGCGAGGTCGTGAACTTTTCGGACCCGTCCGGCAATTTCAGATTCGACTTTCGAACCAATGAGATCGTCAGCAACGGCTTTCCGGTCGATTTCGAGGCCACCCCTTCGTTTCAACTGGTCATTACCGTGCGGGACGCGGACGGCAATCTTTTCGACATTCCGGCACAATTGAACGTATTGGACGTGAATGAATCGCCGTTCTTTTCGACCGTCTCCCCGATTCCGGACCAGCAGAAGGTGTCAGAGACGTCCGCGAACGGGACGGTGGTGGGCACCTTCGTCGCCCGCGACGACGACATTGGTGACTACGTCACCTATTCGCTCACCAATCTCGATGCCGCCGGAAACCCCGCCCGGGGACCATTCGCGATCGATGCCAGGACCGGCCTCATCACGGTGGCAGACCAAACGCAGCTCGATTTCGAAACACACGGCGCCTTCCGAAACATCCGCGTGACGGTGACGGACCGACAGGGCTTGTCGACTCAGACCACCGTGAAAATCGAAGTTCTGGATGCTGACGAAACGCCGAAGGATGCAACGCTCGATCACAACGCGGTGCAGGAGAGCTCGGACAATGTCGTGGTGGGGGCCGTCACCACAACCAATCTCAGCAATCAAGTCCTTCGCGACGGATTGACATACACGCTCACTTCCGATTCCTCCGGCGGCGCGTTCGCGATCGATCCCAACACCGGTGTGATCAGGGTCGTCAATGGCAGTCTGCTCGACTTCGAGACTGCGCCCACGGTCGTCGTCGGCGTGCTGGTGACGGATTCCCTTGGGCACACGCTGCAAAAGTCCTTCACCATCGATGTGTCGGATGTGAATGAAAGCTTCGTCGGCACGGACGGCAACGACACACTCACAGGCGGCGCCGCCGATGATCTGCTCCAGGGCCGCGGCGGCAACGACTTGCTTATCGGAAACGGGGGGAACGATACTCTGAACGGTGGCGCCGGCAACGATACGTTGATTGGCGGCGCTGGTGACGACACCTATGTCGTCGACAGCGTCGGGGACACGGTGGTGGAAAATTCCGGCGCCGGCACGGACACGGTTCTCATCGACAACGCGAACGGCACCGTCGGCACTTACACCCTTTCCAACAATGTCGAGAATGGTTCGATCATTTCGGCGCGCGGCAGCAGGCTCATCGGCAACGCGCTGGCCAACGTGCTGATCGGCAACGCCGGCGACGACACGCTCGACGGCGGCGCCGGAGCGGACGTGCTGAAAGGCGGCGACGGCAATGACGTCTATGTCGTCGATGACGCCGGCGATTCCGTCATTGAATTGGGGACCGGCACGGACGAGGTGCGCACGACGCTGACCAGCTACAGGCTGGACGCGAACGTCGAGAAACTGACCTTCACCGGCACCGGCAATTTCAATGGCGCCGGCAATGAACTCGACAATGTGATCACCGGCGGGGCCGGCAACGATACGCTCGATGGCGGCGTGGGCAGTGACACTTTGGTCGGCGGCGCCGGTAATGACCTCTATGTCGTCGATAATGTGAACGACGTGGTGATTGAGCAACAGGGCGCCGGAACGGATGAGGTGCGCACAAGCCTCGCCAATTACACATTGGGTGCCAACGTCGAGAATCTCACGTTCCTTGAGGCGAAGGGATCGCTAGTGGGCCACGAGGCCTTCACCGGCACCGGCAATGAGCTCGACAATGTGATAACCGGGTCCGTGAGAGGCGACGCCCTTTTCGGAAAGGCCGGAAACGACACGCTGATCGGCGGAGCGGGCGCGGATGTGCTGGACGGCGGTGAGGGTATCGACACCGCGAGCTATGCGAACGCCGCCTCGTTCGTGTGGGCAGATCTGGCGGCGGGCCGCGGCAGTTTCGGAGATGCAAGCGGGGACCTCTACTTCGGCATCGAGAATGTGATCGGCAGCGCGTTCGACGATCGGCTGACCGGCGATAGCGGCAACAACGTCCTGGAGGGCGGCGCCGGAGCGGATGTGCTCAATGGCGGCGGTGGCGAGGACACCGCAAGCTACGCCCATGCGGCTGCCCGCGTGATTGCAAGCCTGACCAATGCGGCGGTCAATACCGGCGATGCGGCGGGCGACACCTACGCCAGCATCGAGAATCTGACCGGCAGCGCCTTTGGCGATGTCCTGATCGGCAACAGCGGCAACAACGTGCTGGAGGGTGGTGCCGGCGCTGACACGCTCGATGGCGGCGGTGGCATCGACACGGCAAGCTACGCCAATGCGCGCGCCGGCGTGTTTGTCGACTTGTCGAATACAATTGCCGGTACCGGCGATGCGGCAGGGGATCGCTTTATCAGCATCGAGAATCTGAGGGGCAGCGCGTTTGCCGATACTCTGATCGGCGACAACGGCCCCAATGTTCTCGAGGGCGGTGCGGGCGACGACATTCTCAGGGGTGGGGCGGGCGACGATCGGCTCGATGGCGGGACCGGCAACGATGCGCTCTCCGGCGGCGCGGGCGATGACACTCTTATCGGCGGCACGGGAACCAATGTTCTGGACGGCGGCCTCGGCATCGACACCGTCAGCTACGCGAACGCTGCGTCGGCGGTGAATGCAAACCTCAGCCAGGGTGGTGCTTCGGACGTGGGCGGGACCTTGAGCGATCAGCTGATCAGCATCGAGAATCTGATCGGCAGCAATTTCGCCGACGTCCTGATCGGCGATGCCGGCAACAACATGCTCAGCGGCGGTGCCGGCGACGATACCCTGATCGGCGGGGAGGGCGACGACGTCCTCGAGGGCGGGGCCGGTGCTGACACACTGGATGGCTGGAGCGGCAACGACACCGCGAGCTATGCGAACTCCGGCGCGGGCGTAACCATCAATCTCGCCATTGGCATCGGCAGTGGTGGCGATGCGACCAACGATCGCCTGATGAGCATCGAGAACCTGAGAGGCAGCGCCTTTGCGGACACCTTGATCGGAACCGGCGGCAACAACGTCCTGGAGGGTGGTGCCGGGGCCGATGTGCTCAATGGCGGCGGTGGCAACGACACCGCAAGCTACGCCCATGCGGCCTCCGGTGTGGTTGCCAATCTAGCCAATGCCGCGGTCAACACCGGCGATGCGGCGGGCGACAGCTACATCAGCATCGAGAACCTGACCGGAAGCGCCTTTGCCGATACGCTGACAGGCGACAGCGGCAACAACGTTCTGGAGGGCGGTGCAGGAAACGATCTGCTCACCGGCGGCGCTGGAAACGACAGGTTCGTGTTTCGTGCTGGTTTTGGCACCGACACCATCACGGACTTCACGTCCGGCCAGGACAAGATCGAGATCCATGACGGACCGTTCAGCAATGCCGCCGCCGTGCTCGCGGCCGCCCAGCAGGTTGGCGACGATGTGGTCATCGCGGTGGACGGACCGAACGAAACCGACTTCATCATTCTGAAGGGCCTCAGCCTGGCCAATCTGCATGCCAACGACTTTGTCCTCTGACCATTGAGCCTTGATGCGGTCATATCGACCGCAACGTGAGGGGGAAAGCTCCTGGCTTGCCAGGAGCTTTCCCGCTTTTGGGGGGCCAGCCGGCGGCATGGACGGATTGGGACAGAACCGACGGACCGTCTCTTACTCCGGACCGGAAAAATTTCCCTAACTCTGCCGTTGCGGGTTTGGCTCCGAGGGGCGGTCTAAACAGTGTGGACATCTGTGAGGCGGTGACCGGGGCTGTCGGTCGCCTGCCATCGCCCAAAAGGAAGATCGACCATGCCCGTTGCCGACGCTGCGCCTCGCCGCCGCAATCGCCGTTATATTGCGTTGCTGGCCAGTGTAAGCGCTCTCGCTCTGCTGGCGCCGGGTTCCGAAGTGTTCGGCCTCAGCCTGAACGGCAGCGCTAACAGGGCGGCGACATCGGCATCGGCTGCAGCCGCGGCTGCGGCCGCGCAATCGGGCGCCGCCGCCGCACAGCAGGCGCGGGCGGCGCTGAACCGCTCGCTGCAGGCACTGCAGGCGATGCAAGCCGCTCAGGCCGCGGCACGGAATGGCGCATTGAGCGGAGGTTCGGGCGGGGTCGTTGACGGATTCGGTCCAGGCAAGGGCCTGCAGCAGCATCCCGGCGTCGCGAGCGATCCGAGCCTCTGGACCAATGCCAGTCAGCCGACCGAGACCGTGAACAACGGGCGGTCGACGGTCATCATTCGCCAGAGCGCGCAGCGCTCCATCCTGACCTGGCAGAAGTTCGACGTCGGCCGAAACACGACGCTTGCGTTCGACCAGAGCGGTGGCGATTCGCCGGACGGCAACAACTGGATCGCCCTCAACCGGGTGCTCGACCCGTCAGGCGCGCCAAGCCAGATCCTTGGGCAAATCACGGCGCAGGGACACGTCTATATCATCAATCAGAATGGCATCATCTTCGGCGGATCGAGCCAGGTCAACGTCGGGACGCTGGTGGCCTCGACCCTTGGCATCACCAACGACCAGTTCAATCGCGGCATTCTGAGCCAGGCGAATTCCGATCCGAATCTCGTAGCTCCCGCGTTCGTCGGCACGCCCGGCCACACCGCAGGGCTGACGGTCGCCGCCGGCGCGACGATCGACACGATCTCGGAAGGCAAGGTGCTGCTGCTCGGCGGTAACGTCACCAATGGCGGTGCCATCACGACGCCGAAGGGGCAGACCATCCTGGCCGCAGGCGATGCCGTCTATCTCGAGCGGAACACGGCGCAGGAATCGGGCGGCGTGCGCGGCATCGTCGCCAATGTCGAAAACAATCTGGGCGTCGTGGTCAACAAGAACAACCGGACCATCACCCAAACGCTTCCGGGCAGCGGCGGCACGGCGACCAACAACGGCATCGTCAGCGTCGACGAGGGCGACATCACCCTGGTCGGGCAGAACGTCACCCAGACCGGCGTCCTGACCGCCAAGACATCCGCGACCCTCAATGGTTCGATCAAGCTGTGGGCGCGTTCTGACCAGGCGCTCAATCCCTCGACCAGTGTGGCCGCTCCGAATGTCAGCTATCGCGGCGTTTTCGGCGGCGTTCTCACGCTCGGCGAAAACAGCCTGACCGAAGTGCGTCCCGATTTCGGCGCCACGGACTCCGTGCTCGATCCGACCTCGTTCAAGCCGTCGTCCGTCGATCTCGTCGGCAAGACGATCACGATGCGAGGAAGCGCCACGATCCTGGCGGAAGGCGGCAACGTATCGTTCCGCGCCGCCGGTCTCGCGATTCCGCCGACCTTCGCGTTCTTCTCGGGAACGCCGCTTGACGATCGGCCGGACGACGGCAGCCGGCTGTATCTGGATTCCGGCGCCATTGTCGACGTCGCGGGATTGGCGAATGTTGCTGTTCCGATGGAGCGCAACTCCGTCAGGGCGGAATTGCGCGGCGACGAATTCGCGGACTTTCCGCAACTGCGCAACAGCCCGTTGCGCGGGCAAACGATCGTTGTGGATCGGCGTGTGACCGGCGTGCGCCCCGACGGCACGACGTGGATCGGCACGGCCTATGGCAATGTCAACGGCTGGATCAACCTGGTGCCGTTCGGCACGCCCGAACTGATGACGAATGGCGGCTCGATTCGTCTGGAATCGCGCGGCGACGTCATCACGCGCGCCGGCTCGGTCGTGACCGCCAATGGCGGCTCGATCGCGTTTTCGGATGGCTTTGTCAGGACATCGCAGATCGTCTGGCATGGCCGGCGTTACGACATCGGCGAGGCGACGCCCGATATGGTTGACGCGATGCTGGCAGGCGGATTCGTCGTCGACCATGCGCGATGGGGCATCACCGAGAATTTCGCGGCCCTGTTTTTCGGCCGCGGCGGTCACTTTGAGAAGGGATATGTTCAGGGCGCGGCTGCCGGCCAGATCCTGATCACCGGTCACCATGCCGTGCTGGATGGCGCAGTCGAACTCAAGGCCGGCGTCGGCGATGCCAGCCACATCGGCGCTGCTGCCGCGGACGGCGGAAAGTTGTCCTTTGGCGAGACGCGTTCCTCCGATCGCACGATGCCCAATGTCACGATCAGCGACGCGCCGCCGCCGGTCGCTCTCGATTCGAGCACGACCGAGACCAGCAAATTGCCGGCAGTCCTGGCGGACACGGTCTTCATCCGCGACACGCTGATCAACGATAGCGGTGCAAAGGACGTCGCTGTCAACAGCAACCAGACCGTCACCTTGACCGAGGACGCCTCGATCGAACTCGGCCCGAAAGGATCATTCCAAGTGGTGGCGGGCCGCGCCGTCATCAACGGAAAGATCCGCGTTCCGGCCGGCGACGTATCGATCGAGGCACATATCGGCGCCACGCCCCTCGGAAAAAACAACACACTGAACACGACTCTCGCCAAGACTGTCGAGCTCGGATCGCACGCGGTCATCGACGTCAGCGGCCTGTGGATCAACCTGTCCAATCGCGACACCTCGCAGCTCTTCAACAAGTCCTGGGTCAACGGCGGCAATGTCACGCTGCTGGCGGAGGTGAACATCGCCAGCGGCAGCGAGGTTGCCGGCGACGGCGCCGTCAAGGCGGCGGCCGGCAGCCTGATCGATGTCTCCAGCGGCGGGCTCGTGCAGGCGAACGGCCAGGTCGCCACGGCCTCGATGGGCGTGCCGCTCGGCAATGGCGGGATGATTTCGCTGATCGGCAACGCCATCGACTTCATTCCCAACCCGGGCCTGTTGTCCGGACTGGACATGCCGAAGCTCGGGCAGTCGATTTTCGCAAGCGAGCTGCGCGGATATGGACTGGGTTCGGGCGGATCGCTGGCGATCGCAGCGACGTCCGTGCAGATTGGCGGCGATCCCACGCTCACCGGCAGTGAGCTTTATCTCGACCCATCGTTCTTCCAGTCAGGCGGCTTCTCGAACTATCGCATCATTGGCTGGAACGGCGTGACGGTCGCGCCGGGCAGCATCGTTGCGCCCAAGGCCAGCAGCTTTATCCTTCCCACCACATCGCTGCCCGCGAGCGGCGCCAGCGTGAGGAATTTCGCCACGGTTGGTTTCAAGCCGGATCAGCTGCGCACGCCGACGAGCCTTGCGCTTTACGCGCCCAACTACGGGCCGACGGATACCACCAACTTCAGCACTGCCGCCGATACTTTCCATGTCGGCGACAAGGGCGTGGCCGGAGACATTGTTATCGGCGCCGGCGCGGTGATCCGCACCGATCCGGGGGCAACCGTCGACATTCGCGCGGCGCGCGAACTTGCGGTCTTCGGCACGATCGAGGCGCGGGGCGGCACCATCAACCTTGCCAACGACCAGGAAAGCGGGATTGCCCTGGGATTTGGTACGGGGCCCAGTCCCTTCGGCCTTAATCCCGGCCTCGTCGCCCATCGGCCCAACGTCACATTGTGGATCGACTCGAGTGCCAGGTTGATCGCGAGCGGTCTCGTGGAAACCGTCGCGGATGCGGTGGGCGGCGGCGCTCCGATCAGTCGGGTGCTGGACGGCGGGTCGGTCTCGCTGACCGGCGGTAACATCGTGGTTCAGCCGGGATCGGTGATCGACGTATCGGGCGGGGTTGGCGCCTTCGTGCCGTCGACAGCTACCGCGGGGCGCCTCGCGCCGGCGCCGGTGCAGCTCGCGACCCGGGCGGGCAGCATCACGATCACACCCGGCAACTATCTCTATTTCGATCCGACATTGCTGGTGCAGCCGGGCGATTCCTCGCTTCAAGGCGCGAGCTTTGCGATCAGGCCGGTGACAAACCTGAATCTCGCCGTTCAACTGCCGTTGGCTTTCAACTTCCCGTTCGCGCCCTATCTGGCTGAAGGTCCGGTGCAGCCGCTCACCGCGGGCAGCAGGATCCGTTTGCGCGAAGGATCGGGCGGACCGTCCGAGATCGCCAAAATCGGCGGCGCCATTCCCACGATCCAGCATCCCGAGTTTTCGGTGTTCGAAGACAGCCTGCAGCGGGCGGGATTTGACGACCTCATCTTCGCGACCACCGACGGTGTCGTCGCCTTCCAAAGCAGTGTCACGCTTTCCGCGCGGCGCAGCATCCAGTTCCTCAGCCGCTACATCGGCGGCGACAACTCGGTCAATGCTACCGTCAATGCGCCATACGTGGCGTTCGGCGGAGTCGTCTCCACCCCCACCGTCAACGGTGATCCCGCCGCCGCCGGCAGCGGCACCTTCACCGTCAATGCGAGCCTCATCGACTTCGCCCGCTCGACCACCTTCGGAGTCGATCCAACCCGGCGCAGCGGCGACGGTTTGCTGGCACGCACGTCTCCGGAGGCCGGTTTTGCCGAGATCTTCTTCAACAGCACCGGCGACATCCGCTTCATCGACACCTCTCCGATTCCAAATAGCCCGTCAACAGCGGCCGGACTGACGACCTTCGGCGATGTGACGTTCAAAGCGGCGCAGTTCTATGCCACGACGCGGAGTTCATTCATATCGGCGACAGCCCGGACCCGCTTCGTCGTCAGCGGCTACACGCTTGACAACAACGGGGCGATCGTCAATCCGAACGCCACGGTCACCTTCCTGAGCAACGGCAATGCTGCCGATGTTCCACTGTCGGCCGGCGGAGAGCTGATCGTTGCGGCCGGCCACATCGTCCAGGGCGGCGTGATGCGTGCGCCGGCAGGACAAATCACGCTGACCAACACGCCGGTGGGAGCTACCACTACGCCGACGACGGCGACGATCAGTCTGTTGCCAGGCAGCCTCACTTCAGTCGACGTCGATGGCGCAGTCATTCCCTTCGGGCGGACGCAAAACGACACCGACTGGCTTCTCGGCAATCAAACGCTCACCAAGGCGGTCCCGACCAAGCAGATCACGCTCTCGGGCCCGACCATCGACGTCAAGTCCGGCGCCGTGGTGAGTGCCTCCGGCGGCGGCGATCTCAGGACCTTCGAATTCGTGTCGGGGCCTGGCGGCAGCAAGGACGTGCTGGCCGGCCGCAATGTATTTGCCGTGCTTCCATCCTACCGCGGCCCGCTGCCGAGCGACCCCGATTGGGGTAATCCGACGCAGACCTCCTTGAAGGTCGGCAGCAGTGTCTTCCTGTCCGGCATTCCCGGCCTTGCGCCCGGCTACTACACTCTTCTGCCGGGTCACTACGCGCTCCTGCCGGGAGCGTTCCGCGTCACGGTCGATGCCTCCAGCAGCGATCGCGGACCGCAATTCAATAGTCAAACGGCCGACGGCAGCTATCTCACGGCTGGCTATCTGCGCGACCAGTTCAGCGGTGCGCGGACATCGGAGCGCTGGTCGACCTTCAGGGTGACGTCGGGAGACGTGGTGCGTACCCAGTCCCAGTACAATGAAAATGGGGTGAGCGCCTTCCTGGCCAAGGTGTCCGCCCGCAACAACGCGGTGGCGCCGCGTCTGTTCAGCGAACCCGGCCGAATCCAGGTCAACGCAACGTCTCTGCTGACCTTCGATGGCACGCTGCGCACGGCACCGGTCGACAACGGACGTGGCGGACAGATCGACATCTCGAGCGGGGCCAACATCCTCATTACCGGATCCGACGCCACTCCGGTCGCCAACACGCTCGTGCTGCGGGCCGATCAGCTCAGCAATCTCGAGACCGAAAGCCTGTTGATCGGCGGCGTGCGTCAACAGACCTCGCAGGACGGCACCAACACGCTCCTCAACGGATCGTCGGTGACGGTCAACGCCACCAATGTCACCGTCGACACCAAGGGTACGGAGTTTACCGGAGCCGAAATCATCCTGCTGGGCAAAACCTCGGTCACGGTGAAATCCGACAGCATCATCCGGGCCACCGGGAAATTTGCCAGCGCTCCAACACCCGACCTCGTGCTCGATCAGGGCACGTCCGCGAACCCGACCACGGCGCAAAGGCAGAACGACGGCGCTGCGATTCTGGCGCTGTCGAATGGCGTCAAGCCGAATTTCCGCCGCGGAAACAGCCGGACCGGCACGCTGGCGGCGCTCGGCAATGTCGTGATCAATGACGGGGTCGTGCTCGACGGCGGCAATTCGCTGCTTGTCGATGGCGCGGTCATCAACCTGGCGTTCGGAACGACCAGCAAGGTCAGCGCCAGGTCGGTCCAGATCGGCGCGAACCATATCAGCCTCGGCCAGTCGCCGCAGGGCACCGGTCTCGCGCTCGGTCTCGGGGCGCTCGCGCAATTGTCGCAGATCGAGGACCTGACGCTGCGCAGCCGCGAGACCATCGATCTCTACGGCGACTTCACGTTCGCCGGCCGCTCTCAGCTCACGCTCGATGCAGCGGGGCTGATCGGCACGTCCAATAATGGAAAGGCCGCGAAATTCAGTGCAGGCACGGTGAATCTGGTCAATTCGAGCGCGACGGCGGCCAATGCGCCGGTCGCCGGATCGGGCGTTCTGGAGATCAATGCCGCAGATATCAATATCGGCGGCAACGTCTTTATCGACGGCACGACGAGCTCGCGCCTGTTGGCATCCGGCACCATCACCAGCACCAGCGCCGGTCTGTTCGACGTGCGGCACGGGGCCCTGACCATGAGGGCATCGCTGGTCACCGCGGCCCCGTCGGTGAGCCGTGTGATACAGGCTCCCAACGGAACGGTGACCGTGGAGAAGAACGCCGACGGCAGCACCAGGAGCGCGACCAATTCCGGCGGCGCGCGGCTGCAGCTGATTGGCCAGTCCATTTCGCAGAACGGGAACATCGCGCTGCCGGGCGGGATTGTGGTGCTGCAGTCCACCACTGGGGATGTAACCTTCGGCTCCGGATCAATCACCAGCGCCAGCGGATTCTCCAAGGACTTCTTCGACCAGACCCGGCCGGCCCCGGCCGGGCGCGTCGACGTGATTGCCACGGGCAACGTTGTGACTGGCGCCGGCGCCGTCATCGATGTGTCGTCGGCGGGCGATGCGGGTACGATTACGATCACGGCTGGCGGCAGCGCAGTCCTTCAGGGAGCGTTCAAGGGGCAGGGTGGTGAGGGTTACCGGAATGGGGCATTCGGTCTGGATGTCGGCACCCTCACGGGCTTCGACAGCCTCAACGCCTTGCTCGAAGCCGGCAGCTTCGATCGCGAGCGCAATTTCCGGGTTCGCAACGGCGATGTTGTGATCGGCAGCGCCATTCGGACGCATGCGTTCACGCTCTCGACTGATAATGGCGCCATTACCATGACGGGCCGGATTGACGCCAGCGGCGACAAGCCGGGCGCCATTCGGTTGTCGGCGTCCGGCAACGTCATCGTCGCTGCCGGCGGCGTGCTCGATGCGAGCGGCGCCGCTGCGGACGATTCCGGCCGCGGTGGGACCGTCGCCCTCGAGACCAGGACCGGCGTCGTCAACCTCCAGGCCGGCTCGCAAATCAGGCTCGGCGCGGGAGGGGCCGACAATGGCACCCTTTCGCTCCGCGTGCCGCGCGTCGAAAATGACATCGGCGCCGGCAATCATCTGAACGGCGTGGTCACGGGCATGGGCGCGGTCACGGTCGAGGCCTTCAAGGTCTACAACAACATCACGACGCTTGCGTCGTCGGGAACGGGCGCCGGCACATTGACCTACGCGACCATCGACGCGGACAATCGGCAGTTCGTAACTGCAGCCGGAACGGCTCTTCGATCGCGCCTGGCAGCGGAGCTCGCGGCGGCCAATGGCGTCTTCGATACCAACCGGCTCCATCTCACGCCCGGCGCCGAGGTCAACAGCCCGACGACGCTGACGGTCACGAACACGGGCAACGTCAATCTGGCCAACTTCCGCTATGCGGGCGAGGGCGGAGTGCTGACGCTGCGTGCCGCAGGCAATCTCAACATCAATGGCAACATCAGCGATGGATTCACGACATCCGGCGCGGCAGACGGCCAATTGCTTTCGATCAGCGACTCGCGGGCGCGATCGTGGTCCTACAGATTGATTGGCGGCGCCGACCTGACAGCGGGCGATGTGCGCCAGGCGCATCAGCAGGCCGACGTGTCGATTGCCGCAGCGACCCTCGTACGCACCGGCACGGGCAGCATCGAGATCGCCGCCGGACGCGACGTGAAGTTCCTGGCACGTGATTCCGTAGCTTACACCGCCGGTGTCGGACGCGATATTTCCGGCTTTGTTGCACCGGCAGGGGCCGCTTACGGCGTCAATGGCGGAGACGTCACCCTGGTTGCCGGCGGTAACATCACCGCGGCACCGAGCGAGGAGCTCATCAACGCCTGGCTGTTCCGCCAGGGCAACCTCGACAATCTCGGCGCTCCCATTCCCGGTCGGCCGACGAGCTGGTGGATCGACTACAGTCAATTCCAGCAGAGCGGCGTAGGCGCACTCGGCGGCGGCAACGTCAAGCTCAGGGCGGGCGATCCGCGCAGCGAGATCTCCGGCAACATCAACAACGTATCGGTCGTCCTGCCCACGACCGGCCTCGTCAACGGCACGCTCGGCTTCACCGCCGGCGGCGGCGACCTGTCGGTCGAGGCGATCGGCAATATCAACAGCGGTCTCTATTATGTCGGCCAGGGGATTGGCGATCTGCGCACGAACCGCTCCTTCGGTTCGGCCCGCATCGTCAGGGATACCAACAGCGCTGCCGCCAGTACCGTCGCGACGCTGCCGATCTTTCCGATCCTTGCGCTCAACGATGCACGCATGAATCTGGTGGCCGGCGGCGATATCACGGTGCATGCCATCTTCAATCCAACGGCCACGATCCAGGCGAAAAAGAATGCCGACGGAACGGCTGCCCATCCGTTCGCCGCGTTCTTTACCTATACCGACAATTCCGCGGTCTCCCTGACGTCCGTTGGCGGCAAGGCATTCATCTACGGAGACATCCTCAACACGCTGTCGCCGTCGATACCTGCGACGTCGCCGCAGTTCAACAATGGGCAGTCGAATGCGCTCTATGCCGGTACGCCGGTGCCTGACGGCGCGAACCCGGCCATCACGGAGGCCTCGCTCTGGCCTTATACGATAGTGCCGCCGACGTTGAAGATCACGACCTTCAACGGTGACATCGGCTTCGACGGAATAACCACGCTCTATCCGGCCAGCCGCGGCACACTCGAGCTGTTGAGTGCCGGCGCGGTTCGCTCCATGACGCCTGCCTCGACCATCACATCGATCAATGGCGGCATCACCATTGCCGATGCCGATCCGCGGCGACTGCCCAATCCATTCGCGCCCGACTTCACGATGGCGGGCGCCCTTACGCGCCTGAAGGACAGTCCAGGCACGGATTTCGCCACCGAGACCGATCTGAGCCGCGAGAGGCTGCACGGCACCAGCGTCCTGCACAGGGGAGACGTCCAGCCGGCCCTCATCTACGCCGCAAATGGCGACATCAATTTCAACTCCGTTGCGACCAGACCGTCGCCCATTGCGATCGTTTCGGCCAAGTCGCTCCGGATGCAGGCTTCGAACGACATCCTCGACCTGCAGCTCCTGGTGCAGAATGTCGACCCGGACGATATTTCGCTCGTTCGTGCCGGTCGCGACATCCGCTTCGCATCTGGATCGGGAAACAACGCCACGACCCTGATCAATATCGCCGGCCCCGGCCTCGCAGCCTTCGAGGCCGGCCGCAACGTCGATCTTGGCAACGCTCAGCAGGGCATCAGATCGATCGGCAATCTGCGCAATCCCGCGCTGCCCTCGGATGGCGCCTCGATCCTCGTCGGGGCGGGTCAAAAGGATGTCCGATACGCGGATTTCGCCAATGCGTATCTCAATCCCGCGAACGCTGACCGAACATATGCGGCTCAGCTCCTGCAATATGTCCGTCAATCGCGCCAGTCCGCCGCGCTTGATCAGGATCTGGTCAATTACTTCAGACAGAGTCTTCCGCAGATCTACGATCAGCTGGTGGCCGACTTCATGCAGGCACATCACCCCGGTGCCCCGGCGCAGCAATTCCAGGCATTGCCGGCGAGCGAACAGACGCTGCTGGGCGCCAGTGCATGGTCCAAATTCTCGACTTTGTCCAAGGCCGAGCAGGCGCCCGTGCTGACCCTCGCGTGGTCCCGCTTCCAGTCCTTGCCGACCCTGGAACAGGCTCCGCTCGTCCGTCAGGTCTTCTATTCGGAGCTGCGCGCGGCTGCGGATCAGGCGGCGCATAGCAATGCCAAGGATCTCGCCAACTACAGCCGCGGATTCGCGGCGATCGCCACGTTGTTTCCGGGCGGCGGGCGGCCCGGCGACATCCGTATGTTCTCGAGCCAGATCCAGACCCTGGACGGCGGGGATATCCAGCTGCTGGCGCCAAACGGAAGCGTCCTGCTCGGCGTGACCCAAGCCACTCAAAGCAACCCGCAGGGCGCGGGCATACAGACGCTGCATGGCGGGAGCATCTTCTCGATGTCGTCGGGCGACATCATCGTCAATCAGGCGGCGGTGCACACGTTGGGCGGCGGCGACATCGTGGCATGGTCGACGACGGGGAATATCGATGCCGGCAGGGGTGCGAAGACGCGCAGGCAGGTGGCGCTTGCCGGATTCCGCACCGATGCCAACGGCTTCACCACCATCAATCCGGGCAGCACGTCGTCGGGTGCCGGCATTTCCACGCTGCTGGCGGGAGATGGCGCCAAGCCCGGCAACGTCGTGCTGGCGACGCCCAACGGGTTCGTCGACGCCGGTGACGCGGGCATCCGGGTGTCCGGAAACCTGATCATCGCGGCCGTGACTGTCCTCAACGCCAACAACATTCAGGTACAGGGAACGTCGGTCGGCATTCCGACCGTGACGGCGCCGCCTGTCGCAGCGTTGAGCGCCGCCAACAACACCGCCGGCGCGAACAGCAAGATCGCCGAACCGCCATCATCCAATTCGAAGGATCAATCGTCACCGTCGATCATCATCGTCGAGTTTGTCGGCTTCGGCGGCGGTGACGGCGGAGATGCTGCCAGCCACGATACGCAGGAGTAGGGATGGTCTGACGCAGACGCCGGGCGCTTGCGATCAACGCGCTCGGCTGCCGCATTGATGCGAGTAACAACGGCAGGCGACGGCCTGCCGAACGACAGGGTGTGCGCGCTGCGCGTCGAGGCATGGATCGAGACTCGATCGACGGAGTCGCGAGCAGGCATTTTGCGTCCTTCGAGATGTATGTATTCGGCAGATGCGACGACAGGAAATGCGACGACAAGAAATGCATTGCGCTGTCGTCTCGGTTGGACAGGCGTCATAGTCAGGCTATAAGAAATCATATCCGCCTGTAGCTCGGTGCCGATGCGAAAAGGCGGCAACGGGTTACGGCTAACTCTGTTCACGACAACCCTGCTCATATGGCCGCCACCGATCAATCGAGATCATGACGTCGATCAAGTCACTTGCGATATGCGGCCATGGCGAAACGGGCCTCTTCAGGGTTGTCGGCGATGCCTGTCGTCGCCAACGCTTCGCGGTCAACTGCATCGGGCTCATGCTACTCGGGATGTATGCCGCGGCCGCCGAGGATCGCCAGGCTGCGAACCCTGCGCCGGTCGTCTTCCATATTCCGGCCCAGCCGCTGGCCAATGCGCTGCAAGCCTATGGCGAGCAGGCCGGCGTTCAGGTGCTTTACGAGAGCCGTTCGGCCGCTGGCCAGCAATCGGTCAGCGTCGACGGAAGCTTCACGGCCGAGGCGGCCTTGAATCGCTTGCTGAGCGGGACCGACCTGAAGATCCGTTATACGCGACCCGATGCCATCACGATCGCGGCGCTGTTCACCAGAGAGACCGAGGCTGCGGCCGACCTTCCGGCCAAGCCGGATTTGTCCATCGGGACGCTGCGGGTGCATGCGACCAATGATGACGAGGATACAAGGTGGCTCAACGAGTATGGTGAAAGCGTTCAGCTCGACGTTCAACGGGCGTTGCAGAAGAACGCGAGGACGCGGACCGGCAACTACCGCGTCGTGGTTGACCTCTGGATCGATCCGTCACGCGCGATCGAGCGCGCGAGATTGCAGCAATCGACGGGCGATCCCGATCGTGATGCCGCAGTGGCGGCAGCGCTCCGCGGTACGACGATGAGCAAGCCGGCGCCGGCCAACATGCCACGGCCGGTGCGCGTGGCAATCACCGTTCGGTCGGCGCGATGAACCGGCACGACCCGAATCCGGCCGATCAGGCTCCCGGCCTCTTTGAGGATATGGGATTTCATCCGGAAGATCCGAGCGCCTGGTCGTCCCGCGAGACCCTGCGTCTGCTTCTGACGCCGGCCATCGTCACCGCGCTGCTGGTCGGCGGCATCTTTTGGGTCAAATTGCAACTGCCGGCAAGCCGGTCCAGCCCGAGCGAGGCCTCGACAGTCAGGGTGCATTTGCTGACACGGCCCATGCCTGCACCGATTCCGGTCGCAGAGAGCTCACAGACGGCGAACGCAAGCATCGCTCCGCGCACCGATTCTTCCGCCGAGCGGCCCGATCGTCCGGTCAGGAGTGAGGCTGTGGTGTCCGCGACGTCGGATCCTGCGCCTGCAGAAATTGCGCCGGCGAACGATCGGCCGGTGCAATCGACGGCGGACGCTCCTCCGGACCCCGCCACCATCAAGTTTCAGCAGGCGCTGCTCCACCACGTGGGACGCTATCAACGCTACCCAAAGGCAGCCCGTGGCGCCCGGTTGTACGGAGTTGTCGGTGCAATTTTTTCGATGCGGCGCGACGGCACCGTTCTCGCGATCCGGATCACAAGCAGTTCGGGACAGACCCTGTTCGACAAGGAAGCCATGGACACGATCTGGCGCGCCCAGCCGCTGCCTGCGATTCCGCGCGGCATGCCTGACACGATGAGCATTCAGGCGACGCTCGTCTTCGAACCTTCCTGATGCTTTTCACGACGTTTGGCCGGCGCGATTGTCACAAGCGCAAGCTTTCGGGGAAGGTATCGGCATGTTTCGTGCCACGTCATAAAGGTGTTGTGCAGGGTAGCTACGAACGGTGCTTCCGAGCGTGGGCGAAGCTTCGGAGACAGTGCGTTGGAGTGGGCAAGAGGTGGCTGATAAAAACCGAGTGCGGTTACGCAGTCAGCTCGTCGAGCATTATGGACAGCTCGTCAGGAAGTTGACGAGACGCCTGGGATCGTCGGACTCGGCCTACGAAGCGCTGCACGAGACATTCCTCAAGCTGGGCAGGGTGACCGACGGCGTCGTGGTGCGCAGCCCAGCCGATTACATTTTTCGGGTCGCGATCAACATCGCGAAAGACCGCCAGAAGGCACAAAATCGCCGGGTCAGTGCGTCCGAGGTCGACGCCCTGCTGGACGTTTGCGACGACGGTCCGGATCCGGCGCGCGTGGCGGAAGCCCGTTCTGAAGTGGAAGCGTTGAAGCGCGCGCTTATGCGGCTGAAGCCGCGGTCGCGGGAAGTTCTGCGTAGCATCGCGGTCGAAGGTCAGTCTGCGCAGGAGGTCGCCGCGCGTCTCGGCGTGAGCCTTCGAACGGTCGAGAGCGACCTCAAGCTGGCGTTGAGCCATTGCGCGGATAGCCTCGACTACCCACTGATCCGTCGCCTTGGAGGACCGCGTCGCCGTTTTTGACGAGGCTCACGCAAGAGGGAAGCGGCAGCGTTCACGCGATCTTCCGGCCGCAAGGTCCGGTCGCGCGACGGCGCTTGCGATACTCGCCGGGCCGAACGCTGGAACGTCGAACCATGTTGTCCGCTCGAACAGATGCACGAGTCCGCCGTCGGGTTGCTACCGTGTCTCAACGCCATTATTCCAATGGCTTATCCTTTTTTTTCGGGATAGTGAGGATTCAATCGTCTATTGTTCAGGAGTCGTCTGCAGCGCGAGACAACGCGCTCCGCGGGCGGCCCTCGAGGGCAGGGAAGAGCCAATTGGAACGGCGAAAGGGCGGCAAGCACACCGGAGTGCGGCCACCGATTTGCTTTTCAGACCAGATCGGCCAAGCCGGGGCGCGGAGTGGGATGCGGATTCGTATGGATGCAGGTATGGTGCCTTGCCGCCGGTTTCCGCAGCTTGAAATTGCGAGCCGAAACGAGTCGAATCGGTTGATGCGGTCTCCTTTAGTCCTCGGCGGGACTGACGCGTGGCGCCCAGGGCAATGAGCGTTCAATGATGACCGAGCCGCCACACACGCCGGGACACGATCCGCTGCTCGACGAAGCCCTCGATTGGATTGTGCGGCTGAAGACCGGCGAGCCGACGCAAGCCGATCTCGATGCACTCCGGCGCTGGCGGCAGCAAAGCGCCGCGCACGAAGAGGCTTTCAAGACCGCCGCGCGGGTCTACCGCCGCGCGGGGGCTGCGGCGCGAGAACTTGGCGACCAGGAGCTGGACAACGCCGCTGCGATCCCGCGACGTCCCCGGCTGCTTGCGCGCCGCGCCCTCCTGGCGGGAACGATCGCGGCGGCGGCCGGCTATGTGATCGTGCGCCCCCCGCTGCAGGCGTGGCCGTCGCTGGAGGAGTTGTCGGCGGACTACCGAACGCGCAAGGGCGAGCAACGCAAGATCGCCGTGGCGCCGGACGTTTCGCTGGAATTGAATACGCTGACCGGCATCGCCCTGCGAACCGCGCCAAACGAGATCCGCCTCGAACTTGTGTACGGAGAGGCTCTGGTGACGGCCCAGACTCTCACCTCGATGCCATTGGTGATGCTGGCCGGCGGTGGTCGCGTGACGGCGAGCAAGGCAAATTTCAACGCGCGATGCCTGGATGGAATAGTCGCCGTGGCCTGCCTGGAAGGCACGGTGACGGTCGAGCAGGGGGGGCGGGTGGTCCAGCTTCCGCGAAACCAGCAGGTCACCTATACAAGTGCGGGGCTGGAGCCCTCGGTCACCGTCGACGCGGCGCAGATTTCGGCGTGGCAAACCGGATTGCTGGTTTTTCGCGACCGTCCCCTTGCCGACGTCGTCGACGAAATCAATCGTTACCGATCGGGAAAGATCATCATCCTCAGCGCGGATCTCAAGCGCCGCATCGTCAATGGAACGTTCCAGCTCGACAAGCTCGACAATTTCGTCGCCCAGGTCGAGCAGTTGTTCGGAGCCAAGATCACCCAGCTTCCCGGCGGGCTCGTTTTCATGGCGTGAGTCGCCGCGCGTCGCAACTCTCCAATTCCTAGGGAACGGTTAAATTCCGGCCTGCTCTCAAAAAAAGTTTACGGGTTCGTCGCTTCACGATCGTCTCTGACATGAGGCCTCGCAAAGGCGGCATTTCTGCCGCGCTTGCGCATGCCTGCAAGAGCGAGAGCCGTCCCCGTGAGACTTCGAAGCGGCAAAATAACAACAATGCGAGCCCGAGCGGAGCTTGCCGCCGCTCGTGCGGCAACAACGCTGGCCGGCATCCTTGTCACAGCGATGCCCGTCCATGCGGCGCCGAAGGCAACCGATACCGAGGCGGCGAAGGCTTCGAACACCGCCAAGCCGGCGGCGCAAAAGCCTGCAGCGGCGCAGCGTTTCGACATCGACGACTTCGCCGTCCAGGGCGTGGAAACCCTGGCGCAGATCGAGATCGAGACCGCGATCTATCCGTTTCTCGGCCCCAACAGGAGCGCGGACGACGTCGAAAAGGCGCGCGCGGCGCTGGAGAAGGCCTACCATGACAAGGGCTATCAGACCGTCAGCGTCTCGGTTCCGCAACAGAACGTCTCGGGCGGCGTCGTCGTCCTCAAGGTGAGTGAGCTGAAGGTCGGGCGCCTGCGCGTCAAGAATTCGCGCTACTTCGATCTCGACCACGTCAGGAATGGCGCGCCGTCCCTGAAGGAGGGCACGGTGCCGAATTTCGGCGATGTCACAAAGGACATCGTCTCGCTGAACCAGTGGCCGGACCGGCGCGTGACGCCGGCGCTGCGCGCCGGCGTGACGCCGGGCACGGTCGATGTCGATCTCAATGTGGAGGACAAGCCGCCGCTCCACGGCAGTGTCGAGGCCAACAACCGGCAGTCACCCAACACGACGACGGCGCGCGTCATCGGCACGGTGCATTACGACAATCTGTGGCAGCTCGGGCATTCCTTCAGCTTCACCTATCAGGTCGCGCCGCAGCGGCGCGGCGATGCAGAGGTATTCTCAGGCTCCTATCTCGCTCGCGCGACCAATCTCGATTGGCTGAGCTTTCTGACTTACGGGGTGAAGTCGGCGAGCAATGTCGCGACGGTCGGCGGTACCAACGTGATCGGCCCCGGCGAGATCCTGGGCGAGCGCGCATTGATCACGCTGCCGACGCGCGATCATCTCTTCCACACGCTCTCCGCCGGTCTCGACTTCAAGCACTTCGATCAGACGGTCAAGCTCGGAACCGACGGGTTCTCCTCGCCGGTCACTTACTATCCGCTGGTCGCAAGCTACACCGCGATCTTCCAGGAGGAGAAGTTCACCACCCAGATGAACGCCTCGGTTACCTACAATCTGCGGAGGCCGAGCAGTTCGTTGCAGGACTTCGACAACAAGCGGTTCGGCGCCTCGCCAAACTTCAGCCACTTCAACCTCGACGTCTCGCATACCCAGCAGCTGCCGCTCGGCGTTCAGCTCTACGGCAAGGTACAGGGCCAGGCGGCCGACGGGCCGCTGGTCTCGAGCGAGCAGTTCAGCATCGGCGGGCTCGATACCGTGCGCGGCTATCTGGAATCGGAAGTGCTCGGCGACAACGGCGCCGCCGGCACGCTCGAACTGCGCAGCCCGGATATCGGCGAAATGCTGCAAAAGATCACCAGGAACGAGACCGGCAACGGTCCGCCGCGCTTCACCACCTTCAACGAATGGCGCTACTTCCTTTTCACCGATGCAGGCTACGCGACGATATTGAATCCGCTTCCCGAGCAGGCGGCGAATTTCAACGTCTGGAGCTACGGGCTCGGCGCGCGCTTCAAAGTGTTCGACCACATCAACGGCATGGCTGCTTACTCCGTTCCGATGATCGGTCAAAGTTTCACGCGGGCCTACAACCCGCGCCTGAATTTCCGGATCTGGGGTGAGTTCTGATGACAATGGGCTGGGATACCGTGCTGCGCGGATCGTGCGCATCACTTCAAGGGGCAATCTTCAAAATCGTTTTCGGGCTGACGCTCGCAATAGTCGTGCTGGCGACGCTGTCGCCAACCCCCGCAAAGGCGTGGTGGAACGACGATTGGCAAATGCGCAAGAAGATCACGGTCGACACCAGCGCGGCCGGCGGCAACGTCACCGACCAGATCGGGCAGATGCCGGTGCTGGTACGGCTACACGCCGGCAACTTCCGCTTCGGAGCCACCAAGGACGACGGCGGCGATCTGCGCTTTGTGGCGGGTGACGACAAGACGCCGCTGAAATTCCACGTCGAGCGCTATGACGCGCTGCTTGCCGAAGGCCTGATCTGGGTCGCGGTCCCCGTTGCGCCGGCCGTCAAGACCGACATTTGGCTTTACTACGGCAACAGGAAAGCGGTCTCGGTCAGCGACCCCAAGGGAACATACGATCCCGAGACCCAGCTGATCTATCATTTCAGCGAGCGCGGAACGCCGGCACTCGATTCCACGGTGTGGGCCAACAACGCACAGAGCGTCGGCCAGCCGGGCGAGGGCGCGCTGATCGGCACCGGCCTCAGACTGATCGGCGGCAGCCCTCTTACGTTGCCGGCGTCCTCGTCGCTGGCATCCGCCGCCAATTCCGCCTTCACCTGGTCGGCCTGGATCAAGCCGGCGGCCTTGCAGCCGAACGCTGCGATCTTCAGTCGCCGCGAAGGCGACAACGCGCTCATCATCGGGATCGACAATGGTGCGCCGTTTGTCGAGATCACCAATGCAGGTTCCGTCGAGCGCAGCGGCGCAGGCGCGCCGCTTGCGCCGAACGGCTGGCATCACCTCGCCGTGGTCGCAGGCAGCGGACAGGTCACGCTGTATCTCGACGGCGCGCCTTACGCCTCGCTTGCCGCCGCCATGCCGGCACTCGCCAGTGTCGCATTGATCGGCGGCGATACGTCTGGCCCCGGCGCATCGCTGTCTGCCCCTGCGACGGTCCCGTCCGCAGCCGCTCAGCCCGACGGTCCCGGGGCGGCGGCTGCGGACAGCGGCGGCGCGCCGAGGCCTGCGGCCGAGACGGCGGCCCCGGTCGCGCCGAGAGCAGGCTTCATCGGCGACATCGACGAGCTTCAGATCAGCAAGATTGCGCGGCCGGCTGGGTTCATCAAGTTCGCCGCCGTCGAGCAGGGGCTCGACGCGTCGAAGGCGATGGCGTTCAGCGTCGACGAGGAAACCGCCAGCTGGCTGTCGGGCTATTTCGCGGTGATCCTGAAGTCGGTCACGCTCGACGGCTGGGTGGTGATCGGCCTGCTGTTGATCCTCGCAGCGGTCAGCTGGGTCGTGATGATCGACAAGGCCTCGTTCCTGAACAGGCAAGCGAAGGCCAACGCGCAGTTCATGAAGAGTTTTCGCGAGATTGCCGCCGACCTGATGATGCTGGATCGCGGCGACGAAGAGATACTGACCCTGGGCGGGTGGCTGGGCCAGGCGGACGCCAAGGTGATGCGCGCGTCATCGCTCTATCGCATCTATCACATCGGCGCCGGCGAAATTCGTCAGCGCGTTGCCGTCCGCGCCCAGCCGACCGTGCTGTCGGCGGCCTCGATGGCGGCCATTCGTGCGGCCCTCGACAGCGGCGTCGTCAGGGAGATGCAGCGTCTTAACCGGTTGATGGTTGTCCTGACCATCGCGATCTCCGGCGGTCCGTTTCTCGGGCTGCTTGGTACGGTGGTCGGCGTCATGATCACCTTTGCGGCGATCGCTGCGAGCGGTGACGTCAACGTCAATGCGATTGCACCCGGCATCGCCGCGGCCCTGGTTGCGACCGTCGCCGGCCTCGGCGTCGCGATCCCGGCGCTGTTCGGCTACAACTATCTGATCTCGCGCATCAAGGATCTCACCAGCGACATCCAGGTTTTCGTCGACGAGTTCGTGACGAAGATGGCCGAGTACTACTCCGCCGACCGGCCCGATCCGATCCGGCAGCAAATGGCTGCGGAGTAGCCGCGATGCAGATCCAGAGCGACAGCAAGCCGTATGACGACATCAACATCACGCCGATGCTGGATCTCGCCTATGTGCTGCTGGTGATCTTCATCATCATGACCACGGCCACGGTGCAGGGGCAGAAGGTCAATCTGCCCAAGGCATCGGCCGCGCCGAGCCTTGCCACCCAAACCACAAAGGCGATCACCGTCGCAAACGACGGCAAGATATTTCTCGACACCATACCGGTCAGCCTGGCCGAGCTCGAACAGCGGCTGGTGCAGCAGAAGGCGCTCACGTCCGAATTCCCCGTCGTGCTGCGCGGCGATGCGCAGGCACAGTACCAGAACGTGATGGACGTGTTGGATCTTCTGGGCCGCATCGGCCTCACCCAGGTCGGGCTCGCGACCAAGCCGCTTGTGAAGTGAACCCGATGCGGACCGTCGAGATCATGCAAACTGCACCCTGTGGCGGCTCACGGCGTGAGCCTTTCCGCCCCAGGCTGCGCAAGGTGGCGCCATGAGCCGGCTCGCGCGAGATCAGGATTCGTTGATGGCGCGCAGGTCGGCTGTGTCGGTCTGCGGGCAGGGCGATTCCGCCGTTGCCAACGCAGCCGAACAACCGGCGCAGCAGCCCAGCCGCAGGCCCATGCTGCGCTACGCCGCGATGCTCGCGATGATCGCCGTCCTGTTCGGAGGGACCGGTTACTTCCTTCTCCGCCGCGATGATTTGCCGCCGCCGGTGCAGATCCGTGAACTGACGATCGTCAATATCGTGCTGCCACCGCCGCCGCCTCCACCGCCGCCGCCGCCCGAGCAGAAGATGATCGAGCAGCCCAAGGACGCCGAGCAGCGGCTGCCGGAGGACAAGCCGCTCGAGACGCCGAAGGAAGAGTCGATCAAGGACGTAAAGAACGAGGAGCCTCCGGGACCGCTGTCCCTCGATGCCAAGGCAGTGGGACCGGGTGACCTGTTCAACCTCGGCAGCAAGGAAGGCGGCAGTGCGTTCCATGGCGGAGGCCGGGGCAGTCGCTGGGGCTACTACGCCGCGATCGTGCAGTCTCAGATCGAGGCGGCGCTGCGGGCGAATCCGAAGACGCGCAACGCAGTGATGCAGGTTCAGATCCGCCTGTGGGCCGATAGCACCGGGCGCGTCAGCAGGATCCAGCTGGTCTCCTCGACCGGCGATGCGGAACTGGATTCCATCATCCGAAACGAGGTGTTTGCGGGATTGATGCTGCGCGACCCGCCACCGAAAGACATGCCGATGCCAATGGTTACCCGCGTCACTGCGCGGCGGCCGAGCTGAGGCAGGAAAAATCAAACGGGCAGACCGACGTGTCGAGCGACAATTTGGGGGACGATGTTCATGAATAAGGCAAACATGGATTGGCGGGCGATCGGGGCCGCGCTCTCGCTGTGTGCACTCACCGGCATCTCGCCGGCAGCCGCACAGAGGACGAGCGAGGCTGGTGCGCCTGCGAAGCCCAGGCTGTCGGACGCCAGGCCGGTGTCGCCGAACGCAACGGTCAATCTGCTCAACCTGCTGGTGGAGCAGGGCGTGCTGACGAAGGATCAAGCCGACGCTCTGATCAAGCAGGCCGAGAACGAAGCTTACGTCTCGCGCCAGGCGGCAAAGGATGCCAGCACCAAGGCCGAGGATGCGACCAAGGCGGCGACCGCCGCGGCGTCTGCCGCGCAGCCCCCGGGAACCCGCCACGTCACCTATGTGCCGGAGGTGGTCAAGCAGCAGCTGCGCGAAGAGCTCAAGCGCGAGGTGATGGCCAAGGCGGCACGGGAGAACTGGGCATCACCAGGTGCATATCCGGAATGGGCGTCACGCATCCACTTCTACGGCGATGTTCGTGCCCGCTATCAGGGCAGCTTCCTTCCCCCGAACAACGACCAGGTCCACGCCTTCAATTTCAATGCAGTCAACAGCGGACCGCCTTACGATATTTCCGACGCCAACCCCAACGCGTTTCCGACCTACAACGCGACGCAGGACCGCAACCAGATTCGCCTGCGCGCGCGGCTCGGCATGGACGCCGATCTGACCAACGGCTTCGCAGCGGGCCTTCGGATCGCAACCGGCGAGAGCAATTCGCCTGTCTCGACCAATCAGACGCTCGGCGGCAGCGGCAGCAATTTCTCCAAATACGCGCTCTGGCTCGATCGCGGCTATCTGCAGTACCAGTTGTGGAATCGCGACGTCGTGGCGGCGATCGGCCGCTTCGACAATCCGTTCTGGTCGCCGATGGATCTCGTCTGGTACCGCGAACTCGGGTTCGACGGCTTCGCCCTGCAGGCCAAGCATGAATTTGCGCCCTTCTTCACGCCGTTCGGCGTCGCGGGCGCATTCCCGATCTTCAACACCGATTTCAACGCCGGCAACACCCTGGCCACCCAGGATTCGAAGTTCACGAGCCACGACAAGTGGCTATTTGGCGGTCAAGCCGGTTTCGCGACGCGGTTCAGTGCGGCGTCGGAGTTTCGTCTCGCCGGCGCCTATTACGATTTCGAGAACGTCCAGGGACAGCCCTCGCAGCTTTGCGACGTGCTGACCAGCGCGGACGCCTGCAGTTCGGATTTGTCGCGGCCGCTGTTCGCCCAGAAGGGCAACACGTATATGTTGCTGCGCAACATCGCTCCGACCGTCGCCAACGGCTTTGGCGCGACGAGCCAATTCCAGTATTTCGGGCTGGTCCAGAAATACCGGCCGGTGGTTGCCAGCGGTCAGCTCGACATCGGCGAATTCCATCCCTATCACATCGTGCTCGACGGCGAATTCGTCTGGAATTCGGCCTTCAACCGCACACTCGGAGCGCCCGGCAGGCTTCCTCTGGGTGTGACGATCACCACGCCGGGCATCGGGATCAACAACCGGGCAGGAACGACTGACGGATCGATCGGCCCGTTCAACGGTGGCGACAAGGGCTGGATGGCCCGTCTGACGGTCGGCAACCGGGAGATCAAGCACTTCGGCGATTGGAATGTGCATGCCGGCTACAAATACCTTGAATCGGATGCGACGCTGGATGCCTTCGTCGATCCCGACTTCGGGCTCGGCGGCACCAACCTCAAGGGTTACTTCGTCGGCGGCAATGTCGGCCTCTCCGAAAACGTCTGGGCGTCCCTGCGCTGGATGAGCGCCGACAATATCGCCGGCGTCCCCTATGCCGCCGACGTGCTCCTGGTCGATCTCAACGCAAGGTTCTGATCATGCGCATCCTGCTCCATCTCCTCACCTTGCTGGTCGCTGCGCTGTTTTCCACCGGCGCATTTGCCCAATCGGAAACCGATCGTCTGCGCGAGGCATTGCGTGTTGCCACCACGCAAACGCGCGCGCTGGAAGATCAGCGCACTGCGTTGCAGGCCAAGCTGGCGGAGGCCGACCGGGACAAGGCCGCCGCGAAGGCGGAGGTCGACGCCGCCAGGGCGCAGGTCCGCAAGGTCGAAAAGGAACACAGGGAAGCGGTCGAGGAGTTCAACCGCCGCCTGACCGAGCGCGACCAGACCCTCGAGAAATGGAAGTCGGCCTACGAAGAGGCTGCCACGGTCGCGCGCAGCAAGGACGCTGAACGTGCCAAGTTCGAAAGCGAGGCAGGCACCTGCAAGGCCAGCGTCAAGAGCTGCGTTGCCAGAAACGGCGCGCTCGTGACGGCGGGACGCGAAATGGTGCAGCGCCTGAAGTCGGTGACCATCGGCGAAAACATGGTGGCGCACGAGCTGGTGCTGCAGTTGCGGCGCGTCGAGGTACAGAACGAGTTGCAGGCGATTGAAGACCGATTTCTCGACCAAAAGGTGAAACCATGACGAATTCATTTATTCGCGGATTGGCACGGTCCGCAGGGGTTACGCTCGCCACCGCAGCGATCTGCCTTGCTCCATCGGCGGTGCTTGCGCAGGCCGCGCCGCCGGTTGCCCGCGCCGTGGCGGCGCCCGCGAAGGCGAAATCCGCGTCTCCTGCGCCGCCGGCACAGGCGCCGGCAACGCAGGGCCTAGCGGCCCCGAGGACGGAAGCCAATCAGGACGTTATTGCGCGTATCGGCGCGATCAATCTCTCCGCGGAAGACGTTCGTTCCTATGTTGCGGGCCTGACGCCGCGAGAGCAGGCCGCGATCACAAAGGATCCGGCCTTGCTCAGTCAGGCCGTGCGGTTGCTGCTTGCGAACCGGCTCGTCCTGCAGGAAGCGCTTCAGAAGAAGTGGGACCAGCAGCCGGGCGTTGCCGCGCAGCTCGAGCAGATACGGGAAGCCAGCATCGTCGAACTCTATTTGCAGGCCGTCACAGTGCCACCGGCAAGCTTTCCAAGCGCCGATGAGGTGCAGAAGGTCTACGATGCCAACCGCGGCGCGCTCCTCGTGCCGCGCCAGTTTCAGCTGGCGCAGATATTCGTCGCCTTCGCCAAGGACTCCGACAAGGCCACGGACGACAAGGCAAAGCAGCAGATCGACGAGATCGCCCGCAAGCTGAAGGCTCCAGGCGCGGATTTCTCCGCCATCGCGACCGCGAGCAACGAGTCAAAGGGCGCGGGCGACCTGGGCTGGGTCACGGAGAGCCAGATCCGGTCGGAGATCCGCGCTCAGGTGATCGGGCTCACGAAGAATGCGGTGACCGACCCGATCAGGCTCGACGACGGCTGGCACATTGTCAAGCTGGTCGACACTCAGAGTTCCTATACGCGCAGCTTGCCGGAGGTTCGCGAGCAACTGGTGCAGCAGATGCGCGCCGAGCGGTCTTCCATGCTGCGGCGTGCCTATCTGGCGGAGCTGCAAAAGCAGCAGCCGACGGTTCTCAACGAACTCGCGCTATCCGGCCTGTTTGACGAGTCCCGCAAGTAACGGGACAGCGAAAGAAAACATCATGTCCGACATCATCGCCAAACTCACCCTCGACAATCTCCGCGAGGTCTTTCAGAACGCCGGTTATCGCATCGAAACGATCACCGACCCGATCGCCGGCCTGCAGTACCTGCGCTCGGCGACCGCTGGCCTGTCGTTCGACATCCGGCCTGGAAACCGGCTCTTGGACGGGCAACAGGAATTCGTCGACGCCGCCCTGGTGGCTCTCTTGCAGGTCGAGGGCAATCTGCCGCTCGAAATCGTCAATCTCTGGAACTCGACGCGCCGTTTCGGCCGGCTGCAGCTCAGCCAACCGATGCTCATGCTTTGCCTGGACTTGACTGTCGCCGGCGGCGTTACGGCGGACTATCTGCGGGCGCAGATCGAAATCTGGGACCGCCTTGTGCATGAGCTGATCACCTATCTGCGCCATGAATTGTCGAAGCTGGGCGCTGCGCGCGGCACTGCATCCGCGGCTGAACCTGCAGAGCGCGCCGATCGCCTCGAGCCGCGACAAGACACCGGCTCGGAAAGCTGCGCGCCTCTCCAGGTTCAGTAGCGGCGAGGGCGTTGGCTCTCGCTCCGAGCCCTGGGTGGTTGCGAAACGTGAGATGGCAAGATGAGCGGCAGCGGCAAGTCGGGACGAAGGTCGAGATTTGGATGGCTGGCAGCTCTTGCCGGCTTGCTGGGGGCGTCCGCCAACGCGGTTGCCGCCGGCGCTGTCGTTTCCGAGGCCGCTCCCAAAGGTGACAAGCAGTCGGCCGTCCCGGCCGGCTGGCAGGCTTTCGCAACGCAGTTGCAACGCGAATTCCAGGTGCGGCTTGCCGAGGAAAATGATGCGATCCGGCTGTTTCACGATGAAATGGTCAAGCGCGCCGGTCATGCCGATGTCTCTACCGAAACGCTGGCAATCTCCACCTGGATTCTCCCAAGCGGGAAGATCGAGCGCATCGAGTTCGGTCAGCTAGATCCGGCCGTCGCGATGAGACTGCGGCAGATCCTCCTGAGCGTCGATGCCGGCCCTCCGCCACCGGACATGCTGCAGCCGCTGCGCATGCGGTTTTCGCTGCGTCCGAAGGATCAGCCGGAGTAGACCGGGGATGGCAGGCGCGACATCCGGAAGGCTCCCCGCACGCGGCCAGGCGCTCGCTTTCGCGATTGCCTTGGCGTTCATGATTGCGTCGGGCACGATCCGGGCAACTTTCGCCGAACCGGCGCCTGCCCAGCCGGTCGCTGCGCCTGCAGCGATCGATGTACCGCGGGCCCCGGATGCAGCAGTGCCGGCGGCGGCCGATCCGCCAAAGGACGTCCTGCGCGGCGCCGCGGCGGCCGCAATCAATCCTCCCGCAGGTGACGCGCGCTCCCTCTACCGCGTCTTGATCGAGAAAGAGGCCCGACAAAACGGCCTTGCGGCCGAGATCGCGGAAGCCGTGATGGCGGTGGAAAGCGGCTTCAATCCGGCGGCCATCGGCGGTGTCGGAGAGATCGGGCTGATGCAGATCCTGCCGTCCACGGCCCGCATGCTCGGGTTTGCCGGCTCGCTGGCCGAGCTGGCCGTGCCGGAGACCAACATCCACTACGGCGTGCTCTACCTTGCCCAGGCATGGCGCCTGGCGGGCGGCGATCTCTGCACCGCCGTCATGAAATACCGCGCCGGGCACGGCGAAACCCGATTTTCGTTCCTGTCCGTCAACTATTGTCTCGCGGTGCGCGCCAAGCTCCTGGCCCGCGGCTTTCCCGTGACAGGCAGCGTGCCGGTCGCCAGCTTCGGCGCGCCGGCCGGCAGCGGCTGCGGGCGCAAATGCGCAGGCCTCTCGCGGGCCGGCCACGTCAATCTCGTCGCGCTCAATGGCCAGCTGAGCGCGCTCGTCCTTCAAGTTCGGCCAAGACGATAACCCCGGTATCTCGCCTGCGTGGCCGCGGCCACCGGCACCGGAACGAGGAGCGTTGGACATGAGATGCGCCGTTTTCGCAATTGTCTGTCTCGCGCTCGCATCGGTCGCCGCGACGGCGCAGGACCGGACGCAACTGCCTGACATTGTCGTTGGCGCGCCGCCGCCTGCCGGCGACAAGCATCGCGCGGGTGCTGGCGCATCCGCCAATGATCCGGCCGGCAGAAAGTTCGAACGATGTGTCGATGTTGGAATCGGCAGCGAGCAATCGATGGGCTGCATCAATGAGAAGCTCAAGCGCGAGGTGGATCGGGTCAACCCGCCTGTCACCAACACGCCACCGATCGACGCGAGATCGCCGGACCTGAAAGTCGGTGTCGTCAATGTGCCGGCCGTCCAGCAGCAATACGGAAAGAATTTCGGTGTATCGGCGTTTCCCTTTCGCCCGCCACCGCCGGTTTTTTCGGGCCCAATGGGAGCAAATGCGCATCGCTGAGTGCGGCTGCCGGAAAATTCGCTGCATTGCGCGATCGTAATAGGTTAGTGCGGGTGCACCTGCGTCTCCGAGCAAATACATTCGCGTCCTTGGTGATGGCTTCGAACCATCTCTGATCGCATCAACACAATTCTCCGTAGTTGCGCTATAATCAACTCACTCAGGTCAACGACGCGCGTGTGGCAGCCGGCGAGATCGGCGCCGTCTCAAAGTATTCGATTAGTTCGTCGAGTTCGTCTTGTGTGGGCCGTCGGTCACGCTCTTTACTCTTTCCAACCAAATTGAGGTGACTTAAAGCGGCGCGTGCGAGGCGGGCTTCCTCAGCTGATACTTCGATGCCGTGCACAGCGGCGGCGTGCGTTATGATTGTGCGGATGAAAGACAAGCGCACACCTTCTTCTTTCATCCCATTGAGAGCGTAGGGTAAGATATTGAAATCGCAAGACTATCGCTTTTCTGTTGCACCCATGATGGATTGGACCGGGAGTTCTCGAAAAGCAGAGCACAACCAGTAGTTAAGCTCGATCGCCAAGAAGCATGCAGTACCGAACGCAGTACCGGTCAAATTGTAAGCTCGTGTAGCGAGGCTTTTCTCAGGCCTACGATTTTGCGCGTTGTGTTGCACGGGTGGCTGGACCGTAGGCGAGATCGATCTGGCCTGATTCGACGAATTGCCCCGTGGGGGTCTCCGTCACCGCAACATGGATGTACTGAATCGGCGATCCGAGCGACTCATGCACCGCCCCGGTAAGCTCAAGCGCCAAGTTTCGTTTCTTTTCGGCGGATAGTCCCGACTGAATGTTGCACTGGATGTACGGCATGTCTCGCCCCCTTGACGAACGCGGTTGACAGTAGGTGCTGTCGCTCTTTGCGTTCAGTTCGAACGTTGTTTCAGCGCGGCTTCGCCGGCGAGGTCCTCGCCGTTAGGTCCCGTGACATAGTCGGGAAGCAGCTCACCGCCTTCCATGAATTGATTCCCCGCATGCTCGCGGATTAGGATGAGGATCGAGCTTGTCGGCGCGCCGGTGACGCGACTAACCACGGCGTTTATCTTATCAAATAGCTGCCGCTTTTGCGCTTCGCTGCGGCCGCGACGAATGTCACATTGGATGAATGGCATGATCTTTTCCCTCTTGATAGCGAACCACGTAAAGCGAGACGGTCAAAATCAGTCGTTTCGGTTGATGTCGGCTCCTTTCGTCTCGTCGAGAAAAAGCGCGGCGACCAGGAATGATAAGGCGGCGATGATGATTGGGTACCAGAGGCCAGCGTACATAGTTATGTCCTGTGCCGCTCGCGGTAAGCACGTGTCTTCATGCGATTGCCGCAGAGGCTCGTCTGGCACCAGCGTCGCGTGCCGGGCTTTGATCGATCGTAGAATAGCCTGCGGCATTCTTCGGATGCGCACATTTTCAGCCTGTCCAGTTCGCCGCTGGCCGAAGCGTCATAGAGCTGATTGACGACCGTACCGAGGCCGGCGAGGGCATCCGGCTGTACCGGCTGCATCGTCATCGTCGGCTTCCCGCCCGAAACCCGCACGACGAAGGGGATGACTTCCAGGCTCTCGTTCAGCTTTCGCAATCTCGTGCCATCACGGGAGCGCTCGGCCGGGTTGTGTTCCAGGTACTCGCGGAGGCCCTCGCGCAAGCGAAGGGCGGCATGAAACGTCTTCGGCGTCAACTTGCCGTCGCCTCCAGGCAGGCCGCGCTCGGCCAGCCAGGCGGCGAGATCTCCAGCGCTCCCAAGCTCGTCGCTGGGCTCGCGCTTGACTCCATGGTGAACGAAGGAGCGCAGGTCGAGCGTATTGGCGAAGTCGTAAAGGTGGGCCAATGCGTCCGGGACGCGGTATTTGCGTGAGGTTTTGGACATCGACACGACTAAATCACATTTAACGGTTGACGGCAATAGACACCGGTATACTCTCTTTAGAGGTGCCTACAATGAACGACGACAACGTCCAAAACGCCTTGGCCCGCCTGGCCGCTGATCAGGAAGGCACCCTGCCTGGGTTGCTGGGATTTCGCTGGACCGATGTGAGGCGCGGAGAAATTCGCGGGCGCCTTGAGGTAGAGAAGCGGCACCTGGCGCCGACCGGCTTCCTTCATGCCGCGACCGTCGTGGCCCTCGCCGACACGGCGTGCGGCTACGGCTGCCTGGAATCCCTGCCTGATGGGGCGACCGGCCTCGCGACCGCGGAGCTCAAGGCGAATTTCATTGGTACGACGCGCGAGGGCGGCGTCACCTGCACCGCCCGCCTCGTGCATGGCGGCCGCACCACCCAGCTCTGGGATGCCGAGGTCAAAGAAGAGCGACTCGGCAAGACGATCGCATTGTTCCGCTGCACGCAGATTCTGCTTTACCGACGCGTCGCGGGCTTGGACCGGTCGTAAAATACGCCCTTACACTCGTCTGAGGCACACATCTTTAAGCGATCGAGGTTGCCGCTTTCGGCAGCATGATGAAGGTCGGCGAGGATCGCGCCGAGGCCGCTCAACACACTGCGATGTTGCGGTCGCAATCGGGTGCCAACGCTTTCAGATACTTCCGCTATGAGAGAAGTTCGCCGCCGCAGCGTTCAGTCGCGCTACGTCAGCCCCAGCGTGCCGACTCAGAGGTGCGAGCTGGAGGAATGATCGCAATGCGCTGCGGAGCTCTAGCACCTTCTCATAATCGCTGCGGCTGAGCCTAACGCCCTTCTCCAGGAGGCCCGACCGCGCATCCACGCCTCAAGCGCCTCGACCGTTGCGAGCTTATCCCCAGCCCTGTGTGGCGCGCCACCTTCTGCGAAGCGACGCAGATCAGGCGAGTTCGCAAACTCATACAGCAGCGCAAACTCCGCGGGAACCGGCGGTGGTCTTCGGGCGACAGACATGCAACACGATTATCATGACTTTGGTGGTTGACACAAGAGACACCACTTAATAAGCTACACTGGTGACGCGCGAAAGGATGTTAAGAATGTTGTCGTGATACATCAGCCATGATGATTAACCACAGCAGGTGCTGAGATCATCGCCGGATTTGCAGCAAGTGGTCGAAGCGCCAGTTCGCGACTGCGGCTGGCATGCGAGACTTAAACACGACGAAATATGGAGATTAGCGATGACGACGCGAAGCACTGCGTCAACCGCTCCGAAAACCAGCGGTAGCGAACCCACCCTGAAATACGTGCAGGCCAACGGAGTGCGGTTTGCCTACCTGGAACAGGGGACCGGGCCTCTCGTCATGTTCATGCATGGCTTTCCCGACAACGCCTGGACGTATCGAAAGCAACTGCAAGTCTTCGCGGATGCGGGATATCGCGCGGTGTCACCGTTCTTGCGTGGCTATACGCCGACCGAGATTCCCGCGGGCGGACTTTTCGATCCCGTCACGCTGGGCAAGGATCTCGAAGCGCTCATCGCGGCGCTGAGCGACGACGGACAGGCATGTGTCGTTGGGATGGATTGGGGCGGCACGTCGACCTTTCAGGCGCTGGCCACGGCGCCGTCGGCGATCAAGGCCGCCGTGGTCATGAACACCGCGCACCCGATCGCAATTGTGAAAAACTGGCAGAATCCAGATCACATTCGATCCATCTTCCATGTGTTTTATTTCCAGATGCCTGGCGTTGAATCCAGGATCAGTGAATCCCGGACCAATACCGAGATCTGGGTCGATTATCTCTGGAAGCTGTGGTCACCTACGCTCAAGAATGACGAGTATCTCCGTTCGGTCAAGGAGACGCTCAGCTCTCCCGGTACCATGGCGGCAGCGCTCAAATACTATGGAGGCCTGAGCGATGGGCTACGTTCGGGCCTGCCGATGAACGAGATGCATACGCCGACGCTGACAATTTATGGCAGCAACGATTTTTCGGCGAAGCACGCGGAACCGGTTAAGCCTCTCTTCAAGGGGCCATATAAGAATATTACCCTGCCCGACGTCGGGCACTTCCCGCACCTCGAGCGCGAAGCCGAAGTCACCGGTCTGATCATGGACTGGTTCAAGACGCACGCCCCTAACTGAACGCACCAACATCTTCAGGGTTCTCTGACCAGGAGTGCGCGCGACGGACGCTAAGACGCAGCAGCAATACGCCGAGACCTTTCGAAGCTTTCGCTAGCCCGTGGTTCTGATAGCGCGCGTCGCCCCGCCTGGGGACTGCAGCACGCAAGTTTTCTTGCTCTATCGCCGCCAAAACTACGACTGCACCTGTTTTGCCCTAGGCGTGGTGAGAGCGGCTCATTATTTTGCGGCCGAAGCGAACGGGATCGGTAGAAGGGCCCAAAGCAGCACGGTGCTGCGGAAGCTCATCCGGTACTGCAACGCAGTACCGAGAAGGGGTGCCGTGTTCTAAAGCGCTGGGAAGCCTTCCGAATAAGCACTTGAAATGAAAGGAAAATGCCTCGAATGTTAGATTGAAATCTCTGTCGGCCCAAAAACAGCAACTACCTACCGAGAACGAAAAGTGAAATAATATCAATATGTTAGCGCATAGATTTTGCGTTGCACCCATGATGGATTGGACCGGGACATCGCGAAAAGCGAAGCGTGATCAGCACTTAGACGAGATCGTCTTTCGTCGTGCAGTACCAAATGCTGTACTAAGCATAAGCAACAATCCGGCAAGCAAGTAATTTTGCAGACTTGCGTTCATCCGGTCGCAGCAGCGAAGCACGTAGTAGGGTGAGCTTTGCCTGGTGTTGTTTCCGATCGCCTTGTCGACTGTCGGTTTGTGCACCCAATCGTTGCGGCGTCCGCTTCTGATACCAAGGCGGACTTAGGGGAGAGCAGCGTCGGCTTCCGCTAATGACCGATGCTGTCGAAAAAGCCTTCGGGGTAACTTGGTTGTGTCGGTCGATTTGTCAGCACGCGCAAATTGAGAGTTGCCAAGGATGCCTACCCAAATTCGACTCGCGGTATATGAGTCTGGTGACTGGGAAATCGACCTCGTCCGACGTGAGCTGCGCAGGCAGGGCGTCGTCGCGCCGCTAGGCAGTCGGGCATTTGAGATCTTAGAGATACTCGTGCAAGCGGGCGGCGAGCTGGTCAACAAATATGAGATCATAGATCGCGTCTGGCCAGGAGCTTTGATCGAGGAAAATACACTGCACGCCCACATTACGGCCGTGCGTAGGGCATTGGGGGTCGACCGAGAAATATTGAAGACCGAGTCCGGTCGAGGCTATCGCCTGCTCGGGACCTGGACGACCCGTCTCGAAAACTCACCGGCCAATGTACTTCACCCGGAAGCGGGGAGAGATTCGATTGATTTCCGGAGCAATTTCCCAGCAAGGACTTCGGTGTTGATCGGCAGGGAAAATATTGCGCGGCAGTTGAGGGATTACCTTTCTGCCTACCGAATGGTAACGCTGACAGGACCTGGCGGCATCGGCAAAACTGTACTGGCTCTGGACGTTGCCCGTGCGCTCCTTCAGCAATTTGATGGTGGCGGATTCTTCGTCGAACTCGCATCATTATCCGATCCGAGCCTGGTACCTGTTGCGGTTGCCAACGGCCTTGGCTTGAAAATCGGAGGTGAAGAAATCTCGTCGGAGCTCATCGCTAAGTCGATCGGATCGAGCAAGACGCTTTTGGTCATTGATAATTGTGAGCACGTCATCGACGCGGTCGCTGATATTTCGCAGACGCTAGTCCGCAAATGCCCGTCACTCTCCATTTTAGCGACAAGCCGGGAGGTTTTAAGCATCGATGGTGAGTATGTGTCCCGCGTTCCGCCGCTTGATGTTCCTCCTGACGACCGGCCGACGCTAGACGACATTCTCTCCCACAGCGCTGCCCAGCTTTTGCTCGCAAGAATCAGCGCCCTAAATTCTCAATTTTATCTCGAAGATCGGCATCTCCGTTCGATCACTGCGATCTGTCGACAGCTGGACGGAATTCCCCTTGCAATCGAATTCGCCGCGGCGCGAAGCGCGACGCTTGGCCTGCAAGAGGTTGCCGAACGGCTGGGGGACCGTTTTGGACTTTTGACCGGAGGCCGTCGCGCGCTACCAAGACACAGGACGCTTCGGGCCACGATCGATTGGAGTTACGATCTGCTGACCAAATCCGAACGGCAGCTGCTGCAGCGCATAGCGGTCTTCCCGTCCGGCTTCACGTTAGATGGCGCGATTGCCGTCATGAAGGACTTTGAGATATCCTCCGGCGAGGTGACCGAAGGCGTTGCGAGCCTTGTAGATAAATCCTTCGCGGTACTGGACGGCAAGGCGAGCCCTAGCCGTTGGCGCTTGCTCGAAACTACTCGCGCCTACGCCCTGGAAAAGCTTATCAAGGTCGGTGAACTGAATCAGGCCGCACAACGCCACGCTGAGTTTTTTCGCGACCTTTTCGTCTCAAGCGCAGAAAGATCCCCTGCACGTGGCATAGAAGATATGGCCTCCTATGCGCGAGAGCTTGACAACGTGCGAGCGGCGCTCGACTGGTCTTTTTCGCCGGAGGGAGTTGCCGAAATCGGCGTGGTCCTGACCGCTGCGTTCGCGCCGGCGTTGCTGAACTTCGAGCTCAATGCCGAGTGGCGAGAACGCGCCGTACGGGCCCTGCAGCTCATGCAGCCGAGTATGGACGTTAGTTTGCCGCTGCAGATGGAGTTGTACAACGCGCTCGGCTTCGCATTAGCTTTGTCCTTCGGCGACCTTGAGTTGACAGCCTTCGTCAACGAAAAGGCGCTGGAAATATCCGAAAATCTGGGCGACCTACACGGCCAATTGAAGGCTCATCGGTACTCATGGATCAGGCAATTCAGCAGTGGCAAATGCCGACCGGCTCAGGAGGCTGCCAGGCGTTTCGCTCAAGTGGGGCTGCTGACCTCAGAACCAAGCGTTGCGTTTGTGGGCGACCGATTGTTAGGCAACGCTCTTCAACACGAGGGACGACTGAAGGAGGCAGAGGAGAGTCTGCGGCGCGTATTTGATCATTATGTTGCGCCGACCCCGAAACAATACTTGTACTCCTTTCAGTACGATCAACGTCCTCTCACCCAAGCAATGCTGGTGCGGGTGATCTGGCTGCAGGGGTTCGTCGATCAAGCTATTGAGCAAGCCCGCGCGTGTTTGGAAGACGCTAAGAATACGCATTACGGACACTCGGCGTGCTGGATTTTGCTCTACGCCACATATCCGGTGGCGCTCATGACGGGCGATCTGGACGGAGCAGAACAGGCACTCTCGATGTTGCATAAGCGGGCGGCGAATCTCTATTCCGCTCTCTGGAAGATCGTTGGAATCTGCCTTGAGGGAAAACTGCTGATTGCTCGCCGCGAATTTTTCCAAGGCGTGGCCTTACTACGGAATGCGTTAGATTCATCGGAGCGAAGCGGCTGGACCTTCTGCTATCCTGAGTTCATGTACGGGCTTGCGGAGGGACTTTGCGGCCTTGCGCAGTACCCGCAGGCTCTCGAGACGATTGACCGGGCACTGGCCTTTGCCAACTCTGGTTTCGAACGCTGGTATGTTCCAGAGCTTCTCCGGCTCAAGGGAATGTTGGTCCTCCAAGAGGCTCACGACAGCTGCCACATGCGCGCTCGAGACTGCTTTGAAGAGGCAATAACATTAGCTCGAGAGCAAGGAGCGCTGTTCTGGGAACTGCGAGCCGCCACGTGTCTGGCTCGGCTGCATGCCGATCAGAAAAACTCGAAAGAAGCGCGAAAAGTACTCGCTTCGACTTTCAGCCGGTTCACGGAGGGCTTTGACACGCCGGATATGCGTGCTGCGCAAGAATTGTTGGACAGTCTGCGAACGGCTTAGGTGTTAGAGCCATGCCACTCCGCTGGCGATGCTCCGTTGGCCAACGAAAATCCTGAGAATCTCAAAGGCGCGGCGTCCATCCGTCGAAATACCTCGGAACCGCAATTCGCGGCGTGAAAGATTGATCCCCCAATCGCCGGAACCGGGTGACTTTCCAGGGTTGGCCGGTAGAAGCGTTCCCTCGATTCTATAACTATTTCGATAGATTACACGGGGGTGCGCCGCAATCCTTTCGACATCTTACGCGTTTTCAGAGTTTTTCAGGACTATCTCAAGGCGTCAACGACTGCGTGGAGGTACGCTGGCTCGACCCTATCAGGTCAACTCGTTTTTTATGCAACCAACGGAGACTACCATGATCAAACCAAGTATCGTTTTCGCGCATGGTCTCTGGGCCGATGGCTCATGCTTCAGCAAGCTGATCCCGACGCTCCAAGCCGAGGGCCATGAAGTGATCTGCTCTCAGCATGGGTTGGACTCCCTGAAAGGCGACGTGGCGTGCGTCACCCGCTGCTTTGGGCGGGTCAGTGCTCCCGTGGTGCTTGTCGGACACTCGTACGGCGGCACGCTGATTACCCATGCCGGCACGGATAGCCGTGTCGCCGCCTTGGTCTACGTCGCCGCCTTCGCGCCCGACGAGAGCGAGACTTCGCAAAGCTTGCAGCAGAAGTTTCCCGACACGGAGATATTCTCTCACATCGAAGTCGCCGATGGACGCATCTGGCTCAAGTCTGACGGCGTCCCGAGCTTCGCGGGTGATCTGCCCGAGGCGGAGCAGAAGATTGTCTGGGCGACCCAGGCCGCCCCTGTGCCCGACCTGTTCAACCAAAAGGTTGAAGGTGTTGCCTGGCGGTCGAAGCCGAGTTGGTACATTGTGGCCACTGAAGATCGAACGATTCAGCCGGACCTGGAGCGTTTCGTTGCAAAGCGGATGGGCGCTACAGTCGTTGAGTTACCCACGAGTCACGTCCCGATGCTCTCCCAGCCACAGGCTGTGCTGGACGTGATCCGCAACGCTGCACAGGCCGTTCAGAAATCCAAGGCCGCGTAGTGAGGGCAGCTAGAACTGCGTGAAGGTGCCGCGTCGTTCCATTGACTTGGGTGATGAACAAAAAGGGATCTCGCAGAGAGGGCAACGCGGCACCGTCGTGCGCTTTTTCCAGCTTGGAGCTACAGGTTGTGACTGAATTCGCTGCACAGCGCGCGGCTATCTCGGAAGTGCTGCGCGCCATTGCCTCCTCACCGCACGACTTGCAGCCCATATTCGACGCCATTCTTGACAACGCTACACACCTCTGCCGGGCAGAAGCGGGCGGCGTTCGGCTTGCCGAGGAAGCGGCCCTTCGTCTCGTTGCTCATAAAATCGGTCCTGCCTCGTACACATATTTGCCGCCAAAGTTCATCGGATTTAGCAGCTTTTATGATGCCCTCAAGTCGCCGTTCCACGTCCCCGACGTCGGCGCGCATGAACTCTATCGTGCGGGAGACGCTCACGCATTGGCTTTGGTTGAAGGGGGTATTGGGACGGCCCTCTTCGTGCCAATGCTCAGAAACGACGAGCTAATCGGAGCGATTGCTCTTGTACGGCTGCGCGTAGAGCCCTTTGCGGAGAACGAGATTGAGCTGATCACGGACTTCGCCGCGGAGGCTGCCATTGCTCTGGAGATTACCCGCCGCGAGCGGCAGCTTCGTGAGTTGCAGATGGAGCTGGCACACGCGAACCGTCTTGCCACCCTTGGTCAGCTTGCCGCCTCTATCGCCCATGAACTCAATCAGCCGCTCAGTGCGATTGCGGCAGGCGGGGGTGCCACTCTGCGCTGGCTTGCGCTTCAACCGCCGCAATGCGAGGAGGCAAAAGGCGCGGCTGCGTACGTGATCGAAGTAACACGGCGTGCCATCGACATTGTAACCGGCCTCAGGGACCTCACCAAGAAGGAGGTTTCGCGAAGGGATTTGGTCGACATTAACGATGCGATTGCGGATGTGGATGTACTTATCCACAGCGAAGCCCTCAAGAGCCACGTGTCAGTGGAAACGGACCTCGCTTCTTGCTTGCCGCGCGTTAAGGGCGACCGGGTGCAGCTGCAACAGGTGATCCTGAACCTGATCGTCAATGCCATTCAGGCAATGAGCGGTTTTGATAGCGACCGGCGCGAACTGCGTATTAGCACTGACGCCGCCGACGCTGAGGGGGTGCGCGTCGGCGTGCAAGACAACGGCCCAGGGCTGACGCCGGAGAGCCTCCCACGCCTCTTCGAACCGTTCTACACGACTAAGGCTGAGGGGATGGGTATGGGCTTGGCGATCTGCCACTCTATCGTTGAGGCTCATGGGGGGCGGCTCTGGGCCACGGCGTGCGAGCCACATGGAGCCTTGTTTCAGTTTACGATCCCTGCGGAACGAGAGACGACATCGTAATCAGATTACCCATGTCGCCTATTGGCCGTGCGCCCCGAAGGCGCGAACCATCAGTAGAGGAGGGTTCTACCCGGAAAGTTGTCGATTGGTCCGGTAGCTAGCGAGCGGCTTGGTCGGGTAACCGGCTGGGTTGGAGCCTCGTGACAAAGGTCGCCGTAGGGCGGCTGAGCGATCCGGTGGGCCGTAACGTGAGTAAAGCCTGAGCAGGCCTCGAAAGTGACAATGCGGATGCCGACCCTCCGGCCAATTGGGGAAGGCTGCATAAGCGGGGAAGCAATCGACATGTGCACCCGCTTAATCCGCCGGGGTAGTGGGCACGGCACGTCGGAAAGGTGGTTCGAGTAATCGGGGGAGACCCGTTGATGACGAGGGTAGCGGCCTCAACGTCGCAATAGGCGGCGGTCACAGCGGGAGTCGGACAGGGTCGTAAGAGCGTTGATGCCGGGTAATGCCGGTGGAGCAAAGGACCCTGACTTCTGGTGCGCTTTTGACGATGGTGAGGTGAAGGTGATTGGCGATGAGCCTGGCAACGCCTGAAAAGATCCGGACCCTTCAGAGAAAGCTCTATTGCAAGGCGAAGGCGGAGCCCGCCTTTCGCTTCTATGTGCTCTACGACAAGATCTGCCGAGAAGACATCTTGCGCCATGCCTATATGCTGGCTCGCGGCAACGCGGGCGCACCAGGAGTGGACGGGGTGACCTTTGCGGCGATCGAAACGTCGGGCCTGGAGGCGTGGCTGGCGAGCTTGCGTGAGGAATTGGTCTTGAAGACGTACCGGCCCAGTCCGGTGCGGCGGGTGAGGATCCCGAAGCCGGATGGTGGAGGCGAGCGTCCGCTCGGCATTCCGACGATCCGGGACCGGGTGGTTCAAACCGCCGCCAAGTTGGTTCTGGAACCGATCTTTGAGGCTGACTTCGAGGACAATGCCTACGGCTATCGTCCCGTGCGCGGGGCGGTGGACGCAGTCAAGGAAGTCCACCGGCACATCTGTCGGGGTCACACCGACGTGGTCGACGCTGATTTATCCCGCTACTTCGATACGATTCCGCATTCCGATCTTATGAAGTCGGTGGCGCGTCGGATCGTCGATCGGCACGTGCTGCGGTTGATCAAGCTGTGGCTCAAAGCGCCGATCGAGGAACGGGATGAAGGCAACGGGACCCGGCGCATCAGTGGAGGCAAGAGCAACGCGCGCGGCACGCCACAGGGCGGCGTCGCAAGCCCGTTGCTGGCCAACATCTATATGAACCGGTTCCTGAAGTATTGGCGGCTGACCGCATGCCGGGAAGCGTTCCGTGCACACCTCGTCGCGTATGCCGACGACTTCGTCATCCTCAGCTGCGGATACGCAACTGAGGCTTTGGCATGGACGAAGGCGGTGATGACCAAGCTCGGGCTCACGCTCAACGAGGCTAAAACCTCTGTGAGGAACGCTCGACAAGAACGCTTCGACTTCCTGGGCTACTCGTTTGGACCGCACCGCTTCAAAGCGAACGGTAAGTGGTATCTGAGCGCGAGCCCGTCCAAGAAGAGTATCCAACGGCTCAAGACGCAGGTCAGTCGACTGCTGGTGCCCAGCAACACCGATCCGTGGGATGAAGTGCGCGACACGCTGAACAGGTCACTGCTCGGTTGGTCGAACTACTTCAGCTTCGGAACGCGGAGTTCGGCCTTCCGTGCCGTCGACCACTATGTCTATGAGCGTGTGCGAGACTTCCTCGCCAGACGGCACAAGGTGGCAGGGCGCGGCACACGGCGGTTCTCTCTTGACGTTGTCTACGGAGATTGCGGCCTGCAGCGTCTCGAACGCCTGCCCCGAATTGCCACGTCGAATGCCTCGCGGTGAAACCGGTCGGAGAGCTGGATGCCGGAAACCGGCACGTCCAGTTCGATGAGCGAGGATGGGAAACGGAGTGATGGCCTCAGGCCCCAAGCCACCGCGCCCATTCTCGACTCTACCAAACCAAAAGGGCAGGCAGCTTTTGGCATGAGTCCGCTTCTGACCCCCTAGCGGACTTGCGGCCGAATGCTAGCGCGACATGTGGGGCAACTCGGTTGGCTTACCTTGGGCGTTTGCGGCCGGACTATCTCCCAAGCCATCTCAACGGTAACCTCGGCCCTGAGCTGCAAGGTAACCTTCTGCACCCAAAAGCGGTCGCGAAGGTAACCGCCGAGGTAACCGCGAAAGCAAGCCCAACGGTAACCTCGAAGGTAACCTTCAAGATTGCTTCCAAGGTAACCTTGAAACCTCCTAGGTAACCTCGATGGTACCTCCAAGGTGACCTCGAGGGTAATCGCGCAGGCAACGCCGAGGTAATCTTAGCGGCGATCGCGAACCTCCAAGTTGACCCCGCCCGATGGGCTAGTTGAGCCGCTCGTCAAAAGGGTTCGCAACCTGCAAGGCGAAGTGGCCGATCGAAATCATCAATGTGAACCATTTTTGAATACTCCTTGCGAACAGCGTAGGTTTGGTGACCCGCGCTAGGTGATTCGTCATTGTGAGTGAAAACATGTGTGCCATGCGTATGAACTCGCTACCCAGCCAGAGGCGGTTCTGGGCTGAAGTTGTGCCCCGGATCGAGTCGGCCGTTCTCGGTCGCAAAGAACAGCTACTAGAGTCGGTGGGCATTTTCACTGAGTTCGATTTGAAAGGGGAGAGATTCACCGGGAATGCTGAGGTTGATCAGTGCCTGGCCGAACTGGTGAAGTTTCTCGTTCTTGCGATGGCCTATGAGCTGCAAACGCGCGAGTTCGCGGCTGAGGCCAGGGTTGATTTGCCAGTCGGCCGCCCACGCAATCACATGATTCGCTATTTGGGCCCGCAAATCGTCGAGATTTTTCATCGCTACAGCGACTCTGGTGGACGTCACTCGGTCTGGACCTCGATCGATGGAAGGTTGATGCAGGCAGAGGCCGGTCCTCTTTTCGAGTTTGCCTCCAAACTGGTGGAAGCATTCAACGAGGTCATGGTCGTCGAACTGCACCTGCCGGCACTTTCTGCTTCCCGGGTCATTCGTTATGGGCTCGCCACTCGCCGCGATCGCTTCTACGCGCCTGAATCTTAGCGCTTTCCGATGCTGAGAGCTGTGATTCAGCCTTCGGGTTGGGAGCCGAGCGTGCGAGCTTCGAGTTTCCGCCATATCAACGCTGGGTAGGACGGGATTTCCGCCATAAGGAATCGCGCGAGTCTTTCCGGTCCCACTAGTAAGCTGATCCCAGGGCGCGTGTTCTTGCAGCTGTCATTCCGCGCCGAGTTCGCCACAGCGCGCGGGTATTGCAAATGACCAGGAAGTCCAGGCGGGATAACGCCCTCAAACACGGTGCCTTTTCCAAACAGACGTTGTTGTGGGGCGAAACCCAGGAAGAATACGACGCATTCCGAGCCGCCATCTATGCGGAGTGGCAACCGGAAGGCCCCACCGAGGACAACTTGGTGGAGAGCCTCTTCAATTTGCTTTGGCGCGCTCTCCGCTATCGTCGCCGCGAGCAGATGCAGGACCAGAAAAACCTCGACGCTATCCGTCGGCGCAACGAAGTGAGCCACCATGTCGATAGACTGCGCGCCCTCGCTCCCGAATTCGAGAAGGCAACGAACAAGGATGACGTCGAAAATGTCCTCGCTAGACTGGCGCAGTCCTATAGTAACACAATCCGCTCCAAGTGGCCGCTCAAAGAGGATGAAGATTCTAACAAATGGGGTGAGAGGATTTCCAAGGGCTTGGCAGCCTGGGATGTCACTCGCCACGAGGGCCCGGACGAGTTCCTCGCCACGAGCGATCCCTTGGACATCGTCGTCTCGTTGAAGGTGATGCAGGTGCTCGATGACAAGATCGAGCAAATCACGAAACGCCTTGTGCAGCTGAAGGCTGCAAAGCAAACCCTGCGTCGACTTGAGCCCAAGCTCGTTGAGGCAAGGTCCAAGGACCAGCCCTCGATCCCCAGCCCGAACATCGCCTCCTAGGCAAGCATCGGGACCTTCAAGGCCCTGTTGAATTGCAGGAATCTATGGGTGTCGCACCGAGGTGCAGTGGTGCGAAGAATTGCAATCTAAGATAGTGAAAGCACGGTTTGAACTTCTAGGTTCGACGCATTGGCCAATGAACTATAGAATTTTGCTGAACTACTCGTCCTGGTAGTATTCTCAAAATTCAAAGGTTAGCTCCGAGAACAAGCCGCCCTTGGTAACTGAGTGCAGCAAATTGTGTCTTCCAGAGCCCAGACCAGCCCGCTAAGCGGCTGATGGGGAAAGCGGCGTGCTTTGCCGATTCTTGGAATTCGTGAGCCTTTGGAAGGGCTTGCGGGCGCGACAAGAGGGGAACTGGATGCGAGTCGGCGTGATCGGCGCGGGCGTGATGAGGACCAATCACGCGCGTGTTCTGGGGGGACTGCCGAACACCACCATGGTCGGGATCGTCGATCCCTTGCCCGAGCACCGGGTGAGGGCGACGGAGCATGCCGGATGTCGTGCCTTCGAGACGCTGGAGCAGCTGCTCGCCGAGGGCGTCGACGCCGTCACCATTGCAGCGCCGACCCATCTGCATCACGAGATCGCGCTCGCCTGCATCGAGCGCAAGATCCACATCATGGTGGAAAAGCCCGTCGCCTCCACGGTGGAGGAGGGCCGCGCGATCGTCGCAGCCGCCGCGCGGGCCGGCGTCACGCTGATGGTCGGCCATGTCGAGCGCTTCAATCCGGCGGTCGCCGCCATCAAGCAGGCGCTCTCGGGCCAGGACATCCTCTCCATCGCGATCACGCGCGTCGGCCCGTTTCCGCCGCGCATGTCCAATGTCGGTGTGGTCATCGACCTTGCCGTGCATGATATCGATTTGATTCGCTGGTTCACCGAGTCCGATATCGTCGAGGTGCAGCCGCAGCTCTCCAGCGCCGTGGCCGAGCGTGAGGACATCGCGCTGCTGCAGTTCCGCACGGAGTCGGGCGTGCTCGCCCACATCAACACCAACTGGCTGACGCCGTTCAAGGCGCGCAACGTGACGGTGGCAACCCGGCAAAAATACATCATGGGCGACCTGTTGACCCGGCAGGTCACCGAATGCTTCGGCTTCAAGCCGGACGGTTCCTATTCGATGCGGCATCTGCCGGTCGGCCATGACGAGCCGCTGCGCGCCGAACTGATTGCCTTCCTCAACGCCGTGCGCTCGGGCAGCGCGCCCGCGGTGACCGGCGACGAGGGCGTCGCCAGCCTCGAGATCGCGATCCGCTGCCTCGAACATCCCTCGCGGCCCGCTGCGTCGGCCGAGCGGAAGGGCCCGCGCCGCGTCGTCGGCTGACCGTTTTCAACCTGGAATTTTCGAAAGCATCATGAACCAGCACATGCCCCCTGAACCGGTCCCCTTCATCGATATTGGCGCGCAGCGGCGCCGGCTCGGCAAGTCGATCGATGAGGCGGTCGGCCGCGTGCTCGCCCATTGCCAGTTCGTCAACGGCCCGGAAGTCACTGCGCTGGAGCAGGCGTTGGCCAAATTCTCCGGCGCGCAGCATGTCGTAAGCTGCGCCAGCGGCACCGATGCGCTTGTCATGGTGCTGATGGCCGAAGGCATCGGTCGCGGGGATGCGGTGCTGTGTCCTTCGTTCACCTTCTGCGCGACCGGCGAGGCAGTGGCCCTGGTCGGCGCCACGCCTGTCTTCGTCGATGTCGATGAAGCGACCTTCAACATGGATTCGGCTTCGCTCAAGCGCGGCATCGCGACGGCGCGCAAGCTCGGTCTGAAGCCTCGCGCCGTCATCCCGGTCGATCTGTTCGGGCAGAGCGCCGATTTCGACGCGATATCGGCGGTGGCCGAAGCTGAAGGCCTGTTCGTGCTCGATGACGCCGCGCAAGGTTTTGGCGCCAGCTACAAGGGCCGCCGCCTCGGCACCTTTGGCCACGCCACCGCGACCAGCTTCTTCCCGGCCAAGCCGCTCGGCTGCTATGGCGATGGCGGCGCCATCTTCACCGACGATGCCGCGCTCGCCGAGCGGCTGCGCAGCATCCGCGTGCACGGGCAGGGCGCCGACAAATACGACAATGTCCGCCTCGGTCTCACCGGACGACTCGATACCGTGCAGGCGGCGGTGTTGCTCGAGAAGCTGAAAATTTTTGACGACGAGATCGCCGCGCGCAATGAAATCGCCGAGCGCTATGCGCGCGGGCTCGGCAATGTCGTGACCGTGCCGCATTTGGCCGCCGGCTGCACCTCGATATGGGCGCAATACACTATCCGCCTGCCCAAGGGCGTCGACCGCGACGGCTTTGCCGCTGACCTGAAGGCCAAGGGCGTGCCGACCGCGATCTATTATCCGAAGTCGATGCACCAGCAGACCGCGTACCGGGATTTCCCCGTCGCCGACGGCGGTCTGCCCGCCAGCGAGCGGCTGTCGGCCGACGTCATCAGCCTGCCGATGCACGCCTATCTCGATGCGCCGTCGCAGGAGCGCGTCATCGCCGCTGTGCGCAGCGCGGTTTAAGGCCGTGTTGAGCCGCCGCCTCATGCTATAGAGGCAGCGAATGCTCGGACGTATTTTCACCGTCGGCGGCTACACGCTGCTCTCCCGGCTGACCGGATTTGCGCGCGACATCATGCTCGCCGCGATCCTCGGCGCGGGCCCCGTGGCCGACGCCTTCTT
>Ga0081540_1000312_pt1 | contig 50256 bp, 49 predicted proteins | sample TabmetS2T1R1_FD_71024 | JGI IMG/M metagenome (GOLD analysis project Ga0081540, IMG submission 71024) | Tabebuia heterophylla rhizosphere microbial communities from the University of Puerto Rico - S2T1R1 | ecosystem: Host-associated > Plants > Roots > Rhizosphere ...
GGAGGCCGGCGGGGGCCCCCGCTCGCTGCCCGAGGAGTTCCTCGCCCCCCACGCCCTGCCCCCGCCGATCCGCACGCTGGGCTCCAACGGTGCGATCAAGCAGGCCGCCCGCGCCGGCCTCGGCGTCTCGCTGCAGTCGCGCCTGGCCACGCACCTCGAGGTCGAGCTCGGCCTGCTGGCGACCGTGAACGTCGATGTGCCGCTCCCGCACCGCCAGTGGTACGTCATCCGCCCGGCCCACGGCCCGTCGCGCCCGGCGGTCGAGCGCTTCCTGCAGTTCGCGCGCAGCGACGAGGCCAGGGCGGCCGTCGAAGCCGGCCTCAGGACGCCACGCGCTCGAGCTCCTCGCGGCCGAGCGCGACCGCGGCCCGGCCGGTGACCAGGTGGTAGAGGACCAGCAGCTGCACGAGCGCCAGCGACTCCGAGCGGTGCAGGTCCATCCCGATCGTGTACTCGCCCAGCCGCTGGCTGCGCAGGTGGGTGGCGAAGTGCAGCCGGTCCCAGATCGCCTCCTCGATCTCCGTCGCCCGCTCGGCCTCGATGTCGCCGGGGATCCGCACCCGGCGCTCGTCGCCGAGGTCGCGCATGGTGATCCCGCGCGCGCCGTTGCCGATGAACGGCGAGAGGTCGGGATGCGGCAGGCCGTCGCGCAGGACGAGCTCGGCGTCGAGCCGGTCGGGGTCGCTGCTCTCGCCCTCCATGAACGACACCACCATGTCGGCGTGGCGCTCCTGCGGGCGGATGAACGCGGCCGAGTCGGGCTCGCGCCGGTCGAGCTCGGCGAGCACCTCGTCGGTCGTGTAGCCGCGCCGCGAGCAGTCGCGCTGGACCTTCCACTTGCGCCGTAGGTCCTCGGGCGGCGCGAGGAAGACGCGCACGTCGTAGCAGTCGCGCATGTCGGGCGTGTGGTAGCCGAGCAGGCCCTCGACGATCGCGAAGGGGTGCGCCTCGACGTAGACGGGCGGCGCGAAGGTGCCGTCGGTGTGGCGGTAGACCGGCTTGAGGATCGCCTCGCCGTTGCGCAGGTGGCGCAGGTCCTGGGCCATGACGTCGAGGTAGTTGCAGTCCGGATGCAGTGGCGTGATGCCCATCTCGGCGCGCTGCTTGCGGTCGTAGCGGTGGTAGTCGTCGGTGCAGGCGTGCGTGACCGCCTGCTCGCCGAGCACGCGCACCAACCCGCGGGTGATGGTCGTCTTGCCCGCCGCCGAGTCGCCGACGACGCCGAGGATGATCGGGCGCGGCACGGTCAGTCACCCTTGAAGACGCTGCTGGCGTATATGTCGTCGGCCTCGATCGTCATGAGCTCGTCGTGGCCGGGCGTCTTGTCGCAGGCGACCAGGCGGCTGGCGTGGCGCAGCCGGGCGCGGTCGATCGCGTTGCGCGTGCTGCGCCCGTGCGCGAAGCGCGGCAACTGCATCCGGCGCTCGAGGTACTCGCGGAACGCCTGCTCGGCAGCCGGCGACAAGCGGTAGTCCTGGCGCTCGAGCATGCGCTGGGCGATCTGCATCAGCTCGTCGGACGTGTAGTCGGGGAAGTCGACGTGGTGCGTGACCCGCGACGCCATGCCGGGGTTCGACGCGAAGAACGCGTCCATCCGGTCCTTGTAGCCGGCGAGGATCACCACGAGCTTGTCGCGGTCGTTCTCCATGACCTGCAGCAGGATCTCGATCGCCTCCTGGCCGTAGTCGCGCTCGTTCTCGGGACGGTGCAGGTAATAGGCCTCGTCGATGAACAGCACCCCGCCGTAGGCGCGCTTGAGCACGTCCTTGGTCTTGGGCGCGGTGTGCCCGACGTACTGACCGACGAGGTCCTCGCGGCTGACGGCGACCAGATGCCCCTTCTCGACGTAGCCGAGCTCGTGCAGGATCTGGGCCATCCGCAGCGCGACCGTGGTCTTGCCGGTGCCGGGGTTGCCGGTGAACGACATGTGCAGCGACGGCGCCTGCGAGGTCAGCCCCTCCTCGCGGCGCAGCCGGTCGATCACGAGCAGCGCCGCGATCTCGCGGATGCGGGTCTTGACCGGCTGCAGGGCCACGAGCTCGGTCTCGAGCCCGTCCAGCACGGCGTCGATCTGCGCGTTCACCCGTACCGCCGCCCCGCGGGTCGCTCGGCCGCGTAGCCGTGCAGCGCGTAGCGCATCGCCCTGTCGGAGCGGTCGGTGCGCTCGAGCCGGAAGCCCGGCTCCTCGGGCGGCCGGTTGACGATGAAGGCCAGCGCGGTGGTCTGGCGCGTGTAGCGCGCGTCGTAGGCGATGACCTTGACGTAGTGGTTGGGATAGCGCTCGCGGCAGCCCTTGACCTCGCGCATCGCGACATCGGCCTGGTCGGGCCGCAGGTCGAAGAGCGGGAGGCTCCACATCTCCCAGTAGGAGTTGCGCGGGTGGGGGTCGTCGGTGTACTCGACCGAGATGGCCCAGCCGTTGTCGAGCGCGTAGTGGATCTGCGCCTCGATCTGCTCGTCGGTGAGATCGGGCAGGAACGAGAAGGTGCCCTGGGTGACCCGCATGCGGTCCTCCTGTCTGGTCAGACGACGGTCGGGGTGACGAGGACGTCCGGCGTGTCGGTGGACTCGAAGTCGAAGGTGACGTCCTTCCACACCTGCAGCGCGGCGTCGAGCTCCGGGCAGCCGCGCGCGGCCCGCTCGAGGATGTCGGGCCCCTCGTGGAAGTAGTCGCGTCCCTCGTTGCGCGCCTGGATTATCGCCTCGACCGCGACGCGGTTGGCGGTGGCGCCCGCGCCGACCCCCATCGGGTGACCGATGGTGCCGCCGCCGAACTGCAGGATCGAGTCCTCGCCGAGGTACTCGAGCAGCTGGTGCATCTGGCCGGCGTGGATGCCGCCGGACGCGACCGGCATGACCCCGGGCAGCGACGCCCAGTCCTGCTCGAAGTAGATGCCCTTGCCCGGGTCGACCTCCTGGTGGTTGGCGCGGCAGACGTCGTAGTAGCCGCGCACGCTGCCCGGGTCGCCCTCGAGCTTGCCGACGACCGTCCCCGCGTGGATGTGGTCGACGCCGATCAGCCGGCACCACTTGGCCAGCACGCGGAAGTTGACGCCGTGGCTCTTCTGGCGCGTGTAGGTCGAGTGGCCGGCGCGGTGCAGGTGCAGGATGACCCCGTTGCGCCGCGCCCAGTGCGACATCGACTGCATCGCGGTGAAGCCGACGGTGAGGTCCATCATCACGATGACGCTGCCCAGCTCCTTGGCGAACTCGGCGCGCTCGTACATCTCCTCCATCGTCGCGGCGGTGACGTTGAGGTAGTGGCCCTTGATCTCGGCGGTCTCGGCGATCGCGCGGTTCACGGCCTCCATCGCGTAGAGGTAGCGATCGCGCCAGCGCATGAAGGGCTGCGAGTTGATGTTCTCGTCGTCCTTGGTGAAGTCCAGGCCGCCGCGCAGCGCCTCGAAGACGACGCGCCCGTAGTTCTTGGCCGACAGGCCGAGCTTGGGCTTGACCGTCGCGCCCAGCAGCGGGCGGCCGAACTTGTCGAGGTACTCGCGCTCCATGACGATGCCGTGGGGCGGGCCCTGGAAGGTCTTGACGTAGTGCGGCGGGATCCGCAGGTCCTCGAGCCGCAGCGCCCTGAGGGCCTTGAAGCCGAAGACGTTGCCGATGATCGACGACGCCATGTTGGCGATCGAGCCCTCCTCGAACAGGTCGAGGTCGTAGGCGATCCGGGCGATGTGCTCGTCCTCGCGCCCGGGCACCGGCTCGACCGCGTAGGCCTTGGCCTGGTAGTTGCGGTGGTCGGTGAGGCGGTCGGTCCACACCACCGTCCACGTCGCCGTGGAGGACTCTCCGGCGACCGCCGCCGCGGCCTCGATCGGCTCGACGCCGGGTTGCGGCGTGATCCGGAACGCCGCGAGGATGTCGGAGTCCTTGGGCTCGTAGTCGGGGTCGTAGTAGCCCATCTCGGCGTACGGGGTGACCCCCGCCGCCCAGCGGTCCTTCTTGCCGTTGTTCATGCCATCACCGCCAGTTGGTAGTCGCCGCGCCGCGCCGCAGCGGTGCAACGCACGCGTTCGTCGAAGACGGCCCGTGCGCGCTCTGCGTTCTCCTGCTGGCCGGCCCACGCGTGCAGCGCGGCGGCCTGGAGGGCGCGGCCGTAGGAGAAGGTCAGCTGCCACGGGGCGTCGCCGGCGGCGTTCATCGCGCTCAGGTGCGCGCAGGCGAGCTCGTCGCTCTGGCCGCCGGAGAGGAAGGCGATGCCGGGCACCGCCGCGGGCACCGTGCGGCGCATGAGGGCCAGCGTGCGGTGCGCGACCTCCTCGACGCCCGGCTGGCGCGGGCAGTCGTACCCGGCGAGCACCATGTTGGGCTTCAGGACGATGCCTTCGAGCAGCACGCGCTGGTCGAGGAGCTCGGCGACGACGGCGAGCAGCGTCTCCTCGGTCACCTGCTCGGAGCGGTCGATCGGGTGCCCGCCGTCCATGAGCACCTCGGGCTCGACGATCGGCACGAGGCCGGCCTCCTGGCACAGCGCGGCGTAGCGCGCCAGCGCGTGCGCGTTGACCGCGATGCAGTAGCGCGACGGCGCCTGTGGCCCGATCCGGAGCACGGCACGCCACTTGGCGAAGCGCGCGCCGAGCTTGCGGTAGGCGGCCAGGCGCTCGCGCAGGCCGTCGAGGCCCTCGGTGACGCTCTCGCCGTCGGCGCCGGCCAGCGGCTTGGCGCCGGTGTCGACCTTGATGCCGGCCAGCATCCCGTGGCGCTCGAGCAGCCGGGGGAACTCGGTGGCGTCCGAGGCGCGCTGGCGCAACGTCTCCTCGTAGAGGATCACGCCGCTGATGGCGTTGCCCACGTCCGGCGTGGTGACCAGCAGCTCGCGGAAGAGCAGTCGCGTCTGCGGCGTCGAGCGCGCGCCGGCGAGCTCCATCCGCCTGGCCATCGTGCGGTTGCTCTCGTCGGCGGCCAGGATGCCCTTGCCGTCCGCGACCAGCTCGGCGGCGGTGGTCCGCAGTGCGTTCATGAGGTCGGCGAAGGTAGGGCACGAGACTTCGGAGAACAAGAAAAGATCAAGACGTTCACATAGACGATCACCTAATCGTCAGGGCGGGTCCAGGGAACGCCTCGATACGCTGGCCCGGCGATGCAGCGCCCGTTCGGGGTGACGAACGTCGAGAAGGTCATCCGCATCGGGCCGCGCGGCGCCGAGCAGCTGTACTACGCCCGGCTGGACTGCTTCGTCGACCTCGCGCCCGACCACGCCTCGGCGCAGGCGCGGCGCTTCGAGGAGGTCGTCGAGGGCGTCATCGGCGAGGTCCTCCTCGGCACGTCGGGCTTCAAGGTGGAGCGGCTCGCCCAGCACGTCGCCGAGGAGGTCCGCGAGCGTCAGGGCGCGCTGCGCTCGGAGGTCACGATCGCCGCGCGCTACCCGGAGCACAAGCCCGCGCCGGTGTCGGGCATCGCGACGCAGGAGATCTACACGTTGCGCGGCGTCGCGTCGGCGTCCGCGCGCGCCACGCGCCGGATGATCGGCGTCACCGCGCAGGGGATGACCGTCGGCCCGTGGGCCCAGCAGCTCGTCACCCGCCGCTCGCGCGAGCGCCTGGCGGTGGACGGCTTCACCGACGACGAGGTCGAGCGGATCCTCGACGCGGTCCCGGTCGCCACGGACGACCAGCGCGGCGTCGGGACGCTGCAGCTCGGGCTGCCGGAGGGCTGCGCAGCAGACATCGACGCCGCCGACCTGCTGGCGATCGTCGAGGACTCGATGTCCAGCGAGATCTACGAGCTGATGAAGCGCTCCGACGAGGGCGCGGTGGTCGAGAAGGCCCACCGCCGCCCGCGCTTCGCCCAGGATTGCGTGCGCGAGGCGATCCGCGGCGCGATCGAGCGCTACGGGGACCTGGGCGACGAGGCGTTCGTCTTCTCGCGCCAGGAGAACCTCGAGACGATCCATCGCCACACCGTGGTGGCCGAGCGCTTCGGGCTCCTCGGCGACTTGCGGCGCGAGCTCGAAGACGGCGCCTCCGTCGCGCATCACACCACCATGCGCGAGTGGCTCGAGGCCGCCGGCTGATCAGCGCAGCCGGATCTCGCCGGCGCCGTGCACCCGGAGGTGGTCGAGCACCGAGCCGCTCGCGCCGGCCACGCCGAGGCGCTCCACGAGCGGCGCGTAGCGCCCGCCGGCCAGGCCGTCGGCGAGGACCGCCGCGCCGTGGGCGGCCGCCACGCCGCTGACCGGGCGCACCGGCGCGATCCCTGCAAGGCGCTCGCCGAGCGCCTCGACCAGCCCGGGCGCCTGCGTCAGCCGTCCGGTGACGAGGACCTCCCGCGGCGCCGGCGCGCTCGCCGTGAGCGCCAGCGCCGCCTTCGCCGCGCCCTCCTCGAGCGCCAGCCACCCCTCGCGATGGTCCGGGTTGCGGCGCAGCTCCTCGAGCCCGCGTGACAGGTCGAGCTCGCCGTCCGGGTCGAGCGCACCGCCGCTGAACACCGTCCGCTTGGACAGCGCGGCGCCCAGGAGGTAGGCGACCTCGGCGTCCAGCGCGCCGCAGGCGCGCGCCCCGATCGGCCCCGCCGAGCCGCCGAGGCCGTCGACGATCTGCCCTGCGCCGACCGCGATGGCGGCGCTGAACCCGCCGCCGAGCTCGAGCATCACGAACGAGGTCTCGTCGTAGCCGACGCCGAGCCGCCGCGCCTGGTCGGCGATGCACAGGACCGCGCTGGCCACCTTGTCCGCCGTCCCCAGGTCGATGCGGTTCCACTTGCGGTAGCCGGGCACGGTCGGCAGGTGGATCGCCCCGGGCCCGAACACGAGCGGCAGCCCGGCGGCGATGAGCGCGCGGACGATCGAGCGCATCCCGCCGACGCCGACCGGCCCGCGCGGCTCGTCCTCGCGCACGAGCATCATCAGCGCGAGCTCGCGGTCGCCGACCTGCTCGACGGGGACGAGCGGCAGCCCGTAGCCCGCCGGCCCGACGACCAGGTCGAACGGGGCCTGACCGGCCAGCGCCTCGACGAGCATCTCCGGGTCGGCGCCGACCTGCGCGGTGAGGAAGCTGCGCTCGAGGACGACCTCGCCGCCCTCGAGCGCGCACACGTCGAACGAGACCGTCCCCGGGTCGATACCGGCCACGCGCGGGCCGGCTGGGGTCACACGAGCTCCTTGGCGACCTCGTAGACGGTGTCGGTGTCGAAGACCTTGTCGTTGCTCTCGAACATCCGGCGGATGCAGGTCTTGTGCACCTTCATCTTCGGCCCGCCGATGGCCAGCGCGCCGAGGACGAGCTTGCCGTCGTAATCGGCGAGGTCGTCGGTCGCCTCCGTGCCCTCGAGGCCGAGCGGATCTGCGGCGTTGTAGTCGGCGAGCAGCTCGAGGCTCGGATGCTTGGACCAGAAGTCCTCGCGCAGCACCTCCACGCCCGCGGGCCCGGCGGCCAGGACGACCTGCGCGTCGTCGAGCGTCGCCTCGAGCTCGGAGCGGTCCTTCGGCTCGCGCGTATCGAGGCCGAGCTTCTCGGCCGAGTCGAGCCCGCGCGGGCGGCGATACGGGCGGTCGTCGCCGAACAGGTCCGCCGGCAGCGCCACGACGACCACCTCGGAGCCCTCGTTCTGCAGGAGCACGGCCGAGCGCAGCCCGACCGAGCCGAGGCCGAGCACGACCGCCCGCTTGCCCTTGAGGTCGTAGCTCTTGGCGATCCGCGCGATCGTCGTCGCCGCGGTCGTGTTGCAGCCGTTGGAGTCGAGCATCACCGAGACCTTGAACGGCCCGAAGAACGCCTTCTGCACCTCGGCGAAGATCTCCTCGCCCGTCGCCACGTGCTTGCCGCCGACCCAGATCGCGGTGTTCTTGAGGTCGTCGGGTCCCCGGGTGAAGAACGCGTCCTGGGCGAGGGCGCGCGCGTCCTCGCGCTCGACGTTGCCGTGCGAGAGCAGGACATCGACGCCGGCGTCCTGCGCGACGATCGCGTCGAACGGGCTGGGGTGCTCCTCGGTGTCGAGCTGGAGCAGGATTTTCTTCACGATCCCTCCTCGGTCTCATCGTCGGGCGGTGGCTTGGTGGAGCGTGCGGTGAGCCGGACGCGCTCGCGCCGCGGCTCGGCGAAGGTCAGGTACCCCCAATCGAGCGGGGACTCCTGCCGGTAGTTCTTCCCCAGGCCGCGCGCGATCGCCGCCTTCATGAGCTCCTTGCCCAGATAGAAGGCGTGCGTGTGCTCGTCGACCCCGAGCTCGTCGAACATCGCGTTGATGTCGGTGCCCTTGACGAAGCGCTCGGCGTTGAAGGCGTAGATCCACTCGGTGTCGGCGAAGATGCGGATGTTGGGGTCGGTGATGCTCGCGTGCAGCTCGCGCAGCTCGGCCTCCGTGTAGGGGCTGAGTTCCTCGTCCTTGACCGTGATCAGGCTGCCGTCGACGTGCTTGGGCGGTGTGCCCTCCTGCTCGGCGAAGTGCATGAGCTTGGCCGCGAGCACCGCCTCCTTGACCGCGCCGCGGGCCCAGTCGATGACCTCGGTGGTCAGCACGTTGCGGATCCCGAGCTCCTGGCAGAAGCCGATGAGCATCGCCGTCATGCCCGTGGTGTCGGCCTCCGTGAGCTCGGTCAGGTTGCCGATCCCCATGAGCATCTCGGCGTCGGGGTGGCGGCGGCGCACCTCGAGGTAGCGCCCGAGGCTTGCGGCGAAGCCCGAGCCGATCGGCTCGATGATCGGGTCGACGAGGTAGGGCTTGCCGAGCTCCTGGAGGTGGGCGATGGTCGCGTCGAGGCTGTCGAGGTCGTCGGGGGTGTCGGGGATGAGCACGGGCGTGGCGCGCAGGCGCTCGGCCACGTGGCGGTTGTCCCCGTTGAGGCTGAGGACGTAGTCCACTCCCGCCTCGTCGGCCATGAGGATCTCGTCGGGGTCGAGGGTGTCGATGCTCAGGGCGAACCCGCGGGCCTTGAGGTCGGCGATCACCTCCGGCCCCTCGTCGAGCCAGGTGCGGTCGAGCGACAGGCCCAGGTCGATGACGTCGGCGCCGGCCTCCCGGTAGTACGTGGCCGCCGCGACGATCCGCTCGCGGTCCAGGCGCGGCACGTTGTTGATCTCCGCGAAGACGCGGATGTCGCGCGCGCCGTAGCGCGATCGCGCGTCGGCCTGGCCGAAGAACGCCGGCAGGCGCTTGAGGTCGGCAGGGCCCTTCTCGGCGGGCATCCCGAACTGCTCGGCCAGGACCTCCGGGTCGCCCTCGCACAGGCCCGGGATCATGATCCGCGTGACGCCTTCGGGTACCTCGAGGCGCTTGGCGATCCAGGCCGGCGTCATGAGCGCCGCGACCGTGATGCGCATGACCGCGACGTCGTACTCGAAGGGCAGACGGGCTCGCTCCAGCGTCGCCCGCAACGCGGGCGCGGCGAGCTTGCCCGTCACGAACAGGTAGCGGTCGGCTATCTACCGTCCGCCCTTGCTGAAGACGAACTTGTTCGGGCTGCCCTCCAGCGCACTGCCCTCCTCCGGGCGCCACAGGACGGTGTCCTCGATCTTGCGCGCCAGCGCGAAGTCCTTGTCGGTGATCCCGCCGCTGGAGTGGGTGGTCAGCTTGACCCACAGCTTGCCCCAGGTCACCGAGAGGTCGGCGTGGTGCCAGGCGGCCTCGCACAGGTAGCCGACGGCGTTGACCAGCATGAGCGTCGTCGGCCAGCCGTCGGTGTTGAACTTGCGCCGGATCCAGCCGTCCTCGTAGTACCAGTCGTCGAGGCCGTGCTCCTTGAGCTTGGCCTCGATCTCGTCCAGGGAGTAGGCCTTGGGCTTCTCCTTGGTCTGCTCTGCCATGACGGTCCTCCTTCGGTCTGCGCTACCTACAGTACGCCGCCGTTGACGTTGATCGCCTGGCCGGTGATGAAGGCCGCCTCGGGCGACGCGAGGTAGACCGCGGCGCCGGCCACGTCCTGCGGTGTACCCCAGCGCCCGAGGGGCGTGCTCTGCGCGACCGACTCGCGGAAGTCGCGATCGGCCTGCTCGGCGAAGCTCGTCTCGATCCAGCCGGGGGACAGGACGTTCACGCGCACCTCGGGGGCCAGCCTGCGCGCGAGGCTCCTGCTGAAGGACAGCACGCCGCCCTTGACCGCGGAGAAGAGCTGCGGGTCGTCGCCCGCCATGCCGGTCGTCACGTGATCCCAGCTCATGTTGACGATCGCCCCGCCGCCGTCCTGCCCGCGCATGACCTCGCCCGCGGCGTACGAGCAGGCGATCGTGCCCTTGAGGTCGACGGCGAGCAGCGTGTCGAGCTTGCGCTCCCAGCCCCAGTCCGCGGCGTCGCCGGTGAGCACGTCCGCGCCGGCGTTGTTGACCCAGACGTCCAGGCGCCCGAGGTCGGCGTGCGCGCCGGCGACGAGCTCCTCGCAGGCGACACGCGTCGACAGGTCGGCCTGGCGGACCAGCGCGCGCCCGCCGCCGGCCGCGATCGCGCCGGCCACCTGCTGTGCGCGCTCATGCGAGGCGCGATGGGTGAGCAGCACGACCGCGCCCTCGGCGGCGAAGGCCTGCGCGATGGCGCGGCCGATCCCGCTGCTCGCGCCGGTGACGACCGCGCGCAGGCCGGCGAGGCGGCCTGCGGCGGCGGATGGATCCGACGTAGCCTGCTAGCCCTCGACGCCCGCGGCGAACGGATGGCGCGCCGCTTCGGCCGATTCGGCGACCGCGCTGACGCTGGGCTCGCCCCTCATCGCGCGCTCGATCGATTCCCTGGTCGCCTGGTAGTTGTAGTCGAAGATCTTCTTGTCGTCGGTGGCTTCCCAGTGGATGAAGACGCCGACGATGATGCAGAGGTCGTCGACATCGCCCTCGGGGATGACGCCGTCGCGGACGGCGTGAACCACGGCGCGCGAGACGGCGGCCTGGGCCGGCCCGAACATCTGCACGGCCTGCGTAGCGCCCTTGATGGTCACCTTGTTGGAGATGATCGTGTCGGGCTTGCAGGGAAGGTTCGGCGTCACCACCGCGAGGAGGTTCGTGTGACCTTCCTTCTGGTTGACGAGCGAGTTCGCGAACGCTTCGCCGATCGGCCCGCTCTTGGAGCCGATCAGGAGGTCGATGTGCGCAACCTCGTTGCCCTCGCCGACCAGCGACTCTCCAACCATGAACGCAGCGGCCATGACCCGTCCTCCATATCGTTGTCGGGGTGCCTGAGAAATCAGGGAACGGGCCGGCGACTCTAACCACTGTCGCGGAAATCGGTCAAGCGGCCCGCGGGGGCCCTCCCGTACGTACCGCAGCCGCGACCGTTCGTACCGCCGACGCCGTCGCCGGTGCAGCGCAGCTGGCGTGCGTGCTCGAGGTCAGCGCCGAGAAGCCCGGCAACATCACGCCCACCCACGACTTCGCGGACACCACCTTCGAGGACATGGTGCGCAGCGCGATCGCGGTGGGCCCGGAGCTCGGGCGGGCCGGCGAACGGGGTGTCGGCGAGACCGTCCTCGCCGCCGTCGAGGCGACGCGGGCGGTCGCTGCGGCGAACACCAACCTCGGGATCGCGCTGCTCCTCGCGCCGCTGGCGAAGGCGGCGCTTGCAGGCGGCGAGCTGCGCCCGCGGCTGCACGCGGTGCTGCTGGCCCTCGACGTCGCCGACGCGCGCGCGGCCTACGCGGCCATTCGGCTGACGGGCGCGGGCGGGCTCGACGAGCCCGTCGCGCACGACGTGCGCGCCGAGCCTCAGGTCGGCCTGCGCGAGGCGATGGCGAGCGCGGGCGAGCGCGACTCGATCGCGTCGGAGTACGTCAGCGACTTCGCGCTGACCTTCGAGACCGGGGTGCCGGCGCTCGCGGCCGCCCTCGGCGAAGGGCTTGCGGTGCGCGACGCGATCGTCGAGCTGCACCTGCGGCTGCTCGACGCCGCGCCCGACACGCTCATCGCGCGCAAGCGCGGAGCCGACGCGGCCGGGCGCGTGTCGGCGGGCGCGCGGGAGGTCCTCGCCGCCGGTGGGATGCGCACCGACGCGGGGCGGCAGGCGCTGCGCAGGTTCGACGCCTCGTTGCGTAAGAGCGCCAACGCGCTCAATCCCGGGACCACCGCCGACCTCGTGACCGCCGTCGTGTTCGTCGCGGTGCTCGGGGGTATGCTCTGACGCCGTCGCCCGGCGCGAGCCAATCCTCCTCATTGCCCTCAGTGCGCGCATGCTCGCCGGCCTGGCGATGCGCGACGGTCGGCCGGTGGTCGCGCTCGATCTCTTCGGCGATCTGGACCTGCAGAGCAGCGGCGCGATGGTCCGCTCGCGGCCCGGCGGCACGCTGACCGAGCTCGTCGACGACGCGGTCTCGATGCCGGCGTGCGGCGTCGTCTACGGCGCGAGCTTCGAGAACCACCCGGTGCTCGTCGGGCGGCTGGCGCAGCGCCACGTGCTGCTGGGCAACCCATCCGAGACGCTGCGGGCGGTGCGCGACCCGCAGCGGCTGGCCACGGTCGTGCGCGACGCCGGGCACCCGGTCCCGCGGACGTTCGCCTCGGCGCCCGCCGACCGCGCGGGCCGCTGGCTGCGCAAGCCGCTGCGCGGCGGCGGCGGCACGCGGGTGCGCGGGTGGCGCGGCGGCGCACTGCCCGCGGGCACCGTCGTCCAGGAGCGCATCGACGGGATGCCGTGCTCGGCCGCCGCGGTGGGCGACGGGACCGGCGCCGTGGTCCTCGGGATCACCGAGCAGCTCGTGGGGCGGCGCGCGTTCGGCGTGCGCGGCCACCGCTGGTGCGGGAACGTCGTCCCGCCGCGCCTGCCCGCCGGCGAGCGCGACGCGCTGCTCGAGCAGGCGGGTGCGATCTGCTCGTCGCTGGCGAGCGGTTTCGGCCTGTGCGGGCTCTTCGGCGTCGACTTCGTGTGGGACGGCGAGCGCGCGTGGACGCTGGAGGTCAACCCGCGGGCGACGGCGTCGCTGGAGGCGATCGAGGCCGCCCACGGCTCCGACGTCTTCGGTGCGCACATGCGCGGCTGCGCCGGCGAGCTGCCCCGCGTCGCGCTCGGCGGCCGGGCGGCCGGGAAGGCGGTGCTCTTCGCCACCGAGGACGTCGTGGTCGGCGACAGCGAGCGGTGGGCGGCGCGCGGCGTGCGCGACGTGCCACACCCCGGCGAGCGCATCGCGGCCGGGCGTCCCGTCTGCACGGTGCTGGCGACCGGCGCGACGCCCGACGACGTGCTCGACGCGCTCGAGGAGCAGGCCGAGCGGCTGCGCGCCGAGCTCGGATCGGCGATGGAGGTGGCGGCCGGTGGCTGACGCGACGTGCGCGGGCTGCGGCTGCCTGTGCGACGACATCGTTGCCACGGTCGCCGGCGGGCGGCTGGAGGTGTCGGGCACCTGCGCGCTGGGCGACGCGTGGTTCGCGGACCGCGCCGCCGGGCCGGTCGCCCGGCTCGACGGCCGCGAGGCGAGCCTCGACGAGGCCGCGGATGCGGCGGCAGAGATCCTGCGCAACGCGCGCGCGCCGCTGGTCTACGGCCTGGGCCGGACGAGCAACGAGGCGCAGCGACGGGCCGTCGCGCTCGCCGAGGCGGCCGGTGCGATCGTCGATCCGGCGCGAAGCGGCGAGGCCGGCCTCGCCTTCCAGGCCATCGGCTCGAGCACGGCCACGTTCGGCGAGATCCGCGACCGCGCGGAGGTCGTCGTCTGCTGGCGCGCGGATCCCGTCGCCGCCAACCCGCGTCTGCTCGGCCGCCTGCGCCTCGATCGCACCGCCCGCGGTTCGCGGTCGCTCGTCGTCGTCGACGCGCAGCACACGGCGACCGCCGCCGAGGCCGACGCCTTCGTCGCGCTCGAGGCCGCGCAGGACTTCGAGGCCCTGTGGGCGCTGCGGGCGCTCGTGGCCGGGGCGCCGTTGGACGGCGACGGGGCCGCCGGCCTGCCGCTCGATGGGCTCGGCGATCTCGCGCAGCGCATGCGCGGCGCGCGCCACGTCGCGATCCTCCACAGCGGCGGCGCCGAGCTCGACGCGCTCGCACTGCTCTGGCTCGTGCGCGATCTGGCCCGCGACCGCCACGCGGTCTCGCTCGGGCTTCGCCGCGACGGCAACGCGCAGGGCGCCGAGGACGTCCTTGCCGCGCAGACTGGGTTCCCGACCGCGGTCAGCTTCGCCCGCGGCCACCCGCGCGCCAACCCGGGCGAGCTCAGCGCGGCCGCGCTGCTGGCACGCGGCGAGGTCGACGCCGCGCTGGTCATCGCCTCGGACCCGCTCGCAGACCTGCCGCACGACGCGGCGCAGCGGCTGCGCGACCTGCCGACGGTGGTCATCGACGCGCGCGAGACCGCGACTGCGCAGGCGGCGCGGGTCGCCTTCGCCCCGGCGGTGGACGGCATCGAGGTCGCGGGTACGGCCCATCGCATGGACGGGGTGCCGGTCCCCCTGCATGCCCTGCTCGCGTCCGACCGCCCGGCCGCCGCGGACGTGCTGGCCGCGATCGCGGAGCGCCTGTGATGCTGCGCATCACCCGAGGCCGGGTGTACGACCCCGCCAACCGCATCGCCGGCGAGGTGCGCGACGTCTGCGTGCAGGACGGCAGGATCGTCGACGACGTCCCGGCCCACGCCCGCACGATCGACGCGCGGGGGATGGTCGTCATGCCGGGCGGCGTCGACATCCACGCCCACATCGCCGGGCCGAAGGTCAACGCCGCGCGCAAGCTCCTACCCGACGAGCACCGCGCCGACGTCGTCGACCGCACCGCGATCGCGCGCTCGGGCACCGGCGGCACCGTCCCCTCGACCTTCACCACCGGCTACCGCTACGCGCTGCTGGGCTACACGACGGTGGTCGAGGCCGCCACGCCGCCGCTCGCCGCCCGCCAGACGCTGGCCGAGCTGCGCGACACGCCGGTCATCGACGCGCTCTTCCTCATCCTGATGGGCAACAACCTGGCCCTCTTCGAGCTCATCCGCTCCGAGCCGGCGCGGGTGCGCGAGGCGATCGCCTGGTGGCTGCAGGCAACCGGCGGCTACGGGGTCAAGCTCGTCAACCCCGGTGGCGTCGAGATGTGGAAGCGCGACAACGGCAACGTCACGTCGCTCGACGACGAGGGACCGGGCGTGACACCGCGCCAGGTCATCGAGACGATCGCGACCGCGGTCCACGACCTCGGGCTGCCGCACCCCGTCCACGTGCACTGCAACAACCTCGGCGTGCCCGGCAACTGGCGCACCACGCTCGACACGCTGCGCACGCTCGACGGCCGCCGCGCCCACCTCGCCCACCTGCAGTTCCACGCCTACGGCGGCCGGGTGGGTGGGCGGCCGCGCTCGCGGGCGCCCGAGCTCGCCGACTACCTCAACTCCCACCCCGAGCTCAGCGCGGACGTCGGGCAGGTGATGTTCGGGCCGGCGACCACGATGACCGCCGACGCGCCGGTCTCGGCGGTCCTGCGCGACATCACCCACGGCCGCTGGGTCAACGCGGACACCGAGGTCGAGACCGGCTGCGGGATCGTGCCCTTCACCTATCGCGAGCGCAACTACGTCCACGCGCTGCAGTGGGGCATCGGCCTCGAGCTCTTCCTGCTCAGCCGCGACCCTTGGCGGCTCGTGCTCTCGACCGACCACCCCAACGGCGGCTCGTTCCTGAGCTACCCCCGGCTCATCCGGCTGCTGATGGACCGCGACTTCCGCAACGAGCAGATCGGGCGCGTCAACCAGCAGGCGATGAGGCGCACCGTGCTGCGCGACGACCTCGATCGCGAGTACACGCTGGAGGAGATCGCGATCATCACGCGCGCCGGCCCGGCGCGGCTGCTCGGCCTCGCCGACAAGGGCCACCTGGGCGTGGGCGCCGACGCCGACATCACGATCTACGACGACCGCGAGGACCGCGAGGAGATGTTCTCCGCCCCGCGCTACGTCATCAAGGACGGCGTCGCGGTCGTGGAGGACGGCGAGCTGCGCGCGGCCCGCCAGGGCCGGCTGCTGCGCGTCGGCGCCGATTACGACACGAGCATCGAGCCTGCCCTCGAGGCGCTCTTCGAGGACCGCTACAGCGTGCAGTTCTCGAGCTACCCCGTGCGCGAGCCGTGGCTGCTCGAGCCGGCGCGCACCGTCGCCGCGCGGGGCGGGCCATGAAGCTGCACGACGCCGAGATCGTCGACACCTTCGCCGAGGCGTTCCCGATGTGGGGCGCGCGCGTGGTCATCACCGCCGAGACGCCGGAGTGGGCGCTCGAGGCGGGGCGCTCGATGACCGGCTTCGCCACCTCGGTGATCGGGTGCAAGTGCGAGGCGAGCATCGAGCGCGAGCTCGGCCCGGGCGAGACGCCCGACGGCCGGCCCGGGGTCACCGCGCTGCTCTTCGCGATGGACCGCGAGGGCGTGGGCAAGCGATTGGTCGAGCGCGTCGGGCAGACCGTGCTGACGTGTCCAACGACCGCGTGCTTCAACGGGATCGAGGCCGAGAAGACGGTCGACGTCGGTGGCCAGCTGCGCTTCTTCGGGGACGGCTTCCAGGCCAGCAAGGTGCTCGAGGGGCGGCGCTACTGGCGGGTGCCCGTCATGGAGGGCGAGTTCCTCGTCGAGGAGCGCTTCGGCGTCGTCGAGGGCGTCGCGGGCGGCAACATCATCATCTTCGCCCGCGAGCACGCGACGGCGCTGCGCGCGGCACAGGCAGCGGCGAGCGCGATGCACCAGGTCGAGGGGGCGATCATGCCGTTCCCCGGCGGCATCGCGCGCAGCGGGAGCAAGGTCGGCTCGCGCTACGGCGCGCTGTCGGCCTCGACGAACGACGCGATGTGCCCGACGCTGCGCGGGCAGGTCGCGCACACCGACGTGCCGGCCGACGTCGAGGCGGTCTTCGAGATCGTCATCGACGGGCTCGCGCTCGAGCCGGTGCGCGAGATGATGCGCCGCGGCCTGATCGCGGCGGCGCAGGCGGGGGCCAGCCACGTCACCGCGGGCAACTACGGCGGCAACCTCGGCCCGCACCACATCCACCTGCGCGAGCTCGTGCCATGACGTTGACGCTCACCTTGCGCGAGCCGCCGGCGCTGCCGCTCCAGGCCGAGGTGCTGACCCCCGACCGGCTCGCCGGCGCGCGCCGCACGGAGATCGAGGCGCTGGAGGTGTGGCACGGCAACGAGCGCGCGCAGCTCGGCGAGCTCTTCGACGTGTCCGGCGACGGCGACGACGACGTGCGCGTGGAGGGCGACCTGAGCCGGGTCAAGCTCGTCGGCGCCGCGATGAGCACGGGGCGGCTGACCGTCGCCGGACCCGTCGGTATGCACGCCGGCACGGGCATGACCGGCGGCGAGCTCCAGGTCGAGGGCGATGCCGGCGACTGGGCCGGCGCGGGCATGCTCGGCGGGCGCCTCGTCGTGCGCGGCTCGGCGGGGCGCCAGCTCGGCGGCGTCTACGCGGGCGACCGCGCGGGCATGCGCGGCGGCGAGATCGTCGTCCACGGCGACGCGGGCGAGCAGGCCGGCGCCGGGCTGCGGCGCGGGCTGATCGGGGTCGCAGGACGGGTTGGCGCGGCCGCCGGCCTGCGGATGCTGGCCGGGACGATCGTCGCGCTCGGCGGCTTGGGCGCGCGGGCCGGAGCGGGCATGCGCCGCGGCTCGATCGTCACGATGGCGCCGGCGACCCCGCCGGCGACCTTCATCTTCGCCTGCACCTACCGCCCCCCGTTCCTGGCGCTCTACCTGCGCCGGCTGCGCGCGCTCGGGCTCGCAGTCTCCGACGAGCAGCTCGACGGACGCTACGACCGCTGGTCCGGCGACGGCCTGGAGCTGTGCCGCGGGGAGATCCTGATCCTGGAGGACCGACGCGCATGACCCTCTCGCTCAACGACCGCGCGGCCCAGCTCGCCGACGAGCTGGCCGTCGATGCCGAGGCGGCGCGGGTGGTCGTCACGACGCTGCCCAACGGCACCCGGGTCATCGACTGCGGCTCGCAGGAGCCCGGCGGCTTCGAGGCCGGGCGGCGCTTCGCCGAGATCTGCATGGCCGGGCTGGGCTCGGTGACCTACGCGCCGCTGGTCCTCGACGGGCGCTGGCTGCCCGGGCTGACGGTGACGACCGACCGCCCTGCCGTCGCGTGCCTGGCCGCCCAGTACGCTGGCTGGCGGATCGACCGCGACGGCTACTTCGCGATGGGCAGCGGCCCCGGACGCGCGCTGATCCGCGCCGAGGACCTCTACGACGACCTCGACTGGGACGAGCAGGCGAGCGCGGCCGTGCTGTGCCTCGAGACGCGCGACGCGCCGCCGCCGGAGGTCGCGGACTTCGTGGCCGAGCGGGCCGGGGTGCCGGCGTCGGCGCTGACGCTGGTGATGGCGCCGACGGCGAGCGTCGCGGGCGGCGTGCAGATCGCCGCGCGGGTGGTCGAGACGGCGCTGCACAAGCTGCACGAGGTCGGCTTCGACGTCCGCCGCGTGCTGGCCGGCTTCGGCAGCTGCCCGCTGCCGCCCGTGGCGGGCGACGACATGGCGGCGATCGGGCGCACCAACGACGCGGTGCTCTACGGGGGCCAGGTGCACCTGAGCGTCGAGGCCGACGACGACGACGCGCTGCGCGAGCTCGTCGAGCGGCTGCCGGCCTCGGCATCCTCGGACTACGGCGAGCCGTTCGGCAAGGTCCTCGAGGACGCCGAGTACGACTTCTACAAGATCGATCCGCTGCTGTTCAGCCCCGCCCAGATCCGGCTGACGAGCGTGGCGAGCGGGCGCAGCTTCGAGGCGGGCGCGGTCAACGCCGAGGTGCTGGAGCGCTCGTTCTGGGGCTGACCGTCGCGATCCTGGGGTCGAGCGGCGGCTGGCACGCGCAGCAGCTCACCGACGCGCTCGCTGCGCGCGGCCACGAGGCGCGTCTGGCGCCGGTGACGCGCATGGCCGGGCGCGTCGGGAGCGACCTCGCCGTCAGCAGCCGCGACGTAGCGCTCGGCGACTGCGACGCAGTGGTCGTCCGCGGCATCCCGCGCGGCTCGCTGGAGCAGGTGATCTTCCGAGTCGACGCGCTCCACGCGCTCGAGGCGAGCGGCGTGACGTGCGTCAACGGCCCGCGCGCCCTCGAGCGCACGGTCGACAAGTTCCTCGCCTCGGCGCTGCTGGCGCGGGCCGGCATCCCCACGCCGCGCACGATCGCCTGCGAGCGCCGCGACGACGCGCTGGAGGCCTTCGAGGAGCTCGGCGGCGACGTCATCGTCAAGCCGCTCTTCGGCTCGATGGGGGCCGGGATGACGCGCGTCGAGGACGCCGACGTCGCCTATCGCGTCTTCCACGCGCTCGAGATCGAGCGGGCGGTCTACTACCTGCAGGAGACGCTGCCCCACGATGGCCGCGACCTGCGCGCGTTCGTCGTCGGTGGCCGGGTGCTGGCGGCGATCGAGCGGGTTGGCTCGGGCTGGCGGGCCAACCTGGCGCGGGGCGCGACCGCGCGGGCGACGGAGCTCGGCCCCGGCCAGGAGCGGCTGTGCCTGGACGCCGCGCAGGCGCTCGGCGTCGATTACGCGGGAGTCGACGTCCTGCGCGCCGCCGACGGGCGCGACTACGTCCTCGAGCTCAACGGGATCCCGGGCTGGCGCGGGCTGCAGGAGGCGACGGGCGCCGACGTCGCCGCGGCGCTTGCCGAGCACGTCGAGGCGCGGGTCAGCGAAGCGCGGCCAGCTCCCGCGGGCCGATGACCCCGCGGTGAAGCGCGGTCGCGACGAGCGCGCCGGCGGCGCCGGCCGTATTCAGCGCGCGTAGATCGGCGGCGTCGCGCACCCCGCCGCCCGCCAGGAGCTCGAGGTCGGGCAACTCGGCGTGCAGCCGGCCGATGAGCTCGACATCGGGGCCGGCGCCGCTGCCAACACGCGCGAGATCGAGCACGATCACCTCGCGCACGCGACGCAACCTGCGCATGGCATCGAGCGCGGGCAATCCCGCGAGCTGCGCGTTGGGTGAGAGCACGCGTCCATCGCGAAGGTCGACGCTGAGGACCGCCGCACCCGCGGGCAGCTCGGCAAGCAGGTCGTCGAGGGCGGCGGGCCCGGATAGCGTCTCGGTGCCGACGATGACACGGTGCGCACCGAGGTGCAGCAGCTCCCGCGCAGCGGCCGGCTCGCTGACGCCGGCGTCGACCATCACGCGCGCCTCGCGGGCGAGGGCGGTGAGGAGGGCCGGGTTGCCGTCGCCGCCGGTGATCGCATCGAGGTCAGCGACGTACAGCTCATCGAGCCCGAGCTCGGCGCGAAACGCCCGCGCCAGGGCGAGCGCGTCGCCGGGCTCGCCACCGATGACGCCGTCGACCGGGCGGTAGCGTTCGCGCTCGCCGCGCACGGCGTGCACCGCCATGCCGGCCTTCAGATCGATGACTCCGACGACGCGCACGGCCGCGGGCACGCTAGCAATGGACATCGGCGGCGCGAACACGAAGGCGGCGTGGCTGGACGGGGCGTCGCTGCAGACCGTTTCGCGCCCGTTCGAGATCTGGCGCGACCGCGAGGCGCTCGCCTCCGTGCTGCGCGAGGTCGCGGCCGAGGTCGCCGCCGGGCCGGCGCCCGCGGCCGCCATCACCATGACCGCCGAGCTCTCCGACGCGTTCCGGACGAAGGCCGAGGGCGTGTCGTTCGTGCTCGACGCCGCGCAGGACGCGCTCGGCGACGGTCCGCTGAGCGTGCTCACGACCGCCGGCGACCTCGTGTCGGTGGACGAGGCGCGGGCGCGTCCGTGGGACGTCGCCGCCGCCAACTGGATGGCGACCGCGCTCGCGGTGGCCGGTGTGCACGCGGACGCCCTGCTCGTCGACGTCGGCAGCACCACCGCCGACGTCATCCCCGTCGCCGGCGGGCGTGTCGCGGCGACGGGCCGCGACGACCTCGGCCGCCTGCTCGCCGGCGAGCTCGTCTACACCGGCGCGCTGCGCACGAACCTGGCCGCGATCGCGCCGCGCGTGCCGGTCCGTGGGGCGATGTGCCCCGTGGCCTCGGAGTACTTCGCGATCAGCGGCGACGTCCACCTCGTGCTCGGCCACCTCGACCCCGAGGCCTACGACTGCCCGACGCCCGACGGGCGCCCTGCCACCGCGCCGTTCGCCCGCGAGCGCATCGCCCGCCTGGTCTGCTCGGACGTCGATCAGCTCAGCGCCGGCGAGATCGACGCCATCGCCGCCTTCCTGCACGGCGAGCAGGTCGCCCGGCTCGAGCAGGCGGTCCGCCGCGTGCAGGAACGGCTGCCGCCCGAGGCGCCGCTGGTCGCCGTCGGCGCCGGGGCCTTCATGGCCGCCGAGGTCGCCGCGCGGCTGGGGCGCGCGACGGCGGCGGCGCCGTGGGGACCCGCGGGCGACGAGGTCGCCCCGGCCGCCGCGCTCGCCACCCTCCTCGCGGCGCGCCTGTGCTGACCGTCCTCAAGGTCGGCGGCGGGCTCGGCCGTGGCGCCGGCGACGACGCGCTGCGGGCGCTGTGCGCGAAGCTCGGCGAGCTCGGCGAGCGCCACCCGCTGCTCGTCGTCCCCGGCGGCGCGTGGTTCGCCGACGCCGTGCGCGACGCCGACCGCCGCTTCGGGCTGCCCGCCGCGACGTCGCACCGCATGGCCGTCCTCGGCATGGAGCAGTTCGGCTGGCTGCTCTCAGAGCTCGTGCCCGGCGCCGAGCGGCGCACCGATCTGGCGCCGGTGACCGCCGGCAGGACCGCCGTGCTGATGCCCGGCGCCCTGCCACTGCCGTCGCTGCCCGCGTCGTGGCAGGTGACGTCCGACTCGATCGCCGCGTCGGTCGCGCGCGAGGCCGGCGCCGGGCGCCTCGTCCTCGTCAAGGAGGTCGACGGCCTGTACGCCGACTGGCCCCCGCAGGGGGATCCGATCGCCGGGATGACCGTCGCCGAGCTGGCCGATCTGCGTGCCACGGGGCGGGCCGCCGGCGTCGACGAGCACCTGCCCGCGGTGCTCGACGGCGCGCGCTTCGAGACGTGGGTGATCGGCGGCCGCGCGCCCGCGCGCCTGGCGCAGCTGCTCGACACCGGCTCGGCAACGGGGACGAGGATCGCCTGATCGCGCTTGCTACCGTGGCCCCATGGATGCGCAGCAGCGCCAGACCATCAAGGCTGCCACCCTCGCCGACAAGACGCTGCGGGACTACAAGCTCAGCGGAGGGTTGGAGACCTTCGCGAACCGCAGCTTCTGGCCCGGCTTCTTCTCCCGGGTCGCGGCTCGCAAGCAGTGGGATGCGGCGGCCATCGACCTCGCCCCCGACGCCGCCGCCTGGCCGCAGCTCCCGGCCGAGCGTCGCCAGCGCCTCACTACGATCCTCGCCGGCTTTCGGGTGGGCGAGGACGCGGTCGCTGGGAACCTCACGCCATTCGTCGCCGCGGCCAACAGGGAGACCCTGGCCTCCCAGGAGAGCTTGATGGCCTGGACCTTCACCCTGCAGCGGCGCGACGAAGAGCGACACGCGCGACTCTTCGACCGCATCGCGGCAGAGGTGCTCCGGCTGCCGGGCGAGACCCCCGATGAGCGGCGCGCGGCGGCCCGCGAGCACGCTCCGCCCGGGATCCTCGAGCTCTTCGAGGAGCTGCTGCCCACGCTGTCCGCGGAGCTCGCGGCGGGTGAATCGGGGCTGGGCGAGGGCGTCAGCCTCTACCACATGCTGCTCGAGGGAGTCGTCTTCAACGCCGGCACGAACGCGCTGCTCGACGACCTCGCCGACGGCGTCATGCCGGGCGTGCGCTACGGCGTCGAGCGCATCGAGCGCGACGAGCGCTGGCACGTCGGCTTCGGGCTGCGCTGCCTGATCGAGACCCAGCCCACGCAAGCGCAGATCGATGACCTGGTCGCGCGCGCCGCGGCGGCGGCCGAGGCGTGGGGCGACGCCGTCCCCGCCGCCATACGCGAGCGCAGCGCGCGCACGTGCGCGCACCGGCTGCACGTCTCCGGGTTCAGCGAGACGCGCGCGGCGTAGCGGCGCACACCGCCACGAGCTCACCGACGCGGCCGGCATCGAGCGGTCCCGAGCGCGCGGCGTCGCGGCACGCCGCCGATCGCACGCCGGCGATGTCCGCGCCCGCCGCCCCGACAACCGGCAGGTCCTCGGCGCGGAGCGCGCCCGCGAGCGCGACCTGCAGGCCCTGCCCGTGGGCCTCGTAGACCAGCGCCGCCAGCGCCTCGGGCGAGAGCCAGTCCAGCAGACCGCGGCCGTCCTTGACCGCGGTGTCCAGCAGGCAGATCCCGACGCCGGCCTCGCTCGCCACCCGGGCCAGCAGCTGCGGCGCGAGCGGCGCGTGCGCCAGGCGGCGGGCGTCGGCGTAGGCGCCGGCCACGACGACCGCGCCGGGGACCTCGTCGACCGCCTCGCGGACCGCGCGCAGCAGCGCGACCGCCTCGCTCTGCGCCGACACGCCGAAGAGCCCCACCTTCACGAACGCCGCGCCGCTGCGCGCGGCGCCGAGCGCGGCGAGCGCCGCCGTCCCGGGGAGGTTCGGCATGTCGCCGATCGCCGCGCTCACGGGCAGTTCCGCGGGCACGGCGGCGCGGACCGCCGCGATCACCCCCGGCGCCGGAGCGCCGAGCGAGCCCTCGCCGGGGTTCTTGACGTCGACGACGTCGGCGCCCGCCGCGGCGGCCAGCCGGCCCTCGTCGGGGTCGACGACGCTCACCAGCAGCTTCACGACGTCTGCACCCTCGCGCCGCGGTCGTCGAAGGTCACGAGCTCCACGCTGCCCTCGTCGCCGACCGCGTCCGCCATGCGTGCGGCGAGCTCGCGGCCCGCCTCCTCGCTGCCGGCGATCCCGTAGACCGCCGGGCCCCACGAGCTCTGGCCGGCCCCCGCCGCCCCGTGGTCCAGCAGCGCCTCGACGAGCGCGCCGGCGCGCGGATGGAAGCGCCCGCCCTGCACGGTCGCGAAGGCGTCCCCGACGAGCTCCTGCACGCGGGTGAGCGCGGCGCCGAACTCCTCGACGTCGGCCTCGACGAGCGCGGGCAGCAGCGAGGTGAGCACGAGCTGCGCGATCGCCGCCGAGCGCCCGCCCGACGGCACGAGGCGCTCGAACGCCTCCTGCTCGGCGACGCCCGACAGCCCCGGATCCGCGTGCGGCACGACGAGCACGACGCGCCACGCCTCGGGGACGCGGTAGCGGGCCAGGAGCGGCGCGGGACGTTCGAGGCCGTGGCGCTGACCGCCCTCGACGACCAAGCCGCCGAACGCGAACGTCCACATGCCCACCGCCGAGCGCGCCGCGCGTCCGACGGCCTCGGCCAGCTGCGGCGCCTCGAGGCTCCGGCCGTGCAGCGTGGCCAGCGCCTGCGCGACGGCCAGCGCGAGCTTCGTCCCCGAGCCCAGCCCGACGTGCGCCCGGATCGCCTCGACCACGCGCAGCCGCGCGCCGCCCTCCAGCCCGAGCGCGTCGTGGCAGCGCCGCGCGAAGGCCAGCACGCGCTCGGCCTCGGGGCCGTCCGCAGACAGCTCGTCCGCCGCCTGCGCCTCGAGCACGACCGCGGGCCTGCTGACCGCCGCGCCGAGCCCGCCGAAGCGCCTGCTGCCCTCGCCGGCGGCGGCGAGCATGCCCATGTGCAGGCGCGCCGGCGCCTCGACGCGCACCACCGTCATGGGCCTGCGGCCACGGCGTGCACCCGGCGCGCCACGTACTCCCACGCCTCGCGCTCGCGCGGACCAGCGGTCTTCTCGACCAGCACCCGGAGCCTGCCCAGCTCGGCCTCGACGTCCTCGGCGTCGAGCATGCGCGCCCGCGAGGCCAGGATCGACGCCTCGAGCACCGCGTGGCGCGCGCGGTTGAGCCCGAGGAACTCGCGCCCGGTCCCGCGGCCGACGACCACCGTGCCGACCCGCGCTCGCTCGGCGCCGTCGTCGATCGCCTCGACGCGGACCTCGCGCCATGAGCACGCGTCGTCGAGCACCGCGCCCTCGACGCGGCTCGCCGGATGCGTCGGCGGGTGCGGGTCGCCCAGCGCGGCCTGGCTGAAGAGCAGGATGTCGTCGGTCAGGTTCACGACGGCGGCGCCGGTCGCCCGCAGGTTGCGCAGCGTGCGGGTAGCGCGGTAGGGCTTGATGACGATCCGCTCCTCGCCCCACTCGACGCCCATCGCCCCGCAGTTGACGCTGCCGTCCGGGTTGATCGTCGTCACGACGGTCTCGACGATCGGCGCGGCATCTCGCAGTCGGACGCGCTCGTGTGCCAACGTGCGCCGTAGTGTAGGGGCGGGCATGCGCACGCTCCTGATCGACAACTACGACTCGTTCACGTTCAACCTCTTCCACCTGCTGGGGGAGGTCAACGGCCACGAGCCCATCGTCGTGCGCAACGACGAGCTCGCCTGGGACGAGCTCGCCGCGCTGCCGATCGACAACATCGTCATCTCGCCGGGCCCCGGGCGCCCCGAGCACGAGCGCGACGTCGGCATCTCGCTCGACGTCCTGCGCCGCGCCGAGGTCCCGGTCCTCGGCGTCTGCCTCGGCCACCAGGCGCTCGTCCACGTCGCCGGCGGGGCCGTCGACCACGCACCCGAGGTCATGCACGGGCGCCTGAGCACGATCCACCACGACGGCCGCGGGCTGTTCGCCGGCATCCCGCAGGGCTTCGCGGCCGTCCGCTACCACTCGCTGGCCGTGGGCTCCCTGCCGCCCGAGCTGCGCGTCACCGCGTGGACCGCCGACGAGGTCGTGATGGGGCTCGAGCACGTGACCCGGCCGCTGTGGGGCGTGCAGTTCCACCCGGAATCGATCTCCACGGAGCACGGCCGCACGCTGCTGCGCAACTTCCGCGACCTCACCCGGGACCGGGGGCGGCCGGCGGCCGGCGCGCGGACCGTCGTAGGCCCGGCGGCCGCCGCAGCGCGCGTGCACCACCGGGTGCTGGAGGCATGGTCGGACCCCGAGGCGGCGTTCGTCCACTTCCACGGCGAGCGCGACCACGCGATCTGGCTGGACAGCTCGCGGGTGGAGCCAGGGCTCGCGCGCTTCTCGTTCATCGGCACGCCGGAGGGTCCGCTCGGGCAGGCCGTCCGCTACGACGTCGCCTCCGGGGTGCTGACCGTCGACCGCGGCGGGCGCCGCGAGGAGCGCCACGAGAGCGTCCTTGACCACTGCGACCGCGAGCTCTCGCGACTGCGCGCTGACGTGCCCGACCTGCCGTTCGACTTCGCCTGCGGCTTCGCCGGCTACCTCGGCTACGAGCTCAAGGCAGAGCTCGGCGCGCAGCTCGTGCATCCCTCGCCGCTGCCCGACGCCGCGCTGCTGCTCTGCGACCGCGTCATCGCCTTCGATCACGACGTGCGCCGCGTCCACCTGCTCGCGCTCGCCGATCCCGACGGCGCCGCCGAGGCACACGCCTGGCTGGACGCCACCGAGGCCGAGCTCGAGGAGCTGGCGACCCGCCCGCTGCCCGCGGTGGCCCCGCCGCCCGGCCCGCTCGCCTTCGCGGCGCGCGACGATCGCGACGCCTACCTCGCCGCGATCGCGGCCTGCAAGCACGAGATCTTCGAAGGCGAGAGCTACGAGATCTGCATGACCACCCAGCTGCACGCCGAGAGCGCGATCGACCCGCTTGCCGCCTACAGGCTCCTGCGCGCCCGCAACCCGGCCCCGCACGCTGCGCTGCTGCGTCTCGGCGACGTCTCGGTGCTCAGCTCATCGCCCGAGCGCTTCCTTCGCGTCGACCGCGAGCGGGCGGTCGAGTCCAGGCCGATCAAGGGCACCGCCCCGCGCGCCGCCCACCCGGTCGAGGACGCCTACCGCGGCGCCGCCCTGCGCGACGACGAGAAGTCGCGTGCCGAGAACCTCATGATCGTCGACCTGGTGCGCAACGACCTCGGCCGCGTCTGCACGCTGGGCAGCGTCGACGTCCCGGCGCTCATGGCCGTCGAGTCCTACGCGACGGTCCATCAGCTCGTGACCACCGTCCGCGGCCGGCTGCGCGACGACGCGAGTGCGATCGACTGCATCCGTGCCGCCTTCCCGGGCGGCTCGATGACGGGCGCGCCGAAGCTGCGCACGATGGAGATCATCGATCGGCTCGAGACCGGGCCGCGGGGCGTGTACTCCGGCGCGCTGGGGTTCCTGTCGGTCAACGGCACCGCCGACCTGAGCATCGTCATCCGCACGCTGGTGGCCTCGCCGGAAGGGCTGCAGATCGGGGCGGGCGGCGCGATCGTCGCGGGCTCGGACCCCGGCGCCGAGCACGAGGAGATGCTGCTCAAGGCGCGCGCCGTGATCGCGGCGATCGGCGGCTCGGTGGCGGCCGATCGCCCGGCGCAGCAGCCCGCCGCCGACAGTCAGAACGTCTGATCGCCGATAACGAGCGGCGGCCGATCGCGAACGAGCGGTACCCCTCTCCGCGCGAACGGCGGGCCCCCTCGGATTCACTGCGACCGCCCCGGTTCGGGCATACGATCCGACTGGGTCTGAAGGGGGGCTTTGCGCTCCTCTCTGCTGACCGGCAACCCGTAAATCGACGCGAGGAGCTTCCGTGAGCGACACTGCCGTCGACGTATCCAGCTTGGACAAGCAGAACGGTGTCACGCTGGGTCGCATTCTTGGGCGAGGCAACGTCGGACAGGCTGAGGAGGGTTCCGACGGCGTCATGCGCGCCACCATCCGCATCCCGGAGGACGAGCTCGTCTACGACCCGGGGATCCTCATCGTGCCTCATGGGGGCACGATCGAGCTCACGCTCATCAACGACGACAAGAACACCCATTGCGCGGTTCTTCCGAGCAATGGCGACACCCAGTTCATCTGGCTCGTGAACCATTCGAAGGGCACAGCGACCCTCGAGCTCGACGGGCCGGGGTACTACTGGTACGGCTCCACGACCGGCAACGACGAGGGACGGGGCCTGACCGGGGCGATTGTCGTGGGCGGCAACGTGCCGTCCGAGGCGCGCCTCGACCGCCCGCCCCAGCCGCAGCCGTAATCGATCGCCAGGACTCTGGAAAGGAGCACTACTCGATGGCAACCGAGGAGTACGTAGACGCAGGATCCGCGATCCCGTACGCCGCCCTGAGCATGTCACCAGGGAAGGCGCCGCCCGCGGCCAAGGGCGTCACCTACGAGCGGATTCTCAACGCCCGCGAAGAACCGCACAACTGGCTGACCTACTACGGCGCCTACGACGCGCAGCGCTACAGCCCGCTGGACCAGATCAACGCCGGCAACGTGAGCAAGATCACCCCGCAGTGGGTGTTCCAGGCCGGCAATCTCGGCTTGCGGTCGGGCGCAACGACGTACGCGTGGGAGGCCTCCCCGCTCGTCGTCGACGGCGTCATGTACGTCTCTGGATGGGACGGCCAGTGCTGGGCTCTCGATGCGGCCACCGGGTCCGAGCTGTGGCGCTACAGGCACGCGTCCCCGTTCGACGTGTCGCTGTGCTGCGGCAACGTCAACCGCGGGGTCGCCGTCGCCGAGGGGAAGGTCTTCATGACCACCCTCAACGCCCACATCATCGCCCTGGACGCCGAGACCGGCAAGAAGGTCTGGGATGAGCCCTACGGCGACGTCCGGGCCGGCGAGAGCGCCACGGTCGCGCCGCTGATCGTGAAGGACATGGTCATCGTCGGCAGCTCGGGCGGCGAGTTCGGCTCGCGCGGCCACACCGACGCGTTCAAGCTGGAGACCGGCGAGCGGGTGTGGCGCTGCTACATGATCCCCAAGCCCGGCGAGCCCGGCTCGGAGACATGGCCGGACGACGGCGAGGCCTGGCAGCGCGGCGGCGCCAACTGCTGGATCACGCCCTCGTACGACCCGGACCTGAACCTCCTGTACTACGGGACCGGGAACCCCTGCCCCGACTTCGACGGCGGGGTTCGCGAGGGCGACAACCTGTTCACCGACTCCGGGGTCGCGGTTGACGCCGACACCGGCGAGATCAAGTCGCACTTCCAGTACACCCCGCACGACCTGTGGGACTACGACTCCACGATGGAGCACCTCCTGTTCGACCTCGATGGGCAGAAGCTGGCCGCCCACTTCGACAAGAACGGGTTCCTCTACATCCTGGACCGCACCGACATGTCGGCGGTCCGCGTCGGTCCCTTCGTCGATCGCATCGACTGGGGCGAGGTCGACGAGAAGGGCAACGTGACGCCGCTGCGCTTCCCCGACGCCGAAGGCGATCCCGTCCACTTCTGGCCGGGACCCGCCGGCGCCAAGGAGTGGACGCACGCGTGCTACAGCCCGCAGACCGAGCTCCTCTACGTGCCGGTGCAGGACGTCGGCGCCACGGCCACCCGGCGGCGCAGGGAGTTCAAGGAGAGCATCCCGTACTGGGGCGCCGGCGTCGCGGTCGACGGCGAGGACCAGACCGGGTACGTGAGCGCCTACGATCCGCGCACCGCTCAGGAGCGGTGGCGCTGGACCAACGACACGTGCATGTGCTCGTCGCTGCTGGCCACGGGCGGGAACCTCGTGCTCGGCGGTGAGCCGACCGGTGAGTTCAACGCGTGGAACGCCGAGACCGGCGACCTGCTGTGGCAGTTCCAGTGCGGCAGCGGGCACCACAGCAGCCCCTCGACGTACAGCGTCGACGGCAAGCAGTACATCGTCGCGCCGAGCGGCTGGGGCGGCTGGGCCGAGGGCTTCCTGCCCAAGATGCTCGGGTCCTCCCACGGGAGCGCGCTCTTCGCGTTCGCGCTGCCGGATTAGTCGCAAGCGAAATAACGGTCAGTGGTCTGCCACGCCCGAAAGGGCGTGGCGGATCACGCCTAACGAAAACTGTCAGTGGATGATCGGCAGTCTCCGCGTCCTCCGATTTACCGTCAGCCCGGACAACTTCCGGGTGACCGTGATCGCCGCCGGTTCTGAGGCCGACAGGATGACGTCACCGGGCCATCCGCGCAGCGAGCTCGACGAGCAAGCGCACGCCGTAGCCGGTCGCGCCGCGGCCGAACGCGTCGCCGCGATCCTCGTCGAGCAGTGCGGTTCCGAGCATGTCGACATGCGCCCACGGCCCATCTCCGGCGAACTGCGCCAGGAACGTCGCGGCGACGATCGGGAAGCCGAAGCTCTTGCCGGCGATGTTGCGCAGGTCGGCCACGGCCGAGTCCAGCAGCGGCCGGTAGCGGGGGTGCAGCGGCCAGGGCCAGGCGAGGTCGCCGGTGGCATTGCCCGCCTGCACGACGGCGTCCCGCCAGGCCTCGTCGGAGGCGAAGACGCCGGCGTACACATCGCCCATCCCGGCGCGCATCGCGCCGGTCAGCGTGGCGAGATCGACCAGATGCGTCGCCCCGTCCTGACGGGCCCACCACAGCGCGTCGGCGAGGATCAAACGCCCCTCTGCGTCTGGGTTCACGACCTCCACGGTCGGCCCGGCGGCCGTCTGGATGACGTCGGTCGGCCGGATCGCGCTGCCGCTGAGCATGTTCTCGCAGGCGGGCACGACGGCTGTCACCGCGAGCGGCAGCTCGAGCTCGGCGATCGCGCCGAGCGCGGCCACCACCGCGGCGCCCCCGGCCATGTCGGCCTTCTGGCGGACGATGTCGTGCTGGGGCTTGAGGAAGTAGCCGCCGGTGTCGAACGTCACCGCCTTGCCGACCAGGGCGAGGCGCGGCACATCGGGCACGCCGGACGGCTCGTGGCGCAGCACGATGAGCCGTGGCGGTATGGGACTGCTTGCGCCGACGGCGGCGAGCGCGCCGAGTCCGCCCGCTGCGGCGTCGATCTCCTCGACGGCCGCCCGCGGGACTGCGGCCGCCGCCTCGGCCAGCCCGGCGGGCGACATGACGTTGGCCGGCGCGTCGACGAGCTCGCGGGCCGTGTTGGTCCAGCGCGCGATGAGCGCGGCGCGCTCGGCGACGGGAGCGAGCTCCTCGCCCGCTCCGCAGATCGCGAACCGCTCGACGCCGGCGGGCAGCTCGCCGCTGCGCCACCGCCGGCCGTCGTAGCCGCCGATGATCGCGCCCTCGGCGAGAGCGCGCACCTGCTCCTCGATCGAGAGCGGCAGGTCGCGATCCAGCGCCCAGGCGACCGTCCCGCCGCCACGGCACGCGCGCACCGCTCGCGCGGCCGCCGTGCGCAGCCCTTCGGCGCCCGGATCGAGCGCGACCACCGCCAGGGGCGCCCCCGCGGTGTACACCATCGCAACCGGATCGGCATCGGCCTGCGCGCGCTCCGGGGCGCCGAGGCGCGATGCCCGGCGACCGACGGCCACGGCCACGAGATCTGCGCCGACGGTGGCCGGCTCGGCGCTTGTCACCTGGATCTCCATCGTCACAAACCGAACCTCACGCACACGAGTGGTTCGATAGCATTTCCGCTACTGCACTCTATTTCAGGAGGCACTATGAAGTGGGTCAAGCCGAAGTTTGAGATCGTCGAGCTCTGCTCCGAAGTCACCTCCTACCTCCACCACCGGTAGGAGACCGGAAGGCCGGGCCGCGTGCGCGTCCGCGTTCTCGGCTCGGCCGCCGGCGGAGGCTTCCCGCAGTGGAACTGCCACTGCGGGACCTGCCAGGCCGCGCGCGATGGCGTGCGGGCGCGGCCGCGCATGCAGTCCTCGCTGGCCATCCGCGGTGGCGAGGGACCGTGGTTCCTCGTCAACGCCTCGCCTGACGCGCGCCAGCAGCTCGAGACGCTCGCGTCCAACCAAGCCGATGCAGTCCGCGCGCCGCCGGTTGCGGGCGTGCTGCTGACCGACGCCGAGATCGACCACACGGCCGGTCTGCTTCTCCTACGCGAGTCGGCCACGCCCATACGCGTCTACGGCGACGCGGGCGTCGCGCTCGCGCTGGAGGACACCCTGCTGCGCATGCTCGATCGCTTCTGCGGCGTCGAGTGGCAGACGCTGCAGCAGGGACGCGCCGCCTCGCTGGCCGCGTCGAGCCTCACGGTCGAGCCGTTCGACGTCGGCGAGGAGGGCGCCAGCGGGCTGGTCTTCCGCGACGGCGGGAGCGTCCTCGCCTACGCGCCCGCGCTCGCGCGCCTCGACGACGCCGTGCTCGCGACGCTCGGCGACAGCGACGTCGTTCTCGTCGACGGCACCTTCTGGCGCGGGGACGAGCTCGCGCAGCTGGGTATCTCCACCCGTACGGCCAACGACATGGGCCACGTGCCGCTCTCGGGCGCCGGCGGCAGCCTCGAGGCGCTCGCCGCCCTGCAGCGACCGCGCAAGGTGCTCGTGCACATCAACAACACCAACCCGATCCTCCTCGAGGACTCGCCCGAGCGCGAGGCGGTCGTCAACGCGGGCGTCGAGGTCGCCTACGATGGCCTCGAGGTCGACCTGCCCCCTTCCACAGTCGAGCCGGGTGCGTGACCGCCGCGAGCGGAGACTCCGCGGGCCTGACGGACTTCGTCGAGCGACTGCGCGCGCAGGGAACGCGCTACCACAACCTCCACCCGTTCCACAGGCGCATGGACGCCGGGGAGCTCAGCCGCAAGGAGCTCCAGCGCTGGGTGGCCAACCGCTTCTACTACCAGCGGTGCATCCCGCTGAAGGACGCGGCGATCCTCAGCAACTGCCCGGAGGTCGAGGTCCGGCGCGAGTGGATCCAGCGCATCGTCGACCACGATGGCACCGACCCCGAGAGCAGCGGCATCGAGTCGTGGCTGCGCCTCGGCGAGGCGCTCGGCGTCTCGCGCGAGGAGCTCGTCTCCGAGGGGCGCGTGCTGCCCGCCGTCCGCTACGCGGTCGATGCCTACGTCAACTTCGCCCGCCAGAAGCCGTGGATCGAAGCCGTGGCCTCCTCGCTGACCGAGCTCTTCGGGCCGTCGGCGATCCGCGTGCGCCTTGACGCGCTCGAGCGCCATTACGCGTGGATCGATCCCGCGGGCCTTGAGTACTTCCGCACGCGCCTGGTCAAGGCGCCGCGCGACGCGCAGTACGCCCTCGACCTCACCGTCGATCGCTGCCGCACGCCCGAGCAGCAGGATGCGGCGGTCGCCGCGCTGCGCTTCAAGACGGAGATGCTGTGGGCCCAGCTCGACGCCATCGAGCGCGGCGACACGCAGCCGGCAGGGGAGGCGGCGTGACGCGCCCGCGCCTGGTCACCGGCGCGCGGCTGCGCTACGACGAGGTGCGCGAGGAGCACCTGCTGCTCGTGCCGGAGGGCGCCGTCAAGCTGAACCCCACGGCGGCCGAGGTGCTCGAGCTGTGCGACGGCGAGCGCTCGCTGGACGAGATCGTCGCCGCGATCTCGGCTCGCTACGACGGCGCCGACGTGCGCGACGACGTCAGCGAGCTGGTCGACGGGCTGGCGCAGAGAGGACTGGTGATCGATGCCGCTGACTAGGCCCGCCACGCTGATCGCAGAGCTCTCCTACCAATGCCCGCTGCATTGCCCGTACTGCTCGAACCCGCTCGACATCGGCGGCGAGACCTACCGCGACGAGCTCGAGACCGAGCACTGGGTTCGCGCGTTCCAGGAGGCCCGCGCGCTCGGCGTCCTGCAGCTCGCGCTCACGGGCGGCGAGCCGATGCTGCGCCGCGACCTGGCCGATCTGTGCGCCGGGGCTCGCGACGCCGGCCTGTACTCCTCGCTCATCACCGCGGGAACGCTCTTCACGCCCGACCGGGCGCACGCGCTCAAGGCCGCCGGCCTGGACCATGTGCAGGTCTCGATCCAGAGCCCAGACCCCGCGGACAACGACCGCATCGCCGGCAACCGGTCGTTCGAGAAGAAGATCGCCGCCGCGCGCCTGGCCCGCGAGCTCGACTTCCCGCTGACGATCAACTGCGTCCTGCACCGCCAGAACCTCGACCGCATCGAGGAGCTGCTCGACCTCACGCTCGCGCTCGGCGCCCAGCGCCTGGAGCTCGCCAACACCCAGTACTACGGCTGGGCCGTGTCCAACCAGGAGGCGCTCATGCCCACGTGGGAGCAGCTCGAGCGCGGCGAGCAGGCCGTGCGGCGCTTCCGCGAGCGCGTGGGCCCGAAGGTCGACGTGCTCTGGGTCCTGCCCGACTTCTACGAGGACCTCCCCAAGCCGTGCATGGGCGGCTGGGGGCGCACCGCGATGGTGATCGCGCCCAACGGCGACGTGCTGCCCTGCCAGGCCGCCTCGACGATCCCCGGCCTGGAGTTCGCCAACGTCCGCGACCATCCGCTGGAGTGGATCTGGGCGCAGTCGGACGCGTTCGCGCGCTTCCGCGGCACCGACTGGATGCAGGAGCCGTGCCGCAGCTGCCCGATCGGGCGCCAGGAGGAGGACTTCGGCGGGTGTCGCTGCCAGGCCCTGCGGCTCGCGGGCGACGCCGCGGCGACCGATCCGGTCTGCCGTTACTCGCCCCACCACGACCGCATCGTCGCGGCGCGCGAATCGGCGAGGAACGACGACTTCGTCTACCGGACGATGAAGCGTCCCGCGCGCGTGTAACCAAGGGCCCCAAGGGCCCCGGTGCGCTAGAGGCCCAGCGCGCGCCGGACCGCCGGCACGTTGCGGCGCGAGACCGGCACCGCTTCGTGCGCCGGGCCCTCCATGATGAGCGACAGCTCGCCCCGCTGGCCGCGCTCGACCGCGCGCACGCAGCTGAGGTTGACGAGGAACCGCCGGTGCACGCGCAAGAACTCGCTGCCGGCGAGCTCCTCCTCGAGCTTGTCGATCCCACGGACGGAGGCCTGCAGGCGGCCTTCGTCGGTGACGAGCCAGACGTCGTTGCCGTCAGCCTCCGCGAAGCGGACCTCGGGGCGGTGCAGCAGCACCATGCGGTCGTCGTCGACGCCCACGATGCGGGGCTGCCGACCGCCGACGCTCGTCTGGACCTCCTGCTCGAGCGCCTCGCCGCCCTCGGCGTCGAAGAGCGCCAGGGCCCCGATGGGCTGATCGTCGAGGAAGACGGGCTGCAGGCTCAGCCGGCACGGCTCGCTGCTGACCCAGGTCACGATCTGGGTCGAGCCGGTCCAATCGTGGTCGGCGCGCGCCTGCTCGGTGGCATGGCGCGCGACGCGCCGCAGATCGAGGGCGGGCCGCCAGCGAACCGCCGGGTCGAGTGCCGGGACGTGCGCCGGCACGCCGAGGAGCAGGCTGGCGCTCTCGTCGGCGATGACGACCTTGCCGTTTGCGTCGAGGGCGGCGAGCGCCTGGTTGGACCGCCCGCGTACGCGGGTGAACGCAGCGGTGAGCTCGGCGCCGCTGTGCCGGGCACGCTGGCGCAGGATCGAGCGCGCGCCGCCGACTGCCTGCGAGAGCCACCCGGCTGCCTCCGAAGGCAGGTCCGTGCGCCACGTCGATACGTCGAGGACCGCGATCGGGTCCTCGGTCACCGCGTCGCGAACCGCGACGCCGGCGCAGACCCACTCCGAGAAGGCGCGGCACCAGTGCTCGGGCCCGCTGATCAGGACCGCCCCGGGCGCCTCGAGCGCAGTGCCCATCCCGTTGGTCCCGGTGGCCCACTCCGACCAGCACGACCACGGCGCCATGTTGCTGTCGTGCGCCCTGCGCAGCGTGTCCTTGTCGCCGTGGACGGTCAGGATGCGCCCGGCGCCATCGGCGACGGTGACCACGCCCCCGATGCTCTCGACCTCGGTCGCGATCGACGCGGCCGCGCCGCCGAGCTGGGCGAAGACGATCTCGTGCTCGAGCGAATGCTCGGCGGAGGGCTCGTCCTGCACCGACGCGGGCGGTGCCTGACGCAGGGTCGGATCCACGTGGTATTGCTCGCGACAGCGATACCAAGACGTGGCCACCTCGGGTCTGACCCCCCGGACACGGTCATCCCCAGCGAGAAAGCGTTCACGCGCTGCGGTCACCGCTTGGTACCGCTCCGCGTCGCTGCGACGGTGACGCTTTGCGGCCTGGCTCATGGGTGCGGTTGAGAGCTTACCCCGCCAGCGCGGGCGGGAACACAGCAGGTTCCCATGTGCACATACCTGCGCTGTGGGCGCGCGGACGAGTACAGGGTGGCGGGGCCGGGCGCCCCGTCAGATAGGCGCCCGGCCCGCCTTGCGGAGCCTGCGTACCCGGCTACACGCCGGTGTGAACCACCTCGTCGGTCTCGATCGGCTCGAGCTGGGAGATCTCGGAGCGGCGGTTCTCCCAGTGCGGCGGGATGCACATGTGGGTGCCGAGCTCGTCGAGCGATTCGTCGATGGTGAAGCCGGCCTCGTGCGACCAGGCCAGCTCGCACAGCGCGCCGCCCGGGCTGCGCATGTACATCGAGAAGAAGTAGCCGCGGTCCTTGGCCTCCGAGACGTCGGTGTAGCCGAGGCCGACCAGCCAGTCCTTGACCACCTGCTGGTTCTCGGAGTCCGCGACGTCGAACGCCTGGTGGTGGATCGTGCCCTCGCCGAAGGTCCATGACCCCTGCGGCAGGTCGGGCTCCTCGACCAGCTCCAGGATGCGCCCATGGCCGCCGTCGGTGCCGATCCGGAACTCGTGGTGCGGCCCCTCCGAACCGGTCTGCTCGCCGCGCATGCCCTGGGTGATGAAGGCGGCCTGCAGCTCGGGCTCGCGGACCGAGCACGTGGTGCCGTAGGCGCCGCGGATCGCCACGTCGGCGCCGACGCCGTGGGGCGACTCGAACGGCGCGCGCGGGTCGTTCTCGGTCACGCCGACGAGCTCGTACGGGATCCCGCACGGGTGCGCGAAGACGACGCGCTCCTTGCCGAAGCGGGTGAGCACCTCGTGGTCGACGCCCTTCTCGCCGAATCGGTCGGCCCAGAACCCGATCGCGTCGGCGGGCACCGAGAGCATGATCGACTTGAGCTGGTTGGTGCCGCGCTTGCCCATCCATCCGGCCTGGCGGTAGGGGAACGAGGTCAGCAGCGTGCTCGCATCGCCGACGCCGTTGCCGTAGTAGAGGTGGTAGATCGGGATCTCGCCGTCGAACAGGACGGTCTTCTTGACGCTCTTGAGGCCGAGGAGCCTCACGTGGAAGTCGTAGTCCTCCTGCGCGCCGCCCACGCAGAAGGTCAGGTGATGCGTACCGCGGATGGTTCCCGTGTTGGGCATTGGACTCCTCTCCTGCTGTGCGCTATGCGAACAGTTGTACGGCAACGAGACTCTATATCAACGAGCTCCTGCGATGGCCGGAATCCTGTCGGACGATCCGACGGGGAAGTGGCACGCGACGGCATGGTCGGTGCCGAGCTCGCGCAGCGGCGGCTCCTCGACCGCGCAGCGCTCCTGTGCGCGCGGGCAGCGGGTGCGGAAGCGGCAGCCGCTGGGCGGGTCGATCGGCGACGGCGGGTCGCCGCTGATCGCCGCCTCGGCCTTGCCCTTGGGTGCATTCGGGTCGGGGCTGGGGATCGAAGCCAGCAGCGCGACCGTGTAGGGGTGCATGGGCTGGCGGTAGAGGGCCTCGGCCGGCCCGATCTCGGCGAGCTTGCCCAGGTACATGACAGCGACGCGGTCTGAGACCTGCTTTACGAGCGCCAGGTCGTGGGCGATGAAGAGGTAGGAGAGCCCGAGCTCGTCGCGCAGCTGCTCGAAGAGGTTGAGCACCTGGGCCTGGATGAGCACGTCCAGCGAGGAGACCGCCTCGTCGCAGACGATGAGCGCCGGATCGAGGGTCAGCGCGCGGGCGATCGCCACGCGCTGCGCCTGGCCGCCGGAGAGCTGGCGAGGGCGCCGGCGCGCGAACACGTCGGCGTCCAGGCCGACGCGGTCGAGCACCTCGCGCACGCGCGCGCGGCGCTCGTCGCGCGAGCCCACTCCGTAGGCGACGAGCGGCTCCTCGACGATGTCGCGCACCTGCCACTTCGGGTCCAGCGAGCCGAACGGGTCCTGGAAGACCATCTGCATCGACCTGCGCGCTTCGAGCAGCGCCTTGCCGCGCAGGCCGACGAGCTCGGTGCCGCGCAGCGTGACCGAGCCGGACTTCGGCCGCGGCGCCTGCAGGAGCGAGCGCGCCAGCGTCGACTTGCCCGAGCCGGTCTCGCCGACGATGCCGAGCGTCTCGCCGGCGCGGACGTCGATCGACACGTCGGAGACCGCCTGCACGACGCCGCCCTTGACGCCGCCGCGCCCGCGCACGACGAACTCCTGCACGACGTTGCGCGCCTGCAGCAGCGGCTCGTCGCCGTTCGTGCTCAAGGGCTCGCCTCGCTCGCGCACGGGAACCAGCACGCCCACCTGTGGCCGGGCTCGCCCTCGGCGAACGGCGGATCGGACTCGCGGCACAGGTCGCGCCTGTTCGGGCAGCGCGGCTCGAAGGGGCAGCCCGGCGGCAGCGCCGCGAGGTCGGGCGGGCGGCCGGGCACGACCGGCAGGCGCGCGTGGGGCGGGCGCTCGACGCGCGGGATCGCCTCGAGCAGCGCCTGGGTGTACGGCATCCGCACGTGCGCGAAGAGCTTGCCGGTCGGCGCCTGCTCGACCGCGCGCCCCGCGTACATGACGACGACCTCGTCGGCGAAGCTCGCGGCCAGGCCGAGGTCGTGGCTGATCATGATCAGGGCCATCCCCAGCTGGCGCTGAAGGTCGCGCAGCAGCTCCATGATCTGCGCCTGCGTGGTCACGTCGAGCGCGGTCGTCGCCTCGTCGGCGATGAGCAGCTTGGGCTTCGAGGCCAGGGCGATCGCGATGACGACGCGCTGGCGCATGCCGCCCGAGAGCTGGTGCGGGTACTCGTGGTAGCGCTGCTCGGGAAGCGGCAGGCGCACGAGGGCGAGCAGCTCGACCGCCCGCTTGCGCGCAGCGCCGCGATCGAGGTCGAGGTGGGTGCGCACCGCCTCGATCACCTGCGCGCCGACCCGCATCGTCGGGTTCAGCGAGCGCGAGGGATCCTGGAAGACCATCGCCACGCCGGCGCCGCGCAGTCGGCGCATCTGCCTGTCGGAGAGCCCGACGAGCTCGCGGCCGTCGAACCGGATCGAGCCCGACACCGTCGCCGTCGGCGGCAGCAGGCCCATGACCGCGCGCGAGCTGACCGTCTTGCCCGAGCCCGACTCGCCGATGACGGCCAGCGTGCGCCCGGAGGCCACCGAATAGCTCAGCCGGTCGACCGCGCGCACGCGCCCGCCGGCGGTGCGGAAGTCCACGCGCAGGTCGCGCAGCTCGAGCAGCGCGCCGCCCGACGCCGCGTCCTCGACGCGCGCGTCGACCTCGACGGGCTGCGTGGCGCCGTCGCTCACAGGGCGCTCCAGCGCGAGCGCAGCGCGTCGCCGAGCAGGTTGAACGACAGGACGGTCACGAAGAGGAAGACGCTGGGCACCAACACCAGTCGGGGCTCGGCCGAGAGGATCCCCTGTCCGTCGAAGATCATGTTGCCCCAGCTCGGGTCGGGCGGCGGGATGCCAAGGCCGAAGAAGCTCAGCGCGCCCTCGAGGATGATGATCACACCCATCCCGAGCAGCCCGAAGGTCACGAGCTGGGGCAGGATGTTCGGGGCGACGTGGCGCAGCAGGACGCGCGGGCTGCTCGTCCCCGACAGCCGCGAGGCGAGGATGAAGGTGCGCTCGCGCAGGCGCAGCGTCGCGGCCCGCGAGATGCGCGCGAAGGCGGGCACGCTGAAGAACGACAGAGCGAGGATCGTGTGGAACTCGCTGGGGCCGAGGCTCTGCGCGATGGCAAGCGCGATGACGAGCGCCGGGAAGGCGATGAGCACGTCGAGCACGCGCATGAGAACGAGGTCCAGCGCGCCGCCCCAGTAGCCGGCGAAGGCGCCGACCGAGCCGCCGAGCACCAGCCCGATGAGCTGCACGGTCAGCGCGATCTCGATCGAGGAGCGCCCGCCGTAGAGGATCCGCGACCAGATGTCGTTGCCGACCGGGTCGGTGCCGAGGATGTGGCCGCTCGACCACGGCTCGATGTTCGCGTTGAGGATGTTCCCGCCGGTCGGCCTGCCCACGGGGCCGATGAGCGGCCAGATGAAGAAGAGGAACAGCAGGAAGGCGAGGACCGCCCCGGGGACGACGACGTCGAGTGAGCGCAGCCACCCGCGCCGGCGCTCGATCGGCTCGCCGGCGGCCGGCGCCAGCGTCAGCGCGCTGGTCGCGACGTGCGGCTCGGCCTCAGGAAGCTGCGCGCCCATAGCGGATCCGCGGGTCGAGCACCGAGTACAGGAGGTCGGTGATGAGGTTGGCCAGCACGACGATCACGGCGAGCACGAGGACAATCCCCTGCACCACGAGGATGTCGCGGTTGTTGATCGCTTCCAGCAGCGCCCCGCCGATGCCCGGCAGCGAGAAGATCGACTCGATGATCACCGTGACGCCGATGAGCGTCCCGATGTTCAGGCCGACGACGGTGAGCAGGCCGAAGAGCGAGTTGGGCAGCGCGTGGCGGGCGAGCACGCGCCAGGGCCCGACGCCCTTCGCCTTCGCGGTCACCACGTAGTCCTCGCCCTGCATCTGCTCGAGGATGTCCGCGCGCAGCAGCCGCGTGTAGAAGCAGAACAGCGGGAAGCCGATCGAGATCGCCGGCAGCGTCAGTGACTTGATGAACGGCCAGATGCCGTCCGCCGGGTTGACGTAGCCGATCGCCGGCAGCCACTCGAGCTTGACCGCGAAGACGTAGACGAGCAGCAGCGCGAGCACGTAGTTGGCCACCGACAGCCCGACCATGCTCGTCGCCATCGTGATGCGGTCGACGATGCCATTGGGCTTGCGCGCGGCGAGCAGCGCGACCGGAACCGTGAACAGCAGCGAGACGATGAGCGCGTAGGCGAGCAGCTCGAAGGTCACCGGCAGGCGCTCGTTGAGGATCGACGTCACCGACTGGTCGCTGGCGAACGAGCGCCCGAGGTCGCCGGTGAGCGCGTGGCCGAGCCAGTCGAAGTAGCGGGTGAGGAACGGCTGGTCGAGGTTGAGCTTGTCGCGCAGCTCCTGGATCTGCTGCTGCGTGGCGTTGATGCCCAGCAGCTGCTGGGCGGCATCGCCCGGGAGGCGGTTGACGACCAGGAAGGTCAGGAACGTCACGCCCCAGAGCACGGGGATCGCGGTGGCTATGCGGTACACGATCAGCCGCGCGGTCGGCGACCGCATCGCGCTCCTCGACGCGCGCGGGACTGCAGGCGGCGCCGTTGCGAGCGAGGGCGTGCTCATGCCACCGGTTGTGCCCGGTACGTCAGAGATCTCCTCCTGCTCCTCCTGCTGTGCGCGATGCGCACACTCGTGCGCAACCGTGCCTGGACCGTACTCGGGTTCCGAACAACCGTCAAATGACGGCGGCTGCTGCCTGACCCCCGTTCCTGCGCGCCGCGTCGAGCGCGTCGGAGATGCGTCCGGCGGCGCCCAGGAGCTCGGGCAGCATGGCCTCGCGCAGCTGCTCGACGGACACGCGCGCCGCGGCGACGGCGACGTTCAGCGCGGCGATCGTGCGCCCCTCGCAGCGCAGCGGCGCGGCGATCGAGCGCAGCCCGATCTCGAGCTCCTGGTCAACGAGCGCCCACCCGCCGGCGCGGACGCGATCGATCGTCGCGCGCAGCGCGCGGCGGTCGACCACCGTGCGCTCGGTGAACGGCTCGAGCTCTGCCCCGGCGAGGAAGGCGTCGAGCTCGGGGTCGGGCAGCGCCGCGAGCAGGACGCGGCCCATGCCGGTGCAGTGCGCGGGCAGCCGCGTGCCCACACCGAGGGAGATGGTCATGATCCGCCGCGTGGGGACGCGCGCCACGTAGACGACGTCGGGGAGGTCGAGCGTCGCCACCGAGCACGACTCCTTCGTGCGGTCGGCGAGCTCCTCCATGAGCGGCTGGGCGGTCTCCCAGAGGTTCAGCGACGACAGGTACGCCCAGCCCAGTGAGAGCACCCGTGGCGTCAGCGAGAACAGCCGCCCGTCGGAGCGCACGTGACCGATCTCCTCCAGCGTGAGGAGGATCCGCCGCGCGGTCGCGCGCGTGATGCCGGTCAGCCGCGCGACCTCGCTCAGCGTCAGCGCAGGCCGCTCGCGCGAGAAGACCTGGATGACGGCCATCCCGCGCTCGAGCGACTGCAGCGACTGCCTGCGGTCGCCGTCCTCGATGCCCGCCTGCGAACTCAGACGGTCAGCTCCTCACCGACGAAGCCGGCCACGGCCTCGCAGGCATCGGCCGTCTCGTCGAAGACGAGGTGGCCGGCGCCCGGCAGCGTCCGCACCTCGGCGCCCGGGATGTGCTGCGCCCAGAACGGCGCCTGGCCCACCGGGACGACGCGGTCGGCCTCGCCCCAGAGGATCAGGGTCGGCATGGTCAGGCGGTGTAGCCAGCGGCTGAGCTTGAGGTCGTACGGCCGCGCCCAGAGCACCCGCGCGGCTGAGGTCAGCTCGCGGTAGCTGTCGGCGAGGAACTCGGGCGTGGGCGGCACAGGGACATGGCCCTCGAAGACCGAGAGGTCGGTGCACAGGTAGGCGCCGAGCTCGGGGCCGGGGATGGTGAAGATGTCCTGGGTCGGGTGCTCGTCGACCTTGAGGCCCACCGGCGCGACGAGGACAAGGCGGCGGATCCGCTCGGGGTGGTCGGCCGCGAAGTTGGCCCCGATCCAGCCGCCCATCGAGTGGCCGATGAGCGAGATCTCGCCGAGCCCGAGCTCGTCGAAGAGGTCGAGGTAGTGCCGGCGGTAGTCGTGGACGTCGTCGATCGACGGATCGTCGGCGCTGGCGCCGAAGCCCGGGTGGATCGGCACGACGAGCCTGAAGCGCTCGGCCAGCGGCAGCAGCGCGTCGAAGCCGGTGACCGTCCCGGCGCCGTGCAGGTAGACGAGCGGCTCACCTTCCCCGGCGCTCTGCACGACGGTCTGGATGCCGTTGATCGAGAGGGTCTGGCTGGCGTAGCCGGCCATCTACTTGACCCCCGCGAAGACCGGCTCCGGTGCGGTGGCGCTCGTCGCCCGGGCACGCACCCGCGGGATGACCTCCTTGGCGAACATGTGCATGTTCTTGATCGCCTTCCACTCGGGCATGTCGCCGTGCTGGAGGACCATGAGCATCCGGCTGCACTGCGCCTCCTCGGCCCAGTGCGAGAGCGTGTCGGCGACGGTGTCGGGCGAGCCGCAGATGATCCGGCCGATCGAGACCATGTCGTCCCACGTCGCCTTCGTCCCCTCCGAGAGCGCGGCCGACTGCGCCCGGCGCAGGTACTCGTCGCGCGAGACGTAGCCCGGCGGCGAGAGCAGGTGGTTGGGCACGCGGTGCATCCAGGAGAAGAACTTCTCGATGTGCGGGCGCGCCTCGCGGACCGCCTCCTCGTCGGTGTCGGCGACATAGCAGATGACCGTGAAGATCGTGTCGTCCGGCTGCACGGTCCAGCCGCGCTCGGCGGCGATCTCGCGGAAGTTGGCCATCGCCTTGAGCTGCTGCTCGATCGGCGTGAAGACGATCGAGTAGCCGGCGCGGAGGTCGGCGGCGAGGTCGACGGTCGCCCTGCTGCCCGACCCGACGATGTAGATCTTCGGGTACGGCTTCTGCATCGGCCGCGGCCACACGTTGAGGTGGCGGTAGTTGTAGAACCGGCCGTCGTGGCGGATCGGTCCGTCCTCGGTCCAGGTCTTGAGGATGATCCCCAGGCTCTCGCGGAAACGGTCGCGGGCCGTCGTCGGGTTGATCTGGCCGGCGTTGGACCAGTACTCCATGCCGGTGCCGAGCGGGAAGCCGAACTCCATCCGGCCGCCCGACATGACGTCGAGCATCGCGTACTCCTCGGCGACGCGCGACGGCCAGGAGAGGTTGATGGGGATGCCGGCGACGAGGATCTTCACGCGCTTGGTCAGCGCGGTGAGGTAGCCGGCGCGCACCGTGGTGCCGGGCTGCAGGCTGTAGACCGTCTGGTGGTGCTCGTTGACCGCGATGGCGTCGAAGCCGAGCTGCTCGGCCAGCAGCATCTCGCGGGTCCAGCGCTGGTAGAGCTCGTACGCGACGTCGGGACGGAAGTTCGCGTTGGGGTAGGTGACCCACGTGGAGTCGTACTTGCTGCTGTCCGGTGGCTCGTCGATGTAGTGGTGATGGTTGAAGAGATAGAACTCGATGTCGTCGAACACGTTCACCGGACAGACCCTCTCCTCTGTTCGCGATGCGCACAGGTGTGCGCTCGTCGGATGCTCGCGCTTGTGAACGCCAGGTGTCAAGCAATGGGTGCGGGGGCGGCGGCCGAATGACGAAGGTCACCTTCGACAGCGAGCTGCGCGCCCACAACGAGCGGCTGCGGGCGGCGACCGGCATTCGCGCCGGCGAGCGCGTGCTCGACGTCGGATGCGGCGCGGGGCAGACCACGCGCGACGCGGCGCGCGCCGCGGCGCCGGGGGAGGTGCTCGGGGTCGACGTCTCGGGCGCGGCGCTGGAGCGGGCCCGCGAGCTCACCGCCGCGGAGGGCCTGGGCAACGTCGTCTACGAGCAGGGCGACGCGCAGGCGCATCCGTTCGCGGCGGGGCGCTTCGACGTCGCGATCAGCCGCTTCGGCGTGATGTTCTTCGCCGATCCCGTCGCCGCGTTCGCCAACATCGGGAGCGCGCTTCGCAACGGCGGCCGGATCGTGCTCCTCGTGTGGCAGCCCCGTGAAGCCAACGCCTGGGACGTCGCGATCGACGACGCGATCGGGCTCTCGGCCGCGGCGGCTGCCGAGCTTGACCACTTCTCCCTCGGCGACCCGACCCGCACCGAGCGCGTCCTCAAGCGCGCGGGCTTCGGCGGGATCGGCTTCGAGGACGTCGACGAGCCCATGTTCTTCGGCGCCGACGGCGACGAGGCGCTCGAGTGGGTGACGGGGTTCCAGTACGTCAGCCATGCGCTCTCGGCGATGGGCGCCACCGACCGCGAGGCCGCGATCGAGAGGCTGCGGGCCATGCTCGCCGCGCGCCGGACCGCCGACGGCGTGACCTTCCGGTCGCGCGCCTGGCTCGTGACGGCGCGCCGCTGAGCGCGCTCAGTACGCCTGCCGGTACAGCGCGACGATCTCGTCCCTCGTGGCCGCCTGGGGGTTGAACCCGGGGCTGCCGCTGTCGAGGGCCGCCTGGGCCATGTCCTGCACGACCCGGTCGAAGTGGTCGCGCTCGACCCCCGCGGCCGACAACGAGGGGATCTCGAGGTCGGCGTTGAGCGAGTCCAGCTCCTCGACGAGGCACTCGCACGCGGCCTCGTCGGCATCGTCGCCGGTCGCCAGGCCCATCTCGCGGGCGATCGTCGCGTAGCGGCCGGGGGCGCCGCCGACGCTGAAGCGGGTGACGGTCGGCAGCAGCAGCGCGTTGCTCAGGCCGTGAGCGAGATGGAAGTGCGCGCCGATCGGCCGGCTCATGCCGTGCACGAGCGCGACCGAGGCGTTGGAGAACGCGGCGCCTGCCAGCGTGGCGCCGAGCATCATCGCCTCGCGCGCCTCCTCGTCGTCGGGGTGCTCGACGGCGCGGCGCATGTGCGCGCCGATGAGCCGCGCCGCCTTCAGCGCGAGCATGTCGGTGAGCACGGTGGCCTTCTTGGAGACGTAGGCCTCGATCGCGTGGGTGAGCGAGTCCACGCCGACCCACGACGTCAGGGCCGGCGGCGTGGACATCGTGAGCCTGTAGTCGGAGATCGCAACGCGGGCCATCAGGTGGCCGTCGAGCATCATCATCTTCACGTCGCGCTCGGTGTCGGTGATGACGGCCACGCGCGTGACTTCGCTGCCGGTGCCGGCGGTGGTCGGCACGGCGACGAGCGGCAGGCCGGCGCTCGGGACCTGGTGGTAGCCGGCGAAGTCGCGTACGTCGCCGTCGTTGGTGTGCGCCACCGCGGCCGCCTTGGCCGTGTCCATCGGGCTGCCGCCGCCGATGGCGACGACTCCGTCGGCCTCGTGGGCGCGCAGCGCGTCGAGGGCGCCGTGGACGTTGGCGAGCGTCGGGTCGGGCTGGACGTCCCCGAAGACCTCGACCGCGAGGGCCGCGGCGCGCAGGCGCTCGACGAGGGGGCCGGCCGGGCCCTCGTCGAGCAGGAAGCGATCGGAGACGACGAGCGGGCGCTCGATCCCGACGCGGGCGACGTGGTCCGCCAGATCGTCGGACGTGCCGCCGCCGATCAGCAGGTCCTGGGGCAGGTGCAGCTCGATGAGGGCGTCGCTCGCCATGTCGTCTCCTCTCCGGGGGTATCAGGGTTCCTACCCCTCGTGTAGCTTGCCCGACCATGCCTGGCACGGACGGAACGGTCAACGGCGAGTACGGGGTCGCGGTCCGCCGCCGCGAGGATCCGCCGCTCATCAAGGGAGAGGGGACCTACACCGACGACGTCCACGCGCCCGGCGCGCTGCACGCCGTCTTCGTGCGATCAGAGGTCGCCCATGGCCGGATCGTCTCGGTCGACACCTCCGACGCGGCGAGCGCGCCCGGCGTCGCCGGCGTCTACACGGCCGCCGACCTCGGCCTCAAGCCGTTCGGCCCGGGCCCGATGGCGCCCGACGACATGCTGCGCGAGGTCCTGGCCACCGACACCGTGCGCTTCCAGGGCGAGGCCATCGCGCTGGTGGTGGCCGAGACGCGCGAGGCGGCCGTCGACGCGGCCGAGCTCGTCGAGGTCGAGGTCGAGCCGCTGGACATCGTCGTCGACCCCGAGCGCGCGGTCGAGGACGGCGCGCCGCTGCTCTTCCCCGGCAAGGGCACGAACGTCGCCTTCGCCACCGAGCCGAAGGACACCGACGTCATGGGCGACGCCGACGTGGTGGTCAGCGCGCGCTACGTCAACCAGCGCCTCTCGGCCGTGCCGATGGAGCCCGCTGCCGCGGTGGCGGTGCCCGAGAACGGCGGCATCCACCTGTGGGTGCCCTGCCAGGCCCCGCACTCGGCGCGCGATGTCGCCGCCGAGTCGCTCGGCCTCGAGAAGGACGCCGTCCGGGTCACGATCCCGAACGTCGGCGGCGGCTTCGGCGCGCGGATCCCGCCCTACCCCGAGCAGATCGCGCTCGCGGCGGCCGCGCTGCGGCTCGAGCGCCCGGTGCGCTACGTCGAGAGCCGCTGGGAGACGATGATCGCGATGCAGCACGGCCGGGCCCAGGTCCAGGAGGTCGAGCTGGGGGCCAAGGCGGACGGCACGCTCGTCGGCATCAAGGTGCGGGTCATCGCCGACTGCGGCGCCTACCCGGGCGACGCGGTGCTGATGCCGTTCCTCACCGGCCAGATGTCGTCGGGCGTCTACCGCATCCCGCGCGTCGACTTCGCCTATCGCGCGGTGGTCACCAACACGACGCCGATCGGCGCCTACCGCGGCGCCGGGCGCCCCGAGGCGACGGCGCTGGTCGAGCGCGCGATGGACCAGCTTGCGGCCAGGCTCGACATGGACCCCGCCGAGCTGCGCCGGCGCAACTTCATCCCGCCCGACGACTTCCCGCACCAGACCGTCGCGGGCGCCCGGTACGACTCGGGCGAGTACGCGCGGGCGCTCGACCGCGTGCTGGAGGCGGCCGGCTACGACGACCTGCGCGCGCAGCAGGCCAAGCGCCGCGAGAACGGCGCCCTGCGCCAGCTCGGGATCGGGCTGTGCACGTACGTCGAGCTCACCGGGCTGGGGGTCGAGGTCGGGACCTGCACCGTCGGCGAGGACGGGACGGTGACGGTGAAGACCGGCACCTCGCCGCAGGGCCAGGGCCACGAGACGACCTGGGCGCAGCTCGTGTCCTGGACGCTCGGCGTCCCGATGGCCGACGTCAGGATCGTCCACTCCGACACCGCCCACGTGCCGCGCGGCATGGGGACGATGGGCTCGCGCACGCTGCAGGTGGGCGGCAGCGCGATGATCAACGCCACGCGCGAGGTCCTCGAGAAGGGCCGCCAGCTCGCGGGCCATCTCCTGGAGGCCTCGCCCGACGACGTCCAGGTCGTGCCGGGGGAGGGACTGGGCGTGGCTGGCACGCCGTCGGCGACGATCTCGTGGGCAGAGCTGGCCAAGGCGGCAGCCGACCCGAGCAGGCTCCCCGAGGGGATGGAGCCCGGCCTGGATGCGATCAACGACTTCGAGACGCCGGACTCCAGCTACCCGTTCGGTGCCCACATCGCGGTCGTCGAGGTCGACGTCGAGACCGGGATGACCGACCTGATCCGCCACGTCACCGTCGACGACTCGGGCAAGATCGCCAATCCGCTGCTCGCCGAGGGCCAGATCCACGGCGGCATCGCGCAGGGCGTCGCGCAGGCGCTCTACGAGGAGATGGCCTACGACGAGGACGGCAACTGCCTGACCGGCTCGCTGACGAGCTACGCGCTGCCGACCGCCGCCGAGCTGCCGATGTTCGAGACCGCGCGCACCGAGACGCCGTCGCCGCTGAACCCGCTTGGGGCGAAGGGCATCGGAGAGTCGGGCGCGATCGGCGCGACGCCGGCCGTGTGGAACGCGGTCGTCGACGCGGTCTCGCACTTCGGGGTCGGCAACGTCGACATGCCTGCGACGCCGCAGCGCGTGTGGACGGCGATCCAGGAGGCCAAGGAGGGCGCGCCCGCCTGAGCCCCGCCAAGGAGGGCGCGCCGGCCTGAGCCCCCGGGGCTCAGGCGCTGCGGCGCGCCTCCCTCACGAGCACGAGCACGAGCACCGTGAGGGTGAAGATGCCCAGGAACGGCGCGAGGTCGAGCGGGCCGCTGGGGGTGTGCAGCAGCGGGAGTCCCTGGCTGCGGGCGCGCTCGGGCGCGGGGTCGTTCGGCTTGGGACTCGAGCTCGCCTGGCGCTGAGCCTTGACTGCGACCTGCAGCTCGCCGTTCGCGGGCCCGGTCGCGGTGGGCGGGATCGCCGCCTGGCTCTGGCCGGAGTTCGAGCCCGTCGCCCCGGTGGCGCAGCCGGTGCGCGACAGCGTGCGCAGCCGCCGCAGGCCGCTGCGCTCGAGCGCGGCGATGCGCGCGCGACGCAGGCCGGTGATGCGCTGCACCTGCGCGCGCGTGCGCGCGTGACGCAGGCCGACGCCGGCGCGTAGCGTCAGGACGCGGCGTTCGCTGCGCGGCATCTGGCCGAGGCACGCCTCGCGGGCGAGCACGGCGCGTCGCAGCGCGCGGTCGTGCCGCTGCGCCTTCGCGTGCGGACCGCCCGCCGCGTCGCTCGAACCGCCGCCGGACCGGGTCGCGCCGCCGCCCGAGCCGCCTTGGCCCGACCCCGACTGCGCAGAGCCGCTCTGGTTCGCCGCCGGGCTGGCTCCGGCTTTCGCCGTCCCGCCGGCGCTCTGCCCGCTTTGAGCCGTCGAGCCGGTCTGGCCGCTCGCGGTGCCGGTCACCGTCTTCGCCGCCTGGCTCGCCTGGCCGCTTGCGGTCTGCGCCGCTCCGCCTGCCTGACTCGACGGGCTCGGCACCGAGGGCGTGGTCACCGTCGGCGTCGTCACGCTCGGCGTGGTCACCGTCGGCGTGGTCACGGGCGGCGTGACCGGCGTCGGCGGCACGGTCACCGTCGGCACCGTCACGGGCGGCACGGTGACCGATGGCACGGTCACCGGCGGGACTCCGGGCGTCCCCGTCAGCGGCGGCTGCTGGGCGCTCGCCGGCAATGCGAACATCGTGGTCGAAGCGGCGGCAACCCCAAGCCACCAGCGTCGAGACATCTCGTTCCCCCTTCGCGTTCACCTTCGGTTTCCCGAGCCTGAAACCTGTAAAACGCTCGCCTGAACGAACGGGGGGTGGGCGTCCTGTACATTGTGCAAATTCCGGACATGTATGCGGTCTCCGAACATCTCCGGGGGGCGGGCAGGTGAGGGTCGTCGTGGCGCCGGTCGCCGAGTTCAAGCCCGGCGATCGCCGGATCATCACGATCGGGGGACGGTCGATCGGCGTGTTCCGGATCGGCGATCGCTTCTTCGGCATCCGCAACCGCTGCCCGCACCAGGGCGGGCCGCTGTGCATCGGGCGCGTCGCGCCGTGGGCGCGCTCCAGCGGCCCAGGCGACTTCGAGATGGAGGACGAGGTCTCGCTCCTCGCGTGCCCGTGGCACGGCTGGGAGTACGAGCTCTCCACCGGGCAGTCGTTCCTCGGCCCCGGCGAGCCCGGCGTCAAGGCCTACGACGTCGTGGTGGAGAAGGGCGACGCGATCGTGCAGGAGGGCAAGCGGCACGGCCGCGAGCCCGGGCCCTACGTGGCCGAGACGTTCCCCGTCTACGTGGAGGAGGACTACGTTGTCGTCGATGCCTGAGTCGCCCCCACCGCTGATCCGGACACGTTCCGGGGGTGTGTCGTGCTCATAGACGCCGACGTCCATCCGCACGCGCTGCCGCACCAGCTCGCACCGCACCTGGACGAGCGCTGGCGCTCGCACCTCGAGCGCCTGGGCACGCGCGTGGCCGGCGCGCTGGCGATCTACCCGCGCGTGCGCAACGCGGGCTTCCGCGTCGACGCGTGGCCCGAGGGCGGCTTCCCGGGCTCCGACCTCACCCTCCTCCAGAAGCAGCTGCTCGACGAGTACGGCATCGACTACGCCGTGCTCACGCCGCTGCAGAACCAGGTCTACGGCGGCGAGGCGCCCGAGTTCGGCGCCGCGCTGTGCCGCGCCGTCAACGGCTGGATCCAGACCGACTGGCTCGACCCCGAGCCGCGGCTGCGCGGCTCGATCTCGATCGCCTTCGAGCACGCCGACGTCTCGGTCCCGGGGGTCGAGCGGCTCTCGGGGGGCAGGCGCCGGGGGGGGGGGGGGGTGCCCCCCCCCGCCCCGG
>Ga0081540_1000313_pt1 | contig 50236 bp, 51 predicted proteins | sample TabmetS2T1R1_FD_71024 | JGI IMG/M metagenome (GOLD analysis project Ga0081540, IMG submission 71024) | Tabebuia heterophylla rhizosphere microbial communities from the University of Puerto Rico - S2T1R1 | ecosystem: Host-associated > Plants > Roots > Rhizosphere ...
GGGGTGCGGCCGATGTGGGACAGGACAGATTACGGAGGGGCCCCCAGCCGGTGTCGCCGGGAGGGAAGGCCCACGCTACCGCCGAGCATCTCGCCCGGCGCAGCTTCGGCAAGCTGGTCGCCTTCCTCGCGGCGCGCAGCGGCGACGTCGCGGCGGCGGAAGACGCGCTGGCTGACGCGTTCGCCGCCGCCCTCGCCGACTGGCCGCGCAACGGCGCGCCCGACAATCCGGAAGCCTGGCTGATGACCGTTGCCAAGCGTCGCCTGATCGACGCGGCGCGCCGCCGCCAGACCAGTGCCGAGGCGGCCGGATATCTCACGCTGATGGCGCAGGAGCTCGACGACGTGCAAGAGGCCGAGATCCCCGACCAGCGCCTCGCGCTGATGTTCGCTTGCGCCCATCCGGCGATCGATCAAAGCGTGCGCGCGCCGCTGATCCTGCAGACCGTGCTCGGCTTCGATGCGGCGACGATCGCCTCGGCGTTCCTCGTCTCGCCCGCGACCATGGCGCAGCGGCTCGTCCGCGCGAAGACGAAGATCAAGGAGGCCGGCATTCCGTTTCGGGTGCCGGAGCGCAGCGATCTGCCCGAACGGCTCGATGCGGTGCTGGCGGCGATCTATGCGAGCTTCGGCGAAGGCTGGTCCGATCCGGCCGGCACCGAGACGCGCCGGCGTAACCTCGCCGAGGAGGGCATCTGGCTCGGCCGGCTGGTCGTCTCGCTCATGCCCAAGGAGCCCGAGGCGCTCGGGCTTCTGGCGCTGATGCTGCACGCCGAAGCGCGCCGCGGCGCGCGCCGAGACGCGAGCGGCGAATACGTGCCACTCGCCGAGCAGGATCCGGCCGCCTGGGACGACGCGCTGATCGACGAGGCGGAGGCGCTGCTCACGCGCGCGAGCGCAATCGCATTGTCCGGCGAAGTGGATGCTGGTTCGCCGCAAGACAATGCGACGAAAATCAATGCGATCGGCCGGTATCAGCTCGAAGCGGCGGTGCAATCGGCGCATGTGGCGCGGCGGCGGACCGGCGCGACGGACTGGGCGGCGATCGCGCAGCTCTATGCGGCGCTCTATGAGATGACCCATTCGCCGGTGGTGGCGATCAACCGCGCGGTCGCGACGGCCGAGACGCGCGGACCGGCCGCAGGCCTCGCCGCGCTCGATGAGATCGCGATCGACGGGCGGCTGGTCGAGTATCAGCCTTATTGGGCGGCACGCGCGGGCCTGTTGGCGCGCCAGGGCGACGTCGCCGAGGCCGACCTCGCCTATCAGCGCGCCATCGGCCTCGAGCCCGATCCCGCCGTGCGCCGGTTCCTGGAGCGGCGGCGGGCGGAGTTGCGCGACTGAGCCGCTGGCTACCGCTCCACGCCGGCCAGCGAGCCGAACGGCGTCGACTCGAGCAGCCTCGGCAGGGGCCGCGACGCATAATAGTAGACGTCCTGAATGTTGGTCGGACGAAGCACGCCGTTGCGGGTGTCTCCGGCAAAGCCACGCAGCGGCAGATCGCCGAGATCGTCATTGCCACCATGCACCACGCGCGTGCTCTCAATCGTGCGGCGCTCTATCTTGCGCACGCGCAGAACGGACAGGCGACCTGCCTCGCTCTCGGACGGCTGCGCCGTCTCCTTCGACGCAGCCGGTTGATCACCTGCATCTCGATCCGCCTGCAACAGCACCGATGCGACTTCCGGCATGCGCGTCACGAGATTGGCGATCGCATCGTCGGCACCGACGGGCGCGCCGCGCTGCGGCGATGTCCACGACGGACAATGGCGGTCGACATTGGGCCAGGCTTGCGGCCTGCATGGCATCGCCGGCGAGCCAGACATGTGCTCGGCCACGACGATCGGCGTCACGTCCTGCCTCGTCTGCAATGTGCGCGCGCTCCCGGAGGCAGGATCGGCAACCCGGCCAAAAACTCCAACAAGCGCCACCACGGTAGCGGCACTGAGGGACACCACCACGATCTTGACGTGGGTGGTGCGGTTGGCGGACCACGACGAGCCAGTCATGACAAGTCCTCCCGCTCGTACCTGCACGTCTCAATGGGCGGCGTCAGCAGGTCCCAGCGCATACTTGCGCAGGGTTGCCATGACACGGCGCCGCGTGGCCGACGGACTCTCGCCGAACATCAACCGGTACTGAACGGAAAATCTGCCAAGCTCGAGAAAACCGAAGCGCATTGCGATCTGCGTGACGGTTTCTCGCGCGCTGCGTTGCGAGAGCATCGCCTTGCGCGCCTCTCTCATCCTTATTGCGCGAACGAAGCGACACGGCGTCATCTCATGCACGGTTCGGACGGCGGTTCGCAGCGTTCGCTGGCTCACACCGCTGATGACGCAGAGTTCGTCGATGCGGAGAGGCTCTCCGAGCCGCGCACAGGCCAAGTCCTCGATCCGATCGACGATCTGGCAATAATATTGGTATTGGCCTGTTTGGCGCAGGGTTGCTTGCAGAGGCTTGGGCGGTTGGCGCCACATGGCTTCACGGATGTACGTATCACCACCTCGATCTTCGGGGCTGAGCGTCCCAACCGAAATTGCTCTTAGGTCCAATGCGGATACTTCTTTGGTGCAATACGTGGCGTCAGGTCCGCCTGCCCCACGGCAATGTCGGATTCTGCATAGGAACGTTGCTCGGGCACCGCTAGGACTGTTGTGATCTCGGGCGTGGCACCGTCCCTCCTCCAGCCCCTCCCCAAGGTGCGCTGCGCCCGAGGTCGCCGTCCGGAGGGCGGAATGGTTGAGCGAATGGCCGTCGCGGTTTCAGCGACCGGCTTTCATGGGTCTTGGGGTAATCACTGGGCGCCGATGCGCTGACTGGCCGCAGTGCGGGCCCGATCGCTCGGCGGGGCGCTATACCGATCACCTTTATTCAGGAGCCGCTGGTCTGAGCCTCGGATAAGGTGCGCCGGCAATTGGCACCTGATTCCGGGACGTTTGACCATGGCCGAGCTGACGTGGCGCGCGCAGAGCATCGGCACGGTCGCCGACTTTCTGACCGCCGCCGAGTGCGACGGTTACATCCGCCTGAGCGAGTCGACGGGGTTCGAAGAGGCCCCGGTGACCACCGGTAGCGGCATGGTCATCATGAAGGAGGTGCGCAACAACGATCGCGCGATGATCGACGATGCGGCTCGGGCGGGTGACCTCTATCGACGCCTCTCGGGCCTGCTGCCGCCTCGCTTCAACGACAAATGGGAGCCGATCGGACTGAACGAGCGGCTGCGGCTCTATCGGTACGACGTCGGCCAGCAGTTCGACTGGCGTCTGGACGGATCTTATGAGCGGGACAACGGCGAGCGCAGCTACTTCACCTTCATGGTCTACTTGAACGACGACTTCCAAGGCGGCGCCACGTCGTTCCGGGACGGCCATGGCACGCCGGTCGGCGGCCTGCTTCACGTGACGCCCAAGAAGGGGATGGCGCTCCTGTTCTACCACCCGATCCCGCATCGCGGCGATCCGGTCACCGCGGGACGAAAATACGTCCTGCGGACCGACGTGATGTATGCCTACCGCCGGGGCGAGGGCCAAATCAGCCCGTAAACTGATGGGCCAGCGCCAATTTCCCGATATTTACCAGTCCGTTAAACATGGTGACCGATTCTTTGCATATGACGTTATAATACTACCCTGCTCGGCTTGGGACGGCTCGAGCCCGTGTTCAGAGTTTGGTTCAGGAGTTCTCCATGGCCCCGCGCGCCTATTGGAAAGGCTATCTCAAGCTGTCGCTGGTCTCGTGCCCGATCGCGCTCTATCCGGCCGCATCGTCGAGCGAGCGTGTCTCCTTTAATCGCATCAACAAGAAGACCGGCAACCGGCTGAAGCAGCTCCTCGTCGACGGCGAGACCGGCGACCCGGTCGAGAAGGAAGACATCGGCCGCGGCTACGAGGTGGCCAAGGGCGAGTACATCCAGGTCGAGGACGAGGAGATCGAGAAGATCAAGATCGAGTCGAGCCGCACCATCGACATCGACACCTTCGTGCCGCGCTCCGAGATCGACGAGCGCTACCTGGACAGCCCCTACTACATCGTGCCGACCGACCAGGTCGGCCAGGAGGCGTTCGCGGTGATCCGCGACGCCATCCGCGAGAAGAAGATGGTCGCGCTCGCCCGCGTGGTGATCAGCCGCCGCGAGCACGTGATCATGCTGGAAGCGTTCGACAAGGGCCTGCTCGGCGTCACCCTGCGCTACGCCTACGAGGTGCGCGACCAGGGCGCTTATTTCGAGGACGTGCCGGACCTGAAATTGCCGGCCGAGATGAAACAGCTCGCCGCGCACATCGTTGACAGCAAGGCGGGCCATTTCGACCCGGCCAAGTTCGAGGATCACTACGAAGTTGCGGTGGTCGAGCTCCTGCGCGCCAAGCAGGCGGGCCGCGCCATCGCGCCGAGCAAGGACGAGCCGGCGCCGCAGCGCGTGATCAACCTGATGGATGCGCTGCGTGCGAGCATCGGGGCTGAGACCCAGAAGAAGCCTGCGGCCGCCTCGACGCGCAGCCGCGGCGCCGCTGCCGCCAAGAGGAAAGCAGGACGCTGACGCAGGTACCCCAGGCTCAGGACGGCGCGCTGCTGGAGGGCACGGTCGCCTTCACGGGCAAGCTCGCGTCGATGAAACGGGCGGACGCGTTCGCCGTCGTGAAGAAGCGCGGCGGCAAGCCGCGCGAGGGCGTCACCAAGGATACGAGCCTGCTGATCGTCGGCGAGCTGGGGTGGCCGCTGCTCGACGACGGCCGTCCGTCCAACAGCCTCGCCAAGGCCAAGACCTACGGCATTCCGATCGCCAGCGAGCGGCAGTTCCTCGAATGGATCGGCCGCGCCGCGCCGGAAGACCAGACCAGGACCTATACCGCCGAGCAGCTCAGCGCGCTGAGCAAGGTGCCGCAAGCGGTGGTCGAGCAGCTCGCCATGTTCGGCCTGATCGAGCAACGCGGCGGTCTCTACGGCTTTCGCGATCTCGCGGCGGCGCGGCAGATCGCCGGCCTGCTCGCGTCGGGGGTCGCACTCTCCGCCGTGACCAAGAGCCTTGCTGACATTCGCAAATGGCTCCCGGACGCGCGGCTGTCCAATCTCAAGCTGTTTCCAGAGTCCTCCGACCGCATCCTCATCGAGCAGATCAAGGGCAAAACCGATAGGAAGGGCCAGTTCCAGCTCGAGGTGACCCAGCGCGACGACGACGCCGACGCGCTGTTCGAGCAGGCCCAGCTCGCCGAGGAGACCGGGGAGTCCGACGACGCCGAGCGACTCTACCGCCGCGCCATGACCATCGACCCGCGCGACCCGGCCGCCGCGTTCAATCTCGCCAACCTGCTGCGCACGACCGGCCGCGCGGTGGAGGCGGAGGCGGTCTACCGCAAAGCGGTCGAGCGCGCCCCCGACTTCGCCGAGGCCTGGTACAACCTCGCCGACGTGCTCGACGACCAGGGCCGCACCACGGACGGCATCGCCGCGCTGAAGAAAGCGCTCGAAGCCGATGCGACCTATGCGGACGCCATGTTCAATCTTGCGCTGTTCCTGCAGAAGCTCGAGCGCTATGCCGAGGCCATGATCTGGTGGCGGCAATATCTCGAGCTCGACGGGGATTCGCAGTGGTCGATGCGGGCGAAACGCGCGCTGAAGCTTTGCGAGATCCAGATCGCCGGGTCGTCGTGACGCTTGCGGGGGCCCGTAGGGTGGGCAAAATCGTCTGGCACAGACTAAACGCGTGGGCACGGCGCGCGCACGATTTTGCCCACGCGGAGAAGTTAGGGCACGCGCCGATGCCCCACCCTACGGCGCGCAGGGCTTTTGCATGCGAATAGCGGAAGAAGAAGACGGAAGAATTCACAAGGTCGGTGGCGAGGCTGAGGTTGAGCAGATTTTACGGGTGCAGAATTCTGCAGGCATGAACTCGTTCACGATATTTGAGGCCGAAGGCGCCCCCTATCCGATGCTAATTGTCATGGCCAATCAGAATTACGCGTACTTGGGTTATTTCGATACTGAGGGGGGTAGTTACCAGTCTGTTGGCCACCTACCCGAGCTCGATCCGCATGGACATACTACGTTCTACTTTGGCTCGGAGTATCTGGGATACGACAATATGGGCGTGGTGAGTTTTGATGCAGGCTTGCGGGCGGCAAAGGAATTTGTTTCTACGAAGCAGCTGCCCGGATGCATAGAGTGGATCAAGGCGACCTAGCCCTGCTGGTCGTCGTGAAAGCCTGGCCTCACGATTCGAGATGCGCGCCTTCCATGGATGTGCCGCGGCAGAGGCCCGTCTGGCGCGCTCCTCACCCTGAGGCCTCCGAGAGGCTGAGTCGCAACAAACTCCGACCTCATCCTGAGGAGCCCGCAAAGCGGGCGTCTCGAAGGATGGCCGCAAGTACATGAGATCGCCGTGGCGCGGAAGACGTTGAACCAGAAGAAGCCGGCGCAAGCCAAGACGCCCGCGAAGAAATCGCCCGGCAAGGCGCCGCTGGCCGCTTATGCCGAGAAGCGCGACTTCGCGCGCACGCCGGAGCCGAAACCTCAGCCCAAGGCCGCGGCCGACGGCCACGAGTTCGTCGTGCAGAAGCACGTCGCGCGGCGGCTGCACTACGACCTGCGGCTCGAGCTCGACGGCGTGCTCAAGAGCTGGGCCGTCACGCGCGGCCCGACCCTCACCGTCGGCGAGAAGCGGCTGGCCATCCGCACCGAGGATCACCCGATCGACTACCTCGAATTCGAGGGCAACATTCCCAAGGGCGAGTATGGCGGCGGCACCATGATCGTGTGGGACCGCGGTCGCTGGGTGCCGGAGGAAGACCCGCACCGAGGCCTGACCAAGGGCCACCTCGTATTCACGCTCGACGGCACGCGGCTCAAGGGCCGCTGGCACCTGGTGCGCATCAAGCCGAAGCGCGGCGAGAAGACCGACCCATGGCTGCTCATCAAGTCGGAAGACGAATACGCGCGCCAGCCCGGCGCGGGCGAGATCACCGACGAAGAGCTCACATCCGCGTTGAGCGGGCGCACCGCCGAAGAGCTCGCGGCCGAAGGCGGCTTGCGCAAGGATCATCAGGCGCGCGGTGAAGTCCGCCAGACGCAAAAAATCGAAATGCCCGACATCGGCCGGATGACCGGCGCGAAAAAGGGCCTCCTCCCCGCCTTCCTCGAGCCGAGCCAGGCCGAGCCGGCCGACAAGCCGCCGAGCGGCGCCAAATGGGTGCACGAGATCAAGCACGACGGCTACCGCATCCAGGCGCGCGTCGACGGCAAGAAGATCCAACTGCTCACGCGCAAGAACATCGACTGGACCGAACGGTTCTCCCGCATCGCGACGGCGGTCAAGGCGCTGGGCTTGAGCTCGGCCTGGCTCGACGGCGAGATCGTCGTCGAGGAGACGAGCGGCGTGTCGAGCTTCAACGGCCTGCAGGCCGATCTCAGCAGCGGCCGCCAAGACCGCATGCGCTATTACCTTTTCGACCTGCTCTATTGCGACGGCTACGACTTGACCAAGGCGACCCTGATCGATCGCAAGAGCCTGCTGCAGCAGCTGCTTGCCGGCACTGGCAATTCACCGCTCACGTTCAGCGAGCATATCGAGCAGGACGGGCCCGTGGTGTTCGAGCATGCCGGCAAGCTCGGCCTCGAAGGCATTATCTCCAAACGCAAAGACCTGCCGTATCGGGCGGGCCGCGGCGACCACTGGCTGAAGGCGAAGTGCATCCAGCGCGAGGAGTTCGTCATCCTCGGCTACATCGCATCAAGCGTCGACCCGAGCTCAGCCGGCGCGCTCCTGCTCGGCTATTATTTCGGCAAGAAGCTCTACTATGCCGGGCGGGTCGGCACCGGCTGGTCCTTGCACGAGGCGCGCACGCTGCGCGACCGGCTGGAAAAGCTCAGCGCGCCGAAACCGACGCTCGCCAACCAGCTTCCCGCCGGCGCCGAGAAAGGCGTGCGCTGGGCGAAGCCAAAGCTGGTCGGCGAGGTCCAGTTCCGCGCCTGGAGCGAGGAGCGGCTGCTGCTGAACGCATCGTTCAAGGGCCTGCGCGAGGACAAGCCCGCCGACGAGGTCGTGTTCGACGAGCTGCCGAAGCCCGGCCGGGCGGCCGCCCTCGACGTTGCCGGTGTGCGGCTGACCCACCCGGAGCGCGTGCTGTTCGAGGACGGCGTCACCAAGCTGGCGCTCGCCGAGTTCTACACCGAGATCGCCGACTGGATCCTGCCGCACATGAGCAACCGGGTGCTGAGCCTGCTGCGCTCGCCGTCCGGCGACACGGCGAAGAGCTTCTTCGCCAAGCATCCCTGGCACGGGCTGACCGGCGCGGTCAGTCATGTCGAGGTCGGTGAGAAGGAGCCGATGCTGGCCATTCATGACCTCGCCGGGCTGATGAACATGGTGCAGGCCGGCGTGGTCGAGATCCATCCGTGGGGCTCGACCGTCGACCATCTCGAGCAGCCGGACCGGCTGTTCTTCGATCTCGATCCGGGCGACGACGTGCCGTGGCGGGCGGTGATCGCCGCGGCGCAGGAGGTGCGCCAGCGGCTCGACGACCACGGCCTGAAGAGCTTCGTGAAGACCTCCGGCGGCAAAGGCCTGCACGTGGTGGTGCCGATCGTACCGCGCATGGGCTGGGACGAGGCGAAGACCTTCACGGGCGAAATCGCAGCGGCCATGGCCAGGGCGCGGCCCGACCTCTACGTTGCGACCATGTCGAAACGGGCGCGACGCGGACGCATCCTGGTCGACTTCTTCCGCAACGGCCGCGGCGCGACGGCCGTCGCCGCCTTTTCCACGCGCGCACGGCCGAACGTGCCGATCTCGACGCCGCTCGCCTGGGACGAGCTGACGGAAGCCGTACGCGGCGACCATTTCACCATCGCCAATCTGCCGCAGCGGCTCGATTTCCTGAAAAGCGATCCGTGGCCGGGCTTTTTCAAGCTGAAGCAACGGCTGTGACGCCAGCTCGTAGGATGGGTTGAGCGCAGCGAAACCCATCAGCTGAGTCACAGCTCGCAATGCACATGATGGGTTTCGCTTCGCTCAACCCATCCTACGGAAGCGACGGCTAACTCCCGTAGTTCTTCTTCAAATACTCGGCGATAGTCTTCGCGTCGGCTTCGCCGATCGGCGCGCCGAATGCCTTGATCATCTTGGTCACCTCGGCGTCCCACAGCGCGGCGTTGGGAAACGGCGAGTTCATCTGGATGTAGTCGAGGCTGTGGCAGGCGCCGCAATTGGCCTCGACGGCGTCGAGGCCGGGAGCCTGCTTGAGCGCGACGGGCCTTTCCTCGGCGGCGGCCGGCACGGCCAACGCGGCGGCGACGGCTGCAATGGCGATGATGCGCATGCTTTTCTCCCTCTCGCTCACGCCGCGCTGAACGTCACGCTGTGCATGACGTTGTGATGATAGCCGGCCGGATTGGCGATCAACTCGGTCGTCTGGCTCTGCCCGATCTTGTTGGTCGCGCGCGCCCACACGGTGTTCTGGCCGGGTTTCGGCGAAAATCTGTAGCTGAAGGTGCGGAATGCGAAGCGGCCGAGATCCTCGCCGAGCGTCGCCGGCACCCACGTCTTGCCGTCGGCGGACACCTCGACGGTGCGGATGCCGTAGCCGCCGTCCCAGGCGATGCCGGAGACGGCGACGGGCGAACCCGCCTTCACGCGCGCGCCTTCGGAAGGGCCGGTGATGAGCGAGTTCACCACCATCTCGGTGATCGGCGTATTGGTCGCGGTCTCCTGCGAGGTGAAGCGCGCCACCATCGGGAATTTGCCGAGCGGAATGCGATAGGCCGGGTTCATCCAGAAACCGGTTTCGGGCTTGCTGACCGCGGCGATCGACGTGACATGCTTGATCCAGTAGGTGCCGGTCCAGCCCGGCACGACGATGCGCGCGGGAAAGCCGTTGAAATGCGGCAGCGGCTGCCCGTTCATCTCGTAAGCGACGAGCGTCGTGTCCTCCATCGCCTTCCAGACCGGGATGCTCTTGATGAAGTCCGGCGTCTTCTCGACGGCCGGCCCGTCGGCGCCGTTGAACACGATCTCGACCGCCTCCTTCTTGACGCCGGCCTTGTCGAGCACGTCCTTGAGGCGCGCGCCCTTCCAGCGCGCGCAGCCCATGGCGCCATAGCCCCATTCGACGCCGGGCACGTGCGGCTGGAACAGTCCGCGACGATTGCCGGAGCACTGGTTGACCGCGACGACCTCGACCGCGGGCAGGCTCTTGAGCGCGTCGAAACTGAGCAGGCTCTGGTCGTTGACGGCGTCACCGCCAATCGCGAGCTTCCACGTCGCGGCATCGATCTCGGGAATGTTCGAGAGGTGATAGCGCACGAAGAACGCGTCGTTCGGCGTGATCGCGGTGCGAAAATACTCGATCGGCGTCTCGTAGTTCGGTGGCCGGTAGGAGAGCTTTATGAGCGGCTTCTTGCCCGGCAGTGCGTCGAGCATGGCGGCGTCGCGGACGCCTTGCGGCAGCGCCTGCTGCAGGGCGAGCTCCTTGGCGCTGGCTTCGGTTGGAACCTGCAGGGTCATTCCGGAACCAAGCATTGCGGCCCCGGCACCCGCGCCTTCGAGCAGGCGGCGGCGTGTCATCATGGCGTGTCCTCCTCGCGTGAGCGCACGTTGATGTTCGTCTGTTTGTTGCGAGCGAGCCGCGCTTTGGAGTCGGCGTGTGATCCAAGCTCGCTTCACGTCGCAACGAGTGAGAGATCAAAGTGTGCAGTAATTGTGACGCACGCGGCGGTAACAGCGGGCGGCGCGCGCGGACACGACGATGCATGTCGCCGTCGTGCGTGTGAGGGAACTCGCTGAGCGAGAAACATGAAACGTCGCAAATCACGGCGACCATGCTTCGCGCCGTGCGCTCGTGTCGCATCGCAACGTCAGTATTAGTCCTGAACCGGATTTCCCAAATCGAACGCAGCGCGAGCGCACTTCGGTCATAGTCGGGGCGGAAGTATTTAACACACGAAAACTGCAAATTGTCACATCTGTGTAACCGATGCGGCGCCTGCGCTTCATGGGGAAGGGAGGATCATGTCCAGATTCAGTATCAGCTTCGCGTCCGCGATCGTCTGCGCGTCTCTCGCGCTGCCACAGCTCGCGCTGGCGCAAAGCGAAAAGTCGCAGCGGCCGAAAGTGCAGCGCGCCCAGGAGCCCATCAGCTACGAGGAGAAGAAGCGGCAGACGAACGACATCGCAGTCAATATCGTGGTGTCGGGCATCACCTGCACCTGCGCGCGCTTTGCCGAGGACATCCGCAACGTGGTGAACGACCTGCGGCCGGACGGCCTGCGCGTCCTGCCGGTGATCGGCGTCGGCGGGCTGCAGAACCTCAATGACGTGCTGTTTCTCAAGGGCGTCGACATGGGCGTCGTCGACGAGGACAACGCGCGGCTGCTGAAGCAGCGCGATCCCCAGCTCTACGCCAGCCTGGAGCAGCGGGTTCAGTACATCACCAAGCTCTACAATTCCGAGTTCCAGGTGGTCGCGCGCAACGACATCCGCAGCTACGACGATCTGCGCGGCAGGAAGGTGAACTTCAATCTCAAGGACAGCCAGACCCAGGTTACGGCGGACATCATCTTCAACGCGCTGCGTCTCGACGTGCAGCGCTCGTATTACGACAACGACGAGGCCATCAAGAAGCTGCTGGAGGGCGAGCTGTCGGCGATGATCATCCTGACCGGCGCGCCGCAAGCGGCGCTGGCCAAGCTGAAGAGCACGGATGGGGTTCATTTTCTGCCGCTCGACCGCGCCAACCTGCCCGGCTACGACCTGCGCCCGATCTTCGCCGACTACCTGCCGGCGGAGCTCACCTCGGAGCAGTACCCGGCCCTGATCCCGCCGGGGACCACCGTGCCGACCATCGCCAACCGGGCCCTGCTCGTCGCCTATGCGTGGCCGGAAAATTCGCCGCGCTACCATCGCATCGCCAAGTTCGTGAACGCTTTCTTCGGCAAGATCGATGAATTCACCAATGATCGCGCCCGGCATCCCAAATGGCGGGACGTCAGCCTGACCGCCGACATCCCCGGCTGGACGCGGTTCAAGCCCGCCGCCGACTGGCTCGCCGAGCATCGCAATGTCGCCGAGGCGCGTGACCGCGTGGACGCGATCGCTGGCTCGCTCGCGCGTCCCGATCTCAAGGCGGCGTTCGAGAAGTTCATGGACAACTACACCGCGTCCGGCAACAGGACGCTGACACCCGCCGACCAGGAGGCCTTGTTCACCAAGTTCGAGCACTTCCTCCGCGCGAAACCGCGCGAGCAGCGTTAACGTGCCGACTTGGCGCATCCCGGTTCGATGAGCCGGGATGCGCTCATTTTGAATGGGGCGCTCAAGCTGAAGCAGAAGATTTGAATGATTCGGTAGCTCTTGCCCGGCAGCCAAGTTCCGCACCCGCAAAATTTTACGCGAGGTCTCCGTCGTGCCGTTAAGCCGGCGCTGAGATTAACGGCCGAATCAGATTCGCAAGGCCGGATCGCTGTGCGAAGGTGGTGCGTTCCCGGTTCTCACACCACCCTCGGAGCGAATCGATGTTCGACCGTCCGACCAAGATGCTCGTGGCCGACGATTCCCAGGTCACGCTGTCGATATTCCGGGACGTGACCCAGCGATCCTGCTCGCTGCTCAACTTCGTCGAGGTGACGAACGGCCGCGACTGCATCCGGCTGCTCGGCCGCGGCGATATCGACCTCGCCTTCATCGACATCCACATGCCGGAAATGTCCGGCCTCGACGCGCTGCGCGGCGCGCGCCACGTCGGCATCAAGACCTTCGTCACGCTCATGTCCGGCGACAAGAGCCGGCAGTTTCGTCCGCTCGCCCGCGAGCTCAAGGCCTATGAATTCCTGATCAAGCCGTTCGACGTGCGCGACGTCGAATCCGTCATCCGCACCTATCGCCGCGCCATGCAGGCGACCAGCGTGCTGGTGATCGACAGCTCGGCCACCGTGCGCAAGATCGTCCGCAAGGTGCTCGACGGCAGCATCTTCCGCATGGACTGCTACGAGGCGACCGACGGCGAGACGGCGCTGACGCACTGCCGCCGCACCGGTTTCGACGTGGCGTTCCTCGACTGCACCTCGCCCGGTGCCGGCGGGCTCGCGACGCTCGACCGGCTCCTCCTGCTCAACGGCGACGCCAAGATCGTCGCCGTGACCAACAGCCGCAAGATGGAAGCTGAGGCGATGCGGCGCGGCGCCGCCGCGGTGCTGGGCAAGCCGTTCTCCTCGGGCGACGTCGACGCGGTGCTGCACTGCTTGTTCGGTCTGTCGCTGCCCGGGCTCGCCGACCTCGGCGAGGTCGCCGTGGTTGCGCGTCCACGCGCGGTCGGCTCGGCGCGGCGCGGCACCCGCAACCCGGAGACGCGCACGGTCGATCGGACTCAATAGCGTGACCTCGGTCGCGCTCATCCTGGTCGTGTTGAACGGGGGCAGCGCGCCGGCCGTGCTGCAGGTCGGACGCTTTCCCGATCTGCCCAAGTGCGAGAAGGCGGCAGCCGAAGCCAAGCAGGCCGGGCCGAGCCCCTCACTCAATGTCCAGTTCATTTGCGTGGGTATGGGTGATCGGCCCTAGCGCTGTGGACCCCGACAACATGTAGACTGGCCGCCTGCCTGATCCGGGAGGGCGGTCATGCACTTTCGCCGTCGATTTCTGCTGGCCTTGAGTGCGGCAGCGGTTGTTCCAATCCTCGCGCGCCGCGCAGCGGCGCAGGCCTACCCCGCGCGCTCGGTCCGCCTCCTGGTCGGCTTTCCCGCCGGCGGGCCGAACGACATTCTCGGGCGGCTGATCGCCGAGTGGCTCGGCAGCAAGCTCGGCCAGGCTGTCGTGGTCGAGAACCTGCCCGGCAGCTCGGGCAACATCGCGACCGAAGCGGTGGTGCGCGCTGCGCCGGACGGTCACACGCTCCTCCTCGTCGGTCCGGCCAACGCCATCAGCGGCTCACTCGGGCAGAACCTCAGCTTCAATTTCCTGCGCGACATCGCGCCGGTCGGCGGCATCACCCGCGAGGCGCTGGTGATGGTGGTGCATCCCTCCGTGCCGGCGGCGAGCGCCAAGGAGTTCATCGCCTACGCGGCGTCGCAGCGCCTCAAGATGGCATCGACCGGCAACGGCTCGTCGCCGCACGTCACCGGCGAGCTGTTCAAGCAGATGAGCGGCGTCGATCTCGAGGTGGTGCACTATGCGGGCGGCGGCCCGGCGCTCAAGGCGATGATCGCCGGCGAGGCGCTGATGATGTTCGAGCCGATGTCGGCGGCGATCGCTCCGATCAAGTCGGGCGCGCTGCGCGCACTTGCGGTGACGTCGGTTGCGCGCTCGCCGGCGCTGCCGAACGTGCCGACCTTCGCCGACACCATCGCCGGTTTCGAGGCGAGCGCCGCGACCGGCATCGGCGCGCCGAAGGACACGCCGAGCGAGATCATCGCGACGCTCAACGCGGCGATCAATGCCGCCTTCGCCGAACCGGCGATGGCGGCCCGCCTCGCCGAGACAGGCGGCGTTCCTCTGCCCGGCTCGCCCGCGGAGTTCGGCCGCCTGATGACGGCCGAGACCGAGAAATGGGGCAAGGTGGTCAGAGCGGCGGGGGCTAGGCCGAACTGACCGCAGCCGTGGTTGCGCGCTCGGGGTGGAATTTGAACACCGCCACCACGCCGAGCACCACGAACAACACCAGCACCGCGGCCTGCGCGATCAGGAACGGCGGCTCCGACTGGGTCGGCGCCAGCGGTTGCAGGAACGGCAGCTTCTGGAACGACTGCACGATCGCCACGAACACGTTCAGATAGAGCGAGGCGACCGCCGTGACGACGTAGATCCAGCGCCAGCCGCCGACGAGACGGAAGCCATACAGCGCGGCGACCGCGATCGCCAGCAGCACGAGCGTGAGAATGCCGATGGCGCGCGGCGGGTCGAAGCCGAACGGCGGCAGCGGAAAGCCGGTGATACAGGTGATGATGGTCGTGAGCAGGAACAGCGCCGTCCAGACGCCGAAGCTCTGCCCGGTGAGCAGACCGTAGAGCACGATGAGCCCGGTCGCGATGCCAACCAGGCTGATCGCGACGTGAAATTGCAGCAGCAGATCAAGTGGAATTCCAAACATCACACGCCTCCATTGCGCGCGATCGCGCACCACCCAAGAGTCCCGCCACACCGGTCGCACCAGTGTGGCGGGGCCGCGGGTCAGCGGCAAGTCAGGACTTGATGAATTCCAGCAGGTCTGCGTTGACCTTGTCCTTCTCGGTCGTGCACATGCCGTGCGCGCCGCCCGGATAGACCTTGAGCTTGGCATTCTTGACGATCTTCGAGGCGAGCGCAGCCGCGGCCTTGATCGGCACGATCTGGTCGTCGTCGCCGTGCAGGAACAAGGTCGGCACGTCGAACTTCTTCAGGTCCTCGGTCGTATCCGTCTCGGAGAACGCCTTGACGCAGAAATAGGCCGCGGGGAAGCCGGCCATCTGGCTCTGCAGCCAGAACGAGTTGCGCACGCCTTCCGAGATCTTCGCGCCCGGCCGGTTGTAGCCGTAGAACGGCAGGCTGAGCTCCTTCCAGAACGCCGAGCGATCCGCCACCACCGCGGCACGGATCTGATCGAACGCCTCGATCGGCGTGCCTTCGGGATTGCCCGGCGTCTTGAGCATCAGCGGCGGAATCGCGCCGATCAGCACCGCCTTGGCCACGCGCTTGGTGCCGTGGCGGCCGATATAGCGCGCGACCTCGCCGCCGCCGGTCGAATGGCCGACATGAACGGCTTCCTTGAGGTCGAGATGGGCGGTGAGCTCGGCGAGATCGTCCGCATAGGTGTCGAGGTCATTGCCGTGCCACGGCTGGCTCGAGCGGCCATGGCCGCGCCGGTCATGGGCGATCACGCGAAACCCGCGTTGCGCCAGGAAGAACATCTGGTCCTCGAACGCGTCGGCGCTGAGCGGCCAGCCGTGGCTGAACACGACCGGCCGACCTTTGCCCCAGTCGTTGTAATAGATCTCGGTACCGTCCTTGGTGGTGAATGTGGTCACGACATGTCTCCTGCGCGCGGGGTGTAACTGGCGGGATTTTCAAAGCTTGCATTGGCGGCTGCTTTCGGTTCCAACTTTTTGCCGTCATGTAACAGTGCAGGGCTATGGGAAAGTTGCGCAAATTAGCAAGCCTTTGCGCCGCAAGTCTGGGATAGCGCGCGCACCCGCGCTATGCTGGATGGGCGACGACAGTGACCAATTCGATGCACGGGAGGCCGACATGGCCGATCTGCGGGAAATCGATGTGGGTCCGGGCGCGACCTCCGGTTCGATTGCGTCAACCGGAAAGCGACGAACGCCGTTCGAGCGGATCGCCCTGCTCTTGCAGGGTGGCGGCGCACTCGGCTCCTATCAGGCCGGGGTCTACCAGGCGCTGGCCGAGGCCGATCTTCATCCGGACTGGGTCGCCGGCATCTCGATCGGCGCGATCAACTCGGCGCTCATTGCCGGCAATCCGCCGGACAAGCGTGTCGAGCGCCTGCGCGAGTTCTGGGAGACCGTCTGCACCTCGCCCGTCGGGTTTCCGTATTTCAAGTCAATCGAGCTGCGGAACGAGCAGTTTCATCGGCTCGTCAATCAGACCCGGGCGATGAACATCCTGTTGTTCGGAACTCCGCACTTCTTTTCTCCGCGCTTTCCTCCGGCCCTGATGTGGCCCGGCGGCAGCCTCGACAAGCTCAGCTACTACGACACCACGCTGCTGAAAGCGACGCTCGAGCAGTTTGTCGATTTCGATCGGATCAATTCCCGCGAGATGCGGTTCAGCGTCGGCGCGGTGAACGTGTGCACCGGGAATTTCGCCTATTTCGACAACACGAAGGACCGCATCGAGCCCGCGCACATCATGGCGAGCGGCTCGCTGCCACCCGGCTTTGCCGCGACCGAGATCGACGGGCAATATTACTGGGACGGCGGTCTCGTCTCCAACACGCCGCTGGAATGGGTGCTGGAGAACAGGCCGCGGCTCGACACGCTCGCGCTCCAGGTCGACCTGTGGAACGCGCGCGGCGACTTGCCGACCGACATGGCCCAGGTCGAGGTCCGCCAGAAGGAGATCATCTATTCGAGCCGCACGCGCGCGGCCACGGATCATTACAAGCGTCAGCAGCGGCTGCGCATCGCCTTTGCGAACCTGGCCAAGAAGCTTCCCGAGGAGTTGCTCAACAGCGACGACGCAAAAATCCTTGCCGCGGAATCGGACGAGAAGGTCTGCAACATCGTGCACCTGATCTATCGGGCCAAAAGCTACGAGGGCATCGCCAAGGATTACGAATTTTCCAGGCGCACCATGAACGAGCACTGGGAGGCCGGCTACGCGAACGCCTCGCGCTCGCTCGCAAATCCCGAGGTCCTGCAGCTTCCGGACCGGCTGGAGGGCGTGCGCACGTTCGACATGGGCAAGCCGTAGAACGGGTCGGCGCCGGGCCGATCAGCCAGGAAGCAGACAAGGACAGAGGAGTCCGCCATGAAAGAGAGCGAGGTCAAACGCCGGGCGTTTGCGATGCCGCTGACGAACCCCGCCTTTCCGATCGGCCCCTACAGGTTCACCCACCGCGAATATCTGAACATCACCTACCGCACCGATCCGCAGAAGCTGCGCGAGCTGGTGCCGGAGCCGCTCGAGGTGCACGAGCCGCTGGTGAAATTCGAATTCATCCGCATGCCCGACTCGACCGGGTTCGGCGACTACACCGAAAGCGGCCAGGTCATTCCGGTTGCCTTCAAAGGACGCCAGGGCGGCTACTCGCATTGCATGTTTCTCAACGATCATCCGCCCATCGCCGGCGGACGCGAGCTCTGGGGTTTTCCCAAGAAGCTCGCGGAGCCGGTGCTGAAGGCGGAAATCGACACGCTGGTCGGGAAGCTGCACTATGGAAGCCTGCCGATTGCCATCGGCACCATGGGATACAAGCACAAGGCGATGGACCACGCCGCCGTCCTGGCGTCGCTGACGGCGCCCAACTTCCTGCTCAAGATCATTCCGCACGTCGACGGCACGGCGCGCATCTGCGAGCTGGTCGAGTACTATCTCACCGATGTCGATCTGAAGGGCGCGTGGACCGGGCCGGCCGAGCTCACCTTGTTCTCGCACGCCTTGGCGCCACTCGCCGAGCTGCCCGTGCTCGAGGTCGTGTCCGGCGTGCACATCGTCGCCGACCTGACGCTCGGCCTCGGCAAGGTCGTGCATGACTATCTGGCGTGACCGTCACCGCGCCGCAGGCTCCGCCGCCAGCAGGTGCGACACCAGTGGCGGGGACGCACCGACATGGAAGGCGTTGACGCGTTCCTGAAGCTCGCGTCCTTCCTGGGTCACGCGCTCGTGCTGGCGCAGGTGCTCGACCCAGGACGCGAGGAAGAACGTCTCGACGAACCGGCTCGGCGCGGCGACGTCCTCGAACACGTTCCACTCGAACGCGCCGTCGCGCCGCCGCTGATCCGCCAGCGCGAACAACGCGTCGAGGAACGGCGCGCGATGCTCGGCCGCAATGCGATATTCGATCGTGACCATCACCGGCCCGCGGTCGGCGTCGAGCTCCGCCGCAAGGACGGGTGCCGGCCAATGCATTGAGGGGGCGAGGTCGACGCCTTCGCCGGTCTGCAGCCCCCAGCGGCGCAGCAGCACCAGAGCCGAGACCAGCCCGGCCGCGGCGATGACGTGCGCGACGGACAAATCAGTCAGGTTCGCGACCTGGCCCCACGCCATGCTGCCCAGGCTCATCGCGCCGAACTGAACTGTCACGAACAGCGCCAGCCCGCGCCCGCGCACCCAGCCCGGCAGCGCCACCTGGGCCGAGACATTGATGGTCGCGAGCACGGCGATCCAGGACATCCCGGCCACGACGCTCGCCGCGAGCGCAACCAGCGGCTCGCGCGCGGCGGCAAACATGAGCAGGGCGACGGCCGTTCCGACCGTACCCACCGTGGCGGTCCCGTCGGCACCAAGGCGCCGCTTGAGCAGCGGCAGCAGGAGCGAGCCGATCACGGCGCTCGCGCCGATGGCGCCGAGCAGAATGCCGTAGAGGGCAGGACCACCCTTGATCTGCACACGGGCGACCAGCGGCAGCAGCGCCCAATACGCGCTGGCAAACACGAAGAAGCCGCAGGCGCGGATGAGCGTCGCGCGCAGGTGCGCGTTGCGGCGCGCGTGGCGCAGGCCGATGCGGACGGCGCCGCCGAAACGCTCGGCCGGCAGTTGATGCGCGGACGACGCCGGCGGATGCCACCAGACCAGCGCGCCGATGACGCCGAGATTGGTGAGCGCGTTGATCCAGAACGGGGCGGCAAGTCCCGCCACCCCGATGATCAGGCCGGCCAGCGCCGGGCCGATCGCGCGGCTGACGTTGATGCCGACGCTGTTCGCGGCGACGGCCGGCGAGAGAGCCTCGCGCGGCACCAGCTGCGGCACGATCGACTGCCAGGCCGGCGCGATCAGCGCCGCGCCTGCTCCGGCCAGGAAGGTGAACGCGAGCAGCGTGAACGGCGAGATCCAGTTGGCCCAGACCAGCGCCGCAAAGCCCGCCATCAGCACGGTCAGCGCCGCCTGCACGGCGATGAGCAGGCGGCGCCGATCGAGAATGTCGGCCAGCGCGCCGGCCGGAATCCCGAACAGGAACATCGGCAGGGTTGTCGCAGCCTGCACGAGCGCGACGACCAGCGGGTCGGGATTGAGCCCGGTCATCAGCCACCCGGCGCCCGCATTCTGCATCCAGGTGCCGATGTTGGAGACGACCGTCGCGGTCCAGAGCACCGCAAAAGCGCGGCTGCGGAACGGGGTCCAGGCCGAGCTTGTGGACTTTGCGCTGTCGGCCGGGACCGCCATTCCGTCATCGCGCTCCTGCGACGACACTCATTCCGCGGCCTCGCGGGCGTGCTCGCCGAGCATCGTCTTGGCGTAGATGATGCCGAGACCATAGGCGCCGCCGAACGTCTTGGCGAGGCCTGTGGTCGCTTTTGATCTCGGGCTTGTTCAAACCAGCGTCAATAAGCGCAATCATGCAGCATGGCGATGACATAGCTGCTTCCGCCCTGCGCGTATTGCACGATACTCGCAAAACTTGCACGAAGGAAGCACAGCTGGCCAGGCTGGCGCATGTCGCCGCTGCGGACCAGCTGACGGAGACTTTGCATGCTGACGCTGCCCAAGCACAATCGCTACGACTATTCGCCGATCCACGAGCGCAAGGATTATTCGTGGCCGGACGGCAAGCGGCTCGCGTTCTGCACCACCACCAACATCGAGGTTTACGCCTATCGCAAAGGCACCGGCTGGGACCCGGCCAAGAAGGGCGAGCCGCAGCAGCAGCGCAACTACTCGTGGCGCGACTACGGCAACCGGGTCGGCATCTGGCGGCTGTTCGACTTGTTCGAGCAGCTGAAGCTCCCGGCCGCGCACAACATCAACTCGCTTCTTTACGCGTATCATCCGCAGATCACCGACAAAATCCGCGCGCGCGGCGACGAGGTGATCGGTCACGGACGCACCAACGCGGAACGGCAGAACGACCTGTGGGAGCTCGACGAGAAACGGCTGATCGACGACGTCACCCAGGAGATCACCAGAAGAGAAGGAAAGCCGCCGAAAGGCTGGATGGGCCCGGCCGCCGCCGAGAGCAACGCCACGCCCGACCTGCTCAAGGAGGCGGGCTATACCTACATCATGGACTGGCCGGCCGACGACCAGCCGTTCTGGCTGCGCACGCGCTCCGGCCCGATCCTCTCAGTCCCCTACCCGGCCGAGCTCAACGACTCCGCCTCGATCATTCACCGCGAGAACACCGCGCAGCAGTTCGCCGACATGATCGTCGACCAGTTCGACGAGATGATCGCGCAATGCACGGCGCAGCCGCTGGTCATGACCATCTCGCTGCATCCGTTCGTGGTCGGCCAGCCGTTCCGCCTGCCGGCGCTGCGCAAGGCGCTCAAGCACTGCGTCGAGCATCCGAAGCGCGACCGCGTGTGGTGGACGCGCCCCGGCGAGATCGCGGATTTCTGCTATGCGCTGCCGCCCGGGATCATTCCGGGCGACGGGCCGAAGAAAGCTTGAGGGGTGCTGATCAGTCCACGGGAGTACATGCGATGGCCGCAGACGGATTGACGACGCTACCTAGCACCCACGGTCCGAAGGAGACGATGGACCGGCTCGAGGCCGAGGTGAAGGCGAAGGGATTGACCGTGTTCGCCCGCATCGATCATGCGGCGGGAGCTGAGGCCGTCGGGCTGTCGCTGCGGCCGACCGAGCTGCTGATCTTCGGCAATGCCAAGGCCGGCACGCCGCTGATGCAATCGACGCAGACGATCGGCATCGATCTGCCGCTCAAGGCGCTGGTCTGGCAGGACGCGGCGGGCGCCACATGGCTATCGTACAACGATCCGCGATGGCTCGCCCGGCGGCATGGGCTCGGCCACGACGCCGATGCGATCACCGGCGCAATGGCTGCGGGCCTCGACGCGATGGCAAGAACGGCCGCGCAATAGCAAGGCCGGCGATGTAGGCTATCCGGAGGACTCCACAGCCCGCGCGGTTCGGATAGGATGCGCGCCCGATCAGAAGCCCCGAGGATACTGCGAATTGTCAGACCAGAAATTTCATGGCCGGCGCGAAGACCAAAGGCTCATCACCGGCCAGGGTCGTTACACCACGGATCACCAGCTCGAGAGGGTCGCGACGGCGCACTTTCTGCGCAGCGATCGCGCGCACGCGAAGATCGCCGGTATCGATACCGCGGTGGCGCGCGCGCTGCCAGGTGTGATCGACGTGATCACCGGCGAGGACATCGTCGCGCTGGGATGGAAGTCGCCGCCGGTGCTGTCGTTCTTCAAGGGCGTCGGCGGCAGTGCGCTGCGCATCCCGTTCCGCCCCGGCCTCGCGCACGACCGCGTGCGCTTCGTCGGCGAGCCGGTCGCGCTGATCATTGCCGAGACCGACGCGATCGCCCAGGACGCCGCCGAGGCTATCGCGATCGACTATGCAGACCTGCCCGTGCTGGTCGAGGCGGAGGCCGCACTCGCCGCCGGCGCCGAACGCATGCACGACGATGCGCCCGACAACCTCGCCTTCGACTACGAGTACGGCGACCGCGCTGCGACCGAGCAGAAGTTCGCCGATGCGGCGCACGTGGTGCGTGCGAGCGTGCGTGCGCAGCGCATCGCCGGCAATCCGATGGAGCCGAAGTCGGCGCTGGCCCGCTACGATGCCGCGAACGACGCCTATGACCTCTACCTGCCGAGCCAGGGCACCTCCGACCTGAAGAACGCGCTCGCGCACATCACGGGACTGAACCGCGACAAGTTCCGCATCCACTCGAACGACGTCGGCGGCGGCTTCGGCGTGAGGAACGAGATCTATCCGGAGTTCGTCGCGCTCGTTCTGGCGGCGAAGCGCACCGGCCGCGCCGTGCGCTGGACCGGCACCCGCTCGGAAACGCTGGTCAGCGACCATCACGGCCGCGCCGCCGACCTGACCGGCGAGCTTGCGCTCGACCGGCGCGGGCGTTTCCTCGCGGTGCGGATCGAGTGGCTGGTCAATCTCGGCGCGTTCTGCTCGGGCGCCGGGCCGCTCATCAACACGGTCGCGGCGCCGACCAGCTCCGCGACCAGCCTCTACAATGTCGCCGCGGTCTACGGGCGGCATCGCCTCGTCTTCACCAACACGACGCCGACCACCGCCTATCGCGGCGCCGGGCGTCCGAACGTCGCCTATCTGTGGGAGCGCCTGGTCGAAGAAGCCGCCGCGACCTTGAACATCGATCCGGTCGAGCTGCGCCGGCGCAACATGCTCGCCAAGGACGTGTTTCCGATGAAGACGCTGACGGGGCACACCTATGACAGCGCCGATCCGAAGCAGCTCCTCGACACCGCGCTGCAAGCCGCCGACTGGCAGGGTTTCAAGGAGCGACGCAAAGCAGCGAAGAAGGACGGCAAGCTGCGCGGCATCGGGCTCGCCTTGTTCATCGAGCCGTCCGGCGCGGTCGGCAAGGAGCAGATCGAGATCAGGATCGAGGCGGACGGACGACTCGCGCTCTATTCGAATGCCGGGCCGATGGGACAGGGACTCGAGACCGTGCTGCCGGACGTCGTGGCCGACATCCTCGGTGTGCCCGACGAAAAGATCGAGCTGCGCTTCAACGACCTCGCCATGCCGCAGCTCGCCGGCACCGGCTCGTTCGGCTCGCGCTCGCTGATCAGCCACGGCGGCGCGCTGGCGACCGGCGCCAGGGAGATCGTGCGCAAGGGACGCGAGCTTGCCGCAAGCGAGCTCGAGGTCGCGGCCGACGATCTCATCTTCGAGAACGGCGTCTACAAGGTCGCCGGCACGGACCTGTCCGTCAGCCTGCAGTCGCTCATCGACAAGCCGCGCGTCGACAGCAACGGCCATCCGCTCGACAGCAACGGCCATCCGCTCGACACCAACGTGACGTTCGACACCGCGGCGGCGTTCCCGAGCGGCGCGCACGTCGCAGAGGTCGAGATCGATCCCGACACCGGCGCGTCGACGATCGTCAACTATGTCGCGGTCGACGATTGCGGCAAGATCTACAATCACAAGATTGTCGAGGGCCAGCTGCAGGGCGGGCTGATGCAGGGCATCGGCCAGGTGTTCGGCGAGGCGATCGTCTACGATGCCGGCAGCGGCCAGCTTCTCTCCGGCTCGTTCATGGATTACTTCATGCCGCGCGCCGACAATCTGTCGCCGCTCACGCTGATCGATTGCAGCGTCCCCTCCCCCTCGAATCCGCTCGGCGCCAAGGGCGCCGGCGAAGCGGGCGCCACCGGCTCGATCCCGGCGCTCGCCAATGCGGTACTCGATGCGCTGAAACCGGTCGGCGTGAAACAGATCGAGATGCCGTACACGCCGGAGCGCGTCTGGCGGGCCATTCACCGGCAATAACCGCAGCTGCCGGGCCCAGGAACTCACATCGCCCGCAGGAGTTCCTCCTCAAATGAGCCCGGCGCCTCCGCGCGCCGGATCCTGTTCCCGTGGGGCCGGGGCCAAGGGAGGGCGCGATGCCCAAACGCCGCCGCGAAACCATTCTCGACGTCTACACGCTCCTGCTTGCCGCGTTCCTGTTCGTCTCGCCCTGGCTGTTCGCCTACGCGCGTGACTTCGTCCGGATGGACGCCTGGATCGCCGGCGGACTCCTGATCGCGGTGTCCCTGGCGGCGATCATCGCATTCTCCGAATGGGAGGAATGGGTGATCCTCGCCGGCGGCCTCTGGCTGCTGGCATCGCCCTGGATCCTCGGCTTCACGCATACGACCGCGATGCACATCAGCATCGGGGTCGGCTGCGTGGTCACCTTTCTCGCGGCGCTCAAGCTCTGGCTCATTCATTACGACCGGCCGCAGACCGGCTGATCGCACCGGGCGAGACGGAACTCTCGTGCGCGCCGGGCGTTCCCCCGAGAACAAAATAATTTCAGTTGCTGCCCTTGCGGCAGCGGAGGACGCCCCATGACCTCGATCGATTTCGCCGCCGCCCCGCTCAGCCCGTCCGAGCACCAGAAGCAGCTCCGCCGTGCTGTCGTTGCCTCCACCATCGGCACCGCCATCGAGTGGTACGACTTCTTCCTCTACAGCACGGTGACCGGGCTCGTGTTCGCCAAGCTGTTCTTCCCGCATTCCGACCCGTGGGTCGGCACGCTGGAGGCGTTCGGCATTTATGCGGTCGGCTTCATTGCGCGGCCGATCGGCGCGGCGATCTTCGGCCACTACGGCGACCGCATCGGCCGCAAGTCGACGCTGATCGCCACGCTGCTACTGATGGGCCTCGCAACGTTCGCGGTCGCCTTGGTGCCGACCTACGAGCAGATCGGCATCTGGGGCGCCGTGCTCCTTACCATTCTGCGTTTCATCCAGGGCGTCGGCGTCGGCGGCGAATGGGGCGGCTCGGTGCTGATGTCGATGGAATGGGCGCGCTCGGACCACTCGCGCGGCTTCATCGCCTCCTGGCCGCAGTTCGGCGTTCCGTGCGGCCTGTTCCTAGCCAACCTCGCAGTGCTCGCGTTCAGCCAGATGTCGGGCGAGCAGTTCCTCTCGTGGGGCTGGCGCCTTCCGTTCGTGCTCAGTCTGCTGCTGGTCGGCGTCGGCTTGTGGATCCGCCTGGGCATCATGGAGACGCCGGTATTCGCCAAGCTCTCCGCCGAGCGCAAGATCGAGAAGGCGCCGATGCTCGAGGTGATCAGGCGATATCCGAAGGAGATCCTGCTCTCGGCCTTCGCGCGCATGGCCGAGCAGGCGCCGTTCTACATTTTCACGGCTTTCGTGTTCTCCTACGGGACCGGGGTGCTGCACGTGTCGCGCGACTTCCTGCTCACTGGCGTGCTGGCCGCATCGCTGCTGTCGTTCTTCTCGATCCCGTTCTTTGGCCATCTGTCGGACCGTATCGGCCGCAAGCGAGTCTACATGGCCGGCGCGGCGGTGACCGGCGTGTTCGGCTTCATCTATTTCGGCATGCTCGACACCGGCGTGGCCGCCGTCATCTTCCTCGCCATCGTGCTGTCGCTGATCCCGCACGACATGATGTACGGCCCGCAGGCCGCGCTGATCGCCGAGAGCTTCACCGGCCGGCTGCGCTACAGCGGCTCGTCGCTCGGCTATCAGCTCGCCTCGGTGATCGCCGGCGGCCCTGCCCCGCTGATCGCGACTTACTTGTTCGGCAAGTACCAGACGCCCCATGCGATCTCTGCCTATATCGCAGTCTGTGCGGTGATCAGCCTGGTCGCGACCGCCATGATGACCGACTACACGGGCAAGAATCTCGATCACGAGCACCGGGAGCCGTAATGTACGTCACCGGATCACGTGACGGATCGCGCCGTCGATCCGCTGCGCGATCTCCTGCTTCGACAACGCCTTCTCGAGGCCGAGCATCACGCGGAGATGCGCGTAGCCGCGGAGGAGTTCCAGGAACTCCTCGGCGGCGCGGCGCGGATTGCGCACCTTGAAGCGCGTGTCGCGGGCGTTGCGCGCGAAATAGGCCTCCAGCGCGTCGATGCAGGCGGCCGGGCCGGTCCGGTAGAACAGCCGGCCGAGTTTCGGGAACCGCCGGCTCTCGGCGACGACGATGCGATGCAGCTCGATCGTGTCGCGCGCGAACACGATGTCGATCATCTTCCTCGCGAACAGCCGCAGCGCCTCGCGCGGTTCCCGCCGGAACACCGCGTCGAGGTCGTCGGTCACGATCTTCTCGCACAGGTCGGTAATGACGCCGGCGAACAGCGCTTCCTTGCTGCCGTAGTGGCGATAGACGGTCATCTTCGACACGCCCGCGCGCGCCGCGACCGCGTCCATGCTGGTCTCGCCGAAGCCGGTGCCGAGGAACACGGCCCTGGCGCCGGCGATGATGGCGGCCTTCTTCGCATCGCCGCGCTTGCCCCCGCCGCGTGACGCCCGTCTCACCGCCATCCCTGCCTCTCCTTGCTCCAAACGATACCCTACGGTATCGTTACTTGCCGTGAACGATACTCTACGGTATCGTTTCGGTCGATCCAGGTCCGGTTCTTGCCTATTCATCAGACGAGGCGCGATCATGCAACATCGACCTGTCGAGGACGTCTCCCGGCTCGTCCAGCCCGGCCGCGTCCACCGCCAACTCTACACCGATCCCGCGATATTCGAGCTGGAGATGCAGCGCATCTTCGGCCGCGCCTGGATCTATATCGGCCACGAGAGCCAGGTGAAGAACCCGGGCGACTATTTCGCGACGCGCCTGGGCCGCCGGCCGGTCGTGCTGGTGCGCGACGAGAGCAGCGAGCTTCGCGTCATCCACAACCAGTGTGCCCATCGCGGCGCCATGGTGGTCGCCACCGAAAAAGGCAACGCGCCGGAATTCACCTGCTGCTACCACGGCTGGACCTATCATCTCGACGGCCGCATCAAGGGCGTGCCGCTCAATCACGGCTACCCGAGCGACTTCGACGCCAAGAACCCGAAGGTGGCGATGAATCCGGTCGCGCGGGTCAAGAGCTATCGCGGCTTCGTGTTCGCGAGCGAGGCGGCGGACGGACCGAGCCTCGAGGAATCACTCGGCCACATGACGACGTCGCTCGACGACATGATCGACCGCGCACCAGATGGCGAGATCGAGGCCGCCGGCGGCGTGTTCAGGCACGCCTATGACGCCAACTGGAAGGTCTATTTCGAGAACCTGTGCGACGCGGCGCATCCGCTGTTCACGCACCGCTCGTCGATCGAGGCGTCGCGCGCGCAATCCGACGAGGTGCACTCCGACGGCACCGGCGAGATCGCGATCCGCCAGATGCGCCAGAACGGCGCGCCCTACAGCTTCTGGGAATCCCAGGTCGGCATCTGGACCTATCCGAACGGCCACAGCTACCTCGGCGACTACCACGACGACTCCAAGCTGATCGCGGCGCTCAAGGACCCCGTGTTCCGCGACTACATCGCCGCGCTGGAGCAGAAGAAGGGCAAGGCCGAGACGCAGCGCATCCTCGAGGTGCGGCGCTGGAACTCGAACATCTATCCGAACGTGTCGCTGATGAGCCAGTTCGCGCAGCTGCGCGTGGTGCATCCGGTCGCGGTCAACCGCACCGTGGTGCACACCTACAGCTTCCGTCTCAAGGGCGCGCCGGAGCAGATGTTCCGCAACACCATCGCGTTCGCCAATATCGTCAACGGCACCGGCTCGCTGGTGCTCACCGACGACCTCGAGATCTATAACCGCATCGACCTCGGCCTCTCCAGCCACGGCGCCGAGTGGCTGCAGATCGGGCGCGGCTTCCAGTCCGACCAGCCGGACGCGCATGGCGGCCGCAAGGGCGTCAACTCCACGAGCGAGGTCTATATCCGCAACATGATCGACGCATGGCTCGGCTACATGACCGCCGCCGACCGGCCCTCCGCGAGCGCCGCGGCATGAGCCTCGATCTGCATTCCGCGCTCGACGTGCGCCGCTGCGAAGACTTTCTCGTGCACGAGGCGCAGCTCCTCGATGACGGGCTGTTCGACGCCTGGCTCGCTCTGTTCACGGCCGATGCCACCTACTGGGTGCCGAGCGAGCCCGACCAGTCGAGCCCGCTCGACACGGTCTCGCTCATGTACGACGACCGCCGGCTCCTGGAAACGCGCGTGCGGCGGCTCGCCTCGCCGCGCATCTATTCGCAGGAGCCGCGCTCGCGCACGAGCCGCATCGTCTCGAACGTGACGGTGACGCCCGACGAAGCGGCCGATGCCGGCCTGGTGCGCTCGAAATTCCAAATTGTCGAGTATCGCCGCGGAGAGCAACGCCTGTTCGCCGGCACCTACCTGCATCGGCTGGTGGTGCAGGACGGCGCCATCCGCATCGCCGCGAAGCGCGTCAACCTGGTCAATTGCGACGCCGAGATGGATGGTCTGGTCATTCCGTTTTGATCTGTGAGCAAACCATGATCGGACGCGTTCGACTGTTGATGGCGGTGATTGCCGGCGCACTGATCGGCTCGATCGCCGCGGCTCACGCGCAATCCTATCCGAGCGGCACCATCACCTTCCTGGTGCCCTACGCCGCCGGCGGCAGCGCCGACATCGCCGCGCGGCTCATCGGCGCCGCCCTGCAGGAGCGGCTCGGCAAGCCGGTCGTGATCGAGAACAAGCCGGGCGGCTCCGAGGTGATCGCGACCGAGACGCTGGCGCGCTCGGCGCCCGACGGGCACACCATCGCTATGCTGTCGAACGCCATCGCCATCAACCAGACGCTCGTCGTCACGCGCAAGTACGATCTCGAGCGCGACATTGCTGCAGTCGCGCGCGTCATCGAGATCCCGTTCGCGATCCTGGTGCATCCCTCGCTGCCGGCCGCCTCGATCACCGAGCTGGTCGCTCATGCGAAAGCCAATCCCGGCAAGCTGAACTACGGTCATCTCGGCCCGGGCAGCCCGCACTATTTCGTCATGGAGTGGTTCAAGCAGGCCGCCAAGATCGACCTGCTCGCCGTTCCCTATCGCGGCGCGGCGCCCGCCTACGCAGCGCTGGTCGCGGGCGAGGTGCAGGTCGTGGCTTCGGGGCTCGGGGCGGCGACGCCGTTCCTGGAGAACGGCCAGGCGCGCGCGCTCGCCGCCATCTCCTCGACGCGGCCGGTGTCGCGGCCCGACCTGCCGACCATCGCCGAGGTCGGTTTTGCGGAGTTCGACCTCACCTCGTGGATGGGCGTGTTCGTGAAGTCAGGCACGCCGGGCGAGATCGTGACGCGGCTGCAGGACGAGATCATCGCGATCCTCGGCGAACCCGCCGTCGCAGAGCGGCTGACCAAGATCGGGCTGCAGCCGACGCCGCAGCGCGCCGGCGAGTTCGGCGCTTTCGTCGGCACTCAGGTCAAGGCGTGGGAGCGCATCGTCAAGGCGACCGGCGCGAAGGTAGAGTAGACGACAACGCCTCCGCTTGGATTCTGGGTCCCGGCTCTTCGCTCGCCATAGCCCGTCGAAGACGGGCGTAACCGCCCTTATGGCTCGCTTCGGCCGGGACACGAGGCATTGAATCGTGTCCACAAGGGCGTTTTACGCCCGTCTTCGACGGACGATGCCGAGCGCAGCGAGAGCCGGGACCCGTATGATTCAGCGTCGACGGAGAGATCAATCCAAGCTCACGCCGCTCGCCTTGATCGTCACTGCCCATTTCTCGATCTCGCGGTCGACGAATGTCTTCAAATAATCCGGCGAGCGGCGGTCGGGGCCCACCACCGTCACGCCGACGGTCTTCAGCCGCTCCTGCACCGCCGGCGTGTCGAGCGTCGCGATCGACGCGGCGTTGAGCTTCGTGACGATCGCCGCCGGCGTCTCCTTCGGCAGGAATAGGCCGCTCCAGAAATACGAGTCGAAATCGGTGAGGCCCTGCTCATGCGCGGTCGGGATGTCCGGGAACAGCGGTGACCTCTGCTTGGTCATCACCGCGATCGCTTTCATGCTCTTGGCTGCGAGCTGCGGCATCGCCGCGGCGGCGAGTGCGCAGAAATAGTCGATGCGGCCGGCCATCAGGTCCTGCATCGCCGGCGGCGAGCCGCGATACGGCACGTGGGTGACGTCGATGCCGGCGGCGGCGCCGAGCTGCGCGCAGGCGAGATGCGAGCCCGAACCGACACCGGCCGATCCGTATTGCATCTTGCTGCCATTGGCTTTGGCATAAGCGATGAACGCCTTGAGATCGTCGGCCGGCAGATCGTTGCGCGCGACCAGCACCAGCGGCTGCTCGACCATCAGCGCGACCGGCACGAAGTCGGTCGCCGCGTTGTAGAGCGGCTTCTTGTAGAGCGTCTGGTTCTGCGCGAACGTGTCGACGCCGCCCATCACGAATTGATAGCCGTCGGGCGCCGCCTTGGCGACGCGCGACGCGCCAGTCATGCCGCCGGCGCCGCCGATGTTCTCGATCACCACCTGCTGGCCGAGCACCTCCGAGAGCCGCGCGCCGAGAATGCGCGCCACCGTGTCGGAGGCGCTGCCGGCGGCGAACGGCACCACCAGGCTCGGCGGCCGCGTCGGCCACTCCTCTGCGGCTGCGGGCTGCGCCGCGACCAACGTCGCGATCGCCGCAAACGCGGCAAGCCGGTGGACATTTCTTGTCATTGGAACTGACCTCGATTTGCGGACGCCGGAAGGCACAAGCCAATGCAACATCGAGGCCATTTCGTCGGCAAGGCGGCTTTGCGCATGGCTCCGATCCATCGCTCACGCGCGCGTGAATGCGAGGCGCTTGACAGGCTCCCTACCCCTCTGTATTTAACCATCAGGTTATTTAACTAGTCGGTCAAATACGACGGCCGAAGGATTACGGACATGGCGCTCGACCCGCTGAGCATGACGTTCCAAGCCCTCGCCGACCCGACCCGCCGGGCGATCCTGGCGCGGCTGGCGCTGGGCGAGACCTCGGTCTCGGAGCTCGCCGAACCGTTCGAGATGAGCCTGCCCGCCGTCTCCAAGCACCTCAAGGTGCTGGAGAACGCCGGCCTGATCACGCGCAGCCGCGACGCCCAGTGGCGGCCGTGCAAGCTCGAGCCGATCGCGCTGAAGACCGTCGACGACTGGCTCGAACGCTACCGCCGGTTCTGGGAAGAGCGATTCGACCGCCTCGAGGACTACCTGCGCGAGATCCAGGCGCAGGAAAAAGCCGAAAGACCCGAGAAACCAAAGAAGCCGCCCGAGAAGAAACGCCCCCGCAAGAAGTAGCCCGACGACCAACTCAACCCGCGTTCAGTGAAAGGACCCCCGATGACCGCCGCCGCTGCTGCCAAGGCTCAAGATGTGCCCACCGAATTCGTGATCTCGCGCGTGCTCGACGCGCCGCGCGACCTGGTCTGGAAGACGTTCACCCAGGCCGAGCGCATGAAGGAATTCTTCGGCCCCAAGGGCTTCAAGGTGATCGCCGCCAAGATGGATCTGCGTGTCGGCGGCACCTACCACTACGGTCTGCAGGCGCCGAACGGCACGACGATGTGGGGCAAGTTCACCTACCGCGAGATCACGCCGCAAGACCGCCTGGTGTTCATCCAGTCGTTCTCCGACGAAGCCGGCGGCGTGACGCGTCATCCGATGGCGGCGAACTGGCCGCTCTACATGTTCTCGACCTTTACCTTCGAGGACCAGCCCGGCGGCAAGACCAGGTTCACGGTCAGCTGGAAGACGCACAACGCGACGCCGGAGGAGCAGGCCGTGTTCGACGGCACGCAGGACGGCATGCGTCAGGGCTGGAGCGGTACGCTGGAGCAGCTCGAGCAATACCTGGCGACGGCGAAGGCGTAAGCCTTCGCCCACCACGCGAACCGCCAACTCCAGAGCCTTATCAGCGTTTGTGAAAGGACCTGCCGATGACCGCCGTCGCCGCAACGAGCGAAGCTGCCTCAAAGGATTTCGTCATCTCGCGCGTGTTCGATGCGCCGCGCGAGCTCGTCTGGAAGGCGGCCACCGAACCCGAGCGCCTGAAGCAGTGGTGGGGTCCCAAGGGCTTCAAGGTGCTGGTTGCGAAGGTGGACCTGCGTGCGGGCGGCACCTACCACTATGGCATGGCCGCGCCCAACGGCACGCCGATGTGGGGCAAGTTCGTCTATCGCGAGGTGGTCGCGCCGCAGCGCCTCGTTTTCGTCAACTCGTTCTCGGACGAGGCCGGCAACGTGACGCGCCACCCGATCGCCGCGGGCTGGCCGCTGCAGATGCTCACGACGTTCACCTTCGAGGAGCTGCCGGACGGCAAGACCAGGTTCACGGTCCGCTCGTCCGCGCTCGACGCGACGCCTGAGGAGCAGGCCGTGTTCGACGGCGCGCACAACAGCCTGCGCCAGGGCTGGGGCGGCACGCTGGAGCAGCTCGAGCACTACGTGGCGACGGCCAAGGCCTGAGCCCTCCCCGCACCCCCAACCTGGTTCAGGAGTACGCGAGATGACCACCGCAACCGACATTCGCGACGAGTTCACGATGCGCCACGTGTTCGACCTGCCGCGCGAGCTGGTGTGGCAGGGCTGGACCGAACCAAAGCACCTCGCCAACTGGCGCTGCCCCGAGGGCACGCCGCTCAATCTCGTGGCGCACGACGTGCGGCCGGGCGGCTTCGCGCAGTTCGAGGTGACCGCCGCATGCGACCGCGGGATTTACATCCTCTACACCTATCAGAAGATCGTGCCGCAGCAGCGCATCGAGTTCACCACCGCCTTCTGCGACGCCATGCGCGACGTCACCCGCGCGCCGTTCAACGACAAGTTCCCGCTCGTGCTCGCCAACTGGGTGACGTTCTCCGAGTCGAACGGAAAGACGACGCTCGAGGGCTGCGGCCACCCGGTCGGCGCGAGCGACGAGGAACGCGAGACCTTTGCCGGCATGACCGAGTGGTACAGCCAGGCCTGTGCCGGCAGCAGTCGCCATCTCGCCGATTATCTCAACGGGCTCTGACCGCTACTGACAGGAGCTGGCAATGCAATCGAGTATGGAGTCGCTCCAGGTCTTACCGTCCCAGGTCTCGCCGTCGGCGGCCATGCCGCCGTCCAAGGCCGCGACCTGGACCGGGCGGGCGATGAGCGCGCTGGTGATCGTGTTCCTGCTGTTCGACGGCGCCATCAAGATGGTCCCGCTCGACATCGTGATCACGACGTCGGAGCAGCTCGGCATTCCGGGCGAGCTCGCACGCGTCCTCGGCACGCTGACGCTGCTGAGCACCATCCTCTACATGATCCCGCAGACCTCCGTGCTCGGTGCGATCCTGCTGACCGGCTATCTCGGCGGCGGGATCTGGACCCACCTGCGCATCGGCAGTCCGCTGTTCGGCCACACGCTGTTCGGCGTCTATCTCGGCCTGCTCATCTGGGGCGGGCTCTACCTCCGCGATGAGCGCGTGCGCGCGCTCATCCCGTTCCGCCGCTGATCCTCTTAGCCACTTGCATCAGGAGAACAATATGACCATCGCCGTCATCGCCATCGTCATTGCCGCCATCATCGCCGCGCTGCTGGTCTACGTCTCGGCCAAGCCCGACACGTTCCGCATCCAGCGCAGCGCCGCGATCGCCGCACCGCCGGAAAAAATCTTCCCGCACCTCAACGACCTGCGCGCGCACCTCGCCTGGTCGCCGTTCGAGAAGGATCCCGCGGTGAAGCGCACGATGAGCCCGGCGTCGGCCGGCAAGGGCGCCGTCTACGAATGGAATGGAAACCGTGAGGTGGGCGCAGGCCGCATCGCCATCACCGATTCGGTTCCGTCATCCAAGGTCGTCCTCTCGCTCGACATGATCAAGCCGTTCCCGGCGAACAACACGGTCGAATACACACTCGAGCCCAAGGGCAACACCACCGCGGTCACCTGGGCGATGTCGGGCAAACAGCCCTTCATGTTCAAGCTGATGAGCACGTTCATCGACTGCGAGAAGATGGTCGGCAGCCAGTTCGAGCTCGGTCTCGCGAACCTCAAGGCCATCGCCGAGCGTTAATCCAATCTCTCAGGTCGCGTCGCGACACTGAGCAAAACCGAGAAAGGACAATGTCATGCGTATCGACGCTTACCTCTTCTTCAAGGGCAACTGCGAGGAAGCCTTCACGTTCTACGCCAAGCTGCTCAACGGCAAGATCGAGGCCATGCTCAAGCACGAGGGCTCGCCTGCCGAGGGCCACGTCCCGAAGGAATGGAATCAGAAGATCATGCATGCGCGGCTCACGGTCGGCGACCAGGCGCTGATGGCCTCCGACGCCCCGCCCGGCCACCAGCAGGACACCGGCGGCTATTCGGTGTCGCTGCAGGTGCCGACCGTCCAGGAGGCGAAGCGCGTATTCGACGGGCTCGCTCAAGGAGGCAAGGTCAACATGCCGCTCGACAAGACCTTCTTCGCCAAGAGCTTCGGCATGCTGGTCGACCGCTTTGGCACGCCGTGGATGGTGATCTGCCCGGCGGACATGTAACCGCGCACACGCGAACCCGGATCGCACATCATGGCCCGACTCAAACTCAAGACTTCGACCGAACGCGAGCTCGTCATCACCCGCGTGTTCGACGCGCCGCGCGAGCTGGTGTTCAGGATGTGGACCGATCCGAAGCACATGGCGCGATGGTGGGGGCCGCGCTGGCACCCCGCCGTCAGCGTCGATCTCGAGGCCCGCCCCGGCGGCCACTGGCGCCACTGTCTGCGGTCCGTCGAGACCGGCACCGACCTCTGGCACCACGGCGAGTTCCGGGAGGTGGTGCCGCCGGAGCGGCTCGTCTTCACCTTCGCCTGGGAGGAGGACGGCGAGCGCGGCATCGAGAACGTGGTGACGATCACCTTCGCCGCGCAGAACGGCAAGACGCTGATGACCTTCCGCCAGGCGCCGTTCCAGTCGGACGGCGAGCGCGACGGCCACGGCGGCGGCTGGAGCAGCGCCTTCGACCGGCTCGACGAGCAACTCTTGCAAGCACAGTAAGGAGTACCCCCATGGCAACCGCAGCCACGGCCACCACGGCCAAGCCGACCTCGCGTCGCGAAATCACCCTCACCCGCGTGTTCGATGCGCCGCGCCCCCTCGTCTACCGCATGTGGACCGAGGCGAAGCATCTCGCGCAATGGTTTGGACCTCATACGTTCACCAATCCGGTCTGCGAGGTCGATGCGCGGCCGGGCGGCAAGATCTTCATCAAGATGCAGGCGCCGAATGGCGACGCGCATCCGATGGGCGGGATCTTTCACGAGGTCGTGCCGAACGAGCGGCTGGTCTTCACCTCGTTCGTCGAGATGGACGGCAACCGCATCGTCGAAGGCCACACGACCGTGACGTTCGAAGACCTGCGAGGAAAGACCAGGCTCACGTTGCACGCCACGGGTCTCGGCTTCGTCGACTTCGCCGAGCGCATGCTCGCCGGCATGGAAGCGGGCTGGAGCCAGAGCTTCGGCAAGCTCGGCGTCACGCTCGCGCGCGAGACGAAGCGCGGCAACGCCGACGACCTCGCCGCGATCGATGCGATCCTCGGCGACCGCACCAATGCGATGTTCGGCAAGGCGATCGATCTCGCGGTCAAGCACTACGCCGACGACGTCGTCTCGTACTATCTCGCGCCGCCGCTCCAGCATGTTGGCGCCAACAGGGCGGCGGTGCAGGCCTGGTTCGACACCTGGGACGGGCCGATCAGCTGGGTCGTGCAGGACCTGCATGTCGAGACCGGCGGCGACGTCGCCTATGCGCACGGACTCAGCCACATGACCGGCACCAAGACCGACGGACAGAAAGTCGATCTGTGGGCGCGGAGCACGATCTGCTTCGGCCGCATCGGCGGCGTCTGGAAGATTACCCACGACCACGCCTCGGTGCCGTTCTACATGGACGGCAGCTTCAAGGCCGCCGTGGATCTCAAGCCGTGACCGTAGGGTGGGTTAGGCGCCGTCACGCGGGATTCGTTGTCCCACGACGTGCGACCGGCGCCGTAACCCACCGGCTGACTCAGATGGTGGGTTACGGCCTTCGGCCTAACCCACCCTACGAAGAAAGAAGGAAGGAGCGTCACCATGGAACCGAGAATCGTCTCACGCGACGAATGGCTCGCCGCCCGCCAGGCGCATCTGCGCAACGAGAAGGCGCTGACCCGCATGCGCGACCTGGTCAATGCCGAGCGCCGCACCCTGCCCTGGGTCAAGGTCGAGAAGGACTACGTGTTCGACACCACCGAGGGCAACAAGACGCTGACGGACCTGTTCGGACGCAACAGCCAGCTGATCGTGCACCACTTCATGTGGCGCCATGATCTCGGCCAGGGCTGCGTCGGCTGCTCGTTGGAAGCGGACCACGCCGAGGGCGCGCTGGTGCACCTGATCAATCACGACGTGAGCTATGTGCGCGTCTCGCGCGCGCCGCTCAAGGAGCTGCTCGCCTACAAGCAGCGCATGGGCTGGACCGCCCAGTGGGTGTCGTCCGACGGCAGCGACTTCAACTACGACTATCACGTATCGTTCACGAAGGACGAGCTGGCCAAAGGCGAGGTCTATTACAACTACGGCATGAACAAGAACGGTGCCGAGGAGCTGCCGGGCGTCAGCGTCTTCATCAAGAACGACGCCGGCGAGGTGTTCCACACCTACTCGAGCTACGCACGCGGCAACGAGGAGGTCATCGGCGCGCTGATGTATCTCGACATGACGCCGAAGGGCCGCAACGAGGCGGTCATCATGGACTGGGTGAAGCGCAATGACGAGTACGCGGCGAAGACGAACGCGCCGTCGTGCTGTCACGGGTGATCGTAGGGTGGGGTTAGGCGCCTCACGTGCACTGACGTTCAACGTGCACAGTGTCGGCGCCGTAACCCACCACGTGAGTCAGTCGGTGGGTTACGGCGCCAATGTCTTTCGCGTTGAAAGCCATTGCCGTGGACGGCGCCTAACCCACCCTACAGAAAGAAACGAGGAGATACGCATGCCTTACGTCGACGGATTTGTGATTCCCGTTCCGACCAGGAAGATCCCTGACTATCGCCGCTTCGCCAAGAAGTTTGACAAGATCTGGCGCGAGCATGGCGCGCTCGAGATCCGGGAATGCATCGCCGACGACGTCAAGGTCGGCAAGTGGACGTCGTTCCCGCGCAGCGTGAAATTGAAGCGCGGCGAAACCGTGGTGTTCTCCTATATCGTCTACAAGTCGCGCAAGCACCGCGACCAGGTCAACAAGAACGTCATGAAGGACCCGCGGCTCGCCAAGATGAATCCGAAGGACATACCATTCGACGGCAAGCGGATGATCTTCGGCGGCTTCAAGGTGCTGCTGGACGCGTAAAGCGTCGCACGCGACGACGCTAGCGCATATCCGGAAAAGTGGACGCCGGTTTTCCGAAAAGGATATGCGCTAAAGCTAGTGCCCTTCGATCGGCGCGCCGCAGGTCGAGCACGAGCTGTCGCCCAGGTGCGCGGGGTGTCCGTTCACGCATTTGGGGCGCAGGTTGCGCAGTCCGCGCCGATAGGCGGTCGTCAGAATGGCGAGGCCTGCCGAATAGAGCAGCATCCAGTGGCCGGACACGCCCTGCGAGAAAATGCGCGGTGCGTTGCCGTCCCAGGCCGGCGCCAGCACCAGGATCGCGAGGGTGATGATCGCGTAGCCGAACAACGCATACGTCATGTAGCGCATCCACCGTGGCGATTGCGCGACGGCGGCATGCCACACGCTCAAGTCGCTGCCCAATCGCCAGGCGCCCATGATGCCGGTCATCCTGATCATGATGAGCCCGACCGGGATCCAGAGCAGCAAAGCGCCGATATACGCCGCCAAGGACAACACCAGAAGCAACTCTTCGGGACCCGGCTTCACGTCGAACAAGGTGACGAGATGCACGATCAGGCTGAGCGCGAGCCCGCACGCGGCGTAGACGATCAGCGGCAGCAGCAGAAGATCGAGCATGGCCGTGGGCCCGAACGGGCGGATGTCGCGGCAGCGCGACGCAACTCGCCGGCAAGTATTAGTCGCCGGCGCGCCGTGGACCGTTCATGGCCGCATGGACTGGGAAAGATCGCCCCGACGCGGCAAATATTGCCGCTCGCATGCGCCGCCGCGCGCGACCAACACGTTGATTTTGCAGTTTCGGCACTCTGCACGCATCTTGCATCGCGCCCGTCGCAATGCGTGAAGGAGTGCAGAAATGACTATCGCTTCGCCCACCTCCGTCCTCAAGAGCGCCGACCTCAAATTGGTCGTGCTCAGCACCGCCGACCTCAAACTGGTCGAGCTGCCGAAAGACGCGATCAGCAAGGCATCGCCCGAGCAGCTCGCCAGGATCGAGCGGGGCGGAAACGGCCAGTTCAGGATCCCGATCGGCCCCGCCGACAACGATCCGAGCAATCTCTACGCCGAGGTGAAGGTCAGCGGACACACCGTCGCCTCGCTTTACAACAGCGGCTCAGTCGCCATGTCGAACGCGGCCGCTGCCCGGACGCGGGACCTGCCCAGCATGAACTCGAGCGTGGTCGGTCCGCAGCTCGCGCAGATGCGCGCCGAGGAGATCGCCAAAGCGCTCGGCGGCACGATCGAGCCCGCTGCGACCGCGCAGACGCAGGGGCAATGGCGAGGCCATCGGCCGGTGCAGTACACCTACGACTACGTCGCGATGGAACAAGCGCGTCAGGCGCTCGAGGCGCGAGCGTCACAATCGCAGGGCTCATAGACGGGCCAGCGCCTGCGACGTCACGGGACGCCGCGTGCGGCGGCCTGCGTGTCGACTGCGACGCCACAGTCCGGACAGAACCTGTCGAGCGGGCTCACCACGTGTCCGTTCGGGCACTTGCGCCGCAGGTTGCGAAGCCCGCGCCGATATGCGGCGGTCAGAACAGCAAGTCCCGCCGAATAGAACGCCATCCAGTGGCCGGAGAAGCCGTGCCACACGACGTTCGGCGGACCGCCGACGGCGTGCTTGCCGGTCGGTGCCATGGCGATGAAGATCGCGAAATTGACGATCGCATAGATGAAAAAGCCGTAGGTCATGTATCGCATCCACGGCGGGCATGGCGCCAGAACGGCGTCCCACATTTTCCATCCACGGCCCCATCCCGCGGTCGAGCCACCGGTCGTCCACATCATGATGAGCACGACCGGAATCCACAGCGGAAAGATGCCGACGTGGAGCGCGAAGAACAGCGCGTCAGGACCCGGCTTGATGCCGACGAATGTGACGAGATGCACGATCAGGCTCAGCACGAGCCCGCATGCCGCGTAGACCATCAAGGGCAACAGCAGAAGATCAAGCATGGCCGTTCGACCAGGTGGGACAGCACTCCCGGCAGGGCGGCGATTCCACGCCGGATTGGTCGTCCTCGCAAGGCGCGCGGTTCAGCGTTTCCTCTGCTTCGCCACCACCGCCTGGTACGCCGCCTGCAGCCGCTCGCCGACCGACCGCTTCGGCTTCGACCTGCGCTTCACGCCGAGATGCATCTCGCGCAGCTCGTCCATGAACTCCGCCCACAGTTTCGGCCCGCCCTCCTCGAGGAGCTGCGCGCGGATGGCGAGCTCCTCGGTCACCGGCAGATACTTGCGGCCCCACGCGGCCATCTGCGCCAGCACCGGGAGGAGCTCGATGCCCTTCTCGGTCAGGCTGTAGATCGCCTTCTGCTTGTGGGTCGGATCGTCGGCCTTCGACACGACGCCCTGCTCGACCAGCGTCTTCAGCCGGTCAGCCAGGATGTTCGAGGCGATGCCCTCCTCCGACCGGGTCAGCAGCTCACGAAAATGTCGCCGGTTACCGAAGATGATGTCGCGGATGATCAGCAGGCTCCATTTGTCGCCGACCACCTCCAGCGTCAGATTGATCGGGCAACCCGACCGGTGCGCATCGCTCATGGATCTGATCTCGTAGGGCCGCGCGAAAAACCGCTTGCATTCTGCCACCAGTAATCCTACAATGCAACTGGTTGCATTTTGCTATCAGTTAGGCATCGCTGCACGGAAAATAAGGAGTCCGCCATGTCGCTCACCTACTATTTCCACCCGCTGTCGTCCTACTGCCAGAAGGTGCTGATCGCGCTCTACGAGAACGACACGCCGTTCACGCCGAGGATCGTCAACCTGATGGATGAGCAGGAGCGCGCCGAGTTCCGCAAGCTCTGGCCGGTCGGCAAGTTCCCGGTGCTGCGCGACGAGGCGAACGACCTCACGCTGCCGGAATCCACCATCATCATCGAATACCTCGGCAACCATTATCCGGGTCGGTCCGAGCTCATTCCGCGCGACGCGGACGCGGCGACGCGCACGCGCCTGCACGACCGCTTCTACGATCTGCATGTGCACGATCACATGCAGAAGATCGTCGGCGATCGCTTGCGTCCGGCGGACAAGAAGGATCTGCTCGGCGTCGCGCAGGCGAAGGAGAAGCTCGACACGGCCTATCGCATCATCGACCAGCAGATGGCGAGCAAGACCTGGTCGGCCGGCGAGAGCTACAGCATGGCCGATTGCGCCGCATCCCCTGCCCTGTTCTATGCCAACCTCGTGCACCCGTTTGCCACCTATGAGAACCTGAGCGCCTATTTCGGCCGGCTGTCGGCGCGTCCCTCGTTCGCGCGCTGCGTCACCGAGGCGAAACCGTACTTTCACATGTTCCCGAAAGGGTGAGCGCCATGCCAGCAGACAACTCTCGTCGCGCCTTCCTCGCAGCTGCCGCCACGATTGCCGCCGCCGCGCCTGCCGCGGCCACTGCCCAGACGCAACGGCCGGTGCCGCCGCTGCCCGTCAATCCGTCCCAACGCAGGGGTTCCGCGATGACCAACGGGGAGTTCTCGACCACACGCCTCGCCCGCATGCATGACGTGATGACGCGCCATGTCGACGGTGGCCGCCTGCCCGGCCTCGTCACGCTGGTCAGCCGGCGCGGCGACACGCAGGTCGACACGATCGGAGCCATGGCGTTCGACGACAGTACGCCGATGCGGCGCGACACCATCTTCCGCATCGCCTCGATGACCAAGCCGCTCACCGCCGCGGCGGCGATGATCCTGGTCGAGGACGGAAGGTTGCGGCTCGACGATCCGGTCGACGACATCCTGCCCGAGCTGAAGGACCGCAAGGTGCTGCGCAGCCTCGACAGTCCGCTCGACGACACGGTGCCGGCGAAGCGCGCGATCACCCTGCGCGATCTCCTCACGTTCCGCGCCGGCTACGGCGCCATCATGGTCTTTCCGGAAAAATATCCGATCCAGAAGGCGATGGCGGACGCCGGCGTCGCGCCGAGCGGGCGCATCTTTCCGGGCTCGGCCGACGAGCTGATGCAGAAGTTCGGCAGCTTGCCGCTCGTCCATCAGCCCGGCGAGCAATGGCTCTACCATTCCGGCTCGGACATTCTCGGCGTGCTGATCGCGCGCGCCTCCGGGCAGACGCTGGAAAGATTGCTCACCGAGCGGATCTTCGCGCCGCTCGGCATGAAGGACACCGGCTTCAGCGTGCCGGCGGCCAAGATCGATCGGCTGCCGGTCGCATACAACACCGACGTCAAGACCAAGGAGCGCGTGGTGTTCGACGCGGCGAAAGGCGGGGCCTTCGCCAAGCCGCCGGCGTTCGAGTCGGGCGGCGGCGGACTCGTGTCGACGGTCGACGACTATCTCGCCTTCGCCCGCATGATGCTCGGCCAGGGACGCTCCGGACGTGAGCGCATCCTGTCGCGCGCCTCGGTCGAGCTGATGACCACCGACCACATCACGCCGGCTCAGAAGGCAGCGTCGGCGTTTGCGCCGAATTTCTGGGACAACCGCGGCTGGGGTTTCGGCCTTTCCGTCATCACGCGGCGCGACGACCTCGCCGGCACGCCCGGACGTTTCGGCTGGGACGGTGGCTACGGCACCTCCGCCTATATGGATCCGAAGGAGGACCTGGTCGGCATCCTGATGACGCAGCGCCTGTGGGAGGCGCCGGTGCCGCCGGCGGTGGTCACCGATTTCTGGACCCAGGTCTACCAGGCGATCGACGACTGATGCCGCGGAGGCGGGCGCCGCGCGCGGCCGCGGCGCCGGTCTCCTCAGTCTTGCGTCGCCCCGGGCGAAGCTCCTCCAGGTGGGCGCGGAGGTAGAGCAGCAGGTGACGGCGCTTTTCCTGGCCGCGGCTGCCGTCGGTGGCTCCACCCTTCGGAATGAGCTGCGGCAGCTGGCGATCCACGCGCTCGTAGATGCCTCGCCATGTCTTGAGAACGGCGTTGCGCGATATCCCCAGCGCGTCGGCGATGGCGGCATCGGACTCGTTGAGCAGCGCCCGCTCGAGCAGTCGCCGCTCCGAGGCGGAGAAATAGATGCGCGGCGGCTGCGCCGCGAACAGCTGCGACAGCGGGTTGATCGCCGCCGGCTCCACCCATTCCCGGCGCAACGCGAAGAAATGGGGAAGGTCCTCGTCCCGCACCTCCGCGAACGCGGCCGGCGACAGCCGGCGGAAGTCGTGCACCAGCTTGAATCCGCCACGCTCCATATAACGGACGGACTGCATGCCGTGGTGCTCCGTCATGATGGTCCTGATGCGGTAACCGCTGTGGAAGAAGTAGAAGGCTGCGCTGCCGGCATTGAGAACCTGGACACTGCGGGGATCGGATAAATCGTGGTTGCGCAGGCCGAAATGCACTCCGAACACGTTGATGCCGTCCGCCAGTTGCGCCGCCTCGACCTGCTCGCGCGCGAGCAGAACTTTGTCGCCAGCGACGAGGCGCTCGTAGAATTGGACCGGCGCGTAGGCTGTGGGCGTGCCGATCAGCCCTTCGGCGAAAGCGTCGGTGACGAATACGCTCAGTCCGAAACCTTCGATATTGGCCGGATGATCGTCTTCGATATTGTCGATGATCGGGAAGGTCCGCGCGTCGCCGGCGAGCAGGTCAGCCCAGATCTCGGGGAGCCGGCGGCGCAGCGAAGGCGGGAGTCGCAAGCCCGGCGGCAGCAGCCCGACGCAATGCGGCAGATCGCGCGGCGTGGCGAGCCGGAAGCGAAAAGCTCCGGGCCGCGCCGCAGCATTTCCATGCAAGTCTTTGGCAGGGCTCTCCTTCACGCACGCACCCCCAGCGACGCAAGGACAGTACCAAATTACGGTACTAGCGGCCCCATGTCACAGCAATCATAGTTCGCTCGCTTCCGGGGCGCGAAGCTTCCATTCGGGGATCAGGAACGTCAGCCGACGGCGATCGAGGTCAACTCGTCGCCGCCATCGCTTGTCCGCGCTCATTTTGGGAGGTGTTCCATGGGCACGAGGTTCGTTGCGACGGCCACCGCTGAAACCTTCACCAACGGCTCGCACAGCATCCTGATCAACGCCCGCGGAGGATCCGTGAGCCCCGCGCAGTTCAATGATGTGACCATCGCGCCGTCCGGTATTTCGGATCACAACGAGCCATACAACGGATTCATTGAGGGGTTCCAGAGCTCGGATTTTTCCCCCGTCCCCGGCGAGCCTGACCTCGATGACGCGATCGCGGCCATCATCAATTCGATCGGCGCCAAGCGTGGACAGTACTACTTCGAGATATTTGACCAGAACTCGGTCGACTACAGCGCGTCAAACCAGCTCGTTGTCATCGACCTGGAAAAATCGGTGCAGCACGGCGGTTTTGCCGAGGGTGACGTCCTTGTCGACATGGCGACCGTGATCGGGTCGGATTTCAACGATGTCATCCGCGGCTCGAACGTCACCGACTATCCGCCCGACTCGGTGATCATCACCGTCGGCGGCACGGCGACCAGTGACCCACCGTTTTTCTTCACGCTCGCGAACCCCGGCATCAATTCGTTCTCCGGCGGCGACGGCGACGATCTGCTGGAAGGCCGCGGCGGCGGCGACTCGCTGAGCGGCGGCCGCGGCTTCGATTTCGCGAGCTATGAGTCCTCGCCGGCGCGGGTCATCGTGCAGCTTGGCGACAGCACCCAGGCGGCCATTGCCGTCGGAGGTGACGCGCAAGGCGACACGCTCACCTCGATCGAAGGCCTGATCGGCTCTCAATTTGACGACCGCCTCGCCGGCAACTCGTCCAACAACGTCATCGCCGGCGGGCTCGGCAATGATTTCATCGACGGACTGGGCGGGACCGACACGGTCGACTACTCCCGCGACCACTTCTTCGACTTCCTCCACGGGGCCATCGACACGGCCGTCAGAGTGGTCGTGCAGCTGGGCTCCGGCGACAACGCCGGCACGGGAGCCGAATTCCAGGTGCGGTTGGCCGACCTGACCATCGTTCAGACCTTTACCGACACGCTGTTCCACATCGAGAACGTCACCGGGACGGAGGGCAGTGACCAGATCACTGGCAACGAGCAGAACAACGTGCTCGACGGGCGTGGCGGCAATGACACGCTCGACGGCGGGCTGGGCAACGACACGCTGATCGGCGGCGCGGGCAGTGGCGATACGGCGAGCTTCGTCAGCCACAACGGCCTGAGCAACGAGGCCGGCAACATCAGGCTCGGGCTCGGCAGCGCCGACGGTACGGCACAATACGGCACCCCGATCACCGTGCTCGGCCAGCCGTCGCTGCTGGTGCTCGAAACCGACGTCTTGCGCGGCATTGAGAACGTCACCGGCTCCAGTCTTGTCGAGACGATCACCGGCAACGAGCAGAGCAACGTGATCGACGGCGGCCTCGGCAACGACACACTGATCGGCGGCGACGGGATTGGGATCGATACCGCGAGCTTTGTGAGCCACGACGGCGTGACCGGCCAGGTCGGGACGATTTCGCTCGGCGTGGGCGGCGCCGACGGGAGGGCACAATACGGCATCCCGATCTTCGTGCTCGGCCAGCCGACCTTCCTGGTCCGTGAAACCGATGTGCTGCGGGGCTTCGAGAACGTCACCGGCTCGAACCTCAACGAGACGATCAACGGCAACGAGCAGGACAACGTGCTCGACGGGCGCGGCGGCGTCGACACGATCAACGCCGGGGCCGGCGACGACACCCTGATCGGCGGCGTCGCCAACGATATCCTCAACGGCGGCGCCGACAACGACACCTACGATTTCAGGGGCTCAGGATTGGGCTCCGACCACTTCTTCGACGAAAGCGGAACCGATCGAGTCCTGATCAACAGCCTCAATGACCTTATGGGCTCGCCGCAAAGGGTCGGAAACGATCTGGTCGTCACGTTGACGACCGGAACGTTCACTGTCGTCAACCACTTCGCCGGCAACGCGATCGAGAGCCTGGTCACGTCCGACGGCAAGACCGTCACGCTCTCGACCAGTCTCGTCGGCGGCGACAAGCCCGGCATCATCGTCGGCACCGATGCCAGCGAAACCCTCGACGGCAAGGGCGGCGACGATCTCCTCTACGGCGGGCGCGGCCGCGACACGCTGCTCGGTGGAGAGGGCAATGACCGGCTTGACGGCGGCGCCGGGCGCGACACGCTGATCGGCGGCCCTGGTGACGACTGGCTGACCGGCGGCCATGGCCGCGACACGTTCGTGTTCGCCCCGCAGGCGCTCGACAATCCCAACCCGGGCAACGACGTCGTCACCGACTTTCATTTCGGGCACGACGTCATCGATCTCACCGCGTTCGACACCAGCTTCCGGGCGCTCGACGACAATCACAACGGGCGGCTGGACAACGGCGAGGGCGACAAGCACATCTCGGTGACGATCGACCACGGCGACACCGTACTGAATTTCGGCGGTGGCTCGGTCCGCATCCAGGACGTGATGCACATGCACGCCAGCGACTTCCTGTTCTAGCGCGGAGTGACATGGGTAGCAGCGCAGAGAACTCGGCGCGCAACGCGCCGGGTTCTCGCCTTTGTGTCGACCGCGTTCTCAGTAAGGCTCCTTGACCTCCAGGATCGGCAGATTCTGCCGCGCGGCGCGGGCGTGCAGCTCGTCGATCGACGGCATTGCGCTTGCCGCGGCCTGCGGCAGGTTGCGCGAACTGGCGTGGGACGTCACCCACGTCGTGGCTCCGCCGGCCGCGACCAGGATCGCTGCCGCAATGATGGCATTCTTCAGCATGGGGCGTCTCCTTCGAGATGCCCCCCTCCGATCGATGGGTGTAGGTCGCAAGCCTCGAGGGCCGCGTCCCTCGAACGGTGGATGCGATCGCGCCAGCGCGATCACAAACGCGCGATGGAGCCGTGAACAGAGCCTATTCCAGGCCGGCGCGGCGGAACGCTTCGAGATAGTGGTCGCGCTCGGCCTGCTTGAGGGGCAGCTGGGTAGCAAGCCAGGCGAGCGAGATGTTGGGCTGGGCGCGGCGCAGCTCCTGGAGAGAGGCTCTGGCGAGATCGATATCGCCCGCCATCGCCGCGGCCGCCGTGAGCACACGGTAGGCGCCGACGAAGTCGAGCTTCTGACGAATGCCCTCGCGCGCGAGCCGCATCGCCTCGTCGTAGTTGTGCCCGACGAACTCCGCGTAGGCGGCAATACCGCTGTAGATCGCAGAGAACGGATCGCGCGGGCTGAGCCGCCGTGCGCGCTGGACGGCGTCAGCACCCTCCTGCCAACGGCCGACATAGGAGAGCACCAGGCCGTAATAGCCCAGCGCCAGCGAGAAATTCGGATTGAGGCGCAGCGCCGCCTCGAACTCGGCCAGCGCGTCCTCGAGGCGTCCTTGTCTCGCATAGACGCCCGCAACCGCAAGATGCGACCATGGATCGTCATTGTCGGCACGCAGCGCCGCCCAAGCCGCGCGTTCAGCGGCCGGCACGGCGGTCGCGTTGTCCTCCCAGCCCATATGGATGCCGAAGGAGTGGCTGACCGCGAGGCAGGCGAGCGCGCGGGCGTAGCCCGGGTCGAGGGCGATCGCTTGCTTGAGCAGCGCCTGTGCCAGAGCGTTGTCCTCCCGGGTCACCCGCCAGTAGTGCGACAGCGCCCGCATCAGCAGATCCCAGGCATCCAGTCGCTCGGGAGGCTTGCGCTGCGCGCGAAAGTTTTCGGCGGCGTAGATCTTCGGCTCGATCGCGCCAACGATGGCCTCGGTGATCTCGTCCTGTACCTTGAACACGTCGGGCAGGCAGCGGTCGAAACGTTCCGCCCACAGCTGCTTGCCCGTCGCGATGTCGCTGAGCTGCGCGGTGATGCGCACGCGGTCGCCGCTCTTGCGCACGCTGCCCTCGACCAGATAGCCGACCCCGAGCTCCTCCGCGATCTGCTTCATGGGCACGGATCTGCCTTTATAGGCGAACGACGAATTGCGGGCGATGACAAAGAACCAGCGCAGCTTGGACAGCGCGGTGATGATGTCCTCGCTGATGCCGTCGGAGAAATAGTCCTGCTCGGTTTCGCCGCTCATGTTGACGAAAGGAAGCACCGCGATCGCAGCCCGGTCGGCGCCCGGCGCGTCCGGCCGTGCGCGCTGCGGGAACCGCTCGTGAAGCTGTTGTGTCGACGAACCAACGGCATAAGCCGTCGCGCCGCCTTCCGCACGCGTGCGGACATCGGCGACAAAGCGGATGCCGCGGCGCGCGACGGTGCGAATCAGCCTCTGGGCGTCGCCGCTGTCGCCGACGGCCCGGCGGGCCGCGTTGAGGCGGCTGGCAAGAGTCGAATCTGAGACGATTCGGCCGCTCCAGACCGACGCGATGAGATCGTTCTTGCTCACCACGCGGTCTCGATTTTCCACCAGGTAGGTCAACAGGTCGAAGACCTGCGGCTCGACCGCAATCAAGGCGGAGCCGCGGCGCAGCTCGCGGCGACCAATGTCAAGTACATGGTCGGAAAAGAGAAATTGCACCCAGACCTCCCTCGTCACCATCGCCGTCTGAACCAAAAATCAATGCCATCTCAAGAGCAAATCAAAACTTCGGTGAAGCGCCGCGATCGGGATTGAGGCATCCACTCTCCCGCAACACAGGAGACCCGTGGAACCAGTCCTCCGCTTGTCGGCCTCGTCACTGCAACGGCGTGCGCCCTCTCCCTGCCATCGCGCGCCGCACTCATCGACCTGACCCGAAGCAGCGCCTCCCGGCGGAGGTGCCGCCCTGCGTCTGCCCTACGAAGCCTGCCCGACACTTCAACCCGAGGCTCCCGGCGGCCGGACCACCGTCCGTGGCTGCGGCGCCGAGCGGAGGCGACATGATCAAACAGGACGTTCACGGCGGCAAATGGCGGCTCGGTGACTGCGTCGATTCCGGCCTGCTGCGCAGCATCGGCGTCGGGGTGTTCGGTCTCGGTTTCCTGGTCGCGGAAGCGGCGGTGCTGTCGTCGCAGGGCATGCCGCGTCTCACGCTTCCGCTGATCGCCGTGCTGCTCGCGTCCACGATCTCCAGCATCGCCGGATTTGCCTTCTCGGCGTTGTGCGGCGCCCTGCTGTTTCATCTCATCGACAGCCAGGTCTACGCCGTGCAGGTGATGATCGTCTGCAGCATCGCGATCCAATTGTTCAGCGTCACCGCGCTCTGGCGTTCGATCGACTGGCGCAGCCTGCCCGTGTTCCTGACGGGCGGCGTGCTCGGCGTGCCCGCCGGCGTCTATCTGCTGCTGCATCTGCAGACCGGCATCTATCGGGGTGTCATCGGCGGTCTGCTGATTGCCTATGGCAGCTGGCTGCTGCTGCGTTCGCCGACCGCAACGCTGCGCAGCGGAGCGCTGTCGGATGCCTGCGCGGGCTTTCTGGGCGGCCTCACCGGCGGACTTGCCGGTTTTCCCGGCGCGTTCGTCACCATCTGGTGCGGCTTCAAGGGCTGGGACAAGGCGCGCCAGCGCGGCGTCTACCAGCCGTTCATCCTCGCCATGCAGCCGATCACGCTGCTCGTGATCCATCTCATGCAGCCGCCGTCGTCGACCGTGATGCAACTCGACTGGCAGACACTGGCCTTCATTCCGGCCGCGCTGGTCGGCGCATGGTTCGGGCTCCTCATCTTCAGGCGATTGTCGGATCGGCAATTCGAGAGCGCCGTCACCGTGCTGCTGATCCTGTCCGGCGTCGGACTGATCCTGTGAACCATCAACTCAGGCGCGCTTGGGCGGCGCCCTTCTTTTTCGGTGCAACACCACGCAGAGGAGAACCAAGATGGCTTTGTCGGTGTCTCGCCGCACGTTCATCAGCTCGGCAGCGGCAATCGCCAGCGTGCCTGCATTCTGCACGCGCCCGGCCGCCGAGGAACCCTTGCTGTTGCGCTGCTCGCTCGAAACGGTGCCGTCGCATGGGCGCAATGCCGCCGTCCGGGATTTTCTCGAAAAGGTCGAGGCGGCCGCACGCGGCAGGATCAGGATCCAGCTCTACGAGAGCGGACAGCTGTTTCCCGACCTTCAGGTCGGCAAGGCGATCCTGCAAGGACAGATCGAGATGGCGGTGCCGGGCAGCTGGTCGCTGACCGGCATCGTGCCGGATGCCGATTTCCTGCAGCTGCCCATCCTCTACGGGCGTTCGCCCTACATCGTCCACCGCGCCGTCGACGGCCAGCCGGGGCGGCTGCTGGCGGCGCAAATCGAGCAGAGGCTGAACGCGCATGTGATCGGCCAATCGCTCGATCTCGGATTCTTCAATTGGTACAGCACGAGCCGGCCGCTGCACTCCTATGCCGATCTCAAGGGTCTGAAGATTCGCAACAGCGGCGGCGCCGGTCAGGCATGGCGCACCCAGTTCATGGGTGCGATCCCGAATACCACGCCGCTGCCGAACGTTGCGCTGTCACTCTCACAGGGGACGTTCGACGGCCTGATCACGAGCCATGAAACAGTGGCGAGCGCCCAATTTTGGGAATCCGGCATCCGCTATTGCCTCGAAGACCACCAATTCCTCGGCGAGTACGTGCCGATCGTCAGCCTCGCGTTCTGGCGCAAGCTGTCGCCGGAGCTTCAGCAGATCATCACCGACGGCTGGCGCGAGAACATCGCGACCTATCGAATCCACATGGCGACGGCCCAGTCGCGGGCTCGTGAGCTGGCACAGGCGCATGGCGTCAAGATCGTGCAGCCGTCGGCGGAAGAGCTCGAAGCGACGCGGCTGCGGATGCTGGCGGAGCAGAACAACGTGGCAAAGCTGTCGAAGATTTCGCCGGAGATGGTCGCGGCAGTTGTGGGCGAAGTCGCGGCTGTCGAGTGACCATGGCAGCGCATCGCTCCGAGACTACCTCTCCCCACCGAACTCGGGTCTACCCGAGCTCGGCATGATGAGTCGGCCGAAGTCGGAAACATCCGATTTCGGCTGGGGAGAGGTCGCGAGCGGGTGCAGGGGCCTAGCACCTTCGATCCTCCGGGGCCCCCTCACCCGGCGCACTTCCGCCTTCGCTCTTCGAGCTTCGGCGGACAAGTCGTGCGCCGACCTCTCCCACCGAACTCGGGTTTACCCGAGCTCGGCATCATGAATCGGCCGAAGTCGGAGACATCCGACTTCGGCCCGGGGGAGGGGGCCCGGTGGGCCCGCTCTTCCACCCCCCCGGAACCCCCCCACCCCCGGGGGAAAAA
>Ga0081540_1000314_pt1 | contig 50231 bp, 51 predicted proteins | sample TabmetS2T1R1_FD_71024 | JGI IMG/M metagenome (GOLD analysis project Ga0081540, IMG submission 71024) | Tabebuia heterophylla rhizosphere microbial communities from the University of Puerto Rico - S2T1R1 | ecosystem: Host-associated > Plants > Roots > Rhizosphere ...
ACCAGCTCTTCGGCGAGTCGGGGACGGAGAACATGACCGGCGGCGACGGCGACGACCTCCTCGACGGCGGCGCCGCGCGCGACATCCTCGCGGGCAACAACGGCTCGGACGTCGTGCACGGCGACTCGGGCGACGACACGCTCGAGGGCGGCGGCGGGGCCGACCAGGTCGACGGCGGCTCGGGCGCCGACGAGCTGTTCGGCGACGACGGCGACGACCTCGTCGTCGGCGGGCCCGGCCCGGACGTCATCGACGCAGGCAACGGCGACGACACCATCCGCGCCGCCGACGACAGCCACGACGAGGTCGACTGCGGCGAGGGCAACGACACGGTCTTCGTCGAGGCCGACTTCCCCGCCCGCGATGTGCTCATCAACTGCGAGACGGTCACGCCGGTGCCGCCCGAGGGCGCCAACGACTCCGACGCCGCCTCGGTCATCTCGGGCACGCAGACTGCCGACGTTCTGCGCGGCACGCCGGGCGACGACTCGCTGTTCGGCAAGGGCGGCAACGACAAGCTCTTCGGCGGCGCCGGCGACGACTACGTCGACGGCGAGTACGGCGCCGACGAGCTCCACGGCGGCCCGGGCAACGACACGATGGCCGGCCGCTCCAACGACGACCGCATCTTCGGCGACGCCGGCGACGACCACATCACCGGCGACCGCGGCTTCGACCACATCTCCGGCGGCTCGGGCGACGACGAGATCTTCGGCAACCTCGACCCCGACACGATCTCCGGCGGCCCCGGCAACGACCGGATCAACGTCGTCCGCGGCGACCACGACACCGTCCGCTGCGGCCCGGGCGAAGACACCGTCTTCGCCGACCCGGGAGACCGGATCGCAGGCGACTGCGAGCACGTGCGGCGGTGATGCGGTCAGCCGCCGGGCCGCCGCCGCGGCAAACGGCCCGTATGGAACACGTAGGCCTGACCGTTGCCGTGCGGGGCGATCTTCGCGCGGGCGCTCGCCACGCGGGACTTGGCGGTGGCAAGCGAACCCGCGTAGGAGAGGATCTGGACGCTGAAGCGAGCGCTGCGGTGCACGAAGGCCGTGGCGTCGGGGGCGACGTCGCCGATCGCCCCGCCATAGGAGTCCAGGACGAGGGTCGCACCGTTCCCGGCGGCGGCGAGGAAGTCCGCGCGCCCGGCCGCCGACAGCCGCTTGCCGACGTAGACCGACGAGCCGGCCACACGCCGATGTCGCGGTTGAAGAGCAGCAGCGGGCCACGACGATGAGAGAATCCGCCGCCCGTGCTGACCGACTACCACGTGCACCTGCGGCCCGACGACGTCGACGAGACGCCAGCCGAGCGCTACCTGACCGCCGCGAACGCCGACCGCTACCGGACGGTGGCGTCCGAGCGCGGGATCGAGGAGCTCGGCGTGGCCGAGCACGTGTACCGCTTCACGCAGGCGCTCGACGTCTGGCAGCACGAGCTCTGGCGCCACTCCGCGCGCGACGACCTCGACGCGTACTGCGCGTTCGTGCGCGAGCAGACCGACCTCAAGCTGGGCATCGAGGCCGACTTCATCCCCGGCGGCGAGGACCAGATGGCCGAGCTCCTGGCCGCGCGCGACTTCGACTACGTCGTGGGCTCGATCCACTTCGTGGGCGACGGCGCACTGGACTACGACCGCTACGACATCTGGGGCACGGGCCAGTCGCCCGATCGAGTCTGGCGCACGTACTTCGAATGGCTCGCCGAGGCCGCCGCGAGCGGGATGTTCGACATCCTCGCCCACCCCGACATCGTCAAGTACTGGGGCCCCTCCCGGCGCCCCTGGCCGGATCGCGACCCGCGCTACTACTACGAGATCGCGATGGAGGGGATCGCCGAGTCCGGCATCGCGGTCGAGCTGTCCACCGCGGGGCTGCACAAGCCCGTCGCCGAGCTCTACCCGGCCCGCGCCTTCCTCGAGATGGTCGTCGACGCCGGCAACCCGATCGCGCTTTCCAGCGACGCCCACCGCCCCGACGAGCTCGGCCGCGACTACGAGCGCGCGCTCGAGGTGCTCGACGACCTCGGGGTCGGCGAGCTCGCCGTCTTCGAGCACCGCCGGCGGCGGCTGGAGCCGATCGGATGACGACCGGCATCGGCTGGGACTCGCACCGCCTCGCCGACGGGCGGGCGCTGATCCTCGGTGGCGTGAGCATCCCGCACGACCGCGGCCTGCACGGCCACTCCGACGCCGACGTCCTCACGCACGCGGTGATCGACGCGCTCCTGGGCGCCGCCGGGCTCGGCGACATCGGCCAGCACTTCCCGGACACCGACGAGCGCTACCGCGACGCCGACTCGATCGAGCTGCTGCGCACCGTCGTGGCCGACCTGCGGGCCAACGGACTGCGCATCGCCCACGTCGACACCACCGTGGTCATGGAGCGCCCGAAGCTCGCGGGCCACCGCGACGCCATCCGCCAGACCCTCGCGACAGCGCTCGGCGTCGAGCCCGCGCACGTCAATCTGAAGGCCACGACGGGCGAGGGCATGGGGTTCGTCGGGCGCGAGGAGGGCGTCGCGGCACTGGCCGTTGCCACGCTCCAGATCGCAGAGTGACGAATAGGCCGTCTTAACGGCGGGCAACACGGCGTCCGCCACAATCGCGAACGCCGCTCCTATGCCCCCCGCGCAAGAGCTGACAGCACCACGCCCCCGCGTGCCGGCGCTGGCCGTGCCGCGCGTCGCTGCGCGCTACTGGGTCGCGATCGTCGTGCTGGGGGTGACGGCGCTGACCTTCCTGGCGCCATCCGCGCCGACGTACGACCCGTGGGCATGGATCATCTGGGGCCGCGAGGTCGCGCACCTCGACCTCTCCACGGTCGACGGCCCGTCGTGGAAGCCGCTGCCGGTCCTGCTGACCACGCCGTTCTCGCTCTTCGGCTCGCTCGCGCCCGACCTCTGGCTCTTCACCGCGCGCGCCGGCGCGATCGCCGGCGTGGTCATGGCCTTCCGCGTCGCACGGCGCCTGGGCGGGATCCCGGCGGGCGCCGCCGCGGCCACCGCCTACGCCGTCGCCCCGTGGACGATCCGCAACGCGGCCCTGGGCAACTCCGAGGGCCTGCTCGTGGCGCTCGTCCTTGGCGCGGTCGACCGCCACCTGGCCGGCCGCTACCGGCAGGCGTTCCTGCTCGCCCTCGGCGCCGGGCTCCTGCGTCCCGAGGTGTGGCCGTTCCTGGGGCTGTACGGGCTGTGGCTGTTCTGGCGCGACGCGGGCGCCCGCAAGTACGTCGTCGCCGGCTTCGTCTCGCTGCCGGTCCTGTGGCTGCTGCCCGAGCTGTGGGGCTCGGGCGACCTCCTTCGCGCGGCTCACCGCGCCCACAACCCGCGCGCCAACAGCGCGGCCTTCTCGGACGACCCGGTCGGCGAGGTCATCCGCCAGTTCGCGGCGATGCTGACGATCGTGGTGAAGGTCGCGATACCCGCGCTGGTGGTGGGCTGGCTGCTGCGCCGCAAGGCCAACCGCCGCGAGCAGCGGGTCGCGCTCGCCCTCCTGGCCGGTGGCGCGATCTGGGTCCTCGAGGTCGCGGTGATGACCAACGACGGCTTCAGCGGCAACGGGCGCTACCTGATCATGCCCGGCGCCATCGCCTGCATCCTGGGCGGCGTCGCGCTGGGATGGATCGTCCGCGCCATCCCCGGCTCCGCGGTCCGCCGGCCGGCGGTCGTCGGGCTCGTCGCGGTGGTCGCCGCGGTCGGCTTCGCGCTGCCCAGCCTGCATCGCCTCGGCCCGGTCAGGGACTCCGTCTACTACCAGGCGCGCCTCACCGACGGCCTGCCGGGCGCGATCGCGCGCGCCGGCGGCAAGGACCGCCTGCTGGGCTGCGGCACGCCGTACGCAGGCGCCTTCCAGGTGCCCGCGATCGCCTGGCAGCTCGGCGTCCACACCACCGTCGTGCGCTCGGCCAGCGCGCCGGGCGACGCGCCGCCCGCCGTGCCGGCGGTCGTCTTCCGCTCGCGGACGACGAGCAGGAGCCACTCGGTGCCGGCCATCGAGAGCCTCGGCGGCGAGGCCGCCGTCGACACCCTGGCCACCGGCGGAGGCTGGCGCATCCTCACGAGGTGCTCGTGAGCACCGCGACCCTGGCGCGGCCGCGGGCGCGATTCGCCCGCCTGGCGACCGCGCGCCTCTCGGTGAGCATGCCGAAGGCGATCATGGCGCTGGCCTTCCTGGTCGGCGTCTCGCTGGCTCTGCGTACGCACGCCGTCCACGCGCGCTTCTGGATCGACGAGGGGCTCTCGGTCGGGATCTCCTCGCACCACTTCCTCGACATCCCCGACGTCCTGCGCCAGGACGGCTCGCCGCCGCTGTACTACCTGATGCTCAACGTGTGGATGAGCGTCTTCGGCAGGGGCGAGGCCGACACCCACGCGATGTCCGTCGCCTTCGCGCTCTTCCTCGTGCCGGTGGCTTGGGTCGGCGCGCGGGCGCTGTTCGGCGATCGCGCCGCCTGGATCGCCGCGCTGCTGGCCGCGCTGAACCCGTTCATCACCTACTACGCGCAGGAGACGCGGATGTACACGCTCGTCGCGCTCCTGTCGACGATCGTGGCGGCGACGTTCGTGGTGGCCTTCGTGCAGGGCAGGCGGCGCTGGCTGCCGGCGTTCGGCGTCGCGCTGGCGCTGCTCGTCTACGCCCACAACTGGGGCGTGTTCCTCGGCCTGGGCACCGTCGCCGCACTGGTGCCGATCTGGCGCTCGGCCCGCGATCGGCGCGCGCTCGTGCGCGACGCCGCGATCGGCTACGGGGTCGCCGTCCTGCTCTACCTGCCGTGGGTCCCGTTCTTCGTCTCCCAGGCCCGCCACACCGGCGCGCCGTGGGCCGAGGCGCCCCGGCTGCAGGACATCCTCAACGGGCTCTCCAACGTGCTCGGCGGCGCGGCGCCGGCGATGGCCTTCGCGCTGGCCGCCGGCTTCGGCCTGAGCTCGCTGCTGGCTGCCCCGCGCCAGTCGCCGCGCGCCCGCGCCGCGCTGGCCCTCGGGGTGATGGCGCTGACCGCCCTGGTGTGCGCGTTCGTGGCCTCCCAGATCTCGCCGGCGTGGTCGAACCGCTACTTCTCCGTGTTCCTCGGGCCGCTGCTGCTGCTCGGCGCCGCTGGGCTGGCACGTGGGGGGCGCCTGGGCGTCGTCGCCGTGCTCATCCTCGTCGCCTTCTGGTTCAACCCGCGAACCGGCGCGCTGAACCACAAGAGCGACGCCCACACGGTCGCGGTGCTCACCCGCGACCGGCTCGAGGCCGGCGACACGGTCCTCGCGGTGCACCCCGAGCAGGGGCCGGTCATGCACTACTACCTGCCTCAGGACATCGGGCTGCGGTGGGCGAACATCATGGGCCCGGTCAAGGACCCGCAGGTCTTCGACTGGCGCGACGCGCTGGGTCGGCTCAAGGACGCCAGGCCGACGCCCACCGAGGACGCGCTGGTGAGCACGCTGAAGCCCGGCCAGAAGATCCTCGCGATCTTCCCGATCATCCGGACCGCCCGGTGGGGCGCACCGTGGACGAAGGAGGTCCGCAAGCGCTCTGCGCAGTGGCAGCGGGTCCTCGATCGCGACAAGCGCCTGTCGCGGACGCTGGCCGTGCCCGTCACCGAGGGCGGGGCGCTGCCGCGCGGGGTGCGCGCGGTGCTCTACGAGCGGCGCTAGACCGGCCCCAGCGAGATCGTCCGGGGCACCGCCTGCGGGCGCGACATGGCGTCCTCGGGCACCCGTTAACGATCGTTAGGAACGATTAGCGGACCGACTGGGATCCCCGCTTCAGCGGGGAAGGTTCCCGGCATGACTCTCCTCGAGATCGATGCCCCGCGCTCCGATGACGGCGGCGACGAGCGCCCGTACGTCGTCATCGGCGGAGGGCCGGCCGGCCTGACTGCCGGCTACCTCCTCGCCAAGGCGGGCCGGCGCGTCGTGGTGCTGGAGGCCGACGAGCAGGTCGGCGGCCTGGCCAAGACCGTCGTCGACCCCGACGGCTACCGCTTCGATCTCGGCGGCCACCGCTTCTTCACCAAGAGCAAGGAGGTCAACGACCTCTGGCTGGAGATCATGGGCGACGAGTTCCTGATGCGCCCGCGCATGTCGCGCATCTACTGGCGCGGGCGCTACCTCGACTACCCGCTCAAGGGCACCGACGTCATCAAGAAGCTTGGCCCGATCGAGCTGGTGCGCTGCACGCTGAGCTACATGTGGGCGGCGATCAAGCCCAAGGGCCGCGAGGACGACCTCGAGACCTGGGTCTCCAACCGCTTCGGCAAGCGCCTGTACTCCCACTTCTTCAAGAGCTACACCGAGAAGGTCTGGGGCGTGCCGGCCACCGAGGTGCGCTCGGAGTGGGCCGCCCAGCGCATCAAGGGCCTGTCCTTCTTCAGCGCCGCCAAGGCCGCCTTCATAGGCAACAAGGGCAACAAGATCAAGTCGCTGATCGACAAGTTCCAGTACCCGCGCTACGGCCCGGGCCAGATGTGGGAGACGATGACCGCGCGCATCGAGGAGCTCGGCGGCGAGGTGCGCACCTCGACGCCGGCCACGCGCCTGGAGTTCGAGGACGGCGAGTGCGTCGCCGTCCACACGCCCGACGAGATCATCGAGCCGGCCGCGGTCATCTCCTCGCTGCCGCTGCGCGCCACCGCCGGCATCGCTGACCCCGCGCCGCCCGAGCACGTCGTCGAGGCCGCCCGCGGGCTGCGCTACCGCGACTTCCTCACCGTCGCCCTCGTGCTCGACGGCGAGGACCTCTTCCCCGACAACTGGATCTACATCCACGAGCCGGACGTCCACGTCGGGCGCATCCAGAACTACCGCTCGTGGAGCCCGTGGATGGTCCCGGACCCCGACACCGCCTGCGTGGGCCTGGAGTACTTCTGCTTCAAGGGCGACGACCTGTGGACGATGGGCGACGACGACCTCGTCGCCCTCGCCACCGACGAGCTGCACAAGCTCGGCCTCGCGCGCCCCGAGCAGGTGCGCCGCGGCTACGTCGTGCGCGTTCCGCTCGCCTACCCGATGTACGACGAGGAGTACGCCGAGCGCGTCGCGACCATCCGCGAGTGGCTCGACCCGCTGGGCACGAACTTCCAGCAGGTCGGGCGCAACGGGCTGCACCGCTACAACAACTCCGACCACTCGATGCTCAGCGCCATGCGCGCGGTCGACAACGTCCTGCTCAACGTCGGCCACGACATCTGGGCGGTGAACGTCGAGAGCGCGTACCACGAGGAGCAGAGCGACGCCGAGGTCCAGCAGCCCTACAAGAGGGTGCCCGTGACGCCGGCCATGGGCGACGCGCTGGCACCCGAGCGCGTCTAGCGCAGCGGTGGCTGCCGAGACCTCATCCGCACGCCTTCCCGCAGCGCGCCTGCTCCCCGGCAGGCGCGCTCGCGCGTTCCTGATCCCTGCGGTCGTCTCGGTCTTTGCGCTCGTCGCGGTCGTCTGGTGGGCGTCGCGCCAGCAGATGCCGGCGCTGCCGTCGGCGTCGGTCGCCCTGCCGCGCCTAGCCGCCGCCCTCGGGCTCTACGTCGTGGCCACGGCCCTGCGAGGCGAGCGCTGGATGCGTCTGCTGCGCCACGGCGGGGCGACGCTCTCGCGCACCGACGCCTACGCGGTCACCACCGTCGGCTACATGGGCAACAACGCGCTTCCGGCGCGCGCGGGCGACCTGATGAAGTCGGTGCTCAGCTCGCGCGAGGCAGGCACCGCGACCACCGACGGGTTCGGGACGCTCGTCGCCGAGCGCGTCCTCGACGCGGCGGCGCTCGTGCTCGTCTTCGCCGTCCTCGTCACCACGCTCTCGCTGCCGCTCGGCCTGAAGGGCTGGATGCTGGCGGTCGTCGGCGTCGCGCTCGTCGTGGCCGGCGCGGCCGCCGCCCTCCTCGGGCGCGATACCGGCGCCGGGCGCCGCGTGCGCGAGGTCGCCGCGCGGCTGCTGGCCCCGACCCGCCGGCTGTGGTCGCTCGCCGGCGCCGGGCTGCTCGCGGTGTCGGTCGTGCTCTGGGTCGTCGAGGGATCGGTCTACGCGGTGCTCGGCGCGGTCGCCGGCCTGCACCTCTCGCTGCTCGACGGCCTCTACATCATGGCCCTCGCCAACCTCGTGGCCCTCGTACCCGCCGCGCCGGGCTACGTCGGCACCTTCGACGCCGCGGTGATCCTCGGAGTCCGGCTGGTCGCCGGCGGCACCCACGCCGCCGCGCTCGCCTACGCGGTCGTCGTGCGCTTCGTCCTCTTCGTCCCGATCACCGTGGTCGGGCTCATCGCCCTCGTCGCCCGCTACGGAGGCCTGCGCCGCTTCACGGCAGCGCTGCGCTGGGGGACCGTGAGCGCGGAGGCGGGAGCGCACGCGCCCCCGGAGCTTCACCGGACGTAGTCTTCGACCTCGGTGACCGAGGCCAACTGGTCGGGGACGCACTCCTACCGCGCCGAGCGGATCCACCGGCCACGGAGCGTCGAGGAGCTCCAGGAGATCGTCGCCGCGGCGCCGCGCGTGCGGGTCCTCGGCTCGCGCCACTCGTTCAGCGACATCGCCGACTCGGGCGAGCTCGTCGAGCTCGACGCGCTGCCTGCCGACATCGCGGTCGACCCCACGGCGGCGACGGTCGCGGTCGGCGCGGCGGTCAGGTACGGCGAGCTTGCGCAGGCGCTGGTCGCCGAGGGCGTGGCGCTGCACAACCTCGCCTCGCTGCCGCACATCTCCGTCGCCGGCGCGATCGCGACCGCGACCCACGGGTCGGGCGACGGCAACGGCAACCTGGCCACCGCGGTCGCGGCGATCGAGCTCGTCACCTCAGACGGCGAGCTGCGCAGCGCCTCGCGCGGCGAGCCCGAGTTCGACGGCCTCGTCGTCGGCCTGGGCGCGCTTGGCGCGGTCACCCGCGTGACCCTCGACGTCGAGCCGTCCTATGCGGTCCGCCAGCGGGTGTTCGAGGGGATGCCATGGGACGCGCTGCTCGACCACTTCGATGCCATCGGCGCCGCCGGCTACAGCGTGAGCGTCTTCACGCGCTGGGGCCAGGACGTCGACCAGCTGTGGGTCAAGAGCCGCGTGACCGACGCGGCCGAGGACGTCCGCGACGAGCTCTTCGGCGCGGCGCCGGCGACGGTCGAGCGTCATCCGATCCTCGGCCTGGACCCGGTGCACTGCACGCCGCAGCTGGGCGTCGCGGGGCCGTGGTGTGAGCGGCTGCCGCACTTCCGCATGGGCTTCACGCCCAGCAAGGGCGACGAGATCCAGTCGGAGTACTTCGTGGCCCGCGAGCACGCCACCGCGGCCATCGAGGCCGTCCGTGCGCTCGGCCCGCGCCTGGAGCCGGTGCTGCTGGTCTCCGAGATCCGCACGATCGCCGCCGACCGCCTGTGGATGAGCCCGCAGCACGGCCGGGCCACCGCCGCGCTGCACTTCACGTGGAGGCGCGAGCCCGACGCGGTCGCCGGCGCGCTCGCCGAGGTCGAGGCGGCGCTGCGGCCGTTCGGCGCACGCCCGCACTGGGGCAAGGTGTTCCTCGCGCGCGCCGCGGAGATCGCGCCGCTCTACGAGCGCCTGCCCGACTTCGTGTCGCTGGTGCAGCGCCTGGACCCGCGCGGCGCGTTTGGCAACGCGTGGCTGCACGAGCGGCTGCTCGGCGCCTAACCGGCGGTCGGGGTCGCCTCGCGCTCGGGGTGCGAGCCCGACGGCATCTCGATCGTCAGCTCGAGCACGAAGCGCGCGCCCGGCCCCACGTGGTCGTCGTGGCGAAGCTCGCCGCCCATGCGGCGTGCAAGCTCGCGGCCGATGGCCAGGCCGAGGCCGAAGCCGCCCTCGCCCGACGGCGCGCTGCCGCGCTCGAAGCGCTCGAAGATGCGCTCGCGGTCCATCGGCGGCACGCCGGGGCCCTCGTCGGCCACCTCGACCGTCGCGTTGGTGCCGTGGTAGGCGGGGACGATGCGCACCGTCGAGCCGACCGGGGTGTGGCGCAGCGCGTTGTCGAGCAGGATGCGCATGACGCGGGCGACGGCGTCGGGGTCGCCGCGTCCCCAGCACGGCCCGGGCGGCGGGGTCACCTCGAGGTCGACGTCGCGCTCACGCCCGCGAAGCTCGAACTCCGCGGCGACCGCGCGGCACAGCTCGCCGAGCTCGACGGGCTCCTCGCGCAGCGGAATGGCGGCGTCGAGGCGGCTGAGGTCCAGCAGCTCGCTGGCCAGCCGGCCGAGGCGGCGCAGCTCGCGCTGGGCGGCCACGATCTGCTCGCGCGCGTCGTCGTGGTCCAGGCGGCCGTCGCGCAGGTCCTCCTCGAGCAGCTCGAGCGTGCCCTGCAGCGAGGTCAACGGCGTGCGCAGCTCGTGCGACGCCGTGGCCACGAAGGACCGCCGCGCCGCCTCCTGGCGGCGCAGCTCGCGCTGCATCGTCGCAAGCGATCGCGCGAGGTCCCCGACCTCGTCGAGCCCGTCATCGCGCGGCGTCGGGGCGTCCGGCCCCTCCTTGGCGACGCGCACCGCGGCGGCGCGCAGGCGGGCGAGCCGGCGGCCGATCGTGGTCGCCAGCAGGACGCCGAGGATCACGGCGACGAAGAGGCCCACGGCCGCAGCCGCGAGCACCGCGTTGCGGACCGTGCCGACGGCGGCGGAGACGTCGGTGAGCTGCTTCTGGGTGACGAGGACGAACTGGCCCGGCATGTCGCTGGCGTGCGGGTCCAGCGAGTCCTTCTGGTCGACGAAGAGCGGCTCGGTGACCGTCACGACGTTGTTGCGCCGGACCGTCCGCGGCACCGGATCGACGATCGAGCGCAGGATGTCGTTGGTCGGCAGCGCGCTCCCCGCGACGTCGGTGTCGAAGATCGGCTGCTCGCCCGGGATCGCGTCGGCGACGATCACGCGCGCGTCGGTACGCGCCCGCAGCGTGAAGCCGCGGTTCTGCAGCTCGAGGCCGAGCTGGGTCAGGCGCTCCTCGCGCGGCTTGCCGATCGTCTTGTGCAGGCTCTTCTTGATCTGCCCCTCGAACAGGTCGCGATCGGTGCTCGTCGCGTTCTCGAGGTCGGTGCTCGCCTGCTGGGTCAGCTTGTCCTGCAGCGGCGGCAGCAGCGCGAGCGCCGCCACGCCGAGCGTGACGATCGACGTGGCGACCAGCGCGGCCAGCAGCCGCGGTCGCAGCCCGAACGCCCACCGCCGCCGCACCCGCCTACCCCTCCCGGAAGCGGTAGCCGGCGCCCCGGACGGTCAGGATGAGGCTCGGCTCCTCGGGGCGCTCCTCGAGCTTCTCGCGGAGGTGCCGGATGTGGACGTCGATCGCGCGCGGATCGCGGTAGGCGCTGTCGCCCCAGATCGCGCGCAGCAGCTCCTGGCGCGTGAAGAGCTTGCCCGGGCGCTCCATCAGGCAGGCCAGGAGCTCGTACTCGCTGAACGTCAGGCGCACCGGCGCGCCGCCGACGGTGACCTGGCGCTCGCGCTGATCGATCGTCACCGGGCCGACGCTGCGCACGCCCTCGACCACGCGCCCGTGCGCGCGCCGCAGCACCGCGCGGATGCGGCTGCGCAGCTCGGCCAGGCCGAACGGCTTGGTCACGTAGTCGTCGGCGCCGGCCTCGAGGCCCTGGACGACGTCGGCCTCGCTGTCGAGCGCGGTGAGCATGATGATCGGGACCACCGCCCGGCGCTGGCGCAGCGCCCGCGCGACGTCATGGCCGGCCGGGCCGGGACCCAGCGCGACGTCGAGCAGGACGACGTCGAAGTCGTGCTCGGTGGCCTGGGCGATCGCCGCCCGGCCGTCGGCGACGGCGGTCACGCGGTGGCCTTCGCGCTCGAAGGAGCGGGTCAGCATGTCGCGAAGGGGCTCGTCGTCGTCCACGACCAGGATGTCGAGCGCGCTTGCAGGTTGCACGGCAATCGAACGGTAGCGTGCGCACTTCAGGCAAGATGCGCCTCGAACAATCGTCCAGGGCGTCGGATACTCGTCCATCCGCCGCATGAACGGGCGTTCACACCGTAGTGTCCAGGAGCCCACCGGAGGAAGGAACCCCCCAAGCAATGAGCCCCCGCACGGCCAGGACGGCTACGCTCGCGGCCCTCGTCCTTGCCCTGACGTCGGCGACGGCGCAGGCGGCAACTCCGTCCGCCTACGTCTACGCCACCAGCTACGACCGAGTCGTCAGCCAGTACTCGGCCGACAGCGCGGGGACCCTGCAGCCCCTCGCGGCTCCGGACGCCGGCGCCGACGACGCCTCCAGCGGGGTCGCTGCCAGCCCTGACGGGCGCAGCCTGTACGTCGTCAACCAGGCCTCCAGCAGCGTGTCGCAGTACGACGTCGGACTCGATGGGGCGCTCACCCCCAAGACGCCCGCCGCCGTGGCCACCGGGCAGATCCCCTTCGGCATCGCCGTCGCGCCCGACGGCGACCACGTCTACGTCACCAACCAGAACGGCGCGAGCGTCACCGTCTACGACGTCGGCGCTGAGGGCGGCCTGAGCGCCGCGTCGCAGTCGCCCGCGGGGGACGGCGCGATGCAGATCGCCCTCACGCCCGACGGCGACCACGCCTACGTCGTCAACGCGCGCGCCGGCACCGTCTCGCAATACGACGTCGGGAGCGACGGCTCGCTCTCCGCGAACGGCCAGATCGCGACCCCGTCGCCCGGCGCGATCGCGATCAGCCCCGACGGCGACAGCGCCTACGTCGCCAACCGGACGGCCACGGGGACGATCTCGCAGTTCTCGATCGCCGCCAGCGGCACGCTCGCCGCCAAGGCGCCGGCCACGGTGGACGCGGGCACCACGCCCGTCGCGGTCACCGCGACCGCCGACAGCGTCTACGCGAGCAACTTCGGCGACGACACGATCTCGCAGTACGACGTGGGCACCGGCGGCCGGCTGGCTCCGAAGCCGACCCCGGCCGTCGCCGGAGGACGCGGTCCGTGGGGCCTTGCCGTCGCGCCCGACGGCAAGAGCGTCTACGCCACGGCGTTCTCCGATCGCGTCGTGCGCCAGTACGACGTCGGCGCGGACGGCGCGCTGACGCCGAAGAGCGAGCCCTCGGTCGCCTCGGCGTTCCGGCCCATCGCGGTCGCCGCCGTGCCCGCGCGTGACGGCACGCAACCGACCGTCGACCTGCGTACGCCCGCCGAGGGCGCCGCCTATGACTACGGCGCGGTGGTCAAGGCCGACTACTCCTGCGCCGACGAGGACGGCGGCTCGGGCCTGGCGTCCTGCGAAGGCGATGTGCCGAGCGGCAGCGCGCTGGACACCAAGAGCCCCGGCTCGCACACCTTCACCGTCACCGCACACGACGCCTCGGGCAACACGAGCACCGTCACCCACGCCTACACCGTCGGCGAGCCGCCGACCCCGCCCGGGTTCGACTTCGGCGGCTTCCTGGGCCCGATCCAGGACGGCGAGCGCGTCAAGGCCGGCGACGCGATCCCGATCGTCTTCTCGCTGGGCGGCGACCTCGGGCTCGACGTCCTGGCCGACGGCTCACCCTCGACCGCGAAGGTCGACTGCGACGGCCGGCCCGCGCCGACCGAGAGCGAGCCGGCCCTGAGCAAGGGCGGCCGCGGGCTGTGGTTCAACAAGCGCACCGGCCACTACGTCTTCGTCTGGCAGACGAAGAAGTCGTGGAAGGGGACGTGCCGTACGTTCGTGCTGTCGCTGGACGACGGCTCGGTGCACCAGCTGACGGTCAGCTTCCGTTCGAAGTGCCGCCAGCAGCTGACGGGCCGGCGGCGCTGACCTCGCGTGCCGACCGCCGCTGCGCCGCCTGGCGGCGCAGCTGCTCGTGCTCGACCTGGCGCTTGAGCTGCTGCAGCGAGCGGCGCAGGTGGCCGCGCACGGTCGGCGCCCCGACGTGCTCGGCCAGCCAGCCGAGGATCCCCGAGCCGGCGACGCCGTAGGCCAGTCGCAGCTCGACGCGCGTGCGCCCGCCCGGGCGCTCGCGCAGCCGCCAGCGCCCGCGCTGGTCGATCCCCGTGACCGACGTCCAGGCCAGGTCGCGGCCCTCGTCTGATTCGACGATCTCGATGAGGCCGCCGATCTCCGCCGAGCCGACGCGCATGAGCATCCGGTAGCGGGCGCCGAGCCCGCGTGTGCCGTCGTCGGCCACCTCCCAGCGGGTGATGCCGGCCATGAAGTGCAGGTAGCGCGAGGGGTCGCTGATGAGCTCCCAGACGGCGTCCGGCGGGGCGGCGATCTCTATCTGAGCGCCGACCCTCATCCGAGCACGGGCAGGCGGCGCTCGGCGGCGAGCGCGTCGAGGGCCTCCTGCATGACCCGCAGGACGTGGGCGTAGGCCTCGTCGACGTCGGGATCGGGGCCGAGCTCCTCGCGCAGGTGGATGGGCGCCAGCGCCTCGATGGTGATCTTGGCCGGCAGCGGGAGGTGGCCGAGGAAGTCGCCGACGTTGACGCCCCACGGCAGCGCGAGCGAGATCGGCAGCACCTTGAGCCGCAGGAGCCGGTCGAGCCCGAGGAGACGCGAGAGCGACTCGCCGCGGCTGAGGAACAACGCGGTCTCCTGGCCGCCGATCGCGACCACCGGCACGATGGGGACGTCGTGCTCGAGGGCAAGGCGGATGAAGCCCCGGCGCCCGGCGAAGTCCACGCGCCCGCTCTGCCAGCTCGGCCGGTGGACCTCGTGGTCGCCGCCGGGGTAGACGAGCACCGCGGCGCCAGAGCGCAGCGCCTTCTCGGCGTTCTCCGGCGAGGCGGCGACGGTGCCGAACCTGCGCAGGAAGCCAAGGCCCGGCATCGAGAGCACGAGGTTGTGGGCCAGCTGGTAGAAGCGCCGCTCGACGCCGAAGTAGGCGGTGAAGGCGAGCGTGAAGACGGTGGTGTCGGGGGAGAGGTTGCCGCCGGAGTGGTTGCCGACGAGCAGGACCGGGCCGTCCTCGGGGATGTTGCCCAGGCCGCGGACCTCGCCGCGGAAGTACAGGCTGCAGAGCAGCCACAGGCCCGGCAGCGCCTCGCGGATGTAGTCCGGGTCGCGCTCGTCGAGGTCGGCGGTGGGGACGCGGCGCGAGACCTGATCGGCCAGCCCGCGCAGCAGGCGGCCGGGGAGGCTCGCCTGTGGCCGGTCGGCCGGCTCGTCCTGGTGCAGGCGCCCGTCGCCCACGGGGTTGGTGCTGTGGCCGTTGCGCGAGGTCGCGGTGGCGCTCACCGCGCCGATCATAGGTCAGCAGTTGGTGACCGGCGGCCCCGCCACGACCTCGAAGGCGGCGCCGGGGATCGGGTGGCGCTGGTTGATGTCCTCGATCGTGCTGGTCCAGCGCGGGTCGGTCGTGCCGGTGATGAACATCGACGAGCCCTGGTCGGCGAACATCAGCCCGTAGCGCTTCAGCGCGCGCACGATGGCCAGCGCCGGGCCGCTGTAGGGCGACTCGTCGAATGACGCCTTCAGGCGCCAGCGCGAGCCGTAGGCCGGCGCGGAGAGGTCGGTGGTGGTGCCGCAGTGGCTCGCCGGCGCCTCGTAGGCGCGGCGGGCGCGCGGAAGGGTGAAGCGCAGGGCGTGGCGGATGGTCCCGCTCGCCGCTTCGTCGTAGCGCAGCAGGCCCGGCAGGATCGGCAGGCCGGCGGCATCGGCCGAGGTCCAGCGGGCCGGGCGCCTGGTGTTGCGCGTGAGGTCCCAGCGCGCGGAGGAGGAGACCTGCCACGAGGCGCCGCCACCGACCCGCACCGCGTTGTAGAGCTCGTAGTCGACGCAGCGCTCGCGTTGGACGACGAGCACGTGGCGGTCGCCCTCGGTCGGGTTGGGCTGCTGGGCGTTGGCGCCCTCGATGGGAGCGGTGGGCGGGATCGGGAACGGCCCGTGGTCGCTCTCGTCGCCGTAGTCGGCGCCGTCGGTGCCGTAGGTGATGGCGACGCGGCGCTGGCCGGCGGGCGCGATCGCGAAGGGGATCCCGTACTCGCGCTGGGTGTCGCCGAAGTCCAGGTGCACGTCGTGGCCGGTGGCCTGCGCGCCGACCAGCGCGGCGGAGTCGGCGGCCGTCGCGGCGTGGCTGATGTCGGTGTTCCACGCGCTGTCAGGCGGCAGAACGGGGCAGCCGGCGAGGATCGGTCCGTTCGTGGCCACGAAGGCCGCGCTCGAGCACGAGCGCCCGCGGCAGGCGCGCAGGCGGTGTCGGCCCTCGGCGATCCCGAGCAGCCTGACGCGGGTGGCCGCGCGGCGGGCGGTGGCGACCCTGCGGCCGTCGACCGTGAGGCTCTGCGGCCGCTTGCCGGTGACCTTGACGGTCAGGGTGGCGCCGGGGCGCACGCCGACGGGCGAGACGCGGACCGCGGCGTGTGCCGCCGGAGCGGCCGCGAGCACCGCGAGCGCCAGGGCGGCGGCGGTGCTAGGCCGCACGCGCACGCTTCCGCTCGCCCAGGGCGTCCACGTGCGCGAAGAACCGCCGCAGCAGGCCGATCGTCTGCTCGGCGCGCTCGACCTGCGGCACGTGCCCGCAGCGCTCGAGCACGATCTGCTCGGCGCCCGGCAGCCACATGCCCACGTGGCGCGCGAAGGCCGGCGGGATGAGCCGGTCGCACGCGCCCCACACGAACATCGCCGGGGCCTCGAGCTCGGCGAGCCGCGGGTAGAAGCCTCCGGGGCCGAAGGGGCGCTCGAGGTAGATGTTGCGCGCCGCGGTCAGGAAGGCCAGCCGCGCGCCCGCGCTGGAGTAGATGCGCTGGAACTCGTCGACGACGACGTCGGCCACGCTGGGGTCGATCTGGTCGGGGTCGGCGAACATGCTCCAGAACTGGCGCGCGACGCGCGCGCGGCCGAGGTTGTGGGGCAGCAGTCCGAACTCGGGGCGCAGGAAGCGCACGATCGGATGCCAGCCGCGCTTGATGAAGGCGACCGCCGGGCACAGGAGGGCCACCCCGCCGACGCGATCGGGACGCCGCAGGCCGACCTCGATCGCGACGCGCCCGCCCATCGAGTTGCCGACGAGATGAGCGCGGCCGATGCCGAGCGCGTCCATGACCCCGACGACGGTCTCGCCGAACCAGCGCGCCGAGTACGGGCCGGCGATCGGCTTCGACGAGCCGCCGAAGCCCGGGAGGTCGATGACGTGGACGCGGTAGCCCGCCCGGGTCATCGCCGCGGCCGCGTCGAAGAACGACGCCTTGGAGGCTCCGAGGCCGTGCAGGCACACGACGTCGGGTCCGTCGCCCATGGTGAGGGTCGAGACCCGCCGGCCGGGCAGGTTGACGTCGTGGACGCGCAGCAGCGGCGGGCGCCCGTTGGGCAGGCGGAAGAGCCCTTCGAAGCCGATGGCGAGGTCGATGTCGCCACGGGCGTAGAGCAGGCGCTGCCAATAGGCCTCGACGCCGGACAGCTCGCCCTCGCGCAGCCGCAGCCAGGTCTGGGCGTCGGTGCCGATCACGACGTCGGGCTCGCGGCGGGTCGACCCCTTGCGCGCGCGGGCGCGGTGCTCGGTGCAGCGGACCTCCCAGGTGTGCCCGACGTCGCCCAGTCGCACGTGGTAGGTCGCGTCGAAGCCCTCCGGCGCGCCGAGGTAGCGCTCGGGAAGCGTGCGGAAGGCGTCCTCGATCAGGGACAGGCGCCGGGCGTGGGGCAGTCCGCCGGCCATGGCAGGAGACCTTATACCGGGCCCTCGAGCGAATCCGGCATCTGCGCTGCACCTGCTGGTCTCACCCGGCTGGATGCCGGGCGCGATCCCAGGCCGCGGGCGACGATGGCCCGCGGAGGTATGTTGGACAGGTGCCGCGCGAGATCCGCATCCACGACACCCGCACCGGCGAGCGCAAGCTGCTGGAGACACGCGAGCCCGGCCGCGTGGGGATCTACTCGTGCGGTCCGACCGTCTACAACCGGATCCACATCGGCAACGCGCGCCCGTTCGTCGTGCCCTCGCTGTTCAAGCGCTTCCTTGAGCACGAGGGATACGAGGTGACCTTCGTCGCCAACGTCACCGACATCAACGACAAGATCTACGACGCGGCCCGGCCGCTCGGCGTCCCCAGCGACCAGCTGGCGAGCGAGATGACCCGCGCGTACTTCCGCGACACCGACGGCCTCGGCCTCGGCCGCCCCGACCACGAGCCGCTCGCCTCGCACACCATCGGGCCGATTGTCGAGCTCATCCAGGACCTGCTGGACAACGGCTCGGCCTACGCCGTCGACGGCGACGTCTACTTCCGCGTGCGCTCGGACCCCGACTACGGCTCGTTGAGCCACCGCTCGGTCGAAGACATGGACCAGGGCGAGGGGGATGCGGACCCGCGCACCCTCGACCGCAAGGAGGACCCGCTCGACTTCGCGCTGTGGAAGGGCGAGAAGGAGGGCGAGGACACGTCCTGGGACGCGCCATGGGGCCGCGGCCGGCCCGGCTGGCACATCGAGTGCTCGGCGATGTCCGAGCAGACCCTCGGGGTCGGCTTCGAGATCCACAGCGGCGGCAACGACCTGATCTTCCCCCACCACGAGAACGAGGCCACCCAGACGCGCCGCGCGCGCGGCGCCGAGCTCACCCGGATCTGGATGCACAACGGGATGCTGCAGATGGGCGGCGAGAAGATGGCCAAGAGCGTCGGCAACATCACCTCGCTGGCCGATGCACTCCAGGAGTACGGCCGCGACGCGGTGATCATGTTCTTCGCCGGCGGGCACTACCGCCAGCCGATCCAGTTCGACGAGTCGACGATGGCGCAGGCGACGGCCAACGTCCGCCGCATCCGCGAGGCCGCGCGCCGGCTGACGCCGGGACCGTCGCCCGAGGACCTCGCGCCGCTGAAGGAGCGCTTCTTCGACGCCCTCGCCGATGACTTCAACACGCCGAACGCGCTCGCCGCGGTGTTCGAGTGGGTGCGCGAGGCCAACCGCCGCGAGCCGGGCACCGGCGACGCCGACCTGCGCGAGATGCTCCAGGTCCTCGCCCTGGACAACCTGCTCGTCGTCGCCGGCGACGACGGCGAGCCCGACGACGCGGCCCGCCGGCTGCTCGAGCGCCGCGAGGCCGCGCGGGCCGAGCGCGACTTCGCCCAGGCAGATCGGCTGCGCGAGGAACTCGCCGCGCAGGGCTGGCAGGTGCGCGATTCGGCCGACGGGCCGGTCCTGGTGCGCGCCGACTCGTGACCCGGCCCTTCGTCCTCTACGGGCGCAACCCGATCCGCGAGGCCCTGCGCGCGGGGCGCCGGCCCGTGCACCGGGTGTGGGCGACGCGCGGCGCAGCGGCCGAGCCGTGGCTGCGCGACGTGGAGGTGCTCGAGGCGCGACCCGAGGAGATCGCCGCGAGGGCGGGAACCGAGGCCCATCAGGGCCTATGCGCGGAGGCCGGCCCGTACCCCTACGCCGATCCCGCCGAGCTGCTCGAGCGCGCCAACGCGCTCATCGTCGCGCTCGACGAGCTGCAGGACCCGCAGAACCTCGGGGCGATCTGCCGCACGGCCGAGTGCGTCGGCGCGGACGGAGTCGTGATCCCCGAGCGCCGCTCGGCCGAGGTCACCCCGGCGGTGTGCAAGGCCTCGGCCGGGGCGGTCGAGCACCTGCGCATCTGCCACGTGCGCAATCTCGCCGACTTCCTGGCCGACGCCAAGGACGCGGGATCGTGGTGCTACGGCGCGGCCGCGGAGAGCAGCGTCGACTACCTCGAGCCCGACTACCGCGGCGGGTGCGTACTGGTCATCGGGGCCGAGGGGCGGGGCTTGCGGCCGCGGGTGGCCGGCGCCTGCGACCAGCTCGTCGCCCTGCCGATGCGCGGTCACGTCCAGTCGCTCAATGCCAGCGCCGCCGCATCGGCCCTGCTGTACGGGATCTTGCAGCGCCGCGGCGACCCTTGACAGCGCTCCATAAGTCTGGGAACCTCGCCACCGCTGAGCCTCAACTAGAGGTTGAGTAGTACAGACGCATCTATCCAGATGGCGCCCCGGGGAGGAGTGCGCCACTGAGCACCTCATCCGATCGCGCCGGCAGGGCTGCCGGCGTGGCGAAAGGACCGCTCGTGGCCCGACTGTCTCCCAACGCTCAGTCTCAGGTACAGGTCGAGGATGGCTACCTGATCGCGCTCGCCAAGCAGGGCGACCCGACCTCCTACGACCGCCTCGTGCGCCGCTACTACGGCTTCGTCCGGCTCAAGGCATCGTCGTACTTCCTCGCCGGCGGCGACAGCGACGACCTCATCCAGGAAGGCCTCGTCGGCCTGTACAAGGCGATCCGCGACTACCGCTCCGATCGCGAGTCGAGCTTCCGCAACTTCGCCGAGCTCTGCATCACGCGCCAGATCATCACCGCGGTCAAGACGGCGACGCGCAACAAGCACACGCCGCTGAACCAGTACGTCTCGTTCTCGAGCACGCCGGCGGCGTCGTCCGACGGCGAGCCGACCCTCGACGAGGTCATCCCCGGCCCGTCGGTGCACGACCCGGTCAACCAGGTCATCTCCTCCGAGGAGCTGCGCTCGCTCGTGGGCTGTCTGTCGACCGCGCTCTCCGAGCTCGAGTCGCGCGTGCTGGCCCTCTACCTCGACGGCTACTCCTACGAGCAGGTGGGGGAGCGCATCGGCTGCGACTGCAAGACGGTCGACAACGCGCTGCAGCGCGTCAAGCGCAAGGTCGGGGCGCACCTCGCGACGCGCAACGTGCTGCTGTAATCCGGCGGCGTGAGCGCGCTCGCCATCATCGTCATCGTCGTGCTGGCCATCCTGGTCCTACTGATCGTCGGAGGACTCATCGCCAACGCGCGTCGCACCCGCGCCGAGGACCCGCAGCTGCGCGAGACCCTGCGCGAGGCCGATCGGGCGCTGGCCCTCGCCCGCGCCGAGGACCGCGGCTGGGACCGCCATGCGCTGGAGTCCGCTGCCCGCGAGGCCTTCGCCGCCCGCTCGCCGATCGAGCCGCGCGAGCTCCAGCTCGTGCAGGTCATCGACCGGCCGGGCATCGAGGACGACCAGTGCGTCTACCGCGTCGTCACCGACGCCGGCTCGGAGGAGATCGTCCTCGTGCGCTCCGGCGGCGGGTGGGCGGCGGCCGCCGAAGCCCCCTAGCGCCGTCCGCGGCACTCAGCGTGCGGTCAGCGCGGCGAGCAGGCGCTCGATGACCGGGCCCGCGCGCTCGGGCAGCGTCGCGCCCGGGGTGGTGATCGCCTCCAGGCGCAGGCCGTCGATCGCGTTGACGAGGATGCGCGCGTCGGTCCGCGGGCGCGGGGAGCCGGCGGCGCGCAGCACGCGCTCGGCGAGGCCGTAGACCGCCATCGCCCACTCGTGGTTGATGTCGTGCAGCTCGGAGCGCTTGCCGACCTCGAGCTGCAGGTGGTAGCCGGCGCGGACCTGGAGCAGGCGCGAGCCGTCGAGCTGCTCGGCCAGCCACGCGGCCAGGGCGCGCGCGATCGAGCCGATGTCCGGGTGACCCTCGGCGAGGCGCTCGGCGTCGCGCGCGACGCGCTCGATCTCCAGGGCGGCGACGCGCCGAAGCGCCTCGGAGACGATCGCGTCCTTGGAGTCGTAGTGGTAGGTCGTCGACGACAGGGAGACGCCGGCCTCGCGGGCGACGGCGCGGTGCGTCACCCCGTCGACCCCGTCGCGGCCGATGAGCCGGATCGTGGCTTCGATGATGGCGGCGCGGATCGCCTCCGGGGGCGTGGCGCGGCGGCTGACGGTCGCCATTTCAGACCACAGTACAGTTGTACTGCGGCGTCGGGAAGGCTTAGGATCGCCGGCTCTTGCCCCCCGAGTCGGAAACCGGCCTCCCGCGCCGCAGCTTCTTCGCGGTCGGCGCCGGAGCGCTGCTCTGCTCCATCGGGGGCGAGCAGGTGCTCCTCTCCAAGCCCGGAGACGCGGCGAAGGCCGACGCGGCTGCGCGTCGGATCGCCGCGCCGCGCGCGCGGGCGGCGGCCACCAAGCCGCCGCCCGGCGCCGACCCCGTCGACCAGCTGAAGTTCCCCACGCCGCAGCCGCAGCCCGGGGGCGTCAGGCGCGAGTTCTGGATCCAGGCGCGCGACGCGCTCTGGGACATCGTCCCTACGCGCCCGCGGCGCGACCAGTGGCACGGCCGGGCCGTCGCCGGGCCCAGCGTCTACCGCGCCTTCGTCTACCAGCAGATGACCGTCGGCTTCGCGGCGCCGCTGGGCCCGCCGAGGATCCCCGGCCCCACGCTCTACGCCGAGGTCGGCGACACGCTGGTCGTGCACTTCCGCAACGGGCTGTCGGAGCGCACCGGCCAGGCGCTGACCATGCACCCGCACGGGGTCAAGTACAACCCCGACTACGACGGGGTCTACCTCGGGGACTTCACGCGCGCGGGCGGGTTCATCGCGCCGGGCGACGAGTTCACCTACACGTGGGAGGCCACGCCGGACGCGGTCGGCGTCTGGCCCTACCACGACCACGGTCCCAACCACACGCTCAACACGTTCCGCGGCCTCTTCGGCGCGGTCATCGTGCGCGAGAAGGGCGCCAAGGCGCCCGACATGGAGGCCGTCCTGTTCTTCCACTCGCTGGCGCCGCCGGTCACCGGGCTCGAGCGCCAGTTCCAGTGCATCAACGGTCGCGCCTTCGCCGGGAACACGCCCACGCTGCGCGCGAAGGCCGGTCAGGACGTCGCCATCCACGTGATGGGGATGGACTCCAACTTCCACGACTTCCACATCCACGGGCATCGCTGGAAGGACCCCAACGGCACCTTCGTCGACACCCCGGCGGTGGGGCCCAACGAGACGCTGACCGCACGCTTCGTCGAGGACAACCCGGGCCGCTGGCTGTACCACTGCCACGTCTTCACCCACCAGGACGGCGGGATGGCGGGCTGGTACCTGGTCGAGCCCTAGAACTGGAGGAGATGCATGTCGAGGATCCGCATCGCAGGCGTGGCGCTGGTCGCCGCGCTTGCCGTGCCGTCCGTTGCGTCGGCCGGGCAGTACCCGCCGCCCGCCGACCCGGGCGCGCCGCAGAAGCCGCCGAAGGGGCCGTTCCACACGCTGCAGGTGTGCAAGAAGGACTGCAAGTACAAGACCATCCAGGCGGCGGTGAACAAGGCCAAGGCCGGTGACACCGTCAAGGTGAAGTCCGGCGTCTACCACGAGCAGGTCAAGATCTCCGGCGCCTCCAAGCGCTACCTCAAGCTCGTCGGCAACCCCGGCAGCCCGTCGAAGGTGGTCATCGACAGCTCGCGCGGCAAGGCCGCCGCTCGCCAGAACGGCGTGTGGGTGACCGACGCCGACCAGGTGACGGTCAACGGCTTCACCGCGCGTCACTACAACGGCAACGGCTTCTTCGTCCTGAACGCCAACGGCTACACGCTGAAGAACCTCAACGCGACGCTCGGCGGCGTATACGGGATCTACGCGTTCAACTCGGTCGGCGGCACGATGTCGGACTCGCAGGCGTCCTACAACAACGACGCCGGCTTCTACATCGGCCAGACGCCGCCCCAGACGACGCCCAAGCGCTCGACCGTCACGCGCGTGAAGTCGTTCGGCAACGTGCTCGGCTTCTCGGGCACCAACATGCGTTACGTGACGATCACCAAGTCGCAGTGGTTCAACAACGGGACCGGGCTGGTCCCGAACGCGCTCGACAGCGAGAAGTACGCGCCGGACGAGGACAACGTCATCACCGACAACGACATCTTCTGGAACAACTTCAACTACTACGCGGGCGCACCGTTCAAGCGCAAGCGCACCAGCGTTGGAAGCGTCGCGTATCCGGTCGGCGTCGGTCTCATCATCTTCGGCGGCCGGCGCAACGTGGTCTCGAACAACCGCATCTACGGCAACTACCTCGCGGGCGTCGGGATCCTCAAGCAGATCGTGCTCAAGCAGGCCGACGCCGCCGACCCCGTGGGCAACCAGGTGCACGACAACCAGTTCGGGCTGGGCGGCGCGGACCTCAACGGGCGCGAGCTCGTCTACGACGGCAGCGGCTCGGACAACTGCTTCGGCCCGAACGCCGGCGTGACGACGACGCTGCCGGCCGACGGCTCGACCTTCGCCGCGTGCCCGTTCCAGGGCGCCAACGCGTTCAACGGCGCGGCGCAGACCGAGGCGATCGGCTGGGCGGGCGACACGACGCACGAGAAGTTCTGGATCAAGCACCCGCACGCACCGAAGAAGGGCTACACGCCGCTGGAGCACTACAAGAAGTGAGACGTCTCGCACCAGCGATCGTGCTCGCCGGCGCTGCGGCGATCGTCGCGGCGCCGGCGGTCGCGGGCACGCATTCGGGCAAGCCCCAGAAGAAGACCGTCAACGTCGCCGACAACTACTACAGCCCGAAGAAGCTGACGGTCAACCTCAGATCGCGGATCACCTGGAAGTGGACCGAGGAGGCCGCCGATGTCCACGACGTCAAGCTCGTCTCGGGGCCGAAGGGTGTCAAGAAGTTCCAGACCGAGCCGGGCTCGGCCGGTTTCACTTACTCAAAGACGCTCAGCAAGCCAGGGACGTACAAGTTCCTCTGCACGTTCCACGAAGAGGACAACATGCGCATGACGATCGTCGTGCGCCACTGAGACCTGAGAGCCCCCCGGGGCCGGCGGGCGGGGCCGCGCCGATCGGCGAGCCCCGCCCGTTGTGCCCGGCGCCGCGCTAGCCCACGAGGGCGGCGCGGGTGAACGAGATGCGGCGGGTGATGCGGAAGCTGCGCACCTCCGAGCCCGGGGCGACGGTGGTGTTGCCCTTGTAGCCCAGGCGCAGCTGGTACTTGCCCGTCCGCGGCAGCCGGATCCGCTTGGAGAAGCGGTGGCTGCGGATCTTGACCTTGCCGTAGGACTTGAACTTGCCCTTGGATCCGCGGCGGACGCCGATGGTCACGCTCCCGCTCGCCCCGGTCGCCCGGATCACGGCCGAGAACCGATAGCTCGGCCCGCGGGTGTCGGTCCAGGTGAACTTCTGTGTGTCGAACGGAGCGAAGGCGCGGATGGTCGCGGGCGCACTCCAGGCCGTGTAGACGCTGGGCGTGCTCAGGCCCGAGTAGCCCTTCGCGCGCGCGACCACCAGATAGGTCCCGGGCCCCCTTGCCAGCCGGATCCCCACCGTCCTCGTGCTCGAGTCCGGGAAGAACTGGTCCGGCGTGCCCGGCAGCGACCCGTCGGGGTTCGCAGCGACGTTGCGCTCGGCGAACACCTCGTGCGTCAGCGCGCCCGGGTTGAGATCGATAGGCAGAGCGATGGTGTTCGGGATGGTCGACCCGGCCTTGCGCGTGAGAACCGGCGTCGTCGGCTGCCCGAGCGCGACCCCTGCCGTGATCGTGAACGAGACCGAGCTCGTGCCGGCGGCCGTCGTGCAGAACGTGTTGCTGTAGCGGGTGAGGTTCACGGTGTACGCGCCGTTGCCCACGTAGTCGACCAGGCGTGTGTCTCCCGGCGTGACGCACGAATCGGCGACCGCGACCTGCGCGCCGTTCGGTCCGGTGACGGTGTAGCCGTAGTTCTCGCCGGCGCTGAGCGACACCGCGACCGTCGGGTTCATGTTCCTGATGTTGACCGGGCCGCCGAGCGTGACCGGATTCCCGTCGTCGCCGGTGACCGTCACTGCGACGGCGCCCGCGGTCGCCGGGGCGATCGCTGCCGCAGCGATGGCTGCGCACAGCGCGAGCACGACGACGCGACCCCTGCGATGCGTCTTCAAATGTGGCCTCCCTATGAGCGCTGGACCTGGACCTTCACGAGAACACCACAAGCGCACCCGAGGTGCGTTGTGGCGCATTCGCGCTCGGTGACCGCCCGCGCCCGGGCGAAGCGATTACGCTGGACGCGAGCGCCGGAGTAGCTCAGCTGGCAGAGCAACCCCCTTGTAAGGGGTAGGTCGTCGGTTCGAATCCGTCCTCCGGCTCTGCGAGCCGTTCCCGCGCCCGTCAGCTCTCCGACGCGCCGACCGCCTGCTCGATGTCGCCGTGTCCGTTGGAGGACACCACGTGGTCGTAGGGGGGCACGCGCGTGTCGGCGGGCGCGTTGAAGCGGCGCTCGAGCTCGCCCAGGACGATGCCGAAGACGAGATGGCGCCAGGTGGCCTGCGCGAACGCGCGGTTGTTGCCCCACAGCTCGGGCAGCTCCTGGCGCGCCGGATGCACGCGCTCGACCGCGACCGTCATGGGCCACGTCGAGAGGTGCTCGACCATCGCCAGCAACGGGCCGCGCGCCCATGAGGGCAGGGGAAGGCGCGGCGCGACGTTGGCGTACGCGGCGCCGAAGCAGGCTCCCGTGAGCAGATGCAGGCCGACGCCCACGAGCGGCCAGGCCGGGCCGCGGGTGACCGCCTTGCCCAGCAGCGCCTCGTCGCTGTACGGCACTCCGAAGGCGCGCATGTCGACCTGGGCCTGTACCGACCACGCCCCCGCCGCGATGGCCCCGGCGAGCGCGCCGCGAGCCGTCCGTCCCCTATCGATCGGCATCGCGCAACTGTAACCGCGCGCACCGCAGGGGCGTATCCAAAGCATGGATCGCGATGCGCTCCTGGAACGTGCCCGCGGTCGGGGCGTCAACCCGATCGCATACTGGATCGTCCGCGGGACCCTGCAGCCGTTCTTCCACGTGTACTTCCGTTTGAGCCGCATCGGGCGCGAGCACATCCCCGCCGACGGCCCCGTGATCCTCGCCTCCAACCACCGCTCGTTCCTCGATCCCTTCGTCATCGCGGTGATGGCACGGCGGCCGATCTACTTCGTGGCCAAGAAGGAGCTCTTCGTCAACCGGCCGATCGCCTGGCTGCTCGGCGCGCTCGGCGCGTTCCCGATCGACCGCCACGGAAGCGACGAGGGCGCGATGGCCACCGCGCGCGCGATCCTCGACCGCGGCGAGAGCGTGGTGATCTTCCCGGAGGGGACGCGCATCCGGCCCGGCGCGCTCGGCCGCCCCAAGCGCGGCGTCGGGCGCCTTGCGCTCGAGACCGGCGCGCCCGTCGTGCCGATCGCCGTCCACGGCACCGAGGCCGTACGCAACGGCTGGCGGATACGACCGCACAAGGTCCGCATCCGCGCCGGAGCCCCGCTGACCTTCCCGGAGGTCCAGTCGCCGAGCCCCGCTCTCGCCGGCGCCGTGACCGACCGCATCTGGCCCTGCGTCGAGCTGCAGTGGGAGTGGCTGGGTGGGACGCCGGGCATCCGCCGGGCCGCCGTCGTCGGCGACGGCCCCCGCGCGCGGAGACTGGCGCAGGCCCTCTCCCGGGGCGGGTTCGAGGTCGAGCACCCGGTGCGCACCGATCTCTCACACCACGACCTCGTCTGCCTCGCGCTCCCGGCGCGCGAGCTGCCACACGCTCTCGAGGTCCACGGGCCCCACGTCCCCGAGCGCGCCGGCGTGCTCGTGCTCTCCAGCGGCCTCGTGCCGCCGCTGGGCACGCTGCCGACCGCCTACGTCGCCGAGCGCACCGCCGCTCGCGCCATCGCCACCGTCGGCGGATACGGCGCCGAGACCCTCCGGTGGGGCTCCGAGCTCGTGCTCGCCGGCGCCGACGACGACTTCCTGGCTGCGCTCGCCGACGCGCTGACCATCGCCGGCTTCGACGTCGGGCGCACCGACGAGCTCACCGGCGTGGACGAACCGACGAGAGCCCGGCGCAGCCGCGTCGCCTGAGTACGCTCCATGCGTGGACAAAGCCCAGCTCGACCAGGAGTTCTCGGACCTCTACAGGGCGCACCTGAGGGACGTCTACTCCTACGCGTACTACCGGGTGGGCAATCACCACGACGCCGAGGACCTGACCGAGCAGACCTTCCTGCAGGCCTATCGCCACTTCGAGCGAGCCCAGCAGGAGTCGGACGGCCGGCCGCTGCGGCCGTGGCTGATCCGCATCGCGCACAACCTGGCGGCGAACCTGTACCGCGACCGGGCGCGCAAGCCGCAGACGCCCATCGAGGACACGGGGGCGCTGAGCGCGACGCACACGACGGAGGACCTGGTGGAGGGCCGCGACGAGCTGGCGCGGATCCTCGAGGGCGTCAAGGACCTGCCCGACGATCGCCGCGAGGCGCTGATCATGCGCTTCGCGCTGGGCATGGACAACCGCGAGATCGCGCGTGCGATGGGCCGCACCGACGGCGCCACGAAGGTGTTGATCCACAGAGCGATCAAGCAGCTGGAGGAGATCGTCGCCGCGAAGGGGGTGAGCTGACATGAGCGATCCGATCGCCGCCGACATCGAGGGTCTGCTCCGCCAGGCATTCGCCCCGGTCGAGCCGCCCGAGACGCTCGCCACGCGCCTGGAGTCCACGCTCCAGGAGCTGACCGAGCTCGCCCACGAGGAGCTCGAGGGCTGGGAGCTGTCGTCGATGCGCGACCCGCGCAACTGGGTGCGCCCGGTCGCCGCCGTCGCCATCGGCACCGCTGCCGGCGCCGGCCTCGTCATCCTGCGCGTGCGCAGCCAGCACCGCAAGCAGAAGAAGCACGTGCAGGGGATCGAGCTGGCCGAGCGCACGCTGCGCTCGGCGGCCGACGAAGTGAAGCGCATCGTGATCCGATAGCCCTGGCGTCGCGTAGTGTCGTCCCAGGATGGGATTGGTGCATCTCGCCGACGAGGACCTCATGCAGCTCGTACGGCGAGGCGACGCGGCCGCGTTCGAGATGGTCTACGACCGCCACGCCACCGCCGCCTTCTCCCTGGCCTACCGGATGACAGGGACGCGCAACGGCGCCGAGGACGTCGTCCAGGAGGCGTTCCTCAGCCTCTGGCGCTCAGGCGCGCGCTACGACCACACGCGCGGCTCGGTGCGCACGTGGATCCTCGGCATCGTCCACAACCGCGCGATCGACGCGCTGCGGCGCTCGATGGTCCACGACCGCCGGCGGGCCAGCGACGAGGGCATCGAGGAGCGCTTCGAGGCGCGCGAGCGCACCGAGGTCGAGGCCGCGCGCCGCGATGAGGCGCGCGACGTGCGCCAGGCGCTCGACACGCTGCCGCCCGAGCAGTCGAAGGTCATCGAGCTGGCCTACTTCGGCGGCTTCACCCACAGCGAGATCGCCTCGATGCTCGACACGCCGATCGGCACGGTGAAGGGCCGCATGCGCCTGGGCCTGGAGAAGCTGCGCGGTCAGCTCGGCGGGCTGGCGGGGGCCATGTCGTGACCGGCTGCGAGCACCACGAGAGCGTCGCGTCCTACGTGCTCGGCGCGCTGCCCGACGACGAGCACGACCGCTTCGTGGCGCACCTCGCGACCTGCGAGGACTGCCAGGCCGCGGTCGCCGAGCTGCAGGTCGCGGCCGACGCGCTGGCGCTGGCGAGCGTCCAGCGCCAGCCGCCGCCCGAGCTGAAGGACCGGATCATGTCGGTGGTGCGCTCCGAGGCGCAGCTGCGCCAGGCGGCGGAAGGGGCCGACCCGCGACCTGCCGCGGCCGCCGCCGCGCAGCGCAAGCGCCCGTGGTGGCGCAGGCGCTTCCTCGGGCTGGGCCCGATCCCGGCCGCGGTCGCCGCGTCGCTCATCGTCGCCGTCCTCGTGGCCGGCGGCATCCTCATCGCCAACGGCGGCAACGACACCCGCACCGTCCAGGGGCAGGTCCTCATCGCCTCGGCGCCCACCGCGCGCGCCGCCGTCAAGCTCTCCGACGACGGGACGAAGCTCAGCGTCAGCGGCATGCCCGAACCGCCGGCGGGCAAGGTCTACCAGGTGTGGCTGAAGCCTCCGATGCAGGCCCCGCGGCCGACCCGGGCGCTCTTCCGCGTCGACGCCAAGGGCGACGCGGACGTGCAGATCCAGGACAGCCGGTTGAAGGGCATCGAGCAGGTCCTGGTCACCGCCGAGCCCGACGGCGGGTCGCGCGCGCCGACCAGCGACCCGGTCATCGCCGCCCGCACCGCCTGACGGGAACTCAACGCGCCGGTTGATACCTTGCGCCGCCCGAATGGCTTCTGCCGCCCGAATGGCGACCTGCTACCGCCACCCCTCGCGCGAGACCGGCGTGTCGTGCTCGTCATGCGGCAGGCCCATCTGCCCCGATTGCATGACCCCGACGCCGGTCGGGATGCGCTGCCCCGAGTGCGCGCGCCAGCGCACGAAGGTGCAGACGATGCAGTCCACGCGCAGCGAGCCGCGCGTGACCGTGGCGCTGATCATCCTCTGCGCCGTCGTCTTCCTGGCGACGAACGGCTTCAGCGGCGGCTCGGGCAACCTGTGGAACGACCTGCTGCTCTACGGCCCCGCCGTCGACAACGGCGACTGGTGGCGGCTCGTCACGTCCGGGTTCCTGCACGCCGGGCCGATCCACATCCTCTTCAACATGTACCTGCTGTGGATCCTCGGCAACCTGCTCGAGCCGACGTTCGGGTCGGGCCGGTTCGCGGTGCTCTACTTCACCTCGCTGCTGGCCGGCGCGTGCGGGGCGCTGGTCATCGATCCCAACGCGCCGACCGTCGGCGCCTCGGGCGCCGTCTTCGGGCTGATGGGCGCCGCCGCGGTCGAGCTTCGCTCGCGTGGGATCAACCCGTTCAAGACCGATATCGGCCTACTGATCGTCGTCAACCTGATCCTGTCGTTCGCGATCAGCCACATCTCGGTCGGCGGGCACGTGGGCGGGCTCATCGGCGGTGTGCTGGCGGGCATCGCCTTCGACCAGGCCGACCGCCGGCGGATGCCCGCCATCGGCTACGCCGGCTGCTTCGCGATCTCGGCGATCGCCGTCGTCGGCGCGCTGCAGGCCGCCGGCTAGCCGGCGGGCGCGGATCCGCAGCTCGTCCTCGAGCGCGTCGAGCGCCTCGCGCAGGTCGTCGATCCGGTCCTCCATCGTGACGACGAAATCGTCCTCGGGGTCGTGGCTCCTCGCGGCGGCGGCGCGCGCGGCCTCGCGCTCGTTGCGCTGCTCCTGGGCCCGCGCCTCCTCCATCGAGTTGATGACGATCCCGATGAAGAGGTTGAAGATCAGGAAGGAGGCGACGAGGACGTAGCTGAGGTAGAAGAGCAGCGTCCAGTTCGAGAGCTGCTGCCCCTTCTCGATGTACGCCGGCAGGTTCTCCAGCGTGAGCAGGACGAACATCGTCACCATCGCCTGCCCGACGTTGCCGAAGTTGGCGGGGTCGTGGTCGTGGAAGATCAGCCAGCCGACCATGCCGTAGAGGTAGACGAGCAGCAGCGTCATCACCGCCAGGCTCGAGACGCCCGGCACGCTGCGCACGACGGCGCCGAAGATGACCCGCAGGTCGGGCAGGAAGCGGACGGCGCGCACGATCCGCCCGAGGCGCAGGAGCCGCAGCAGCGTGGCGTTCTCGCGCACGCCGGGCAGGAAGCTGCCGGCGATGACGACGAAGTCGAAGACGTTCCAGCCCGAGCGGAAGAACTCGACCGGCCGCGGCCAGTGGGCGGTCAGCCGGATCGCCAGCTCGATGACGAAGAGGCCGAGGAAGACGTCGTTGAGCGCGTGCAGGAGATCGCCGTACCGCTCCTCGACGCCGTGGTAGGTCTCGGCGCCGAGCACGATCGCGTTGAGCGTGATGACGCCGAGCATCACCGCGTCGAAGCGCGGTGAGCTCGCGAGTCGGCGACAGGCCCGGACCACGGGCCCGATGTTGTCAGACGTCCTGTAGGAGGGTCGTCAGAGCTCGATCTCGACGATCTCGCCGGGCGGCGCGATGTCGGGCACGAGCTCGGGATGAAGGACGTTGGCCAGGAGCTCGAGCCCGTCGACCAGGCGCGGCCCGGGGCGCGAGAAGTACGCGGCCGCGTCGACCGCGACCACGCGCTCGGCGCGGACGCTGCGCAGCTCGTCGAGGTGTGCTCGCGCCTCGTCTGCGGAGCGCTGCGCGTCGTAGCCGCACGGTATGCAGACGACGACCTGCGGCTGGGCGGCCGCGACGGCCTCCCAGGTCGACTGCTGGGAGTGCTCGCCGGCGAACCCCATGACGTCGACGCCGCCCGCCAGCTCGATGATCTGCGGCGTCCAATGGCCGGCGACGAAGACCGGGTCCAACCACTCCAGGGCGGCGACCGGGATGCGCTCGGCGCCGCGCACGGCCACCCGCACCGCGTCGACCCGTGCGCGCTGGCGGGCGATGAGGTCGAGCGCGGCGTCGCGAGAGTCGGTCAGCTGGGCGATAGTGCGCACGTCGCCGAAGGACTCGCCCAGCGTGTGGGGCTCCAAGGCGACGACCCTCGGATGCGTGGGGATCGTGCTCGCCACGGCACGGACGTCGTCGTAGCTGACCGCGCAGACCGGGCACAGCTCCTGGGTGACGATGAGATCGGGCTCGAGGTCGCGCAGCCGCTCGGCGTCGAGCTCGTAGATCGCCTCCCCGCGCTCGGTCCGCTCACGGACGGCCGCGTCGATCTCGCGTGCGGTGAGGCCCGCGGGAAGGACGTCGCGCGTGATGTGGGGTAGCGACCTGGCCGCTTCGGGGAAGTCGCACTCGTGCGTCACCGCGACGACGTCGTCGCCGAGGCCGAGCGCGAAGAGCAGCTCGGTGGCGTGGGGGACGAGACTGACGATCCGCATCCAAGCAACAGCATGGCACCCGGTGGGCGCTGCTAGCCTCCCCAGGCAGATCCGGCTCGTGCCCGACGACCTTCCTCGAAGTAGCGGGTGCCGACGGCGGCCACGTGGCCGCCGGAGGCGGGCCCCGCATTCCATCTCCTTGAGCGGCTCACAGGCCGCCCCGCGATGACCGCCCTGCTGCTCGTCGCGCTGCTGCTGCTGGTGCTCGTCAACGGGTTCTTCGTGGCGGGCGAGTTCGCGCTGGTCCGGTCCAGGCGCGCCAGGCTGGTCGCGCTGGCGCGCGAGAACCCGCGCTATAACCGGGTCCTCAAGCAGGTCGACGACATCAGCGAGTACCTGTCGGCCTGCCAGTTCGGCATCACGCTGGCCTCGCTGGGCATCGGCTTCCTGGGCGAGCCGGCGCTGGCCGAGCTCATTGAGCCCGTCTTCGGCGGGCTGTCGCACGGGGCCGCCGTCGGGCTTTCGATCGCCATCGCCTACGCGATCTCCACCTCGCTGCACATCACCGCCGGCGAGCAGGTGCCGAAGATCTACGCGATCGTCAACGCCGAGAAGGTCGCGCTGCGGGTGTCCCGGCCGCTGGACTGGTTCAACACGGCGATGCGGCCGTTCATCGCGGGCCTCAACGGCGCGTCGAACTTCATCCTGCGTCGCGCGTTCCGCATCGACGCCGAGGCGGAGTTCGAGGAGGGCCAGAGCCCGGCCGAGCTGCGCTTCCTCATCGCCCAGGCCCAGACCGGCGGCCAGCTGGATCCCGGCGAGGCGGGCATGCTGCAGGGCGTCTTCCACCTGCACGAGCAGGAGGCGCGCCAGGTGATGACGCCGATCCCGGCGGTCGTCACCGTCGACATCTCCGAGGACGTCGAGACAGCGCTGCGGCGCTGCATCTCCTCGGGCCACACGCGGCTGCTCGTCACCGAGGACGACAACCAGGACCGCGTGCGCGGCACCGTGCACTCCAACTCGCTTGCGCGCAAGCTCATGACCGAGGGCGCGAACGCCTCGATCGAGGACCTGGTCAAGGAGGCGCTGATCGTCCCGGAGACCAAGCCGCTGGACGACCTGCTCGCGGACCTGCAGCGCACCCGCTCCTCGATGGCGGTCGTCGTCGACGAATACGGCCGCGTCGCGGGCATCGTCACCGTCGAGGACATCATCGAGGAGGTCGTCGGCGAGATCGACGACGAGACCGACCCGGCCGCCGGCGAGGTCCGGCGGCTGGCCAACGGCGACTGGTTCGTCCGCGGCCACGTCGCGGTCACCGACCTCTTGGACTACGGCCTCACGCTGCCGGTCGACAGCGACGCCTACAACTCGGTGGGCGGCTTCGTCTTCGCCCAGCTGGGGCGGCTGCCCAAGCGCGGGGACACCGTCACGGCCAACGGCTACTCGATCCGCGTGGAGTCGGTGCGCGAGAACCGCATCGAAGCCGTCCGCATCCGCGAGCGCGGCGCCGCGCGCGCCGCCGCAGCCGATACCTAGGCACGCGCCGGAGTCGCCGCAAGTTCTCCGCGGAACCTGCGTTCCCGGCTCCTGACGCCGACAACGCGGGAGGCGTCTACATAGCGCGGCCTGCTCCTCCGGTGGGACGGGGAGCGGCCCCCGCGAGTGGATCTGGGTGGGTCCACCCGCAAGTACCAAGCGATCGGCCCGCCGAAAGGCGGGCCGTTCGTGTGTCGGGGGGCGCCGCAAGACGCGGCCAACCGGCCGCTTGAAGCAATCCTTCAGACAGCTTTAGGGCACGTTGAGGAACCAAGCCGATACTGCTCACGCGAACGTACCTCGCAAGTGCACCTCCTCCCAGAAGCAGACGAGCGGCCCGCCTTGGCGGGCCGTTCGTTTTCTGTAGCCGCTCAGCCTTGGTCGTACAGGCCGCGGCCGGCCTTCTTGCCCAGCGCGCCCTCGGCGACCAGGGCGCGCAGCCGCTCGGGGACGTCGGCGCCGATCGCCTCGCCGATCGCCACCGCCACGTCGAGGCCGACGTAGTCCAGCAGCGCCAGCGGGCCCATCGGATGGCCGGCGCCGAGCATCATGCAGGCGTCGACGTCGGCGGGCTGCATGCCGGTCTCCTGCATGAACCTCACCGCGCTGAAGAGGTAGGGGAAGAGCAGCCGGTTGACCACGAACCCCGGGCGGTCGGGGACCTCGACCGCGCTCTTGCCCAGTGCGGAGCAGAGGGCGCGTGCGCGCTCGCGCGTGGCGTCGGTGGCCGCCTGCGGGAAGGCGAGCTCGACGAGCTTCATCTTCGCCACGGGGTTGAAGACGTGCAGGCCCACGAAGCGCTCCGGCGCGCCGGACGCCTGCGCGAGGCGCTCGATCGACAGCGACGAGGTGGTGGTCGCCAGCAGCGCCCGGTCGCCGGCCACGCGGCCCAGCTCGCCGAGCACGCCGCTCTTGACCGCCTCGTCCTCGGCCACCGCCTCGACGACCGCGGTCGCCGCGCCGAGCGCCTCGACATCGGTCTCGATGCGCACGTGGCGCGCGTTGACCTCGCCGGTCAGGCGGCCGCAAATCCCCTCGACGGTCCCGCGCGCCCGCTGCGCGGAGCCGTCGGAGCGCGCCCACAGCACCACCTCGCCGTGGCGCGCCGCCGTGGCGGCGAGCCCGCAGGCGATCGCGCCGCTGCCCGCGATCCCGAGCCGTTCGCTCACGTTCCCGTCATCCCTGGCTGACTGGACAGTCAATACCGGTCGGTAATGTACGCGACATGAGCGCGCAACAGGGTCGGGAAGTCGTGATCGTCGAGGCCGTCCGGACGCCTGTGGGGCGCGGGCACCTCGAGAAGGGCTACTACAAGGACCTCCATCCAGCCGATCTGCTCGGCCGCTGCTACAGCGAGGTCCTGGACCGCGCGGGCGTCGATCCGGCCGAGGTCGAGGACGTCATCGCCGGCTGCGTGCAGCAGTTCGGGCCCCAGGGGATGAACATCGCCCGCAACGCCTGGCTGCAGGAGGGGCTGCCGATCGAGGCTGCGGCGACCACCGTGGACCGCCAGTGCGGATCGGCTCAGCAGGCCGTGAACTTCGGTGCGGCGCTCATCGCCAGCGGCATCCACGACGTCGTCGTCGGCTCGGGCGTCGAGCACATGGGCAAGCTGCCCTTCGCAGCCGGCATGAAGACCTGGCAGGACTTCGGCCCCGCGCTGACCGAGCGCCTCATGGAGAAGCACAACATCGTCGGCCAGGGGCTCGGGGCCGAGATGATCGCCGAGCAGTGGGAGATCCCGCGCTCGGAGCTCGACGAGCTCGCCCTGCGCTCCCACCAGCGCGCCGCCAAGGCCACCGAGGAGGGTCGCTTCGAGCGCGAGATGGTGGCGATGCAGGTCAACGGCGACACCTACATGACCGACCAGGGCATCCGCCCGGACACCTCGCTGGAGGCGCTCGCCGCGCTCAAGCCGGTGTTCAAGGAGGACGGCCGTATCACCGCCGGCACCTCCTCGCAGATCTCCGACGGCGCCGCGGCGGTGCTGCTCATGTCGCGCGAGAAGGCCGACGAGCTCGGCGTGCGCCCGCGGGCGCGGATCCTCGACCAGACGACCGTCGGCTGCGACCCGGTGAAGATGCTCGAGGGGCCGATCCCGGCGACCGCGAAGATCCTCGAGCGCAACGGGATGTCGATCGGCGACATCGACTTCATCGAGATCAACGAGGCCTTCGCCCCCGTCGTGGCGGCCTGGGCGCGCGAGCACAGCCCCGACATGGATCGCGTCAACCCGCGCGGGGGCGCGATGGCGATCGGCCATCCGATCGGCTCGACCGGCGCGCGCCTGATCACCACGCTGCTGCACGAGCTCGAGGACGAGGATCGCGAGATCGGCCTCGTGACCATGTGCTGCGGCGGCGGGCTGGGCACCGCCACGCTGATCGAGCGCGTCTGAGCGCACCCTCGCTCTCGGCCGACGAGGCGCGGCGCATCGCGCTGCGCGCGCAGGGCCTGCTCGGGGCCGACGGCCGGCGCGGCGGGCCGTCGGCCATGCTGCGCCGCCTCGGGGCGGTCCAGCTCGACACGATCTCCGTGCTCGCGCGCTCGCACGAGCTCGTTGCCTACGCGCGGCTGGGGGCGGTGCCGCGCGCGCGGGTCGAGCGCGCTTACTGGGGCGGCGGGACCTTCGAGTACTGGTCGCATGCCGCCTGCGTCCTGCCGGCGCAGGAGTGGCCGATGTTCGCCTTCCGCCGGCGCTGGTTCCGCGCCCGCGGGCAGCGCTGGCACAAGGTCGGGCAGGAGACCTGCGACGAGGTGCTCGCCGCGCTGCGCGCGAACGGGCCGATGACCGTCTCCGACCTCGGCGGCGCCAGGCGCACCGCCGAGTGGTGGGACTGGTCGGACGTGAAGGTCGCGGTCGAGTGGCTGCTGGACATCGGCGAGGTGGTCTGCGCGCGGCGCAAGGCGTGGAAGCGCATCTACGACCTGCCCGAGCGCGCGCTGCCGGCCGAGCTCGTCGCCGAGGACCCCGACGACGCGACCTGCCTGCGGCGGCTCGTCGGCCAGGCCGGCCGGGCGCTCGGGGTGGCGACGGTCGGCGAGCTGGCCGAGTACCACCGTCTGCTGCAGGACCAGGTCCGTGGCGTGATCGCCGATACCGAGCTCGTCGAGGTCGGCGTCGAGGGCTGGCGAGCCCGCGCGTGGGCGCACCCCGACGCGCTCGCGGCGGTCGGCGCCCGCGGGCGCCACCGCACCACGCTGCTGTCGCCCTTCGACTCGCTCGTCTGGGATCGCGGGCGGACGGACCGGATGTTCGACTTCCACCACCGCATCGAGGCCTACGTGCCCGCGCCCAAGCGCGTGCACGGCTACTACGCGATGCCGCTGCTGGCGGGCGGCAGGCTGCGGGGCCGCGTCGATCCCGGGCGCGACGGGACCACGCTGGTCGCCAAGCGCGTTTCGTGCGATCCCGACGCGGTCGACGCGATGGGCGCGGCCCTGCGCGAGGCGGCCGAGTGGGTCGGCTGCGACGCGGTCGCCGTGCAGGCGGTCGATCCGCCGGCGCTGGCGGCGCCGCTGCGGGCCGCGGTGGGTTGAGCGCGGCCGCGGGCGCCCGCCGCACGCGCCCGCCGCGCCGGCCTGCCTCGTCAGTCGTCGTCGCCGCCCGAGCCGCCGTGGCCCGAGCCGCCGCTGCTGCTCCCGCTCCCGCCGCTGCTCCCGCTCCCGCTGCCGCCGCTGCTCCCGCTGCCGCCCTTGCCGCTGCGCCGGCCCCCGTGGTCGTCGCCCCCCGAGGTGGTCGTCGGGGCGGTCGTGGTCCGCGAGGGCGTCGCGCCCGTCGTCGTCTTCGAGGTGCTCGTCGTCGGCGTGCGCTTGCGCGTGGTGGTCGTCTGCTTGGCGCCGCGGTTCGTCGCGGCCGGGGTCGACGACGTCGGCGGCGCGAGTGGGACGCGCGTGCCGGCCGGCGTGGGCGCCAGGCCGATCGAGTCGCGCGAGATCGCGTTCGCGGCCAGCCCGACCGCCACTGCGAGGGCGAGGCCGACGATCCCGAGAACGACGGTGCGCGCGCTCATCGTGCCGCCGCCGTGGCCGGAGCTTGAGCGGGGACGGCAGGGAAGCGCAGCTCGGCGCGCGCGCCGCCCTCCGGCCGGTTGGTCAGCGCCGCGCGCCCGCCCCAGCGCCGCGCCAGCGCCTCGACGATGGCCAGGCCCAGGCCCGTGCCCGGCGCGCCGTCGCGGCTGGCGCTGCCGCGGTAGAAGCGATCGAAGACCCGGTCGGCTTCGTCGTCGGCGATCCCGCGGCCGTTGTCGAGGACCGCGAGGAAGGCCTCGCCGCCGGCGGCGCCCCACTCGATGCGGATCGGCGTGCCCGGTTCGGTGTAGATGAGCGCGTTCTCCACGAGGTTGTCCACCATGGTGTCGAGGTCTCCCGAGGCCGCGTGCACGGTCGGCGAGCCGTCGCCCCCGAGCTCGATCGCGTGGCCCTCGTGCTCGGCCTGGTCGCGCCAGCGGTCGGCGGCGCGCTCGGCCACGTCGGCGAGCGCGAGCTGCGCCGCCGCCGGCGGCGGCTGGCCGTCCTGGGCCAGGCGCAGGAGGTTGGTCAGCAGCCTGGCCAGGCGCTCGGTCTCCCGCTCGGCGGCGGCGAGGTCGCGGGCGAGGTCGGGGTCATCGGCGCGCAGGCCGGCCGACTCCAGGCGCAGGCGCAGCCCGGTCAGCGGCGTGCGCAGCTGGTGCGAGGCGTTGGCGACGAAGTCGCGCTGCGCGTCGAGCGCGCGCACGAGCCGCCCGGTCATGTCGTTGAAGGCGTTGGCGACCTCGACCTGCTCGGACGAGCCGGCCGGCGTGGCGCGCGCGTCGAGGTCGCCGGCCGCGATCCGCCGCGCCGTGCGGGCCAGCCCGCGCAGCGGGCGCGACAGCGATCCGGCGACGAGCCAGGCCAGGCCGAGGCCCAGCGCCAGGACGGCGGCCCCGAGGCCGAGCAGCGCCAGCACGTCGCGGCGGACCTCGTCGTGGACCGCCTTGACGCTCTGGGTCAGCCGCACGGCGCCCGTGACGCGCCCGGCGTCGACCACGGGCACCGAGGTGAAGAGCAGGTCGGTGCGCAGCGAGTCGCTGTGGCGGGTGCCCTGAGAGGTCGAGCCGCGCAGCGCCCGGGCGATCTCGGGCCTGCTCGCGTAGGACGCGCCGGCCGTGGCCGCGCGGTCGGAGTCGACGAGGACGCGGCCGGCCGAGTCGACGACGATCACCCGCCCGCCCAGCCGCCGCGCCTGGTCGCCGGCCAGCCGGTCCAGCGCCTCGCGGTCGGCGAGCCGGCCGGAGGCGGCCGCCGCGATCGCGTGGGCGCCGGCATTGGCCTCGGCCTTGATCTCGCTGTCGACGCGGCGCGAGAAGTTCAGCGTCAACGGCACTTCCAGGGCGATGATCGCGAAGAGCAGGACGTAGCCGAACGCGAAGAGCAGCCGCAGCCGAAGGCTCATGCGCCCCCCGGCTCGACGGAATCCGCGAAGCGGAAGCCGACGCCGCGCACGGTGTGCAGGTAGCGCGGGTCCGCGGGGTCGTCGCCGAGCTTCTTGCGCAGGCCGCTGACGTGCACGTCGAGGGTCTTGGTCGAGCCGAACCAGTTGACGTCCCAGACCTCGTCGATGAGGCGCTCGCGGCTGACGACGGCGCCGGCGTGGCTCATGAGCAGCGCGAGCAGGTCGAACTCCTTGCGCGTGAGCTCGAGCGGCTCGCCGTCGAGGGTGGCGGTGCGCGCGGCGGAGTCGAGGTCGAGGTCGCCGATCTGCAGCTGCGCTGGCGCAGCCGGCCCCGCGAGCTCGCTCGTCCGGCGCAGGACTGCGCGGATGCGGGCGACGAGCTCGCGTGCGCTGAAGGGCTTGACGACGTAGTCGTCGGCACCGAGCTCGAGGCCGAGCACGCGGTCGGCCTCCTCGCCGCGGGCGGTGAGCATGATCACCGGGATGCGGCCGTTGGCGCGCAGCTCGCGCAGCAGGTCGAAGCCCGAGCCGTCGGGGAGCATCACGTCGAGGAGCACGATGTCGGGCTGCCTGGCGCGCGCGGCGGCGAGGCCGTCGGCGATCGAGCGCGTGACGTCAGCACGGAAGCCCTCGCGTTCGAGGGCTTCCGTGAGCGGGGCCGTGATCGTCTCCTCGTCTTCGACGAGCAGGACGAGGCGTGGCTGGACCTGCATGCCCTCATCGTAGGAGGGCTCCTCCGACGTGGTGTCAGTCGTCCTCGGGGTGATCGCGCCCACCGCCCCCGTGGCCGCTGCCGCCGCCGTGGTCGTCGCGGCCGTGACCGCTGTTGCCAGAGCCTCGGCCACTGCGGCTCGCGCCGCGGTCCTCGTCCGCGTCGTGGCGGCCGCCCCCGCGGTGGTGGTGAACGGCCTCGCCGCGGCGCTCGCGGGCGCGGTCCTCCCGGCGGGTGGTGGTCGTGGCGGTGGTGGTGGTGTCATCGGTGGTGCTCGCCGGCCCGGCGGGCGCGACGGCCGGGTTGTCGGTCGTGGTCGAGCCCGCGAGGCTCAGCGAGCTGTCACCGGCCGCGAGGACCGCGGCCGCGCCTGCGGCGAGGATCGCGGCCGCGGCTGCGGCGAGGAGCAGGATCCGCACGGCTCAGTGGTGGCCGGAGCCGTCGTCGTGGCCGCCGCCGTGATCGTCGTCGCCGCCGTCGTCGTCGCCGACGTGGTCCTCGCCGACCTCGCCGCGCTCGACCTTGGTGGCGTTCCACGCGCCGTTGACGCGCTTGGCGCGGACGTCGACGACCGCGCCGGTTCGCAGCGAGGCGAACGTGACGCGCTCGAACTTCGTGGTGCGGGTGACCTTGACCGTCAGCCTCCCGCGCTCGGCGTCGCGGACCGTGAAGGTGCGCGCGGAGCGGTTGATGGCCGTGACGCGGCCCTCGGCGTGGCGGACGGCGGCGGCCTTCACGGGTGCGGCCGTGGTGGAGGTCGCGCCGGCCCCTGCGGTGACGGCGCCCGCGAGGGCGGCGGTGATGGTTGCGATGGTGAGTGTGGTGCGCATGGCCGCCACCATCGCGAAGCGCCTCCCAGCTGACCCCCAGGAGAAGGTTCGGGTTTGGTAAAGCGAGAATCGCACGGGGGCCCGCCTCCCGCGGCCCATGACCAACGGCTTCGCCGTCGGTGCCCCCGCTACGGCACCCCTAGCGGCCCCAGCGGAAGCCCAGGTCGTGCGGCTCGGGCGCGAGCGGGCTGTCGGGCAGGCCCGCGGGGATGCTCGGGTCGTTGTAGCCGCCGGGCGCGACGTCGTTGGGCGTGTCAGGGTGAAAGAGCGAGGCGAGGTACTGGATGTGCCCGCGTCCCGGGCCGAGCTCGAACTGGCCGCCGCCGTACATGCCGATGCCTCTGCGCTCGCAGTACTCGTATGCGGCGAACAGCGAGCGCAGCGGGCCAAGGCGCGACGGCTTGACGTTGACCATCCGCGGCGGGAACGGGAGCGCCTCGATGTCCGCGATGCCGTGGATCGGCGCGTCCCAGGTGATGCGGTCGCGGTACGGGCGCAGCAGCGCGTCGATCTCGCCGGTGAGCTTGGGGTCCTCGATCCACGCGTCGGAGAAGGCGCCGACGACGAGCTCGTAGAGCTCAGGACCGGCGTGCGAATCGACGATCGTGCCCTCGTACAGGCCCTTGAAGTCGACCGAGTCGACGGCGCCGGTCGCCACCAGCCCCTCGACGATCTCCGGCGTCCAGTCGGGGGTCGGGTCGAGCTTGAAGCGCAGCGAGGGGTAGCGCTCGAGGCGGCGCGTCACCGGCTCGAGGCTCGCCGGCTCGCCCAGGCGCAGCGAGACGACGAAGGTGACCGGCCGCGGATCGATGCCCAGCGCGGCGTGGAGGGTCGTGCCGGCCTGGCGCAGCGCGAGGTCGAGCGCAGCCGACTCGTAGCCCCAGACGCGATACAGGCGCGATGGCTCGCGCTGCGGCGGCTCGGGCCAGAGGTCGAGGGCCTCCACGTGGTCGCAGAGCTCGCCGAGCGTGCGCTCGCCGGCGAGCGCGAGCACCGGTCCGGTGCTCTGGAGGACGTCCTGGTCGACGGCGTCGTAGGTGACGTCCTCTCCGACGCCCTCCTCGCCGCCGCCGCGCAGCCGGATCACGGTCGAGACGCGCGTGAAGGCCGACGACACGTCGCGCTCGAGGCGCTCGAGCGCGTAGTCGTCGATGCGCACCGGCAGGTCGGCGAGGCGTTGCTCGAACAGGCTCATGACTGCTCCAGGCGGGCGACCAGCTCCTCGAGGCGCAGCTCCTCGAGGCCCTTGCCGACCGCGTCGAGCTCGCCCGCGCAGAACTCGACCAGCCCGCGGCCCTCGCGCACGAGGTCGAGCGTCTCGCGCAGGCCGGCCTCGCCGGAGTCCAGGCGCTTGATGATCGCCTCGAGGCGGGCGGTGGCGGCTTCGTAGGTGAGCGGCTCCTCTGGCCGCGGAGCGTCAGTCATCGCTCTCGATGGTGGCATCCACGGCGGCGTCGGCGAAGAACAGCCGGATGTCGCGGGCCGCGCGCGCGGCCTCGGCGGTGGTGACGACGTTGCCCTGGCGGTCGTCGACCACCGCGTAGCCGCGCTCGACGACGCGCTCGGGATCGTGGGCGGCGAGCGCGAGGGTGAAGCCGTCGAGCGCGGTCGCACGCGCCGCGAGCTCGGGGCCTCCGGCCGCGGTGGCACGGCGCGCCAGCGCGCTCGCGCGCCCGGCCGTGGCCGTGCCCTCGTCGCGGAAGCGGCGGGTCGCGCTGGCGCGGATCTCGCGCAGCGCCTGGTGCAGCGCGCGGCGCTGGCGGGCGACGTGCTCGCCCGGCGCGCGCGACAGGTGGGCCACGTGGCGGGCGCGGTCGATCACCGCGCGGCGGGCGTGGACGGCGAGCCGTCCGGCGGCCGAGTGCACGGCCGCGCGCGCCTCGGCGCAGTGCAGCGGCACCGCTGTCTCGGCCGCGTGGGTCGGCGTCGAGCAGCTGACCGAGGCGACGTCGTCGATCAGGGTGCGATCGGTGTGGTGGCCGACCGACGCGATGACCGGGACCCGCAGCAGCGCGACCGTCCGGCACAGCGTCTCGTCGCAGAAGGCGAAGAGATCGGCCAGCGAGCCGCCGCCGCGGGCCACGACCACGACCTCGACCTCGTCGAGCGCCGCGAGGTCCTGCAGCGCCTGCGTGATCGCCGGCGCGGCGTGGCGGTCCTGCACCGGTGCGAAGGCCCACACGACGCGCCCGGCCCAGCCGCGACGCCGCAGCCCGGCCAGCACGTCGTCGCGGGCCTTGCCGCTCTCGCCGGTCACGACGCCGATGCAGCGGGGCAGCGCGGGGCGCGGCAGGCGCTTCTGCAGCTCGAACAGGCCCTCCGCCGCAAGCGCTTTGCGAAGGACCTCCAGCTGCGCGAGCAGGTCGCCCTCGCCGGCCAGCCGCAAGCCGGTGACGTGGAAGGAGAACGACGGCGAGGCGGTACGCGATCCCGGGTAGTAGTCGGGGCCACCGGCCACCACGACCTGCGCGCCGTCGGCGAGCGCTCCTTGGGGTAGTCCGAGCTCCTCGAAGGCGTCGCGCCACATGGCGCACGGGACCGCTCCCTCGGCGTCGCGCAGCTCGAACCAGACGCGCGCCCGGCCCGTCCGCAGGCCGAAGACCTCGCCGAACAGCTGCACCCGGGCGCGCTTGCGCAGCTCGTCGCGCAGCTTGGCCGCGTACGCGCCCACGGGGAACGGCCCCGCGTGCGGGGAACCCTCGATGCCCTCTGGTCTGGAGCGCTGCTCGGCGATGGCACTCAAGATAGTTGGCGCAACCGACGTGGACGGGTGTCGAGATGCGGCCAACGGCACCTAAGTCCCGCCAGATGGCGGCCGATCACAGGGCGGTGATGGGGGCATCGGACCAGCGCGTCGACACCGTCGCGCGGCTCACCGGCCTGCTCGAGGTCACCCGGCTCGTGCGCAGCGAGGGGGATCTCGACGCCCTGCTGCCCGCGGTCGCCGCCGCGATCAGCGACGCGATGGGCTTCGGCACCGTCGTCATCTCGCTCTACCGCCCCGCCTTCAACGACTTCCGCGTCGAGACGGTCTACGGCTCCGAGGAGGGCCGCGAGGCCCTGCTGGGCCGCAAGCGCACGTGGGTCGACTGGGAGCCGCTGTTCGACCTGCGCTTCGAGCGCCACGGCTGCTTCTTCCTGCCCTGGGACGAGTTCGACTGGTCCCAGGACACGACGGTCTCCTTCGTCCCGGACCTGGAGATCGTCGAGGGACCCGACGCCTGGCACCCCGAGGACGCGCTCTTCGTGCCCCTGCGCCACAGCCAGGGCCACGTGCTGGGGATCATCTCGGCCGACGAGCCCACCAGCGGCCGGCGCCCCTCGGACGACGACCTCGCGGTCCTCTCCGCCCTCGCCGCCCATGCCGCGCAGGCGGTGCAGGACGCCCAGGCCGCGGCGCAGGCCGAGCGCCACCGCACCGCGCTCGAGCAGCTGCTGCGCGTGTCCTCGCGCCTGACGGAGACGCTCTCGATCGATGCGCTGCTGCGCGAGGTCTGCGAGGGCATCCGCGCGGCGCTGGGCTTCAACAACGTCTCGGTGGAGCTGCTCGACGAGAGCGGCCAGCGGGCGATCCCGATGGCGGTCGTCGGCTGGACGCCCGACGAGGTCGCGGCGTCCCAGAGCGGCGACGTGCGCGTGCTGCGGCGCCTGCTGGACCCGGAGTTCGAGGTCGAGGGCTGCTACCTGCTGCCCGGCCGCGAGGCGTGCGCCCGGCTGGGGATCGAGCGCCCCGCCTACCAGTCGGCGCGCAACGGCCGCGCGCCGCTGGGCTGGGAGCACCACTGGCTGCTCATCCCGCTCAACGACCGCCAGGGCCGCCTCATCGGCGTCATCTGGGCCGACGAGCCCGAGGACTGCCTGCTGCCTTCGACCGAGCGCCTGCAGGCCCTGCGCATGTTCGCCAACCAGGCGACGACCGCGGTCGCCTCGGTCGCCGCGTACGAGGAGATGCAGTTCCTCGCCGACCACGACCCGCTCACGCGGCTGGGCAACCGCCGCGCCTTCACCCGCCGTCTGGCCGAGGAGGTCCACCGCGCCGGGCGCTACGGGCAGCGCTTCGCGCTCGTCGTGCTCGACGTCGACGGCTTCAAGGCGCTCAACGACCGCCACGGACACCTCGCCGGCGACGTCGCGCTCGAGGCGATCGGCCGGGTGCTGCGCGACACGCTGCGCACCTCGGACTGCGCCTTCCGCCTCGGCGGCGACGAGTTCGCGCTCATCCTCGAGGACGCCGGGGAGAAGGAGGCGACCTTCGCCGTCGACCGCCTCGGCGCGGGGATCGCCGCGGTCGAGGCGGGCCCCGGCCACATGCTGCGCGCCTCGTTCGGCGTCGCGCTGGGCGACGGGCCCACCGATCCCGAGACCCTCCTGCAGGCGGCCGACACCGCGATGTACGAGGCCAAGCGCGCCGGGGCCGGCGTGCGGTTCGCCAGGGTCTGAAGCCCGGTAGGGTCCGCGCTCCGTGGACCTGACGCTGTCGCCATCGGAGGAGTCCTTCCGCGACGAGCTGCGCGAGTGGCTCGCCGCCAACCACCCCGGCCGTGAGCCCGACGGTGACCTCGCAGGCTTCGAGTTCCGCCGCGACTGGCAGCGCAGGCTCCACGACGCCGGCTGGGCGGGGGTCGCATGGCCGCGCGACTACGGCGGCCGTGGGGCGACGCTCGTCGAGCAGGCGATCTACAACGAGGAGATGGTGCGCGCGCAGGCGCCGAGCCCGGCCAACGTGCTCGGCCTGGCGATGGGGGGCCCGACGGTCGTCGCCCACGGCACCGAGGAGCAGAAGCGCCGCTACCTCGAGCCGATCCTGTCGGCCGGCGAGATCTGGTGCCAGGGCTTCTCGGAGCCCGGATCGGGCTCGGACCTCGCCTCGGTCAAGACGCGCGCGGTGCGCGACGGCGACGGTTGGGTGGTCACCGGCCAGAAGGTGTGGACGACGCTCGCCCAGCACGCCAAGTGGTGCATGCTCGTCGCGCGCACCGACCCGGACGCCCCCAAGCATCAGGGTCTGACGTACTTCCTCATGGACATGGAGCAGGACGCGGTCCAGGTGCGCCCGCTGCGCCAGATCACCGGCGAGGCCGAGTTCAACGAGCTCTTCATCGAGGAGGCGCGGATCGCCGACGAGAACATCGTCGGCGGCGAGGGCAACGGCTGGGCGGTCGCGATCACCACGCTGATGCACGAGCGCGCGACCCTCGCCTTCGGCCTGCAGATCGCGGTCAAGCTCGCGCTCCGCGAGCTCATGGACGCCGCGCGCAAGAGCCGCGCGGCGCGCGACCCGATCGTCCGCGACCGCCTCGCGCAACTCTACATCGAGTCCGAGGTCCTGCGCCTGAACGCCTACCGCGGCCTCAGCGCGATCATGCGCGACGGCGTGCCCGGGCCCGAGGGCTCGCTGGGCAAGTGGCAGTGGGCCGAGGTCAACCAGGCGCTCACCGAGCTCGCGATGGACCTGCACGGGCCGCGCGCGGTGCTCTACGACGACACCTGGACGTTCCGCTTCCTGCGCGCCCGCGCCAACTCGATCGAGGGCGGCACGACCGAGATCCTCAAGAACATCGTGGCCGAGCGCGTGCTCGGCCTGCCGCGGATGCGCTGATGAACTTCGAGCTCACCGACGACCAGCGCTCGATCCAGCGCACCGCGCACGACTTCCTGGCCGGCGCCTACTCGCCGGCCGAGGTGCGCCGGCTGGCCTACGAGACCGAGCGCGGCTTCAGCGACGAGGGCTGGGCGGCGATGTGCGAGCTCGGTTGGCCGGCGCTGCTCGTGCCCGAGGAGGACGGTGGGCTGGGGCTCGGCGTGGTCGAGCTCGCGGTGGTCCAGGAGGAGCTCGGGGCGGCGCTGGCGCCGTCGCCGTTCCTGTCGACGGTGGCCGCCGCGGCGCTCATCGCGGATGCCGGCACCGCGGAGCAGCGCGAACGCTGGCTGCCCGCGCTGGCGGCCGGCGAGGCGCTCGGCGCGGTCGCCACGGTCCTGGACGACGTCGGCTGGACCGCGGTGCCCGACGCCGAGGGCGCCGACCTGATCGTGGTGCGCGAGAACGACGCCTGGGCGCTTGCCGCCGAGACGAGCGCAGAGCCGGTCGCGGCCCTCGATGCCACGCGGCGCCTGTGGCGCGTGCGCGCGGAGGGCGAGCTCGAGCCGCTGGCGGGCGAGGGGCAGCGCGCCTTCGACGTCGTCGCGGTCGCGCTGGCCGCCGAGTCGGTCGGCGTCGCCCGGCGCGCGATGGACATGGCGGTCGAGTACGCCAAGGAGCGCGAGCAGTTCGGCCGCCCGATCGGCGCCTATCAGGCCGTCTCGCACGCCTGCGCGCAGATGCTGCTCGAGGTCGAGGGCGCCCGCTCGACGACCCTCTACGCGGCGTGGGCGCTCGACCACGAGCCCGAGTCCGGCCCGCTGGCGGCGTCGATGGCCAAGGCCTACGCATCGGACGCCGGATGGCGCGTGCCCGCGTCGGCGCTGCAGGTCCACGGCGGCATCGGCTTCACCTGGGAGCACGACCTGCACCTCTGGCTCAAGCGCGGCAAGGCCAACGCCTACGTGTGGGGCGACGCGCGCAGCCACCGCGACCGCGTGGCCGACCACATCGGGCTCTAGACGAAGGGATTGCCACGCTGGGCCACGGACCTGCGAGGCTCGGCACATGAGGGGGGTTCGTCTGGCCGCGATCGGATGCGCGGTCCTTGCCGTCATCGCCGTTCCCGCGGGCGCGACCATGCGCGCCGACGTCGACGCGGGCGCGCTCGTGCTCACCGACACCGACGGCGCCGCCGACGCGATCACGCTGTCCGATCGCGACACCGGCCCGTTCGTGCAGGTCGGCCACGGCGCCCTCGCCGGCAGCGCGTGTCCGGCCGCGCAGAAGGTCAGCATCCCCGGCTTCCAGTGCGTTGCGCTCCCGTCGCTCGTGCGCATCGACGCCGGCGCGGGTGATGACACGATCGACGCCGGCCGCCTGTCGGTGCCGATGAACGTCGCCCTCGGCCCGGGCCAGGACGTCCTGCTGGCCGGCAAGGCCAACGACACGGTGGTGGTGGCCGACGGCCGGCGCGATGTCGTCGACTGCGGTCCCGGCCAGGACGTCGTGGATGGCGTCGTCGATCCCAACGACGACATCTACCCGAGCTGCGAGACCGCCCAGCGCACGTTCGTGGGCAGCCTGCTGCCTGCCTCGGCCACGGTCACGGCGCCGTCGACGGTCACCCTTGCGATCGGCCGCGCCAACGTCCCGCTGGCCTTCGAGGCGACGATGAGCACGGCGCCGCCCAAGCACGGCGCCCACGCCAAGGCCAAGCAGCTGGCGAAGGCGAAGCTCCCCGCGGCCACCGGCGCCGTGAAGCTCGCGTTCAAGCTGGCGAAGGTGAGCAAGGGGTTCCTCAGCAAGCGCTCCGACATCCGTGTGCAGATCGCGGTGACGGCGATCGGCGCCGACGGCCGGCGCTACCCGCTGCAGCTGCACTCCCGCAAGCCGGGGTCGCATCCGAAGCTCGTCACCCTGTTCGACAACCAGGTTCGGCTGAAGATCCCCGCCAGGCTGCGCCACCCGCACGGCGGCGGCTGAGCGTGGCCAGGGCGAGCGCCGCGACGCCCGCCGGCACCGCGAGGTACGCGCCCGAGAAGGCGAGCACGACGACGACGAGGACGAACGACAGCGCGGCGACCGTTCGCAACGGGCCGTCCAGCAGCCGCGCGCCGGCCGCGGTCGCGGTGACGTAGACGGCGACGAAGCAGGTCGAGCAGGCGCGCACGAGCGGCTGCACGTCGGCGAGGCCGGTGGCGAGGAGCACCAGCAGGGTTGCGGCGACGACCGCGATCGTGGCCAGCGGCGCGCGCGGGCGGGCCATCCATACGGGCATCGAGCGCTCGGCGGCCATCGCGCCCGAGAGCTTCGTCGCGCCTGCGATGTAGACGTTGATCGGGCCGAGCGTCAGTAGGACGGCAGCGACCGCGGTGGCGACGCGCCCCGGCCGGCCCAGCCCGCTCTCCATGAGATCGGCGAGCGGGACGTTCGAGCTCGTCGCCGTGCCGAGCACGGCGACGGTGGCGGCCGCCAGGCCGAGGTAGAGGACGGCGACGACGGCGATCGCCGCGAGCATCGCGCGCGGCAGCTGGCGCGTCGGCTCGGCGAAGTCGCCGGCGAGGTGGGCGACCGCCTCCCACCCCACGAACGAGAGCATCAGGAGGTTGGCCGCGGTGCCGACGGCCAGCCACCCGTGGGGCGCGAACGGCGCCCAGTGCGAAGCCCGGGCGTGGGGGAGGGCGGTGAGGACCGCGGTGAGCAGGAGCGCCGCCAGCAGCGCGGCCAGCCCGAGCTGGACGGCGGCCGACACCCGCACGCCGCCGGTGTTCGCGGCGAGGGCGGCGGCGAGCATCGCCCCGGCCGCCGCGACCGCGACGGGCCGCCCGCCGCCCACGAGGTGGGCGACGTAGAAGCCGCCGACCAGCGACACCGTCGGCGCGCCGATGACCACGCCGGCCAGGAAGCACCACGCGGTGGCCGCCGCGGGCAGGCGGCCGAACGCCTGATGCACGTAGGCGGCGGCGCCGCCGGCCACCGGGTGGCGGACGCCGAGCGCGGCGAAGGTCGCCGCCACCGCGATCGACACCGCCAGCAGGCCGGCCCACGCGAGCACGGACGCCGGGCCGGCCGCCTGGGCGGCCAGCGCGGGGAGGATGAGGACCCCGGGACCGAGGACGGCGCCGACGTAGAGGGCGGTCCCGGCGGGGACGCCGAGCCTGGCGTGTCGGACGGTGCTCATGGCATCGATGATGGGCCCGGAACGGGGGCATGTGGTTGCGAATGTGCCCCGGTCCGGCCAGCTGTGCGCAACGATCCACCCTGACAAGCTCGTACAGGAGACGAACATGCCACTCGACAGGGTCGATCGCCGCATCCTCGATGCGCTCCAGCTGGAGGGCCGGCTTTCCAACGTCGCGCTGGCCGAGCGCGTCCACCTCTCGCCCTCGCCGTGCCTGCGCCGCGTCAAGGCGCTCGAGGACGACGGCGTGATCTCGGGCTACCGCGCGATGATCGACCGCGAGGCGATCGGGTTGGGCCTGACCGTCTTCGTCGAGATCAAGGTCGAGGGCCACTCCGAGCGTCTGGCCGGCGCGCTCGAGGACGCGGTGGCGAGCATGCCCGAGGTCGTCTCCTGCCACTTGGTCTCGGGCGCCGCCGACTTCCTGCTCGAGGTCGTCGTGCCCGACCTGCGCTCCTACGAGCGCCTCCTGCTCGAGAAGCTGCTCGGCCTGCCCGGCGTCCAGGACGTGCGCTCGAACTTCGCCATCCGCACCATGAAGCCGCCGAGCCCGCTCCCGCTCGGCCACCTCGCCTAGCGGCGGCGGGCGATCGCCGCCCCGGTCTGACGGCCGTCGACGAGCTTGCGCAAGGCCTTCGCGGCCGCGCCGATCTCGCGGTCCGAGAGAGTGGAGGCGAGCCAGTCGTGCAGCTCGCGCTCGGCCTCGCCGACCGCGCGGGCGGCCGTCTCGCCCTC
>Ga0081540_1000315_pt1 | contig 50137 bp, 51 predicted proteins | sample TabmetS2T1R1_FD_71024 | JGI IMG/M metagenome (GOLD analysis project Ga0081540, IMG submission 71024) | Tabebuia heterophylla rhizosphere microbial communities from the University of Puerto Rico - S2T1R1 | ecosystem: Host-associated > Plants > Roots > Rhizosphere ...
TTGCCAAGGACAAGCGCGGCGAGGCGCCGTTCTCGGTCGACGCCAACCTGCTGCACGCCTCGTCGGAGGGCAAGGTGCTCGAAGACCCGGCACAGGAAGTGCCCGACTACGTCTATTCGCGCACGGTCGACCCGGAGAAGGCGCCGGACAAGGCGACCTACATCACCATCGATTTCGAGAAGGGCGACGCGGTCGCGATCGACGGCGCGGCGATGTCGCCGGCGACGCTGCTCGCCAGGCTCAACGAGCTCGGCCGCGCCAACGGCATCGGCCGGCTCGATCTGGTCGAGAACCGCTTCGTCGGCATGAAGTCGCGCGGCATGTACGAGACGCCGGGCGGCACCATCCTCTACGCCGCACACCGCGGTATCGAGTCGATCACGCTCGACCGCGGCGCCGCGCATCTCAAGGACGAGCTGATGCCGAAATATGCCGAGCTCGTCTATTACGGGTTCTGGTTCGCGCCGGAGCGCGAGATGCTGCAGGCGGCGGTCGACCGCAGCCAGGAGTTCGTCACCGGCCGCGTAAGGCTCAAGCTCTACAAGGGCAATGTCGACGTGGTCGGGCGCGAGAGCCCGTACTCGCTCTACGACCAGGAGCTCGTCACCTTCGAGGAAGGCGCGGTGGCCTATGACCACCGCGACGCCGCAGGCTTCATCCGGCTCAACGCGCTGCGCCTGCGCACGCTCGGGCAGCGGAAACGCAAGCTGAAACTCTAACGAGTCACCGTCCGTAGGATGGGTTGAGTGAAGAGGCTGGGCACTTGCCCAGCCTCGAAGCGAAACCCATCGGCTGACTCACATGATGGGTTTCGCTGCGCTCAACCCATCCTACAAGTATCCGTCGTTCCGTCAGCCCGGCTGGCCCTGCTGTCCTTCGCCGAGCAGCGGCGTGATCCGCTGCACGGTGACGCGGCGGTTTTGCCGCTCCGGACCTTGGGTCGGAATCTTCAGGTACTGCTCGCCGTAGCCCTGCGTGGTCAGATTCTCCGCCGGAATCTGGAACTGCTCGCTGAGCGCGAGCGCGACCGACTCGGCGCGGCGATCCGACAGCGACAGGTTGTCGACGTCCTGGCCGACTGCGTCGGTGTGGCCCTGGATCAGGAACACCTCGCCAGGATTCGCGGCGAGCGCGCGCTTGATGCCGTCCGCGATCACAGCCAGGCGGCCGACCTGGTCAGGCGTGAGCTGCCATGAGCCGCTTTCGAAGTTGACGGTGTCGAGGTCGACGCGCGGCATGCGCTCGAGCAGCCGCGGGCTGTAGCGGATCTCGTCGAGCGTGTAGCGGCGGTCGATGCGCTCGACCGGCGGCGCGATCAGCGCGGCGTAGATGTCCTCCGGACGCGCTCGCTCGGCCTCCACGATATAGTGCTCGCGCGGAATGCGGATCACCGGCGGCGGCAGGTCGACATAATAGCTGCCGGCGACCGCCGGACCGCGATAGCGGTTGTCGATGATGACGAATTCGCGCCCGTCCGGTCCGCGGCGCGAGCGCCGGACCAGACGGCCGTATTCGTCGGTCACGGTGACGACGCGGCTTCCGTCAGGCCGCTCGACCACGGTCACGGTCTCGTTGCCGCGGCGCTCGACCCGCACGTCGCGGGCGTTGGCGCGGAAGCGCTCGATCTCGTTGTGACGAATGATGGCGCGCCCCGCCTCCTGGATGATGACGCGGCCGGCCTCCTGGATGATGTTGCGGCCGTCCTCGTGCACCTCGCGCCGCTCGCGGCGGACGTCGTCGATGCGGCCGGTGCGATTGAACGCGGGCGCCACCTGACCGGGCTGGCCCTGCTGCTGCGCCGTCGCAGGCGCCTGCGGCTGCAGCGTCTGCAGCGCGGCGGCTGGCGGCGGCGTCGACGGAGCGGGTCCCGTCGGCCGTGCGGCCTGCTGCGGCGCGCCTGGCGCCGGCGCGGTCGGTTGCTGTGCCGTCGGCGGCTGCTGCGGCCGTCCTGGCTGCTGCGCGGTCGGCGGCGGCGTCACGCCGGGCTGTTGTGCCGTGGGCGGCGGCGTGGCGCCGGGCTGGCGTGCGGTCGGTGCCGGCGGCTGTCCCGGCTGTTGCGCCGTCGCGGGCGGCGTTGCTCCCGGCTGCTGCGCCGTGGGCGGAGGTGTCGCCCCCGGTTGGCGTGCGGTCGGCGCCGGAGGATGCCCCGGCTGCTGCGCCGTTGGAGGCGGCGTCGGGCTGGGCTGCTGCGCTGTCGGAGGCGGCGTCGGGCTCGGCTGCTGCGCCGTCGGAGGCGGCGTCGCGCCCGGCTGACGCGCGGTCGGCGGTTGCGGCGGCTGCGTTGGCTGCTGCGCCGTCGGCGGCTGACCCGGACGCGGCGGCTGGCCGGGCTGCTGGCGCGGCTGCTGGCCCTGTTGTTCCTGACCCTGACGCTGCTCCTGACGCTGCTCTTGCCGCTGCTCGCGGCGCTCTTGCCGATCCTGCTGGCGATCCTGCGCCGTCGTCGGCGGCTGCGGCCTCGCCGGCTGCTGCGCAGATGCCGGCGGCGGCGCGGGCGCTCGCTCGGGGGCCGGTTGCGCGGTCGGGCGTTGCGGCGGCTGCGCGTGCTCCGGCGGTTGCTGAGCGCGCTGGCCAGGCTGCTGACCGCCCTGCGGCGCCTGCTGCTTTTCCTGTTGGGCCGGACGCTGCTGAGGCTGCTTGCCCTTGTCGGGCTGCTTGCTCTTGTCGGCGTCGGGCGCCTGCTGCTGCGGAGCCGGAGCCTGCGCGAGGCGGATGCTGCCGTCATCGCGCGCCGGCGCGGCGGCCGGCTGCAACAGGACGACGGTGGACAAGATGGTACCGACGAGAAGACGACGTTTCATGCTGGCTCCTTGTGACAGCCGGAAACCCTGCGAAGCGAACGTGTCACCGGCGTGGCGCTGATACGGCGGATTGTGTCTGTCTGTCTGGAGCGCCAGTCCCGTGCGCGCTCCTCCCCTCGGGCGAAACAATCGGCCCGACGGGTCCCAACGCTCAAGCCTCGATTCTGTTCCGGCGCTGATCGATAAATTTCGTGCAGAAACTTATTCCGGACGATGGCACACCGCCTCGATATTGTGTCCGTCGGGATCGAGCACGAAAGCGGCGTAGTAATTCGGATGATAGTCGGGGCGCAGGCCCGGCGCGCCGTTGTCGCGGCCGCCGACGGCGATCGCCGCGCGATAGAACGCATCGACCGTAGCATGATCGCTCGCCGCGATCGCGATATGCAGCGGCTTGTCGAGCCCGCCCTCGCCGCCAATCCAGAAATCCGGCTTGCCGTCGATGCCGAAGCCGCAGGCGGGCGGACCGTCGCCGCCCTGGCGGACCTCCATCACCAGCGCATAGCCGAGCGGCGCCAAGGCGGATGTGTAGAACGCCTTGGAGCGGGCGTAGTCGGCGACGGGAAATCCCATGTGGTCGATCATGGCGTGAACCTCCTGTTTCGAAATGACATCGCCGGGCAAGCCCGGCGACGTCGAAACGAAGCGATGCAAATGTGGCCGTTCACACCTGCCGTTCGACCATGTCCCTCTTGATCTCGGCGATCGCCTGGGCCGGGTTGAGGTGCTTCGGGCAGGCCTTGGCGCAGTTCATGATGGTGTGACAGCGATACAGCCGGAATGGATCCTCGAGCGCATCGAGCCGCTCGCCGGTCGCCTCGTCGCGGCTGTCGACCAGCCAGCGCCGCGCCTGCAATAGCGCGGCGGGCCCAAGAAAGCGCTCCGCGTTCCACCAATAGCTCGGGCACGCGGTCGAGCAGCAGGCGCACAGGATACACTCGTAGAGACCGTCGAGCTTGGTGCGGTCCTCGGCGCTCTGCTTCCATTCCTTCTCCGGCGCCGGCGACGTGGTCTGCAGCCACGGCTGCACCGACGCATGCTGCGCGTAGAAATTCGTGAGGTCGGGGACCAGGTCCTTGATCACCGGCTGGTGCGGCAGCGGATAGATGCGCACCGTGCCCTTCACCTCGTCCATGCCCTTGGTGCAGGCGAGCGTGTTGGTGCCGTCGATGTTCATCGCGCAGGAGCCGCACACGCCTTCGCGGCACGAGCGGCGGAACGTCAGCGTCGGATCGACCTTGTTCTTGATCCAGATCAGCGCGTCGAGAACCATGGGGCCGCAATCGCCGGTGTCGACGTAGTAGGTATCGACGTGCGGGTTCTCGCCGTCATCCGGACTCCAGCGATAGATGCGGTATTCGCGTGTGTCCATCGCGCGCGGCGGACGCGGCCAGGTCTTGCCTTCGGTGACCTTGGAATTCTTCGGAAGCGTGAATTCGACCATGATTGAGCTTTCGGACGCCGGCCGGTGTCAGTGAACGCGAGAGTCAATAAACACGAGCTTTGGGCTCGATATAGGAGACCTCGTTGGTCATCGTGAAGGTGTGCACCGGACGATAGTCGATCGTGACCTTGCCGTTGGCGACATCGAGCCAGGTCAGCGTGTGCTTCATCCAGTTCTTGTCGTCGCGGTCGGGGAAATCCTCGCGCGCGTGCGCGCCGCGGCTCTCGGTGCGATTGCGCGCCGCATCCATGGTGACGACCGCCTGGGCGATCAGATTGTCGAACTCGAGCGTCTCGACCAGGTCGGTGTTCCAGATCAGCGAACGGTCGTGCACCTTGACGTCGCCGGCGCCGTTGAACACATCGTGGATCAGCTTGTGGCCCTCTTCCAGCACCTCGCCGGTGCGGAACACCGCGCAGTTCGTCTGCATCACGCCCTGCATCTTGGCGCGCAGCTCGGCGGTCGGCGTGCCGCCATTGGCGTGGCGCAGCTTGTCGAGCCGCGACAGCGGCAGCTCGGCGGAATCCTTCGGCAGCTCGGGCTGCTTGTCGTTCGGCGCCAGGATCTCGGCGCAGCGCAGCGCCGCCGCGCGGCCGAACACGACGAGGTCGATCAGCGAGTTCGATCCGAGCCGATTGGCGCCGTGCACCGACACGCAGCCGGCCTCGCCGAGCGCCATCAGGCCCGGCACCACGAAGTCGTCGTTGCCGTTCTTCTTGGTCAGCGCCTCGCCGTGATAGTTCGTGGCGATGCCGCCCATGTTGTAGTGCACGGTCGGGATGACCGGGATCGGCTCGCGCGTGACGTCGACGCCGGCGAAGATGCGCGCGCTCTCGGAGATGCCCGGCAGCCGCTCGTGCAGCACCTTGGGATCGAGATGATCGAGGTGCAGGAAGATGTGATCCTTGTTCTTGCCGACGCCCCGACCTTCGCGGATCTCGATGGTCATCGAGCGCGAGACCACGTCGCGCGAGGCGAGATCCTTGGCGGAGGGCGCGTAGCGCTCCATGAAGCGCTCGCCCTCGGAATTGACCAGGTAGCCGCCCTCGCCGCGCGAGCCTTCGGTGATCAGGCAGCCCGACCCGTAGATGCCGGTCGGGTGAAACTGCACGAACTCCATGTCCTGCAGCGGCAGGCCGGCGCGCAGCACCATGGCGTTGCCGTCGCCGGTGCAGATGTGCGCCGAGGTGCAGGAGAAGTAGGCGCGGCCGTATCCGCCGGTCGCGAGGATGGTCATCTGGGCGCGGAACCGGTGGATGGTGCCGTCGTCGAGCTTGATCGCGACGACGCCGCGGCAGCGGCCCTCGTCGTCCATGATCAGGTCGATGGCGTAATACTCGATGTAGAACTCGGCCGCGTGGCGCAGCGCCTGCCCGTACATCGTATGCAGCATGGCGTGGCCGGTGCGGTCGGCGGCGGCGCAGGTGCGCTGCGCGGTGCCCTTGCCGTAATGCGTGGTCATGCCGCCGAACGGCCGCTGATAGATCTTGCCGTCCTCCTCGCGGCGCGAGAACGGCAGGCCCCAGTGCTCGAGCTCGTAGACCGCGGCCGGCGCGTGACGGCACAGGTACTCGATCGCGTCCTGGTCGCCGAGCCAGTCGGCGCCCTTGACGGTGTCGTACATGTGCCAGCGCCAGTCGTCCTGGCCCATGTTGCCGAGCGAGGCGGCGATGCCGCCCTGGGCGGCGACGGTGTGCGAGCGGGTCGGAAACACCTTGGTGATGCAGGCGGTGCGCAGCCCCGCCTCGCTGCAGCCGACCACAGCGCGCAGGCCGGAGCCGCCGGCTCCGACCACCACGACGTCGTAGCTGTGGTCCTCGATCGGATAGGCGCGCCCGTTGACGGCAGGACCGCCGCCGTTGCCCGAGCCATTTGTGGAACCGTTGCTCGCCATCGGCTCACACTCCGGCCGAGATTTTCAGGATCGCATAGGCCGCCGCCAGGCCGACGGCGATCGAGAAGAACACGTTGCCCATCAGCAGGAGGAGCTTCGGCACCTCGTCGTGCACGTAATCCTCGATGATCACCTGCATGCCGAGCTTCATGTGATAGGCGGTCGTGCCGATGAACAGCAGCATGACGATCGCGACGAGCGGCGAGCCGAGAGTCTGGGTCGCCGTGGCGTGGCTGCGGCCAAGCAGCGAGAAGATGATCACCAGCACGCCGATCGTCAGCGGGATCAGCGCCACGGATGTGACCCGCTGCCACCAGAAATGCCCAGTGCCGGAGCGCGCCGAACCGTGACCACGGACGCGGCCGAGTGGCGTGCGCATGCTCATGATGCCGTCCTCATCGCTGGCCGCCCATCATCAGCGAACCGACGATCCACAGCAGCAGCGTCAGCACGATCGATCCGAACAGCGTCGCGCGCGCGAGCCACTCGCGCTCGGTCGGCCCGAAGCCGTAGCCCAGGTCCCAGATCAGGTGGCGGATACCGCCCAGCGCGTGATGGATCAGGGCCCATGTGTACCCGAGCAGGACGATCCGGCCGATGATGCTGCCCATGACGTCCTGAAAGGTCATATAGGCATTCGGGCCGGAAGCCGCCGCGAGCAACCACCACACCAGCAGCACCGTGCCGAAGTACAGCGCCGCTCCAGTGATGCGATGGACGATGGACATCACCATCGTCAGCATCGGGCGGTAGATTTGCAGGTGCGGCGACAGCGGCCGCTCGGCGGGTGCCCTGATATCGGCCATCGATTCTCTCAGCCGGCAAAGAAGTGCCGTCTTTGAAGCAGATGCGCCCCACGAGTGCAATGCTGCAATGGCTCTAAACTGCGCTGACAAAGCACCCATATGCGGCTCTGGTATGCCAGAACTGCGTCAAGCTTACGTTGTGGAATGCCAATCCACAACAATGCCGCTTCAGCGCAAAATCTATGCAGCCTCGGCTGGCGCGGTCAGCTCATGCAGCAGCCGGTCGACCTCGCGCGCGAGCGAGTGCGCCTGATCATCGAGGTCGCGGGAGAGGCCGGACAGCCGCTCGGAGACGGACTGGATATCGCCGACCGCGGCCGGCAGCTCGGAGATGCCGTCGATCGCCGAGCGCGTGCCGTCGGCGGCGCGCTGCACCGACATGCTCATGTTGGCGGTCGCCGCGTTCTGCTGCTCGACCGCACCGGCGATCGACGTCGAGACGGAGCGGATGTTGCCGATGGTGCCGGAGATGCGGCCGACCGCATCGACCACGTCCTTCGAAGCGTTGCGGATCTCGTGCACCTGCCGCTCGATGTCCTCGGTGGCCTTGGCGGTCTGGCTGGCGAGCGTCTTCACCTCGGAGGCGACCACGGCGAAGCCCTTGCCGGCCTCGCCGGCGCGCGCCGCCTCGATGGTGGCGTTGAGCGCAAGCAGGTTGGTCTGCGCAGCGATGGCGTTGATCAGGCCGGCGATGTTGCCGATCCGCTCGCTCGCGCTGGTCAGCCGGTCGGCGACCTGCTGGGCGGCGTCGGCGGCGCTCATCGCAGCCTCGGTGTCGCGCGCCGACTGGGCGGCCTGTCCGGAGATCTGGTTGATCGACGCGGCAAGCTGGGCGACCGCGGTCGCGACGGTGTTCACGTCCGCGGCGGCGCGGCCGAGACCGTCCACCGCATCGGTCAGCCGGCCCTGGGTGCGGCCCGCATTGCCAGCGACCGCCGAGGTCGACTCCTTGATTGCCGAGGACAACCTGTTGAGGGCGTCGACGATCGCGCCGACCGACGTGCGGATGCGCTCCGCCAGCGCGGCAAACGCCTTGCGCTCGGAGGACAGCAGCTCGCGTCGGCGCTCGTCACTGCTCGCCTCGGCGAGCTTCTCGATGGTGCAGTCGCGGAAGTGACTGACCGCGCGGGCGATCTGCGCGATCTCGTCGCGTCCCTCCGCTTCCTTGATCGCCTCGTTGAGATCGCCGTCGGCGAGATCGCGGATGCGCTGATCGAGCCGATTGATGCTCCGCAGGATCGAGCGCGACAGCCACAGCGCAAAGGCGACCGCGAGCAATGTCGCAATCAGCGACGCGCCGAGCGCGGTCCACAGCTTGGTCTGGAACCCGCCGATCCGGACGTCGAGCAACCGATCGAGCTCGGCCGCAGTCGCGACCCACAGCACGTTGGTCTCGGTGATCAGCTTGTCGTGGGCGAAGGTCAGTTGCGCGAGATCGAGCTTGCCGCGCGCGTTGTCATCGCGCAGCGCGGTGGAGACCTGCTTGATGGTGGTCAGGAAGCCCTGCGCCGCGCCGGCGAACGCGGCCGCCGACTTGTCCAGCGCGGCTTTCACGGCGCCGTCCGGATTGCCGCCATAGGCGGACGCGAGCGAGCTGGCGACCCCTTCGATGGCGGCGCTGAGCTGCCCGATATGGATCGCGACGTCGGCTTTCTCGTCGTCGCTCAGCGTCTTCGCCGCCTTCTGGTCGCGGGCGAGCGCGAGGAGCGTGGCGGTCTGGTCAAGCGCCTCCTGCAGCTTCACGGTGACGATATCCATCACGTAGTAGCTGTCGAGATCGGGGTCGAGCGTCAGGTTCGATCCGTCGGCGACCTTGGTGACGAGCGCACGCGCCGCGGCGATGGCGGCGAGCCCGTCGGCATCGCGCGACACCGGCCGGCTCGGCCAACCGATCTTGGCGAGCGCGTCCTTGAGCGCTTTCGCAGCGGCAGCGGTTTCCATGGCGGAGCCGTAGCGTGTCTCGGCATCCGCATACTCGGCGACCGGCTTGGCCGGCCCGGCATTGATCGAGGCCTGCACCATGCCGTGCAGCACCGGCCAGACCGCGCGCAGGTAGGCGACACCGTCGCGCTCCTTCTGGCTGAAGGCGATGTCCTTCAGGCTCTGCTGCACAAACAGGCCGACCAGCAGGCCGATCGGCAGGATGAACAGTCCGACGATGACGAACAGCTTTTGACGAATGGCGAGCCGGGCAAGCGACATAGAGGAGCCTCGACGAGGGCGATGGAACGACGTTGTTCCCTGCAATTGCCGCCGGAGGATTCCTCATTCGCTTTAAGGTTGCGTAAAGGACCCCGACCTCGCGCAATGATTTTCCAGCCCGGACTGCGGGAATTCAGTTGTCTTGTCCGATCACTTGGGCAGCAAGACTCACTTGGGCAGCAAGACCCAATAATCCAGGTCGAGAATGACGGCGGGATCGTCCTCATCGCCGGTCTTGAGCGGAAAATCCCCGCATGGCCGGTCCTTGGTGGCAATCGTACGCAGCCGCAGCGCCCCGATGTCATCCCGGTTCGGCAGCTCGGCCCGGTCGATCACCTCGCTCCAGGCGAACACTGTATTACCGGCGAACAGCGGCGCCACGTGCCGGCCGCCATTGATCGCGGCGACGTGGAAGGCGTTGGCGAGCCCATTGAACGACAGCGCCCGGGCGAGCGAGATGACGTGGCCGCCATAGACCAGCCGCCGGCCGAATCGGCCCTTGCCTTCGGTGTACTGGTTGAAGTGGACGCGCGCCGTGTTCTGGTAGAGCCGCGTGGCGAGCTGGTGCTCGGCCTCCTCGACGGTCATGCCGTCGACGTGGTCGATCTTCTCGCCCACCGCGTAGTCGTCGAACCGGTACGGGCCGCCGGCGAGATCGAGGTCATAGGCCGAGACATCGAGCGGCGGGCAGGCGTCGCCGAGGAGACGCGGCTCGAGCAGCTGCGGCAGGCGCGGGACGTGATCGCCGGGCGCGGGCGCCGCCTCGTCGCGCTTGCGCACCATCACCCAGCGCACATATTCGATCACGCGGGTGCCGTCCTGATTCAAGCCGCTCGAGCGCACATAGACGACGCCGGTCTTGCGGCTGGAATTTTCCTTCAGCCCGATCACCTCGGAGGTCGCGGCCAGCGTGTCGCCGGGATACACCGGCGCGAGGAAGCGCCAGTTTGCGTAGCCGAGGTTGGCGACGGCGTTGAGCGAGATGTCCGGCACCGTCTTGCCGAACACGATGTGAAACACCAGGAAGTCGTCGACCGGCGCGCGCGGATAGCCGATCGCCTTGGCAAAGGCGTCCGACGACTGCACGGCGTGGCGTCCGCCATAGAGCGCGGTGTAGAGCGCGACGTCGCCGGTAGTCACCGTGCGCGGCGTCGCGTGCCGGATGATCTGGCCGATGCGGAAATCTTCGAAGCAGTTGCCAGGGCTGGTCTTGGTCATGGTCTCGACTGTGAAACGTTATCGGCGCCCGGCACGGCTTTAAGCACATTCAGCGCGCGCACCCTAATCGGTTTGATAGCGGAACGCTATCTTTCGAGCCCCTCAGGATGAGGTTCAGCGCGGAAACCGCGCGACTCTCACGAGGCCGTGAGAATCCTGCGCTATCGAAACTCCCTCGGTAACGACCCGTAATTCCCTGCGACGACGAGATGGGCTTCGGCCAGCCTTTGATGGGAAGGCCTCCGTCACGCTCGTCTCTCTCCCCGGCCAGGTGGCCGGAAGGCGGTCGATCCGCCTCACAAACAACGCGCATAGCTAGGAGCCAGACATGTCCAAGCGTTTCAGCATCGTTGCCGCCGCGGCGGCGGTCGCCTTCGCTCTGACGGCCAGCACCTTCCTCACCCCGCCCGCGTCCGCCGAGGAGAAGACCGTGATGGTCGGCGGCGCCCCGATGTATCCGTCGAAGAACATCGTGCAGAACGCGGTCAACTCGAAGGACCACACCACGCTCGTCGCGGCGGTGAAGGCGGCGGGCCTGGTCGACACGCTGCAGACCCCCGGCCCGTTCACCGTGTTCGCACCGACCAACACCGCGTTCGGCAAGCTGCCGGCCGGCACGGTCGAGAACCTGGTGAAGCCGGAGAACAAGGCGACGCTCACCAAGATCCTCACCTATCACGTCGTCCCGGGCCGCCTCACGGCCGCCAGCCTGATGAAGTCGGTGAAGGACGGCAACGGCGAGGCCAAGCTGAAGACCGTCGCCGGCGAGGAGATCATCGTGAAGCAGGCCGGCCCCGGCAAGCTCTCGGTCACCGACGCGAAGGGCGGCACCTCGACCGTGACCATCGCCGACGTGCTGCAGTCGAACGGCGTCATCCACGTGGTCGACACGGTTCTGCTGCCGATGTGATCCGAGCGTCGCAGCCGCAGCGTATCGCAAGATGCGCTGCGGTCCGCGGCGGACCGAACCTGGTTCCGGTGTGCGGCGCACCGCCGCCGGAACCAACTTCACCCGGATGTGTCTCCCATGTGAGGCGCACGTTCGGGATTGTGAAACGACCTTGATACGCTGATTTGCTATACGGCGGCTTGGTGGTGGGAGCTGACCATGACGATCGACGTTGCAGATGGCTCGACCGCGGCGCCGGCGAGCAATTCCGTGATCATCCATCCGATCTGGGTGCGGATCACGCACTGGGTCAACGCGCTGGCGATACTGATGATGATTGCGTCCGGCTGGCGCATCTACAACGCATCGCCGCTGTTTCCGTTCGTGTTCCCCGAGGCGGTCACCACCGGCGGCAACGGTCTCGCCGACGCGCTGCGCTGGCACTTCGCGGCGATGTGGCTCCTCGTCATCAACGGCATCGTCTACGTGACGCTCGGCATCATCAGCGGCCGCTTCCGCCGCAAGCTGTTCCCGATCAAGCTGTCGGCGGTGATCGCCGACGCGCTGGCGGCGCTCAAAGGCAAGCTCTCGCATGAGGACCTCTCGGTCTACAACGCCGTGCAGAAGCTCCTCTATCTCGGCGTGATCCTTGCCGGCGTGCTCGTCGTGCTGTCCGGCATATCGATCTGGAAGCCGGTGCAGGTTCAGGAGCTGACCGCGCTGTTCGGCGGCTATGACGCCGCGCGCTACGTGCACTTCTTCGCCATGGCGGCGATCGTCGGCTTCCTGCTGGTCCACATCACGCTCGCCGTGCTGGTGCCGAAAAGCCTCCGCGCCATGATCCGCGGGAAATAGGAGACGACCATGCCCCGCATCCGCAAAGGCGTTCCCGGCGTCGATACCAAGCTGTTCATCAGGGACGCCGCCAAGCTCCTCCCCGATCCGGCGCGCCGGCATTTCCTGCGCGGCGCCGCGAGCCTCGGCGCGGTGACGTTCCTCACCGGCTGCGACATCACCGATACCCAGACGGCGGAGACCGCACTGCGTGCGATGTCGAAGTTCAACGACCGCGTCCAGGGCCTGATCTTCCAGCCGATGAAGCTCGCGCCCGAATATCCCGACAGCAAGGTCACGCGGCCGTTCCCGTTCAACGCCTATTACAACGAAGACGAGGCGCCCGAGGTCGACGCCAAGGACTACAAGCTCGAGATCGACGGCCTGGTCGGCAGCAAGAAGCCATGGACGCTCGACGAGCTCTACAAGCTGCCCGAGGTGACGCAGATCACGCGGCACATCTGCGTCGAGGGCTGGAGCGCGATCGGCAAGTGGAGCGGCACGCCGCTGCGCACGTTCCTCGAGCGGATCGGCGCCGACCTGACTGCCAAATATGTCTACTTCATCTGCGCCGAAGGCTATTCGAACACGATCGACATGCCGACCGCGCTGCATCCGCAGACGCAGATGACCTTCAAGTTCGACAACGAGATCCTGCCGCGCAAGTACGGCTTCCCGATGAAGATCCGGATGCCGACCAAGCTCGGCTTCAAGAATCCCAAGCACGTCGTCGCGATGGCCGTCCTCAACGAGGATCGCGGCGGCTACTGGGAGGACCGCGGTTACAATTGGTTCAGTGGTTCGTGAGTGCCTTAGTAAGGTGAGCGCTGTTCGCTCGCCGTATTGATCACCCGGGGCGGAGGTGATGACAGCGACGTTTGCCTCCCCGTTCGACATCCGGTCGCAAGGCGCTGCCGGCCTCGATACAGGCCCGGCGGGCGGGACTCGTATGCGCATGGCGCCGATGCAGCCAAACGCGAATGGCGAACGCAGCGTGCTCGACGCGCTGCTGGCGCGCACCGCCTCGGGCGATGCCGGCGCGTTCCGGTCGCTGTACGAGCGTACGGCCGGCCGCCTGTTCGCCATCTGCCTGAGGATCGCCAGGGAGCGCTCGCTCGCCGAGGATTTTCTGCAGGAGGCGTTCACGCGCATCTGGGAGCGCGCCAGCCAGTTCGACCCGACGCGCGGCAGCGCGTTCGCCTGGATGGTCGCAGTGACGCGCAATCACGCGATCGACGTGATCCGCCAGCGCCGCCGCGAGGCGCCACTGCCCGACAACTTCGACTTCGACGTGCCGGCGTCGGCGACCACCGCGGGCGCCGAGACCAACATCGATTTCGAGGCCGTGTCGCGCTGCCTCGCCACGCTCGACGAGGGCCCGCGGCGGGCGATCATCTCGGCCTACCGGGACGGCTTGAGTTATGCGGAGCTTTCCGTTTTGCTTGGGGTTCCGATCGGCACGGTGAAGACCTGGGTTCACCGCGGCATCGCCAAACTGCGCAGTGCCCTGGACAACGACAAATGACCGACGCGAAGTTCCAGCGTGCCGCGGAATACGTGCTCGGCCTCCTGTCGGCGGAGCAGCGCGCGGCGCTCGCCCGCGCGGCCGCCGCCGACCCGGCGCTCGCAGACGAGATCGCCGCGTGGAATCTGCGGCTGTCGCCGCTCGCCACCGCGGGCAATGTCGAGCCGCCGCCGGACATGTTCGCGCGCATCCAGGCTGCGATTGCCTCGCACTCGCAGGGGGAACCGAAGCCCATCACGGTCCGCGCCGACGATGGCGCGTGGGAGACACTCGGTGACGGCGTCGAACGCAAGATGCTGTGGGGCGCCGGGCCGAACGGTCGCGTGACGTTCCTGGTGCGCGTCGCGCCGGGCGCGACCATCCAGGCGCATGAGCACACCGACGACGAGGAATGCTACGTCGTGTCGGGCGACCTCACCTTCGACAAGCTGACGCTGCAGGCCGGCGACTATCACCTCGCCCGCCGCGGCATTCCGCACGCGCCGGCGTCGAGCGTGAACGGCTGTTTGCTGCTGGTGACCGCGGCTGCTTAGGCAACGAGCAGCAGCACCACGCCCGCGACGGTGAGCGCGGCGCCGAGCAACGCATGCACGCCACGCTCGGCCTTGCCGAGCACCAGCGCGCCGACGCTGGCGGTGACCAGCGGATAGGTCGCAACCAGCGGCGAGACCAGTGCGACCGGGCCGTTGGCGAGCGCCGCATACATCAGCAGCACGGCGAGCCCGTTACAGACGCCGACCGCGATGAACCACGCGCGGCCATGGCCGGCCGGCTGCGCCAGAAAACGCCCGGTGCGCAGGCGCGCCGTGGTAACGACGACCAGCGACGACATGATGTAGCTGACCAGCGTGGCCGCGAACGCGCTCGGCCAAATGTCGAGACCGAGCTTGATGGTCGGCTGGATCAAACCACGCATGGCGGCGGCGAGGAGCGGCAACAGCAGGTACCATGAGCGCCAGCGGGCGCCCTCGCCGTTCCGCCGCAGCGTCAACACCACCACGCCGGCGACGATCGCCAGGATGCCGGCGAGCTGGAGCGGCCGCAGGGGCTCGGCCAGCACGATCACGGCGACGGCGACGGCGAACAGCGGCGCGAGATTGCCGAGCGCGCCGGTGATCACCGGCCCGAGCGCGCGGTTCGCCTCGAAGGTCATCAGCGTGACGACGCCGGGATAGAGCAGGCCGACGGCAATGAAAATCGGCAACGCCGCCCATACCGGCGTGGTGCCGGCGAGCGTGAACGGCGCCAGCACGACGAACAGCACGGTCGAGGACGGAATGCTGATGGCAGCGCCGGCGAGCGGCGACAGGTCACGCAGGCCGACCTGGGTCAAGACCAGCCCGAGACCGAAACAGACGGCGGAGCTGAAGGCGAGGACGATCGCACCGGTCATCGCCCCGTTCTAATGGCCATCGGCGCGTCTTGCCATCCTGAGCCATGAGGGCTAGCAATCCGCGCGGCTTATCAAGAACGGCACCAGGCAGCGATCCTATGGCGACTCTCAAGCTCCTCCTTCTTCCCGGCGACGGCATCGGCCCCGAGGTGATGGCCGAGGTAAAGAAACTCATCGCCTGGATGAACAAGCGCGGGCCGAACCGCTTCGACACCGACGAGGGCCTGGTCGGCGGCAGCTGCTACGACGCGCATGGCGTGTCGATCACCGAGGAGACCATGCAGAAGGCGCAGGCGGCCGACGCGGTGATCTTCGGCGCGGTCGGCGGCCCGAAATGGGACAAGGTGCCTTACGAGCACCGTCCGGAGGCGGGGCTGCTCCGCCTGCGCAAGGACCTCGGCCTGTTCGCCAACATCCGCCCGGCGATCTGCTACCCGGCGCTCGCCGATTCCTCGAGCCTCAAGCGCGAGATCGTCGACGGGCTCGACATCATCATCCTGCGCGAGCTGACCGGCGGCGTCTATTTCGGCGAGCCGAAGACCATCACCGACCTCGGCAACGGCCAGAAGCGCGCGGTCGACACCCAGGTCTACGACACCTACGAGATCGAGCGCATCTCGCGCGTCGGCTTCGAGCTCGCCCGCAAGCGGCGCAACAAGGTGACGTCGATGGAGAAGCGCAACGTCATGAAGACGGGCGTGCTCTGGAACGAGGTGGTCACCGCGACGCATGCCCGCGAGTTCAAGGACGTGCAGCTCGAGCACCAGCTCGCCGACGCCGGCGCGATGCAGCTGGTGCGCTGTCCGAAGCAGTTCGACGTGATCGTCACCGACAACCTGTTCGGCGACGTGCTGTCCGACATCGCCGCGATGCTGACCGGCTCGCTCGGCATGCTGCCGTCCGCCTCGCTCGGCGAGGTCGATCCGAAGACGCAGAAGCGCAAGGCACTGTACGAGCCGGTGCACGGCTCGGCCCCCGACATCGCCGGCAAGGGCCTGGCCAACCCGATCGCCATGATCGCCTCGTTCGGCATGGCGCTGCGCTATTCGTTCGGGCTCGGCAAGGAGGCCGACCTGATCGACGCCGCAATCGCCGCGGCGCTGGCCAAGGGTCTGCGCACCGGCGACATCAAGTCGGAAGGCTCGACCGTGGTCGGCACCGCGCAGATGGGCGACGCCATCATTGCCGAGATGGAGAAATTGTCCGCGTGAGAAGCCCCGTGGATTGCGGCTCGGCGAAAAGCGCTTGACGACTCGCCGCACTTCCTACCAAATCTGGTGCTGACGGTCTTCCAATACATACATCTTGTGTGGTTGGAGGCTAAGAGGGAACCCGGTGCGTCACCCGACAAAGCCGGGGCTGCCCCCGCAACTGTAAGCGGCGAGTCGCTGTCACAGGCGCATGTCACGCGCCTGCGCTCGTCACTGGTGCCGGTTGCACCGGGAAGGCCAGACAGCGACGACGACCCGCGAGCCAGGAGACCTGCCGTCGAATCTGAACGTCCCCGGGCGGGGTGCCACGGAGGCCGCTTGCACGCCGGAGGAAAGATTCTCCGGCCTTCTCGCAACGCGTCCGCCGACACCAGCCCCAACACATCGACGGGGGTTGCCGATGTCTGCCTATGCCTTCGACTTCGATCGCCACGGAAATCTGGTGAACCAGCCGGCGCATGTCCCGGAAAAGTGGCCACCGGTTTTCCGATCAGGACATGCGCCAAACGAAAAAGTCGCCGCCAACGTCAACCGCGCGCAGTCGCGCCCGGGATCACGCGCGCCGCTGCCCGCACCGCTCGCACCGCCGCCAAAACCCGCAGACCTCACGCTTGACCGCACGCGCGACGACCTGCTCACCGCGTTCGGCAAGGCGACGCTGACCGACCGCTATCTCCTCCCCGGCGAAAGCTTCCAGGACATGTTCGCGCGCGTCGCCTGCGCCTTCGCCGACGACGTCGACCACGCGCAGCGGCTCTACGATGCGATGTCGCGCCTGTGGTTCATGCCGGCGACGCCAATCCTGTCGAACGGCGGCACCACGCGCGGCCTGCCGATCTCGTGCTTTCTCAACGCGGTGCCGGACTCGCTCGACGGCATCGTCGCGACCTGGAACGAGAATGTCTGGCTCGCCTCGAACGGCGGCGGCATCGGCACCTATTGGGGCAAGGTGCGCGCGATCGGCGAGCCGGTGAAGGGCTCCGGCGAGACGTCGGGCATCATCCCGTTCATCCATGTGATGGATGGGCTGACGCTCGCGATCAGCCAGGGCTCGCTGCGGCGCGGCTCGGCGGCGGTCTATCTCGACATCCATCATCCGGAGATCGAGGAGTTCCTGGAGATCCGCAAAGCCTCCGGCGACTTCAACCGCAAGAGCCTCAACCTGCATCACGGCATCAACATCACCGACGCGTTCATGCAGGCGGTGCGCGACGGCACGAAATTCGTGCTGCGCAGCCCGAAGACCGCCGCGGCCGCGCGCGAGATCGACGCACGGCAGCTATGGCAGCGCATCCTCGAGACGCGGTTGCAGACCGGCGAGCCCTACTTGCTCTTCATCGACAGCGTCAATCGCGCCATGCCGCGGCACCAGCGCGAGCTCGGCCTGACGATCTCGACCTCCAACCTGTGCAGTGAGATCACGCTGCCGACCGGCATCGACCATCGCGACGAGGAGCGCACGGCGGTGTGCTGCCTCGCCTCGCTCAATGTCGAGACATGGCAGACATGGAACGAGGTGCCGGGCTTCATCGAGGACGTGCTGCGCTTCCTCGACAACGTGCTGACGCATTTCATCACGGTCGCCCCGGACGGCATGAAACACGCACGCTACTCGGCGCTGCGCGAGCGCTCGGTCGGGCTCGGCGTCATGGGTTTCCACTCGTTCCTGCAGGCGCAGGGCGTGCCGTTCGAAAGCGCCATGGCGAAGGCGTGGAACCTGAACATGTTTCGAAAGATCCGCCGCGACGCCGACGCGGCTTCGGTCGCGCTTGCCGAGGAGCGCGGGCCATGCCCGGACGCCCTCGAACGCGGCATCAAGGCACGCTTCAGCCATAAATTGGCGATCGCGCCGACCGCGTCGATCAGCATCATCTGCGGCGGCACCAGTGCCTGCATCGAGCCGATCCCGGCCAACATCTATACGCACAAGACGCTGTCCGGCGCGTTCGCGGTGCGCAACCCGCATCTGCAGAAGCTGCTTGCGGCGAAAGGCGCCGACACGCCGGAAGTCTGGCAGTCGATCGTGGCGCATGAAGGTTCGGTCGCGCATCTCGCCGAGCTCAGCGAGCAGGAGAAAGCGGTGTTCCGCACCGCGTTCGAGATCGACCAGCGCTGGGTGGTCGAGCTCGCCGCCGACCGCGCGCCGTTCATCTGCCAGAGCCAGTCGCTCAACCTCTACCTGCCGGCCGATATCGATAAATGGGACCTGCACATGCTGCACTGGACGGCCTGGCAGCGCGGCGTCAAGAGCCTCTATTACTGCCGCTCCAAGTCGGTGCAGCGGGCCGCATTTGCCGGCAAGATCGACAAGGCAGCAGAGGCCGCCGCACAGACTGCGCCGCGCACCGACTACGAGGAGTGCCTCGCATGTCAGTGAGCGACATCACCCGGCTCGATCCGAAGAGCCTGATCGGGCAAGGCCGCGTCGGCCTGCTCGACTCGAGCGGCACCTACGACGTCGACCGCTACGCCTGGGCCTATGACTTCTGGAAGCGCCAGCAGCAGACCCATTGGATGGGCGAGGAGGTGCCGCTCGGCGCCGACATCAAGGACTGGACCTCGGACCGCGTCACGCCGAACGAGCGCAACCTGCTCACGCAGATCTTCCGCTTCTTCACCCAGTCGGACGTCGAGGTCGGCGACAACTACCTGAAGCGCTACATCCCGATCTTCCAGCCGCTCGCGGTGCAGATGATGATGGCGGCCTTCACCAACATGGAGACCGTACACATCGATGCCTATGCGCTCCTGCTCAAGACGCTCGGCATGCCCAAGGCGGAGTTCGAAGCATTCCGCGACTATGGCGAGATGCGCGCCAAGGCCGACTACATGCACACGTTCGGCGTCGCCACCGTGTCCGACGTCGCGCGCACGCTCGCCATGTTCGGTGCCTTCACCGAAGGCATGGCCCTCTTTGCGAGCTTCGCCATGCTGCTGAACTTCCCGCGCCACAACAAGATGAACGGCATGGGCCAGATCGTCAGCTGGTCGGTGCGCGACGAGAGCCTGCACTGCGAGGGCATCATCAAGCTATTCCACGAATGGCATCGCGAGACCGGTGCGGTGACGCGCGCGGTGCGCGACGACATCGTCGACGTCGCCAAGACCATGGTCGGCCTCGAGGAGAGCTTCGTCGATCTCGCCTTCGGGCTCGGCGACATCGAGGGCATGCGCGCGGACGAGATCCAGGCTTACGTGCGCTATGTCGCCGACTGGCGGCTCACCCAGCTGAAACTGCCCACCGCCTTCGGATATTTCGTGCTGGAGGAGGGCGGCTACCGTCAGGTCAAGCCGCATCCGCTGCCGTGGCTGGTCGAGATCCTCAACGGCGTCGAGCACGCCAACTTCTTCGAGCAGCGCGCGACGGAATATTCCAAGGCCGCGAGCCGCGGCTCATGGGATGGCGACGACGGCGTGTGGACGATCTTCGATCGCGCGAAGGCGGGCAGCCTGTCGGCGTGACGATGCAAAACGCGCGGCCGCAAGGCCGCGCGCGCCCATCGAGATCTTGCGAAGTCAGTATTTGCAGAAACTCGCGAGATCGAAGCAGTTCGGGAACGGCATCCGTTCCCAGCTGCCCTTCCAGTCGAGCTTGTCCGGATAGCCGATATAGTCCGGCGGAAACGCATAATCCATGTAGCGCCGCTCGCCGCGGTTCACCTCGGTGCCCGCATCGAGATACGAGCGCGGGCGCACGACAACCACGCGCCGACCGGAGTTCGTGTAATAGATCGTGCGCGTCGGCTGCTCGATCGGCCGTTCGACATACCGCTTCTTGCGGGCCGCCTCGGCCGGCATGGCCAATGCGGCAACCAGTCCGGCCGCCAGGACAAGCCCTGCCGCAATTTTCAACGTTTTCATGTCGCCCTCGTCGGGGGTTCGATCTCAGCTCGATTCCTGTCGATTGTACGCGGGCTTGCCGTGCCGCCTCAAGCCGAACCGGGCCATCGGCCCGGTCGTGGTCAACACAAGGACGCGAGTGTTGCAAAGATAGAACGCATCTCCCAGGGAAACGCGAAATCTCGGCTAAACCGCGGCCGATAAGCCAGTCAGCGGCCGGCCAAGCGGCCGCGCAGGTCCGGTGCCGATCTCTCCTCGAGCCAATCGATGCGCTTGCCGGCCGCCGCAACCTGCGCGGCCTTCTGGCTGCAGAAATTGCGCCGCAGCTCGGCCCGGCTGAAGAACTCGGTGACCGTCGGATCGGTCGGCGCCGCGCTGACGGTGAGCCGATCGAGCAGGCAGGCGATGGTCACGCGGTCGACCAGCTCGGGGCCGCTGTTACAGTACCAGCCGGCGATCTGCAGGCGCGGCTCGCCGACGCCGCGGACGAACCCCGCGCAGCGCCGCGAACCGCCGGAACCGGCGATCGAAAAGTCGACCAGGTCGATGGGACCGAATTTGCTGTCGGGCAGCGGGGCCGCCGCAGCCAGGCGAGAGACGCGGAGATCGGCCGTCAGCATCGCCATGGCCGCGAGCGGATCGCCGAAGCGGGTGGTTTCCGCGCCGGGCCGGTAGACCTCAACCAGGGCAAAGGGCTCATCCGAGCTCCGATCGCCGAACGTGATGACATGCCGACGGCCGCCACCGAAATTGTGCCGGCGAACCGCGTAGCTCGGCTCCGCCGCGATCAGGTCCGGGATCGACAAGGCGAAGGCAGGATACGGTCGCGCCACCGTCGACCATTCAGCCGGGCGCTCTGACGACGCGGCGGTCGCGGCCGCGAATGTCCCATAGAGGTCGATCACCACGGTGGCGAGGAGCATCAGCACCGTGCCATAGGCCACGACGCGAATGGTGACGGCGCGCAGCTCGGCGATGAGCTCGCGCAGTCGCGGATGCAACAGCAGTGCGGCGAAGCGCACCAGGGTCTGCCACAGCGGGATGGCTGCAGCGGACGTCGGCAGACCGGACGACAAGAAAATCCTCCCCCAGGGCCCTAAACTCGCGCAAGAAGGCGAGCAGAGACTCCACGCTCAGTTGTCGCGCGGCCGCGCTTCCGAACTCTTTCTGGGTTAACAGAATCTGCGCGGATTTTCGGCGCAGGGTTAATCAAGCCTTGCGCTACCAACGCCCGAGATTGCGCGGTCGCGAACGGTCCATGCTGGGCAAGCGCCGCGCCGCGCACACCGACTGGCGCGCGGCCCGCTCCGCCAGGAACGCGTCGGCGTCCATGGAGGGGACCGGCGCAAAGGTGGCGCCGTCAAGCGCGCACGCCACACGGTCGGCGTTCATGCGCGATCCGACCGCGTCGCAGACCCATCCCTTGATGTAGATCGCGGCGGATTCGAAGCGGCTCAGAAACGCAAAACACTGCTTCCAGCGGCCATCCATATCGACGCTGAACTCGGCCGCGCGGTACGCGCCGTAGCGCGTCGCGAAATCGTACACGCCTTCCACGCTGGCATTGGTATTGCGCAGCGGCTCAAGCTCGCCGATTTCCTGGTCGAAGTCCCGCGGCGTCGACCGGCCGACCGGCGGCATGACCATGACCAGCGTGGCAGCCATATCGCGGTCATCGAGCTTGCCGTAGCGGCGCACGTCGCGACGACCGGTCTGCTCGTCCAGGGCCACGGTCGACTGGGTCGGCAGCCGGGCGAGGTCAGGATCGTTCAGCCGGATGGCTGCCGGATCCGGCTCCCGGCGCAGCACGCCGAAAATGACGAAACCGACGACGGCAAGGCCGACCAGAACGCCGGCAGACGTCGCGAACGTCGATTTGCGCGTGAGAATACCGCCAGGGGCCGTGGCCGTCGCCAATGCCTGCGTGATTGAAGCCGCAATCGACGTGTCGCTCATGACGCCCCTGTTCAGCTGCCCTTCAGCTGGACCGGCGTCAGCTCGAAAAGCGTTGTCTTCGCGCCTGTTCGCCGATTATTTGCTTGGCGAATGTTTTCTATTCGGAAAACCGGTTTCCACTTTTCCGGAACATGCGCTAGAAGCACTACCGTTCCGGTTCCCTTGCAGGGCTTACGGAGCGCAATCTGACCGGAGAGTTAACAATGGGTTTCAAGGTCGCGGTGGTCGGTGCCACCGGCAACGTGGGACGCGAGATGCTCGGCATCCTCGCCGAGCGGGAATTCCCCGCCGACGAGGTGGTCGCGCTCGCCTCTCGCCGCAGTCTCGGCGTGGATGTCTCCTACGGCGATGCGACCCTGAAATGCAAAGCGCTCGACCATTACGACTTCTCGGACGTCGACATCTGCCTGATGTCGGCCGGCTCGGCGGTATCCAAGGAATGGTCGCCAAAGATTGCCGCCGCCGGCGCAGTGGTGATCGATAACTCGTCGTGCTGGCGCTACGACGCCGACGTGCCCCTGGTGGTGCCGGAGGTCAACGCCGACGCGGTGAAGGACTTCCGCAAGAAGGGCATCATCGCCAATCCGAACTGCTCGACCGCGCAGATGGTGGTCGCGCTCAAGCCGCTGCACGACCGCGCGACCATCAAGCGCGTCGTCGTCTCGACCTATCAGTCGGTGTCGGGCGCCGGCAAGGATGCGATGGACGAGCTGTTCTCGCAGACCAAGGCCGTGTTCACCACGGAAGAGATCGAGACCAAGAAATTTCCGAAGCGCATCGCCTTCAACGTGATCCCGCACATCGACGTGTTCATGGAGGACGGGTTCACGAAGGAAGAGTGGAAGATGATGGCGGAGACCAAGAAGATCCTCGATCCGAAGATCAAGGTCGTCGCCACCTGCGTGCGCGTGCCGGTGTTCATCAGCCACTCGGAGGCGGTCAACATCGAGTTCGAGCAGCCGATCACCGCCGACGAGGCGCGCGACGTGCTGCGCAACGCACCGGGGTGCATCGTCATCGACAAGCGCGAGCCGGGCGGCTACGTCACGCCCTACGAGGCGGCGGGCGAGGACGCGACCTACATCAGCCGCATCCGCGAGGACGCGACAGTCGAGAACGGGCTCGTGCTGTGGTGCGTGTCGGACAACCTCCGCAAAGGCGCCGCGCTCAATGCCGTGCAGATCGCCGAATGCCTGATCAACCGCAAGCTGATCCAGGCAAAGAAAAAGGCGGCGTAGTTCTCAACCACTGTCACGCAGTTTTGATGGCCGAGCCAAGCTCGGCCATCTTTGTTTTGCCCCAACTCGCTTGCTTCTCCTGCGGGCGAACGATGGAGGAGGCCATATGCTCAAGTTTGTTGTCGCGCTCGGATTGATTGCGGCGTCCGCTCACCAGGCGGCTGCGCAGACCTTGCCCGCCGATCTGCCGGTGGCGCTGAAGCCCGCGGGGCTGTCGGCCTACCTCGAAGTCCCGGCCAAGGGCGTGCAGATCTACGCCTGCGGCAAGAACGCCGAGGGTGCGTGGGCCTGGAGCTTCAAGGCGCCGGAAGCCGAGCTCACCGACATCAAGAGCGCGCCGATCGGCAAGCACTACGCGGGCCCGACCTGGGAAGGCACGGATGGCGGCAAGGTCGTCGGCGCCGCGAAGGCGAATGCCCCCTCGCCGGCCGGCTCGATCGCGTGGCTGCTGCTCGACATCAAGTCGCGCGATGGAACCGGTCAGTTCACGCCGGCGCAGGCCATCCTGCGCGTCAACACGACTGGCGGCGTGATGCCGAAGGACGGCTGTGATGAGGCGCACAACGGCAAGGATGCGCGCGTGCCGTACACGGCGACGTATCTGTTCCTGAAGTGATCACGTGAGCGCGGCGCGGATCTGATCGACGGCGACAAACGTGCCGCTCGCGCGATCGAGCACCGACAGCTCGCCGGTCGCGACGCCGAAATAGGCGCCGTGCAGCGTGACATCGCCGCGCTCGGTCAGCTTGCGCAGGCGCGGGAACGTCAGCAGGTTGTCGAGGCTGTTGGCGATCGACGCCTGCTCCAGCCGGTGGAGATAGTCGGGGAGCGGCGCGGCGCCGCGCTCGCCGAGCTTCTCCGCGGCGGGGGTGATCAGCGACATCCATTTGCCGATGAAGTCGCCGGGCGAGATCGGCTCTCTAGCCTCATCTTCGGCGAAGGCGCGGATGCCGCCGCAATGGGCGTGGCCGAGCACGACGATGTGCTTCACCTTGAGCACGCCGACGCCGAACTCGAGCGCGGCGGAGACGCCGTGATGCTTGCCGTCCGGCGAATAGGGCGGCACCAGGTTGGCGACGTTGCGCACCACGAACAGCTCGCCCGGGCCGGCATCGAAGATCAGCTCCGGCGATACCCGTGAATCGCAACAGCCGATCACCATGGTCTCGGGTGACTGGCCGCGCTCGGCCAGCTCGCGGTAGCGCGCCTGCTCCTGCGACAGGCGGCCGTCACGGAACGACTGGTAACCGGCAATCAATCGGGCGGGGAAGGTCATCATCGCCGTCATTGGCGACATTTTCGTCCCAGGTTCAAGCCCAGATCGCCATGGCGAGCCCGATTTCATCGCGCTCCGGCGGATCGGGGAACGGACGGGCGACGCCCTGGCGAATGCGCCGCGCGATCGCCGCGCAGGCGAGCGCGTCGAGCACGTCGTCCGGCCCGGCGCCCTTCGGCGGATCGGCGTTGACGGCGGCTGCCGGCAATCCTGACGCAATCAGCAGACGGCGTCGCAGGGCCAAGCCCGGTTCGTAGCATCGGCCTTTCACCTTCTTCGGCTGGTCGAGCGCGCGCTCGCCATTCAGGCGCCAGAACGCCACCTCGGGATGCACCTCGAACACGCGGCTGCGCGCCGATGTGTCCTCGCGCAGGCAGCGGTCGACCTCGCGGATCTTTGGCGCGATCATGTGCAGCTGCTTCGACACCTTGCGCGGCGGATCGGACGTATCGAACGCGATGCGGCAGGCCTCGCGATAATCCTCCGCCATGACGGCCAGGCGCGACGGCACCGAGAACACGGCGGATTGGCGCGCGCCGAGGAGCGGTCGCACCGCGTTCTCCGCCGCACGGCCGCCGTAGCTCGCGCGCGCCGGCAGGCCGATCGGGATATCCACCGCGACGACCGCGGGCACCTCCGGAGCAGCCAGCACGTCGGCGAAACGCGGCACGACACGTATCCGCACCTCCGCGGCTGGCGGCCCGACCAGCGCAACCACCCAGCCGACCGGGCAGCCATCGGCGCCTGCAAGCCATTCGTTGCCGGAAGTTCCGCCCATGTGCCGATGCTGGCATGGCGCCTGCAACGCCGGTAGTGTTGATCCGTTCACATGGGGGCCCAGATGTCCATTCGTCCGCGTCGCAGCGTGCTCTACATGCCGGGATCGAACGCCCGCGCCATCGAGAAGGCAAAGACCCTCGCCGCCGATGGCGTCATTCTCGATCTCGAGGACGCGGTGGCGCCCGACGCCAAGACCACGGCGCGCAGCCAAGTCGCGGCAGCCGTCCGCGCCGGCGGGTTCGGCCCCCGCGAGGTACTCATCCGCGTCAACGGCATCGACACCGAGTGGTTCGCCAACGACCTCGACGCCGCGGTCGCCGCCAAGCCCGACGCGGTGCTGGTGCCGAAGGTCTCCGAGCCGCGCCAGCTCGACATGATCGGCCAGCGGCTGTTCGACATGCACGCCGACCTGCACATCCGGGTCTGGGCGATGATCGAGACGCCGACCGCGATCTTCAACATCCGCGAGCTCGCCGCCGCGGCGAAGGATTCGGAAACTCGCCTCGCCGGCTTCGTGATCGGCACCAACGATCTCGCCAAGGAGACGCGCGCACGCCTGGTGCCGGGACGCGCGCCCATGCTGTCGTGGCTGTCGGCCTGCGTGCTCGCCGCGCATTCGTACGGGATCGACATCCTCGACGGCGTCTACAACGACCTCTCGGACGCCGAGGGTTTCATGCACGAATGCACGCAAGGCCGCGACATGGGGTTCGACGGCAAGACGCTGATCCATCCCAACCAGATCGGGCCGTGCAACACCGCCTTCTCGCCCGGCGCCGAGGAAATCGCGCAGGCGCGCAAGACCATCACCGCGTTCAACCTGCCGGAGAACAAGGGCAAGGGCGTCGTGCAGATCGACGGCCGCATGGTCGAGCGCATGCATGCCGACATCGCAGCCCGCACGGTCGCGATCGCGGATGCGATCGAGGCGATGGCGACGGCCTGATCAGGCAACCCGGCCGGTCGCCGCGCGTTGTTCCTCTTGACCCAAACTCAGGAGGACCAAGCCATGCCCGAGATCGGCACAAACGGGATCGTCACCCAGATCACCACGGTCAAGCTGACGCCCGAGAATCAAGCCGAAGTGCTCAAGCTGATGACCGAGCGCGCCAAGTTCATGGCCAAGCAGCCAGGCTTCGTGTCGGTGACGCTTCACCGCAGCAAGGACGGCAGCCACGTGGTGAATTACATCCAGTGGACCAACGCCGAGAAGCTCGCGGCCGCGCATCATTCGCAGGAGTTCCGCAAGCAATGGCCGCGCTTCGGCGAGATCGCCGAGCAGATCGAGCCGTGCCTGTATGAGGTGGTGCACGTCGAGGCGGCGTAGGGCGCAATAGCGAAAGCGTATTGCGCCGCGGAGAGGCGGTTGGCGGATTACGCTTCGCTAATCCGCCCTACAGCTCACACCCACGGCCGCTCGGACTTCACCTTGCTCTCGAAGCCGGCGATCTTGTCCTGCTTCACCATGGTGAGCCCGATGTCGTCGAGACCGTTGAGCAGGCAGTGCTTGCGGTGCGGATCGATCTCGAACTTCACCACGCCGCCGTCCGGTCCGCGGATCTCCTGCTTCTCGAGATCGATAGACAGCGTCGCATTGGCGCCGCGGTCCGCGTCATCGAACAGCTTGTCGAGATCTTCCGGCGACACCTTGATCGGCAGCACGCCGTTCTTGAAGCAGTTGTTGTAGAAGATGTCGCCGAACGAGGTCGAGATCACGCAGCGGATGCCGAAATCCATCAGCGCCCAGGGCGCGTGCTCGCGCGACGAGCCGCAGCCGAAATTGTCGCCGGCGACGAGGATCTTCGCCTTGCGATAGGCCGGCTTGTTGAGCACGAAATCCGGATTCTCGCTGCCGTCGTCGTTGAAGCGCTTCTCCGCGAACAGTCCCGTGCCAAGGCCGGTGCGGTGAATCGTCTTCAGGTACTGCTTCGGGATGATCATGTCGGTGTCGACATTGATCACGTGCAGCGGCGCTGCGACACCTTCGAGCGTGGTGAACTTTTCCATGGCGCGGTATGCTCGGGTTGGACCGGATGCTTCGGAACAGGTTGGAATTGCTCTAGCTTTTAGGGCCTTCGCCGACCCGGTTCAAGGCCGGGCGCAGACCACAGACAGACGCAGAAAGTGTGGCTGATATGCGTAAAGCACTCCTTGCCGCCATTCTGACCCTCGCCGCAACCAGCACGCAGGCGGCCAACGCGCTGTGGTGCTACCGCGACTTCAACGGCCCGGGCAACTGCATGTTCGCGACCGCCGAGCAGTGTTTCGCCGCAGCCCGCATCATGGGCGGCGTCTGCGAGCGCAACAACCTTGCTTCGCCGACGCGCCCCAAGCGGCCGCATTGACTTCGGCCTGCAAAGCCTGTGAATGGGCCTCCCCGCCCTGGACCCACCACAGGATCTGCCGATGGCCGCTTCCGATCCGACCGGCTACGACTGGCGGCTTGCCGCCGTCTGCCTCTGCTTGAGCGGCTTCGGCCTCTCCGCGGTGCCGTTCGTCGGCACGCGCTATGGCGACTGGCCGGAAGCGATCGCGCTCGGCATCGGGCTGATCCCGCTGGTCTACCTCTGCATCCACATGGCGCTGCGCATCCAGGAGCGCTTCGCCGCGCTGGAGAAGCGCATCAGCGAGCTCGAAGCGCGCAACAAGTAGATTCTTGCATTGCGCATATCCTTATCGGAAAAACCGGTATCCACTTTTCCGGGATATACGCCTAGGCCGCGCCCTTCTCGTTCTTCGGCAGCGACGCGAGCGCCGTGACCCACGGCCTGGCCGAGCGGAACCAGTTCTGCCGTTTCGGCGCGAGCTGCTCGCGCTCGCGCAGGATGCCGACGCGCAGCATGTAGAACGGCTGCACGCCCTCGCCCGGCGTCGTCGAATAGATCGGCGAGCCGCATTTCGGACAGAACGCCTGCGCGCGCGGATGGCCGCTCTCGGCGGTCGTCTTGATGTAGATGGTCGGCTCGCCGGACACCATCTTCAGCGCCGCGCCGGGCACCGGCACGTTGGTGCGGAACGCCGAGCCGGTGCTGGCCTGACAATCGGTGCAGTGGCAGAGCGAGACCTTCTCCGGGTCCGCGTCAGCCTCCAAAGTGATATATCCGCAGTGGCAGCTTCCGTGGACCTTCATGAATACGTCTCCCGCTATGTCGCCGCGCTCGGCTGGGACGACGGAACCACGCGCGGCACCCTCACCACCTCGGTCCCCGCCGCGCGGTCATGCCAGGGCAGCTGGCCGACGCGCACGGTACGCACAAAATTAACCAGAAACACGATCAAGACCAACAGCCACGCGCCTATCGCCGCCAGAAACAGCGCGGTGTTCTCCACCAGCAGCATCGTGATCTTGGCGGCGACCGACGGCATCCCCATCGGCGCGAACGGAATCAATCGCACCAGCACGCGCCGCGCGACCTGATCGAACTTGAGCGTGGCGCCGGTGAGCGGCTTCACCCAGACACCGAGCAGCTTCTTGCCGAGCGTCGCGCCGAAGAGCCACTCCGCGAGCAGCAGGTAAACCGCCAGCACATAGACGTAATACTCGTCGAGACGAACGACGTCGACCGGGCGCCCCTGGGCATCGATCGCGTAGCTCAGCGAGCGCTTGTAGGTGAACTCGTAGTCGCCCTTCTCGGACTTGGTGACCTCCTCCACCACGAGAACGCGATCGACAACGCGGCCGAGGAATGTCCTGGTACAACGCGCGGCGTTCGTGACCTTGAAGCCGGCGGGCAGCGCGAGCTTGAGCTGCTGCGGATCGAGCGTAGTGCAATCGGTCTCGTTGAACGTGGGCGCGGCGCGGATGCGTTCGCCGCTCGGCTCGAACAGGGCGAGCCCGAGTGCGCTGAGCAGCAGAGATATGACAATGGCGTCGATGAGAAAGGCGGCCGCCCGCCGCCAGAAGCCGGCCCGTTGCATTTCGATGGTGAGCGACATGATGTGCCCCCGAAGGTCAGGCCCCACCACGGGCCGATACCCTTAGTCGGCGGCCGCCTCGATTGCGTTCATGTCCTCGTCGGACAGGCCGAAATGGTGGCCGATCTCGTGCACCAGCACGTGGGCGATGACCGCGCCGAGGGTCTCGTCATGCTCGGCCCAGTAATCGAGGATCGGCCGCCGGTACAGCCAGACCATGTTCGGCATCTGCCCCGACGAGGCGCTCTCGGAACGGAACGGCAGACCGACGCCCTGGAACAGTCCCATCAGGTCGAATGGGCTCTCGATCCCCATGTGGTCGAGCACCTCGTCGGTCGGGAAGTCGTCGACCTGGATCACGATCCCCTCGCACAGCGCGCGGAATTTCTGCGGCAGCCGGCGAAACACCTCGGCGGCGATCACCTCGAACTCTTCGAGCGACGGCGCCTTGATCGGCCGCCACGCCAGCGGATCGGTGAAGGGGTTGTCGGACATGCGCCATATTTAGCGCATGTCCTCGAAAAGTGGACCCCGGTTTTACCGCTGGTTGACGCGCGCCCGGCGATGGGGGACGGTTTCGCCGGATCGCAATGGGGTATGGGGTCATGCGTTCGAAAGCACTCGCGTTGCTCACGGTGACGGCAGGACTGGCCATCGGCGCGGTCACGGCCGCAACCAGCCCGGCAACGGCGCAGACGACCGTTCGCAGCAAGGCCGCGCCGGCGACCGACATGTCGGCTCAGCGGCGCCGCCCGCCGCGCGTCGTCATCTACCCGATCTATCCCTACCGCACGATGTACCGTCAATGCGCCGACGGCTATGTGGTCGAGCAGCGCGTGGCGACCGGCCCGACCGTGGTGCCGCGCATCCGCTGCTGGTGGGTGCGCGGCTAAGGCGCATCTCATTTGCAACGCGACCTCGCGACGCGACTTGTCTCGTCGAGCAGCGCGCGTGCGACGGAGACGACAATGCGCAAATTGCTGATCGCCCTGGCAGCCATCGGACTGTTCGGTGTGCTGGCGCTGCCGGTCGACGCAAGCGCCGCGAAGCGCGAGGCGGGCGCCCCGAATAGCGAGAGCACCGATGTCAGCTCGCGCCGCCATCACCGGCACTACCACCGCCACGGTTATTATCGGCCGTACCACCGGCCTTACTACTATCGGCCGTGGGGCTATCCCTATTACAGCTATCGTCCGTACTGGGGCCCCGGCCCGTATTGGGGCGGTCCCGGAATCACTTTCGGTTTCGGTTTTTAGCCTGACGCATGGTCGAGCGCGGATGATGCGTGTGTGAACACACGTTCATCACGCCACGTCATGCGCCATCACGTCCAGGAACGGATCGCGGCATGCGACGTTGACCGCACATCGATGCGGCGAACCTGAACCTGGAGAACCTGATGTATCGGTCCATCGTTCTTGGCGCGGGTCTTGTCGGACTCGCAACCACTCTGTCGTTTGCGCCGTCCGTGCAAGCGAGCCCACTCATCCCTGCGGCGCCGTTGTCGCAGGCGGTCGACCAGACGAGCAATCTCGAGCAGGTCCACTACTACGGGCGACATCGCTATCACCGCCGTCACTACGGCTGGTACCGCGGCCATCACTATGGCTGGCGGCATCACCACCACCGCCGTTACGGCTACTATCGCGGCTACTACTGACCGCAGCTCGTCAAACCAGCACGCCCGCGGCTTCCGCTGCGGGCGTGTTGCTGCGTCGCGAAATGCGCGCGTGATCAGTACGCGTGATCAATGCCAGTCGCGCACGTCGACGAAGTGCCCGGCGATCGCGGCCGCGGCGGCCATCGCCGGCGACACGAGGTGCGTGCGGCCCTTGTAGCCCTGGCGGCCCTCGAAGTTGCGGTTCGAGGTCGAGGCGCAGCGCTCGCCCGGCTTGAGCTTGTCCGGATTCATCGCGAGGCACATGGAGCAGCCCGGCTCGCGCCAGTCGAAGCCGGCCTGCTTGAAGATCTTGTCGAGACCTTCCGCCTCGGCCTGCTCCTTCACCAGGCCGGAGCCCGGCACGATCATCGCGTAGACGCTGGCGTTGACTTGCTTGCCCGCGGCGACGCGCGCGACCTCGCGCAGATCCTCGATGCGCGAGTTGGTGCACGAGCCGATGAACACGCGGTCGAGCTTGATCTCGGTGATCTTCTCGCCGCCCTTCAAGCCCATGTATTCGAGCGAGCGCTCGGCGGCCATCCGCTTGTTCGCGTCGGCGATCTCGGACGGCACCGGCACGCGGCCAGTCACTGACGTGACCTGCTCGGGGCTGGTGCCCCAGCTGACGATCGGCGGCAGTTTCACGGCGTCGAGCCGGATCTCGCGGTCGAAATGCGCGCCGTCCTCGGTCTTGAGCGTGTCCCAGTAGCGCACCGCGGCGTCCCAGTCCTTGCCCTTCGGCGCCTTGGGGCGGTCCTTGAGATAGGCATAGGCCTTCTCGTCGGGCGCGATGAAGCCGGCCTTGGCGCCCGCTTCGACCGACATGTTGCAGACCGTCATGCGGCCTTCCATCGACAGCGAGCGGATCGCCTCGCCGGCATATTCGAGCGCGTAGCCGGTGCCGCCCGCGGTGCCGATCTCGCCGATGATGGCGAGGATGATGTCCTTGGCGGTGACGTTGTCCGGCAGCTTGCCGTCGACGACCGCGCGCATGTTCTTCGACTTCTTCTGGATCAGCGTCTGCGTCGCCAGCACGTGCTCGACCTCCGACGTGCCGATGCCATAGGCGAGCGCGCCGAACGCGCCGTGCGTTGCGGTGTGGCTGTCGCCGCACACGAGCGTGGTGCCGGGCAAGGTGAAGCCCTGCTCCGGACCGATCACGTGGCAGATGCCCTGCCGGATATCGAACTCGTCGTAGTACTCGAGATTGAACAGTTTTGCGTTCTCGGCCAGGTACGCGATCTGGTTCGCGCTCTCCGGGTCGGGATTGGGGAGCTTGCGATCCGAGGTCGGCACGTTGTGGTCAACCACCAGCAGCGTCTTGTCCGGCGAATGCACCTTGCGGCCCGCCAGGCGAAGGCCCTCGAACGCCTGCGGGCTGGTCACCTCGTGGACGATGTGGCGATCGATGTAGATGAGGCAGGTGCCGTCCGGCTGCTCGTCGATCACGTGGTCGTCCCAGATCTTGTCGTAGAAGGTGCGCGGCTTCGCCATGGCGACTGATGTCCTATCGATCATCCCAGCATATGGGGGTTCGGCCGCCATTGTTTAATGACTTGGCCGCGCTAGGGAAAGTGGCGTGACGTAGCCGGCCCCCTGCTGCCGCCGCATGGCCCTCGCGCGGCTAACATCCGGCTAACTTTGGCTAACGCGTTTTGGCGCCGCGTTGTTACCCGGCGCCCGCCGCTGATGACTTTTAGTGACTTTGATGACCTTTCGCCGCCAACCGAGGGGCATCAATGCCGGTCCGGCGCGCATCAAACGAACGGCCGCGCAACGCACGGCCTTGATCCAGTCCGATGTTTCCATGCTCCGCCGGCCGGGTGAACCCGGCCGGCGGCGCGGGCGCTGTTCTAGCCGAAGGGTCGACCATCGAGGAGAGGCTCAAGTTGCGCCGAGCCTGTGACTTGCAGGGAAAGGGTGGATAACGACGCCCATTCGCCCGTGGCGCAGACACACAGATCACTCAGCCCCGCCACCATGTCGCTTCGAACCGCAGTCACGATCGTGGCGCGTCGGATCGGCACTCAGCTCTGCCATCTCAGGCTGCACTATTTCCGCACTTTCGCCTCAAGGGTGTGAAGCTCGTCACCGGTCCAGCGGGCGGGCTGATCGATAATTGACGCGTTCAGAAGCCGCGGGATCGCACCGGCAACGACAGTGCCGAAGGGGGATGCGCGTGGTGGAGTCCGTAGGGCTGCTCGTAAAGGTGCGCGGCGATGGGGCCGCCTTGAAAGCTGCCGCTGGTGCGGCGTTCGGCGCGGCAGCAACTCGGGTCAAGCCGATCCTGAATGTACCGGCACAGCCGGCAGCAGACGAACAGGGACTTGCCGGAGCGTCATCGGCAACCTGGATGCAGATCGAGGCCCAGACCGAAGAGCATCCATGGGATGCGGCGTATCGGCTCGTGGGTCCCGAAGCCCCCTTTGCGGCGGCCGGCAATACCATCGAGGCGCTCGAACCGGACCTCGTCCAGGGCTGGCTCGACGGCGCACCAGACCCTCAGGCAGCGGCCGCGAACCAGGCGGAATTCTGTGCGTTCGATCCTCAGAACGAAAAGGGTGGTCAGGCGCCGGGCCCTGGGCTCGCCTGGAACCTCGGCGACGACTTCAGCGAGTTCGCTGCGGCTCGCAGCACCGTCGGCGCGAAGCTTGAGCGAATTATCGTCGCGCACCTCGATACCGGCTTCGATCCGAACCATGCCACGCTCCCGATCAATCTCGCGCGCGATCTGCAGCGCAATTTCGTCGATGAAAAACTTCCAGGCGACGCGTCCGACCGGACGCCGCCGGGCATGGAGTTCGTCCGCAATCGCGGGCATGGCACCGGCACGTTGAGCCTGCTCGCTGGCAACAAGCTCGACGGCTCGTCGCCGGGCTGGTCTGGCTTTGCAGATTTCATCGGTGGGGCGCCGCTGGCCCGGATCATCCCGATCCGCATCGCCGACTGGGTCGTGCGCTTCAGCACCAGCACGATGGTGCAGGGATTCGACTACGCGCGCGCCAACGGCGCGCATGTGCTGTCGATGAGCATGGGCGGGCTGTCGTCACGGGCGCTGATTGACGCGGTGAACCTCGCCTACGAGCATGGCGTGGTGATGGTCACGGCGGCCGGCAACAACTACGCGGCAGTGCCGAGCCCGAAATCGATCGTGTTTCCGGCGCGGCTCAAGCGCGTGCTGGCGGCGTGCGGCGTCATGGCCGACGGACGCGCCTATGCCGGCCTGAGGCCGCTGACGATGCAGGGCAATTACGGCCCCGCCGAGAAGATGGATACCGCGCTCGGCGCCTACACGCCGAACGTTCCGTGGGCGCAGATTTCATGCGCGAAGATCGTCGACATGGACGGCCGGGGGACCTCTGCCGCAACGCCGCAAGTCGCCGCCGCGGCGGCGCTGTGGCTCGCCGAGCACTGGGATCAGGTCAGCCGATATTCCGAGCCGTGGATGCGGGTCGAAGCGGTGCGTCACGCACTCTTCACGAGCGCCCGAAAGTCGACGGCGAAAATGAATTCGGCTGAAACGCACGAGAAGATCGGACAAGGCGTGGTGCGCGCCCGCGCCGCCCTCGCCATCGCGCCGCCGACCGAGGCCGAGCTCAGGAATACGAAACTGCCGCCGGCTCAGCCATCGTGGTCGTGGCTCAACGTGCTGTTCGGTGGCGGCGTCAGCTTCGCGCTCGGCATGCCCGTCACGCCACAGCTGCGCGCAGCCCTTGCGCTCGAATTGACGCAAATGGCGCAGCGCGTTCGCACCGTCGACGAGGCGATCGACGATCCAGGCAGGCCCGCGAGCGAGATCCCCGCGACGGCGCGCAACCGCTATCTCGAGGCCGCGCTCGACGAGGGGCAGCCGTCGAAGAGGCTGCGGACCGTCCTGCAGCAGCTGCTCGGACGCAAGGGTGCAGCGCCGACCACGGCGCCCCGTGCGGTCGAGTACAGGCCGGTCAAGCGCAAGCTGAAAGCGCCGCCGACGCCGCGCCGACGGCTGCGCGCCTATGCGCTCGATCCGAGCGTCGGCAAACGTCTCGCCACCCTCGACATCAACGAGACGACGCTCTCCGTTCCATGGGACGCATCGCTCAAGCCGGGGCCGGTCGGAGAATACCTCGAAGTGATCGACGTCGATCCGGCTTCCAACCGGGTCTACGATCCGGTCGATCTCGACGACGCGCAGCTGCTCGCCCAGGACGGCTGGTCGCCATCGGAAGGCAACCCGCAATTCCATCAGCAGATGGTCTACGCGGTCGGCATGACCACGATCGGCCACTTCGAGAAGGCGCTCGGCCGCAAGACGCTATGGGCGCCCAGAATCGATGAGCGGGGCGCATCGGAGGTGAAGCGGCTGCGCATCTATCCGCACGCGCTGCGAACCGAGAACGCCTATTACAGTCCCGACAAGAAGGCGCTGCTGTTCGGCTATTTCCCGTCGAGCTCCGGCGAGGGAGACGCCACCGCCGCCGGCTCGATGGTGTTTTCCTGCCTGTCGAGCGACATCATTGCCCACGAAATGACGCATGCCTTGCTCGATGGCCTGCATCGCCGTTACGAGGAGCCTTCGAATCCGGACGTGCTGGCCTTTCACGAGGCTTTCGCCGACATCGTCGCGGTATTTCAGCATTTCACCATCCGCGAGCTGGTCAGGTTCGAGATCAGCCGTGCGCGCGGCGACCTGAAAAAGGACGGCCTGCTCGCCGGATTGGCGGTGCAGTTCGGCGAAGGCAGCGGGCAGCGCGGGCCGCTGCGCAACTATGTCCACGCCGATCCGAAGCAGCTGCGCTATTCGGACGTCACCGAGTCGCACACGCGCGGCTCGATCCTGGTCTATGCGGTCTATGACGCCTTCCGCAACATCGTCGAGCGGCGAACCGACGACCTGATCCGCATCGCGACCGGCGGCACCGGCGTGATCGCCCCCGGCGCCGTTCATCCGGACCTGGTCGACCGTCTGACCGACGAAACCAGCAAGGCGGCATCGCACGTGCTGCGCATGTGCGTCCGTGCGCTCGATTATTGTCCGCCCGTCGACATCACGTTCGGCGACTATCTCCGCGCCATCATCACCGCCGATCTCGAGGTCGTCGCGAACGACGTCAACGGCTATCGTGTCGCGTTCATGGAGGCGTTTCGCAAGTGGAGCATTCTTCCCCGCGACGTGCGGACGATCTCGGAGCAGACGCTGTCCTGGAATCCGCCCGAGTCGCAATCGCCGGCCTGGCTGAAGGACCTCGTCGATACGCGCATCGACGAAACTGCGCTCAACGCCAAGGACGACGACCGGATTCTGTTCAGCTGGACCAGCGATCTCGATCGATCGACCATCTTCCGGCTGAACAACGCCAATTGCCGCCGCTTGTGGCACCGTCTCAACAAGGAGTTCATGAAAAATCCGGCGCTCTATTGCGAGTTCGGCCTGCTTCCGGGCGTCGCCCATTACAACAGCGACGGCACGATCAAGAAGCTGCGGAAGCCCCCCGACACCACGTTCGAGGTCCACAGCGTCCGGCGCGCGCGGCGGATCATGCCCGACGGCACGTTCTCGACGGTGATCGTCGCGGTCATCGCGCAGCGGCAGGCGGTCGCGCTCGATACGAATGAGATCGTGCTCGACGACAAGCAGCTCGCCAACGGCTTCTTCTGGTTTCGCGGCGGCGCGACCCTGATCATCGACCCGCGGACCGAGTGCATCTGCTACAGCATCATCAAGAACATCGGAAACGACGACCGCCGCGCGCGCCAGAAGGGATTCCTCGCGCAATCAGCGATGAGTCCGCTGCGCAGGCTCTACTTCAGCGACGACTCGAACGCCTGTGGCGCGGTCGCCGAACCGTTCGCGATGATGCATGCCGCACGCGGAGAGTTCGACGATGGGTAAGGCCAGCAAGAAGCCGGCGGCGCGGGCGGGCACACGCCGCCGCAACAAACCGCAGGACGACGGCGCGCCGGCTTCCGCGCCTCAGGCAGACTCGTCGGTGCGCATCCGGTTCTACTGCCAGGGCATCGGCGATTGCCACCTGCTGCGCTTCAACAAGGACGGCGGACACTTCTGGATGCTGATCGATTGCGGCGTCCACAGCTCGGTGCAGGACGGCGCCGAGACCATGGATGCCATCGTCGACGACATCCTCTTGCTCACAAAGCGCCTCGATGTGATCGTGCTGACGCACGAGCATTGGGACCACGCGTCCGGCTTCCTGTCGGCGCAGGAGAAATTCAGCGGGTTCACGGTGGGCGAGATCTGGCTCGCCTGGACCGAAGATCCGACCGACCCGCAGGCGCGCGCACTCGACAAGTTCAAGGGCGACGCATTTACCGCCCTGCAGGGAGCCAGCCAGAGGCTGGACCGTTCGCACGACGACCTCACCCGGCACCTGGCCGGTATCCAGGGCGGCCTGCGGGAGGTTCTCGGTTTCGTGCTCGGCGCCAAAGGCGAGAAAGTCCGGGCCGCGCGCAACGCCGCGATCGGACTTGCCAAGGGCAACATCAAGTATTGGGAACCTGACGATCCGCCGTTCACGCTGGCCGGCTCCGTCCCGAACATCCGCGTGTATGTGCTCGGTCCACCGCGCGATGCCGCCATGCTCCGCGTGCACACACGCGCGAGCGAGATGTACGAGCTGGCGGGAATGTCGGCGGCGCCGGTCGCGCTGGCCCTGAACGAGGCGTTCAGGGTGAATGACGACGTGGCGGCCGGTTGGAGCGACGCGACTGCGCCGTTCGATCCCAACGAAGGATTTCTGCTGTCGGAGCTTTTCAATCCGTCGACGCAAACTGCCGCCGCAGGAGCAGGCGACGTGACCGAAAAGGCCGCACGGAACGTGGAGGAGCTGATCCACGAGCGCTATCAGAACCCGGAGCAGACGTGGCGGCGGATCGACAATGACTGGCTCGGCGTCAGCGCCGACCTCGCCATCCAGCTCGACAAGCTGACGAACAACTCAAGCCTGGTGCTGGCATTCGAGTTCGTCGACACGCGGCGGGTGCTGCTGTTCGTCGGCGACGCGCAGGTCGGCAATTGGCTGAGCTGGGAAGCTCTGAAATGGCCGATCGACGGAGCGACCGTCTCGGCGCACGATCTGCTCGCGCGCACCATTTTCTACAAGGTCGGACACCACGGCAGCGAGAACGCCACGCTCAGGCAGAAGGGCCTCGAGCTCATGGTCCATCCGGACCTCTCGGCGTTCATCCCCACCAACAAGGAGGACGCCAAGAAGGTCGGATGGGGCGAAATGCCGTTCGAGAGCCTGCTGAAGGCCCTCAATACCAGGGCCAGCAACCGCGTCATCCGCGCCGACGATCCGTGGGTCAAGCAGGAGAACGGCGCGCCGGCCTTTGGGACGGCGTCAGGCTCCATCAAGGCGTGGCGTCGCGACGACAGTCCGCGCCACCTCTGGGTCGAGCTCGACATCGGTTGAGCCCGGTGCTGCGCCACCCGGCGCGAAGCCGAGGTGGCAAACAAAAAGGCCGGCGATGCCGGCCTTTTGACGTCAAACTCGTGTTCCGGCGATTATTCGCCTGCGCCCTCGCCGGTGTCCTGCCGCTCGACGATACGCGCCGACTTGCCGCGGCGGCCGCGCAGATAATAGAGCTTCGCGCGGCGCACCTTGCCGCGGCGCACGACCTTGATCGAGTCGATCATCGGCGAGTACAGCGGGAACACGCGCTCGACGCCCTCGCCATAGGAGATCTTGCGCACGGTGAAGCTCTCGTTGAGCCCGCCGCCGGAGCGGCCGATGCACACGCCCTCATAGGCCTGGATGCGGCTGCGGTCGCCCTCGACCACCTTGACGTTGACCAGCACCGTGTCGCCTGGCCCGAAATCGGGAATGTCCTTGCCGGTGGACAGCTTCGCGACCTGCTCTTTTTCGAGCTGCTGGATCAGATTCATTGGAATTCTCCGTCGGCTGCGCCAGCACCGCGGGGCGCATGTCGGCGTTGGTTTTGGGTCAATTGGGGCGAGCTTCTACGACAATGGCGGCCTGTTGTCACGCCTCCGGCGGGGGCTTTTTCGGTGGTGGTTTCCGACCCCTGTAGGCGGCCCAGAGGTCCGGCCGGCGCTCGCTGGTGAGCCGTTCGGCCTCGGCGCGGCGCCAGGCGGCCACCTTGCCGTGGTCGCCCGATACCAGGACCTCGGGGATCGACCGCCCCTCCCAGGTCTGCGGCCGCGTGTATTGCGGATATTCGAGCAGCCCGCCGGCGAAGCTTTCCTCGATCCCGGAGGCTTCCTTGCCCATGACACCCGGCAGGAGCCGCACACAGGCGTCGAGCAAGACCATGGCGGCGAGCTCGCCGCCGGAGAGCACGTAATCGCCGATCGAGACCTCCTCGAGGTTGCGGCCTGCGATCACCCGCTCGTCGACGCCCTCGAACCGGCCGCACACCACGACCACCCCCGGCCCGGCGCTGAGCGCCTGGGCGCGCGCCTGGGTGAGCGGCTTGCCGCGCGCGCTCATGAGCAAGCGCGGGCGATCGTCGGCGGCGACCGCATCGAGCGCGCGGGCGATCACGTCGGCTTTCATCACCATGCCCGGCCCGCCACCGGCGGGCGTGTCGTCGACGCTGCGATGCTTGTCGGTCGCGTGGTTGCGCAGGTCGACCGGCTCGAGCGCCCAGATGCCGCCGCCGAGCGCCTTGCCGGCGAGACTGGCGCCGAGCGGCCCGGGAAACATCTCCGGAAAGATGGTGATGACGGTGGCGCGCCACATGTCGAGTGCTGCCTCGTTAGCGCGCGCTTGAGTTGGATGGAGGACGCGCCTCTAGCGTCCCCTCCCCCGCTTGCGGGGGAGGGATAGGGAGGGGGCAAGCGCGGCACGGCCTTGCCATACCAGCCCCCTCCCCACCCCTCCAGCCGAAGTCGGATATATCCGACTTCGGCCAGTCAATAATGCCGAACTCGGGTAAACCCGAGTTCGGGTGCAAGCGGGGGAGGGAGCGCGCAGTGCATGTGGCGATGCCTTGCAACATAGCGTCAGCCTTGATCCCGCGCCCGCCCAGGAGCATCGAGCGCGCCGGCCGGCGGATCGACCACGATGCGTCCGCCGGCGATGTCGATCTGCGGCACCACGGCTTCGGTGAACGGCAGCATCACCGTCGTGCGATCGTCGCCACGCTGCATCTCGATGATGTCGCCGGCGCCAAAGTTATGCACGGCGATCACCGTGCCGAGCGGCGTGCCTTGCGTGTCGACGACGGCGAGACCGATCAGGTCGGCGTGGTAGAACTCGTCGTCCTCAGGCTCCGGCAGCCGCTCGCGTGCGACGTAGAGCTCGAGATGGCACAGCGTCTCCGCGGCATTGCGATCCGACACGCCCTTGAAGCGCGCGACCAGGAAATCCTTGGCCGGCCGCAATGCCTCGATGGTGAACGCGCGCGTTCCGTCCGCGGTCTCGAGCGGCCCGAACGCCTTCACCGCCATCGGATCGGCGGTGTAGGGCCACAGCTTGACCTCGCCGCGAACGCCGTGCGGCGCGCCGATCTTGGCAACGCAGACGCGTCGCTGCGCGCTCGGCGCCACCCGCTCAACCCGCGTCAGCTCGCGGCCGGCGCGGCTCCGCCGGCGGCCGGAGCAGCGGCGCCACCCGCCTTGGCGGCTTCGGCACGCGCCTTGCGCTCCTTGCGCGGCACGGCCTTCTCAGGATTGTTGCGCGCCTCGCGCTTGCGCACGCCGGCAGCGTCGAGGAAGCGCATGATGCGGTCGGACGGCTGCGCGCCCTTCTCGAGCCAGGACTTCACCTTGTCCATGTCGAGCTTGAGCCGGTCCTTGTTGTCCTTCGGCAGCAGCGGATTGAAGTAGCCGAGCCGCTCGATGAAGCGGCCGTCGCGCGGCGCGCGGCTGTCGGCCGCCACGATGTGATAGACGGGCCGCTTCTTGGTGCCGGCGCGGGCCATGCGAAGAACGACGGGCATTGGTAGTCCTTTCTGTTGATCGATCAGCTTGGGTTCGTGTGATTCTGCTTTACGAGAAACGCGTCATTTCTTTTTTCCGAAGCCCGGAAAATTCGGCGGCAGGCCGCCCGGCGTCGGCAGCTTGCCGGGGCCAAGGCCGGGCATCGTGCCCGGCAGCTTCGGCATGCCGGGCATGGTCGGCGGCAGGCCGCCGCCTGGTAGTCCGCCCGGCATCTTCTCCGCCAGCTTCGCCAACTCCTCCGGGCTCGGCGCGCCGCCGCCGAAGCCACCGCCGAGTCCCATCATGCTGCCGAGCGCGCCGAGCGGGCCGCGCTTGCCGGAGCCCATCGCCTTCATCATGTCGGCCATGGTCCGGTGCATCTTGAGGAGCCGGTTGATCTCCTCGACCTTGGTGCCGGAGCCGGCGGCGATGCGCTTCTTGCGGCTCGCCTTGAGCACGTCGGGATGCTTTCGCTCGCCCGGGGTCATCGAGTTGATGATCGCGACCTGCCGCTTGAGCAGACCCTCGTCGAGATTGGCGGCGGCGATCTGGTTCTTCATCTTGGCAATGCCCGGCAACATGCCCATCAGCGAGCCGATGCCGCCCATGTTCTGCATCTGGCCGAGCTGCTCGCGCAGGTCGTTGAGGTCGAACTGGCCCTTGCGCATGCGCTCGGCGGTGCGCTGCGCCTTCTCGGCATCGATGGTCGCCGCCGCCTTCTCGACCAGCGAGACGATATCGCCCATGCCGAGGATACGGCCGGCAACGCGCGCCGGATCGAAATCCTCGAGCGCGTCGAGCTTCTCGCCGGTGCCGAGGAGCTTGATCGGCTTGCCGGTGACCGCGCGCATGGAGAGCGCGGCGCCGCCGCGGCCGTCGCCGTCGACGCGGGTGAGCACGATGCCGGTGAGGCCGACGCGCTCGTTGAACGAGCGCGCGAGATTGACCGCGTCCTGGCCGGTCAGCGAGTCGGCGACGAGCAGCACCTCGTGAGGATTGGTGGCGCGGCGCACCTCCGCGGCCTCGCTCATCATCGCTTCGTCGAGGGTGATGCGGCCCGCAGTGTCGAGCAGCACCACGTCGAAGCCGCCCAGCCGTCCGGCCTGCAGCGCGCGGCCGGCGATCTGCACCGGCGTCTGGCCTTCGACGATCGGCAAGGTCTCGACATTGACCTGCTTGCCGAGCACGGCGAGCTGCTCCATCGCCGCCGGCCGGCGGGTGTCGAGCGAGGCCATCAGCACCTTGCGCCTGCCGAGCTCGGTGAGCCGCTTGGCGAGCTTGGCGGTGGTGGTGGTTTTGCCGGAGCCCTGCAGGCCGACCATCATGATCGGCACCGGCGCCGGCGCGTTGAGGTCGATCGGATCGGCGGTCGCGCCGAGCGTCTCGACCAGCTGGTCGTGCACGACCTTCACGACCATCTGGCCGGGTGTCACCGACTTGATGACCTCGACGCCGACCGCGCGTTCCTTCAGCTTGTCGATGAAGCCGCGCACCACGTCGAGCGCGACGTCCGCCTCGAGCAGCGCGCGCCGCACCTCGCGCGACGCCGCATCGACATCGGCGGCCGACAGCGCGCCGCGCCGGGTGAGGCGGTCGAGAATGCCCGAGAGCTTTTCCGACAGGTTGTCGAACATGGTGTCGCTTACCCGTAGCTACTGCTCATGCGTCATGCCCGGGCTTGACCCGGGCATCCATTGTCTCGTCAAAAAGCGCTTTTTCCGATGGATTGCCGGGTCAAGCCCGGCAATGACCGGTCAGAAAAAGCATTTCGCGCCCGAGGGCGCATCGCGCTGTCGGGCGTTTGCCTCCGGCCTCCCGGGCCGGTCGGTATGGTGTCACAGGCTCTATGTGAGAGCGGCCAGACACTTAGAGAAGGCTGGCCGCCGAGTCAATCCAGGGTCAATTGCGCCTATTGGAGCCGTGAACCGGCTTCCCCGAGCAGGCCACGCTGGTTCAGCCGCTCCAGGATATCGACCACCGAGGCGATATGTCCCGGGGTCATCCGCTGGCCGGGATCGTGGGCCTTCTGGTCCTTCACCACGCGGGCGAGCGCCTGGACCAGTTCGTCCTTGGTGATGCCGGTGCCGATGATCTCGGCCACCACGACGTCGCTTACTTTGGACCCAAGGACGGCAACCACTTCATCGCGTGACAGCTCGGACATGCGCCTCTCCTCCCGAAAAAATATGAACCGTCGCCTCGCGCAGGTAACTTGCATGGAACCCGGCCGGTTCCCCTTGATGTTGCGCAAAAGGTTCCAATATCCGCCACTGCACCGCATCATACGGATCGAAGCGCCATGAAATTGACCCGCCGCCGCACATTCGCAGGCCTCGGCGCGCTTGGTGCCCTCGGTCTTGGGGCCCTGGGCCTGCTCGCGAATGGTGCGCAGTATTACGACGGGCCGATCTCCGATCATTTCGACGGGATGCGTTTTTTCGACGCGCACGGCATGCCGCCGAAAAGCCTGGCCGATCTCGCGCGCTGGCTCACCGACCGCGACCGCCAGAAGGCCGAATGGCCGGCCTGGGCGCCGAGCCCGTTCGCGGACCGGCCGCCGCGCCGCGTCGACAGCGCCGCGTGGCGCATCGCCTATGTCGGTCACGCCAGCCTGCTGATTCAGGCCGCCGGTCTGAACATCCTGATCGACCCGGTGTGGTCGGCGCGCGTCTCGCCGTTCAGTTTCGCCGGGCCGAAGCGCGTCAACGATCCGGGCATCGCCTTCGACGCGCTGCCGCCGATCGACGTGGTGCTGGTGTCGCACAATCATTACGACCATCTCGACGTCGCGACCGTTGCGGCGCTCACGACACCGCATCGGCCGCGCGTGATCACGCCGCTCGGCAACGACACCATCATGCGTGCGCACGATACGTCGATCGCAGCCGAGGTGCATGACTGGTACGAGCGCGTGGTACTCGGACCCGGCATCGCCGTCACCTTCGTGCCGAGCCGACACTGGTCGGCGCGCGGCACGCTCGACCGCAACAAGGCGCTGTGGGCGGCGTTCGTGATCGAGACGCCGGCGGGACGGATTTTTCACGTCGCCGATTCAGGCTACGGCGACGGCTTTCATTTCAGGAATGCGCGCGAGCGCTTCGGGCCGTTCCGTCTCGCCGTGTTGCCGATCGGCGCCTATGAGCCGCGCTGGTTCATGCGCGACCAGCACATGAACCCGGAAGAGGCGGTAATGGCGTTCCGCGACTGCGGCGCCGAGCTGGCGCTCGGCCATCACTACGGCACGTTCCAGCTGACCGACGAGGCGATCGACGCGCCAGTCGAAGCGCTGAAGGTGGCACGAACGGCGGCCGGAGTTTCGGCGGAGACGTTTCGCGTGCTTAAGCCGGGAGAAGCGTGGGAATTGTAGGATGGGTTGAGCGAAGCGAAACCCATCACGCTGACTCACTGCTCGGGATGATGGGTTTCGCTGCGCTCAACCCATCCTACGATCAATACTGTCCGATCGGCTCCAGCCCCAGCAGATGCTGGCCGTACATGCTCCCCGCCGAATCCCAATTCAAACTGATGTGCGCGGCAGCGGCGTGGGCATCGCGCCAGGCGCGCTGGATCGGATGGTCGAGGAACAGGCTCTGCCCGCCGGCGGCCATGAACAACAGGTCGACCGCCCGCACGGCGAGCTTGACGCAATAGGCCTGGTCGCGGCGGTTGCGCAGGCGCACGTCGACGCTGATCTGCTCGCCGCGCGCGGCCGTCTCGTAGGCCTCGCGCAGGTCGCGCGCCATCAGGAGTCGCGCGGCGTCGATCGCGGCGCTCGCCTCGGCGACGCGCAGCTGCACCGTGGTGAGCTCGGCCATCCGCCGATTGCCGCCGGTGACCGCGCCGCGCGTGGTGCGGACCTTGGCCATGTCGAGGTAATCGGCGAGCGCGCCCTCGGCCATGCCGATCACCGGCGCGACGATGGTGATCGGCAGCACGGCCAGGAAGGATTGACGGTAGACCGGATTGGGGTTGTCGCGCATGCCCGGCGCGGTCGCGGCGATCAGCTCGCCGAACGGCAGCACGCGATGCGCCGGCACGAAGGCGTCCTTGGCGACGATGTTCTTCGAGCCGGTGCCGGCGAGGCCCATGGTGCGCCAGTTGTCGTCGATCACGATGTCTTCCGTGCGCAGCAGGAAGAAGCCCGGCTTGGGCGAGCCTTCCGGCTGCGGGATCATGCCGCCGAGGAGCTGCCACTGCGCGTTGTCGCAGCCGCTGCAGAAACCGCTGGCGCCGGTGAGGCGAAAGCCGCCGTCGACCGGGGTCGCCTTGCAGACCGGCGCATAGGTGCCGGCGGCGACCGCGGCACGATCGTGCCACACCTCCTCCTGCGCCTCCCTTGAGAAGCAGGCGATCAGCCATTGATGCGAGGCAAGCAGGCCGTAGACCCAGCCGGTCGAGCCGCAGCCGGCGGCAAGCGCGGCGACGATCTCGCCGAACACGTCGAAGCCGTATTCATAGCCGCCGAACGCGCGCGGCTGCATCACGCGCAGCAGGTCGGCCTGCCGCATGAGCTGGACCATGTCGGCGGAGACGCGGCGCGCGGCTTCCGTTTCGCTCGCGCGCTCGCGCGCAAGCGCGGCGATCTCGCGGGCGCGCGCCAGCAGCTCGGTGATGTCGGGACGGGCTGTCGTGATGGTGTCCATCACCGCAGCCTAGCCGGTCGGTTCGCCCGGGGACAATGCCAGGCTCATTTGATCGGGACGTAGACTTCGATCACCAGCTTGTCTTCCGGCGTCGTGCGTGGGTCGGTGACGTATTGCTCGACGAACAGGTCCTTGGCGTCGAGCTTTTTCTCGTCGAGGTAGTTGGTGATCGCCTCGTAGGTCGTATCCATCGAGTCGTACGACCCGCGATGGATGAACTTCAGCGCCTTGCCCTCCGGCGACTTGGCGACGGCGATATCGCCCTTGGGCGGATCCTTCGGCGCCTCGGCGATCGGCACGCCGATCTGGAACTGGAAACCGGTGTCGTCGGTCGACAGATAGATGGTCATCGCCGGCCCGGCCGGCGCGATGCCCTGCTTGTCGAGGTAGCCGTAGATGGCCTTGAGCGCCTCGACCAGGGTCTCATAGGCATTGTCCCAGTTCGCGGTGCCCTTGGAGGCGACGATGGTCTTCGCGGTGAGCGTCACCGGCTCGCCGAACGGGTCGGCGGGCTTGGCCGCCTGTGCCAATGCCGGACGTTCCGCCGCGCCGGCAACGATCCCCAATGCCAACGCCGCGGCAAGCCAAAAGGCCTTGCGATGACGGGACATCCACCTCTCCTGTCCTAGGATTCGCGGCGAGAATATCACGACCCAGACACCTTGACGCGCCCGAAAACCATGCGCACCACGCGTGGCTGGCCAAGCCCAAGCCAATCGCCATATAACAGCTGCTGCATAGCATCGGCCGGACAGCTTCATGAGCGCGCTCGCCAACCACCCGTTCGTAAAAATGAACGGTCTCGGCAACGAGATCGTGGTGGTCGACCTGCGCACCCGGCCGGCGCCGATCGCCGCCGCCGAGGCACGCGCTGCCGCCTCGCCGCAGGGGACGCCCTACGACCAGCTGATGGCGCTCTATCCGGCCAGGACGCCGGGCACCGACGCCTATGTGCGCATCTTCAACAGCGATGGCTCGGAGGCCGGCGCCTGCGGCAACGGCATGCGCTGCGTCGCCGACCTGCTGTTCAAGGAGACCGGCAAGGCCACGCTGACGTTCCAGACCCCCGCCGGGCTGATCAATTGCTGGAAGAGCGAGCGGCCGCTGATTTCGACGGTCGACATGGGCGAGCCGCGCTTCCAGTGGAACGAGATCCCGCTCGCCGAGGAGTTCCGCGACACCCGCGCGATCGAGCTGCAGATCGGTCCGATCGATGAGCCGATCCTGCATTCGCCCTCGGCGGTGAGCATGGGCAATCCGCACGTCGTGTTCTGGGTCGATGACGTCAACGCGTATGATCTGAGCAAGATCGGGCCGCTCTTGGAGAACCATCCGATCTTTCCCGAGCGCGCCAACATCACCCTGTGCGCGGTGAAGTCCAAGGAGCACATCGTCATCCGCACCTGGGAGCGGGGCGCCGGCCTGACCAAGGCCTGCGGCTCGGCCGCCTGCGCCGCCGCGGTGTCGGCCGCGCGCACCAAGCGCACCGGGCGAAAGCTCACGGTGACCTTGCCGGGCGGCGACCTCACAGTCGAGTGGCGCGAGCGCGACAATCACGTGCTGATGACCGGTCCGGTCGAGTACGAGTTCGAAGGCCGCTTCGATCCGTCGCTGTTTCAAACCGCCGGCGTGGTCTGACGATGAGGCCGCCATACATACCGCCGTCATGCGCGGGCTTGACCCGCGCATCCATCCAATTCGCGAAGCCTTTTCGGAAGACGATGGATGGCCGGGTCAAGCCCGGCCATGACGCAGCGACGTGGGTGAAGCGACGATGACCATCGTCACCTTCGGCTGCAGGCTCAATACCACCGAGTCCGAGGTGATCCGCGGCGCCATGGCCGAGGCCGGCCTCGACGACGTCGTGGTGGTCAACACCTGCGCCGTGACATCGGAAGCGGTGCGGCAGGCGCGGCAGACCATCCGCCGGCTCAAGCGCGAGCGGCCGGACGCACGCATCGTCGTGACCGGCTGCGCGGCACAGACCGAGCCGCAGACCTTCGCGGACATGCAAGAAGTCGACCGCGTGGTCGGCAATGAGGAGAAGCTCAGCGCCGACGCGTGGCGCGCGACCCGTGCGGCGCTCGAGACGCCGGACTTCGGCATCGCGGCGGAAGAGAAGATCGCCGTCAACGACATCATGGCGGTGCGCGAGGGCGCCGCGCATCTGATCGAGGGACTGGAAGGGCGCGCCCGCGCCTTCGTGCAGGTGCAGAACGGCTGCGACCACCGCTGCACGTTCTGCATCATCCCGTATGGCCGCGGCAATTCGCGCTCGGTGCCGATGGGCGACGTGGTCGCGCAGGTGCGGCGCCTCACCGAGAACGGTTTTCGCGAGGTGGTGCTGACCGGCGTCGACCTCACCAGCTACGGCGGCAACCTGCCCGGCGCGCCGAAGCTCGGCACCCTGGTGAAGCAGATCCTCAAGCATGTGCCCGCGCTGGAGCGGCTGCGGCTCTCCTCGATCGACTCGGTCGAGGCCGACCGCGACCTGCTCGATGCGTTCGCCAGCGATCATCGGCTGATGCCGCACCTGCATCTGTCATTGCAGGCGGGCGACGACATGATCCTCAAGCGCATGAAGCGGCGGCATCTGCGCAGCGACGCCATTGCGTTCTGCGACGAGGTGCGCCGGCTGCGGCCCGACGTGGTGTTCGGCGCCGACATCATCGCCGGCTTCCCGACCGAGACCGAGGCGATGTTCGACAACTCGCTCGACCTGGTCGACGCCTGCGGGCTGACGCATCTGCATGTGTTTCCGTTCTCGCCGCGACCGGGCACGCCGGCCGCGCGCATGCCCCAAGTTCCACGCGACGTCGTGAAGGACCGCGCGCGGCGGCTGCGCCAGAAGGGCGAGCAGGCGCTCGCGCGCCATCTCGCGGGTCAGGTCGGCGCGACGCGCCGCGTGCTCGCCGAGACGCGCGCGCTCGGCCGCACCGAGCATTTCACGCAGGTGCGTTTGGCCGGGCCGATCGAGCCGGGCGTGATCGTCGACCTTGCCATCGCCGGCCATGACGGCCGACAGCTGATTGCCGCATGAATGAGGATGAGGAGCCCATGACCGACCACCTCGTCACCACGATGGAGCAGCTCGAAGCGGTGTTCACCGACCCGCCGCTCGGCAACGCGCTGACCAAGGAGGTCGACCGCATCACCGCGCCCTATCGCGCGCTGATCGAGGCCGCGCCGTTCTTCGCGCTGGCCACGTCGGGACCCGACGGCATGGACTGCTCGCCGCGCGGCGATGCGCCGGGCTTCGTCCGCGTCGCCGACGAAAAGACCGTGCTGATCCCCGATCGCCGCGGCAACAACCGGATCGACAGCCTGCGCAACCTCGTGCGCGATCCGCGTGTCGCGCTGCTGTTCCTGATCCCGGGCTGCGGCGAGACCTTGCGCATCAACGGCCGCGCCGCGATCTCGACCGATCCCAAGCTGACGCAGAGCTTCATCGTCGAGGGCAAGACGCCGAAGGTGGTGCTGGTCGTCACCGTCGAGCGCATCTACTACCAGTGCCCGAAGGCAATCGTGCGCTCGAAGATCTGGGACACCACGACCTGGATCGATCGCAAGACGCTGCCGACCTCGGGAAAAATCCTCGCCGACATCACCCGCGGCAAGGTCGACGCCGAAGCGCACGACCGCGACTATCCGGCGCGGCTCAAGGCGACGATTTATTGATCGCCTGTCGATGCGCCGGCTCGTTCTCGTCCTCGCCTTCGCGCTCGCGAGCGTCACTGCCCTCGCCGCACCAGCGGCCAAGGATCCGCTTGCGCTGATCCAGGCGATCTACAAGTCCTATGCGAACGATACGCCGACGCCGAGCCTGACCGACGACTTCTACAGCCGCCGCATGCAGCGCCTGCTCGACGCTGACCGCAAGGCGACGCCGCAGGGCGACGCCGGCACGATCGACTGGGACGTGTTCATCGACGGCAACGACTGGGCGCTCACCGAGATGAAAATCACGCTCGTCGCGCGCTCCGACGCAAAGGCGCAGGTGCGCGCGACCTTCCGCAATCACAAGGAGCCGCGCGACATGCTGTTCGACCTCGTGCGCGAGCGCGGCCGCTGGGTGATCGACGAGGTGCGCGCCACGAAGAAGGGCGGGCGCTGGACCATGTCGAAGATCCTGACCCACGCGCCGGACGCGTTTCCGGACGAGAAGAAGAATTAGAGCTTTGAATTAATCAACTGGGTCCCGGCTCTCGCTTCGCTCGGCCGGGACACGAGGCAATACCTCCTCCTCGCCGTTCCACCCGCACGCCTTGAAGCGCTCGTGCATATGCGCGGGCAGCGGCGCGGTGACGCGCACCGCCGGCTTGTTCTTCGAAATGGGCACCACGATCTCGCGCGCATGCAGGTGCATGCCCGGCCCGCCGAAGCGCGGCGCGGTGCCGTAGATGTTGTCACCGACGATCGGCCAGCCCATGGCGGAGCAGTGCACGCGCAGCTGATGGGTGCGGCCGGTGACGGGCTCGAGCGCGAGCCAGGTGAGGTGTTTCTGATTCGCTGATGAAGAGCCTCGCTCACCCAGCAACGGGCCGGTTCCCTCCCCCCTTGTGGGGGAGGGATAGGGAGGGGGGTCGCCACAATCGCAAGTCATGAGGTCTTGGCCACCCCCCCCCCCCCCCCCCCCCCCCCCCCCCCCCCCGCCGGGGGGGGGGGGGCGGGGGGGGGGGCCCCCCCCCCCACACCCCCACCACCACAGCCCCCCCCCCCCCCCCCCCCC